>Ga0315273_10005713_pt1 | contig 15432 bp, 12 predicted proteins | sample YL17G02_0_MG_FD_205753 | JGI IMG/M metagenome (GOLD analysis project Ga0315273, IMG submission 205753) | Sediment microbial communities from Yellowstone Lake, YNP, Wyoming, USA - YL17G02_0 | ecosystem: Environmental > Aquatic > Freshwater > Lake > Sediment | place: USA: Wyoming | collected...
TTCGAGGGTTCAAAGTCCGTCGCGATCGATGAACTTGCCGGCCGCGTGGGCCATCACTTGGCCGTCCTGCACCAATTCTGCTTCGAGCACGAAGAGCGGCGGAGAGATATCCCTCAGCCAGGCGCGGATTACCGCGGTGTTATCGGTCGCAACGGGAAGCAGGAAGCGAACGATCAGCCGTGCTGTGACCGCAACCTTGCCTTGGGAAAACAGGCAATTCGTCATGGCGGAGTCCAGTAGCATTGAGGTAACACCGCCGTGCAGAAGCCCCGGATATCCCTGGTATATTTCCTGGCAGGAAAATGTGGCCTCCACCCCGCCAGCATCCCGCACAAGAAACTTCAATCCCAATCCCAATGGACTCGCGGAGCTGCAGCTGACGCAGCCGGGGTGCGCCCGTTGCTTGGTGGTGTCAAGGATATGCTGTTGTTGCTCAATGGTCGGGGGCATCTTTCCTCACTCTCATCTCATGAACTGCACTTGTGATCCCGATCCGTATTCGGGATCGACATCTGTCTGTTTAATACCCGAGCGCCATGGCGGCCGCGCCGAGCAGGAGACCTGTGCCAAAACTGATTGCCTTGATCGCATCAAGCCTGGTCTGGGCTTTCATGAATCCTTCAGTCGCAGCGAAGACGAACCGTTTCGTCTTCAATCACATGCTGGATTCTTTCCAACCATTCCGGCGAGTTCCAGGTCCCCATCGCCTGGTGCATCAGGTAGTACTTTTGCGGAATCGGGTGGGTTCCAATGATCACCTCCATGCCATAGCGCTTCGGGATGAAGTGGTTGAAATGGTCGATATACGGACAGGGGGGGTAGCCAACCACCAGGCCCGTTGCCAGGTGCACCGTTTCGGCGCCGTTCTTCTTCATCTCTTCGGGACTGTTTTCCACATTGCCCCCGGGACATCCGTCGCAGGTGGTGAAACCCACAAGTTCGACTTCGCAGTCTTTGTAACGGCGGAACGCTCCCTCTCGGGCGCGCAGTGACCGGAAGCACTTGCCTCCCGCACAGGTGCGATAGCGATCACAAATAATGATTCCGATCTTCTTTATGCCGGCCATGCTGACCCTCTCCCTCCAGGTTGTTGGAACAATCCTTTTCAAGCCATGGTCCTCCAACACGGCATCCGCCGTTTTGGCCTTGCATCTGGATGCAGGATAATTTTAGATGTAAATAGCATCTAACTGCTAGCGCCAAGTTGATGGAGTTCTGACGTCCCGAGGAAAGTATGTGGACTGTGCTTTGCGTTCCGAGGAACGGATGCCAGGTTGAATGGCGCCGGGCAAGCCATGCATCGAGCAGCCGCCTGAATATCCTGAGTGCAACGCCTGCCAGCGCGTCCGTCTATGAAAGAATAGCTGTTTTCCGGCTGTGCGGTCGACACACGGTCTTGTTAATGGTTGGTGTCCTCCTCACTTTCACAAATCCGCGATCATAGGAGTTGCTGTTATGCCCACAAGCTCGAAAAAACCGCCATATATGGTGCGACCGCCCACGGCCGTCCTTACTCGCGGCTTCGATCCGCAACTTTCGGTCGGATCGGCGAGACCCGCTGTTTTCCGGTCCTCCACCTATGTGTTTTCCAGCCCGGAATCTGCGGAACGCGCGTTCCAGATCACCCTGGGCAGAACTCACGCGACCGAGGACGAGAGCGTCGAGCTGATCTATGCCCGCCTCAGTCATCCCAATGCCGAAATCCTCGAAGATCAGATCGTTCCGCTCGAACCCGCAGCCAAGTCCGCCGCCGTATTCAATTCCGGACTGGCAGCGATTTCTACCATGTTTCTGACCTTGTGCCCTCCTGGCAGCTCCTTTGTTTACACTACTCCGCTGTATGGCGGGTCCTATCACCTCATCCAGCAAATCCTGGAACCGCTCGGAATTCACGGTGTGCCAGTACCTGCAGGGGACTCCGCCGGCCTCCAGGCCGCAATCGCGGCGACGCCTAATCTTCGACTCGTCTTCATAGAAACGCCTGCCAATCCAACCCTGCGGATGACGGATATCGCCGCGGCGGCTGCCGCGGCACATGAGCACCCGAATGCTGCCCTGGTAGCTGTGGACAACACATTCATGGGGCCGGCCTTCCAGCATCCGCTTTTGCACCACGCCGACCTTGTGGTCTACTCAGCCACCAAATTTCTCTAGGGCTTCAGCGATATGCTGGCAGGGGTGATTCTTGGCAGCGATGTCGATCTGATCGCCCAGCTGCGCGGCACACGTGCGATTCTCGGCAACATCCTCCAGCCCGATGAATGCTGGCTATTGAACGGAAGACTCCCCACCGTCACACTGCGCATGAATCGGCAGAGCAAGAACGCACAATGCATCGCTGAAAACCTTGCCTCCCATCCCAGGATCAGAAAGATTTATTATCCGACTCTCTTCGACGATCCAGAGCAGATCCGTATTCGTGATGCTCAGTGCAGATTTCCGGGTTCTTTAATATCCTTTGAGCTGCACGGAGGCAAGCAGGCTGCCTTCGACTTTCTGAGGCGGCTTACCATTGCCCATGACGCCGTCAGCCTCGGCGGCGTGGAATCGCTCGCCTGCCATCCGGCAACGACGACACATTCGGAAATGACTGCGGAGGAGCAATTGGGCGCAGGGGTAACAGAATCGCTCGTGCGCATTTCTGTAGGAATAGAAGACTGGCGCGACCTCCTGTTCGACTATCGCCGGGCCCTGGACTCAATCTGAGGCGGGCGTGAAAAATCTCTTCGACCGGAACCAATACTTCATAGCCGGTTTAACCAGGGAAGGGCTGCCCTGACATTTCAACCTGAGCCGTCGGTTCCAGCCGCAGGACGTATGTCACGCGAATCAGAGGATTATCCGAAAACGAAAAAACGATTTGAAGCTGTTCTTGCGAGAGGAAGGTTGCCAATGCGTCGTCTTTCCAGTGCCGCACAAGCCCTTGCATCCGTCCTGTTCATGACTTTTTGCGTATTCGCCCAGGAGCCAGCCACACTCGCGGTGCGTGGCGCAGTTTTCAAACCCGGCCCATGGTCGGTGGAGGATCTCAAGCGACAGTTTGTCGACCAGATCCAGGCCATCAAGTTCACTCCTGCCGAAGACCAGCTTCAGCAAGTCGGGACGGGCATTCCGCTGCTTACTTTGGTCCAGGCGGTCGCACCCAAGACCGAGAAGGTTCCCAAGCACTACGACCTCACGTTCCTGATCATCTTGGAGGCTCGCGACTCATACCGCGTTTTCTTTTCCCTGGCCGAGTTGCTACCCCAATGCGGGCACGCACAGGTATGGCTAATCTGGGACGTAGGCGGGAAGCCCCTCTCTGGCAAAGAAGCCCCGTTCCGCCTGGTTGTCTTGAGCGACAGAGGACACGATCGGTATATCTACGGGATTGCCGGCGTGAACCTGGTGGACGGCAATAAGCTGGCCAACAAATTGGCCGCTGGTCGGTAAATGCCGATGCTCCTCCGCGATTTGCAGCAATGAGCAAAGAGAAGATAATCTAACGGCGTGTGGGAATCGGATTCCTTATATCCTGTTACGCCATTCAAGAGTTTCGCGAAAGTTTGTGTTTGGTAGAGTCAGTTTAACAAAAGATGGATCGAAAAGGGGCAGTGATGCAAACGAATCTGAAAACTTTCATTTGTTTGTGCCTGGCCTTGGTTTGCGCCGTCGGCGCAGTCCGCGCCGGCTTAGGCCAGGGTGGGATAGGGAAGTTTTATATTGTGGGCATGGGAACGGCGCCAGACCTGATTACCGTCCGGGGAGCTGAAGTTGTCAGGAGCGCCGATATTGTCCTTATCGGGAGTGAACAAGAGGGGAAAATGTGGAAGGAGTCCATCAAGAATAAAGAGGTCTGGTACTGTCCTGACTGGATCCGCGTCTTGTATGGCGTCGACCCTCAGACAATAAAAGATCCTCAGCGGCGCGCCCTTTCCGAAAAAGGCATCAAAGCGAGGCTTGAGCTTGCTGACAAAATCCGCTCGGCTGTGGAGAAGGGCAAGATCGTGGCCTCTCTGCAAGGAGGAGATCCGATGATGTTTGGGCTGACTCTGCTTTTGGAGATCTTGCCGAAAGATCTGCCATCCGAAATTGTGCCGGGAATCGGGGCATTTCAGGCCGCCAGTGCGGCCGTGAAAATGAGCCCCCCATACGGGTACGACACGAGCGGTGTCATCCTCACCATGGCTGATTGGTCTGGAAGGATTGATGACAACGAGAAGCTGATGGCGACGGGCAGCACCATGGTCTTCTACACCATGCTTTTTGACTATCCGAAGGTCTTCTCACAGCTCCAGCGCCACTATCCGGCCGATACCCCAGTCGCCGTCGTGATTGATGCTGGAGACCGCGATAACCAGCAGGTGATACGAAGCACAGTTGGACGGTTTCTGGAGGAAGTGGATTATAGAAACCTGCCTGCGGAAAGACACATCCTTTTCGTCGGCAAGTTTCTGAAGGTCGGACAGGCGCGCAAGGACTTCGTGCCGCAGATCGAACGAGGGCACACAAAGTAGTAGCCGGCGCATTCCCAAAATGCCAGTGGCATGGAGGGACCTGACTGGGGCAAGGAAGGGAATACAGCGGCATCCCCGGCAACAATCCGCTCCATTAATCCAAATCGCGAAGCTCTTTGTCGATGACAGCGGAGTAACGGTCCGGCGGCAGCGGCGATTCTGCGGGCTGTTCGAGGCCCTTTGGTGCGCGCAGTTTTTTAAGAACAACAGCAAGCAGCCCGGAACCCAGGACAAGAGCGACCCAAGGCAGAATGTAGACGAGAATATTGAACCCCCTGGCACGCGGGGTGGCGAGAATTCTCTCTCCGTAAATTGCCGCATAGTAATCCAGGATCTCTTCGCGGGTTTTGCCTGCCGCCAGCATCTCACGCACGCCTCTTCGGATCTCCTCGGCCGCCGCCGACTGATGTTGCGATACCGGCTGCGACCAGCAGCAGGGCGCAATCAGGAGGTCTTCTATCTCCCGGGCTTTTTCAGCGGTCTGATCTGCGGCACCAAATGCTCCGGCTGTCCGAAGCGCGAGGGTTGATCCCCAAAAGGCTGCCGCGACAAGGATCAGGATCTGAACAACAGCGCGTTTCCAGTTCATAACAAATGCTCCAATGGGAGATTTTGATAAAGCGCCCCGAATGGATCGCCTAATTGCATGGGACGGCCGTCGCGGCCCCTCCTGTCGAAACAGGTCTCAGGCTGACCGGGATGCGGTTTTGGCCCAATGGGTCCCATGCGATGGAGGCGGCGGTTCCTTTCCAGGGCGAAAGCTCGCGCACTGCATCAGCGATCCGGGCGCGGTTTAAGCCAGATCTGCAAATCGCGCTCAGAAGCAGGCGGGTGCCTTCATAGGCATACCGGGCGGCGTAGTCGGGGAAAACTCCATAGCGCGTCATGAATCCTTGTGCGAACTTGTCGGTGGATGCGCACGATCCGGCGATCGCTGGAAAGTAGATGCTGCCGGCCTTGATTGAAAGTCGCTCGCGAAACAAGCGCCGGCCCATGGCGGGGCCGCCGAAGATCTTACCCTCAAAACCCGCGCTGCGGAGTTCATTCACAAACGATGCGCTGTCCCGCGCGCCAGCAATAACTGCCAGGGCCTTCGGCCGTGCTGCAACTGATTTCTGAACCAGTTCGGAAAGATTATCTCCCCCGCTTTGAAATTCAAACCGACAGGCGGGGGAGGCGTTCCGCCGGGCCAGGTATTTTCCCAACTCGAGCAGGAACTGATGCGAATCATGATCGGTCGCAGAGACAAGCACGAAGGGTTCAGCCCCCACTTCTTTCAGGAGTGCATCACCCAAGGCAGGCGCCAATAGATGATCTCCCGGCAACGCCGAGAACATCCAAGGAACATTGGCCAGATTCACGGTTTTGTCTGTTGAGGCAGGATTGATCAATGTCAGGCGCGCCTTCGCAACCACCTGCTCGGCGAGGTGCGTGGATGGTCCGTCGATCCCCCCGATGATGGCCCAAACCCTGTCGACATAGACCATCCGGGCCACGAGGTTGACCCCGTTGCCCCAAGGATTCTCGGCCCAGCCCGGGACGAGGACGAAGGGAAGCCCGCGATAGCCTCCTTCGGCATTCGCTTCTTCAACAGCCAGGTTCACGGCCCGCCAGATGTCGCCGCCTTGCGGGTGGCCCGGATCGCTGGGGCCGAAGTAACCGATACGAACTTCCTTCAGATCCTTGGGTTCGGGCTCGTCGGGCCCGGGACCTTCGTACCCGGTCTGCTTCTCTCTTGCTTCAAAGAACGGCCGCTGCCCGCCTGTCGCTCCCGGAACCGGGCGGAATCCCAACAACAGCGACCCGAGGATTAAAAGGACAATTCCTGTTCGCTCTGTCATATCAAGGCCTGCGAAATTGGTGTCAGGAAGCTGTGAAAAAATCGATGGCGTCCACCGCTCCCTCACGGTCGCGGCTCTGAAAGCCGCGCGAAAACAGAGCCGCGCTCGTTAGCAAGCGGCGGGAAATGCTGCCTCATCGGCTATTTTCATAGCTTCCTGGCACCAATTTCGCTACTGAGTCTTGCGAGTGTCCGCAACTGTGCGGCTGACCCGGTCGCGGGGCGGAATGTAACCCCGCGGAATATTGAGATCTTCGCGTGAGTAATACTTCCACTTCCCGTTCTCACGTTTAGCCAGGTACACATCACCGACATCGTCCAGGGCGGCGCTCAAAGGAATGTCACCGGTCACCCCCGGCCAGGGTTTGGGCATGTAGGCGATCATGTCCCGCATCTTGGCACGATTCAGGCCCGCGACTTGCACGGACCAGATCAGTATGTTCATTCCATCGTAGGCGTGGGCGGCGTAGGTTTCCGGTTCCTCACCGTAGCGTTCGTGGAATGCCTTCTTGAAAGCTTCCAGCTTCGGATCCTGTCGATTAGGACTCCAGGGATAGCCGCAAACCACCCCTTCAGCATTGTTCCCTGCCGACTGGAGGAACTCCTCCTGCACGCAACGGTCGCTGCACAAGAAGGGCTGATTCATTCCCATCCTGCGCATCTGGTTGAGCACCAGCGCCCCCTCCTGGGCGTCGCCCCAATGGACGATGGCATCGAGGCCGGCTTCTTTGAGGCGGCCAAGCTCCATGGAAAAATCCGTGCTGCCCACCCTGTATGCCATCTCCATCACGATGGGCTTGCCGAGCCGGCGGCTGCCGTCGTTGATCTCCCGCACTCCGAAGCGCCCATAACGGTTACTGGCGCGGATGATGCCCACGCGCTTAAAGCCCATCTTGCGGTAGAGATAGTCGACGAGCAGATAGCCCTGCTGGCGGTCGTCGCCCATCGACCGCATGACCCATGGGATGTTGGTTTCGATATAAGTGGGATCGGAATCTCCTGTGGTCAACATTACGACTTCCGCTTTAAGTGCCACGCGTATGGCGATATGGGTATTGGCGCTGTCGATCGTGCCCAGGATCGCCCACACCTTGTCCAGGTAGGCCATCTTGATAATCTCGTTTCCCGAAGATCCCCACAGCCCGTTGTCATTGGCGATGACTATCTCGAAGGGAATCTTCCTCTTCAGGTATCCGCCCCGGGCATTGGCCTGCTCGATCGCCAGGCGAGCGCCCTGCAGCATCTTGATTCCGAGAGACTCTTCGTGGCTCTTGCCGCCCGTGGCTACCGATACCGTCGACATGATCGGGCCGATAAAGCCGATCTTGACCGTTTTGACGTCATCCGGCTCCGGGATCGCCCTTCCAGGCCCGGTATACTCCATCTGCTCCAGAAAATGCTCCTTGAAGGGAGTGGTGCCGCTGAAAGGCTCCATATCCTGGGAGGTACCGGCATAGTTCGAATCCTTTTTTATCCCCAGATCGGGAACCTGGTGAGTATTCACCGAATTGATCCTCCGGAGCAGCTCGCGTACCTCAGGGCTGTCGAAGGGGAGCATGACCGGATATTCGCCGGGAGCAGGCGCTTGAGCGCTTGGCGCCAGACCAACACACAGCATCACTGCAACACCAAGGCTCACAAGCCTCATTTTCATAAGATTCCTCCGGAACATCGGGTCCGTGACCCGGTTGCCACAATTGCGCAGGCGCTATTTCTTTGATACTGAGGTAACACGTACAGGCCTTTCGCGCAGTCCGGCATAGTAATCGTCACCCATCGCCCAGCCGAGGCCCTTGGACGTTCCCACCCAGGCATCTTTGCCGTCTATGTCCGCGCAGATGATAAAGGTGTGGGGAACGCCGACCCCCAACTCCACCGTCTCCAGAGTCTCCGTGCCCTGCTTGACTACAGCCTTTCCCGCGGGCGGATTCTGCCCGGCGATATATTGCACCCAGGTATTGCTCGGAAAATCTGCAAGGACGCCCACTCCCTTATCGGTGCAGAACCAGGCCTCGTTGGCACTGCGGGCTTTGACGTTATTGGTGAATTCGTTCGGCAGGCCGCCTTCCTTGCTGAAAAACCCGCGCCAGTGACGGCCGTCGTAACGGCACGTTCCAAAGTAAGTTGAGATCCAGAGCACCTTGTCCACATAACTCACACCGGTGGTAATGACGTGGACAATTCCGTCATCGCGATACAGGTCGATTTCCATCTCACCGTCGGGGTCCAGGTATTCCTTCCACCTTTGAGTCGCGATATCGTACTCGAGGACGCCGCTGCCCCAGACGGCCAGGTACACTTTGCCGTCGTTGTAGTTGACACCGTAGTTCCAGATCTCCTCCATCGGCGCGTTCTTCTCGGTGAAGATGGTCCACTCGCCCGTGATGGTGTTGTAGCGGCTGGCGCCGGCGGTTGTCGCGGCCCAGACATTGTCGTTTTCGACTGCGACGGCATACACGACGTCGTTGACCAGACCGCTGTTAAGCTGGTGCCAGTGATCGAAACGGCCGCCGCTGAAGCGTGCGAGGCCACCGCCGAAAAGAGCCAGCCACACCTCGCCGGTCTTTTTATTTACGTCAATGCCGGTGACGGCGCGCCAGGGAAGGCCGTCCTTCTCGGTCCATTTCTGGATCTTTCCCGTAGCCTTGTCGATGCAGGCCAGGCCGTCTTCCGTTCCCACCCACACACGCGGCCCGTCGGCCTTGACCGCGAAGATATGGTCATTGGGCAGGCCATCCTTAACGGTGAATTGCTTCCACCGTGTATAAACGTAGGGCAGGTTCTTTTTGGGAGCCCCCGGCTTTGCCGCCCCGCCGATGGACAAGGCAGCAGTCGACAGGATGCTCAAGAGGAGCCCCAGGAGCGCGGCGCGTGTGACCGTTGATTTCATTTTTCCTCCTTCAGTGTGGCCGAGTGTCCAGATGCCCAATTACAGGGTTTTCAGGAACTCGATCAGATCATTCAATTGATCCTTGGTCATGTCGTTGGTTACGCCATGCTTGTCGTAAGGATTAAAACGGGTCCAGATCTCCTCCAATGTTGCAGCAATCCCATCGTGCAGGTAGGGCGCCGAATCGTAAATGTTGTTCAGATGAGGGGTCTCGAAAGCGCCCGTCCGGTCGTATTGCATCTGGGTTCCCACGATGTGGACCTGCCGGTCGGTGAACTGCGGTCCGCCGTGACAGGTGCTGCAGCGGTTCTCGATGGGGATCATCTCCCCAGTGTTCTTCATCGTTCGGGAGAAGATCTCCCGGCCATGCCGCTGGGCTTCGGTGAGCTCGGCGCCGAGCGGGCGGTAGCGGTTGGGCGGACGGGGGATCGTGGAGATATAATTCACGAGCGCGGAAAGCTCGTCCGGCGTGAAGGGCTGGATGCGGGTGAAAAAGACCGCCAGGCGAGGGCCGCATTCGTGCGACAGACTTGGGTTCGTCCCTTCCCACTTGAAGGGGGCGGTATCGAGGATGCCGCGCAACGTGCGATTGTCCACCGGGCTGATGCCGATGCCATCGGGCTCGATGTCGAAGGTGAGACCGTTGATGTGCCCGTCGGGATGGCAGGAGTGGCAGGAAAACTGGCGCTGGAACGTGATCCGGGCGCTGTGGAAGAGCCGCTCGCCAGCCCGGGGTTTGCTGATCTCGGTGGGACCGCCAAGGTCCAGCGTTTCCACCGCCTGCATCTTCCTGAGGTCTATCACGGTTAAGGAATCATCCAGGGAGTTGGCCACGAAAGCGGTGCTTCCATCCGGAGTGATCACCACTCCGCGCGGGCTGTTTCGAGTCGGGATGTGCTTGATAACAAACTCAGTCGCCTTGCCCAGGTGGTTGGGGAAGACTCGTTCGCGCTCCTCCGGCGTGGCTGCCTTCAGCATGGCGATGAGCTTGGGAACATCAATGACACCCACGCGGTCGGTGCCGGAGCTGGTCACCAGCGCCCTCTGTCCGTCCGGGGTGAAGGCGACGCCGGTCGGATCGGCAAAGTAGGAGTTGGGTTCGTCGAGCAGCACCTGATCGACCCGGCCTTCTTTCCAAATTACTCCCAGGCCGTTGGTGATGGTCCATCCCTGGATCACGCGCGTCATCGGCACGAGATTCTTCGTGCGCATGAGGGTGCAAAAGGCGAAATCTCCGCTCGGATGCCAGGCTATGCCCTGCAGATAATTTGCCTCGCGCGCGACCATGCGATCCGTTACCGCCATTTGCGCGGTGTCAATGACCGTGACCTCCGATAGCGATGGAGTTCGGAAATCGACGAAACGCGAGAGATTATTGGTGACGAACATGCGCTTCCCGTCAGGGGAAGCGTCCAGCGACCACGGCCCGCGGCTTGCCGTGAGTCGCTTGATTTCCCTGCCGGAGTCCACATCCAGAACGGAGATGCAGTCGGCCGCGGTATTAAGCACGAAGAGATGCTTCCCTGTGCTATCGGTGCGCAATCCGTGGGGCTCATCTCCCACCGGAAAGGTGCGCACGACCCTGCGTGCCGCAACATCGATCACAGAGACGCTGTCATCAAGCCGGTTTGTTACAAAAGCCTGGCTGCCATCCGGGCTGAAGGCGATATCGGTAGCCTGGCCGCCGACGGGAATTTCGGCTGCTTTCTGCCGCTTCAGAGTATCCACCACAATGACGCTTCCGGAGGTCTCACAGGTGACGAAAAGCTCCTTGCCTCCGGGAGGGCGCAGTGCCATCCGCAAAGGCGTTTTATAGCGCGGTGTCTCCTCTGTCTGGGCTGGTCGAGCGGGATGTAAGATCCCCTTCCAGGCGCTATCGAGATTGAAGATCTTTCCGTGTGCGTTTTCGTGGCAGGCCAAGCAGGTAGATTGCGTGACCGGCTTCAAACCTGCCGCGGCCGCCGCGCTTTTGTCGAGCATGATGGCCTGCGGCGAGTACTCGCTACCCGGCCCGTGGCAGGCTTCGCAGCCCACGCCCTCCGTCTCGGAGAAAGAGTCCAGAGACATTCCCGGCTTGGGATTAAAGGCCGTGGTGTGGCACTTCAGACAGGCCGCGCTTTTCCGGGGGTCCTCCGCGAGCCCCTTTTCCTTAGCACGCGCATAGGCGGCCGGGGTCGCGAGGTCGGCATAAGCACGGGCGTGGGCTGTCAGGCGCCAGCGGCTGAACTGATATCCCATTTGTGGGCCGTTATGGCATGGAAAACAGGTTTCGACGCCGGCGTATTTGGGCCCCTTGACAGTAGGGGCGCGCTTCTCCGTATTCTTTTCCGGCTCGACGAATTTCCGGTCGGCGGGTAATGGATGTCCAATCGTTTTCCATGCGTCCTGAATATTAATCTGGGCCCGCTTGTGCACTGCGACGTGGCTGCCTTTGACATTGTGGCAGATCATGCAATCGCGCTGAGCCGGCATCTTGAGCCCGGCCTGCATGGCCGCCTTGCGGTCCATCATCACCTTCGCATTGGCATACTCGCTGCCCGGCCCGTGGCACTTCTCGCATTGGACTCCATCCCCGACAAAAAAGGTCGGATCCTTTTCCCACTTCTCGGCTTCGGCGGCGGTAGTGTGGCAGCCCAGGCAGATCGGAGCTTCCTGCGGCTCCTGGGTGATTCCGCTCAGCCTGACGATCTCTTTGGCTTCCGGCTTGGACAGGAGCGCATAGGCGCGGGCATGCTTCGATAGAAGCCACAGGCCGAATTGATCGCCCATCTGCCTGCCCTGATGACAGGATCCGCAGACCCGGGCCCCCACGTAGTAGGGGTGCTTTTCTTCGCCGCGCAGCCGAACCACAATCAGAGCCGGCAGCGCGATGGCCAGCAGCCCGAGCCAGGGCCTGAATCCCAGTGATGGCAGCCATTTATTTTTGAGCATCTTGGACCACCTTCAAGAACTGGTTTGCCTTGACATCTTTCAATTGCTGCACCTTTCCCCCCGGCCAGCGGATTTCGACCAGATCCGCTTTGGCCGCTCTGCCCAGGCCGAAATGAGCACGCACGTCCGATTGGGATAGGTAGCCCTTGACTGCCACGACATCCTCGATCTGCCGCAGGGAGCCGACCCGCACGATCACTCGGGCGCCGATGGCGGCTGTCTTGCCGTTGGGTTTCTTAACCTCCACCACGAGCCAGTTGTTGCGGTTGCCACCGTCGTTTCTCAGCAGCCGGGGACGGTCGTTGAGATGGCATACCACGATATCCAGATCGCCGTCGTTGTCAAAGTCTCCATACGCCACGCCCCGGCCGACATATTTCTCGTTGAAGTATTTGCCGGACTGGGCCGAGACGTCGAGAAACTGCAGGTCCGCCTTTCCATTGTTGCGCAGCAGCAGGGCCTCTTCCGTGAACTCATGCAGCGCGTGCCCGTTGGCGACGAACAGATCCAGGTAGCCGTCGCAGTCGTAGTCCATCATAGCGGCGCCCCAGCCCGTGTACTGGCCGCAAGCCAGCGCCACCTTGGTCCTGGTGGTGGCGTCTTCGTAGAACTTGCCTTTGTTGAGAAGGAGCGAGCTGTAAGACATGTCCGGGATGAAAATGTCAAGCCAGCCGTTGCGATCGACATCGCCGATGACGGGTCCCATGGAAGAAACACCCTGGCCATTTTCCCCAAAGGCCAGTCCCAGCGTCAGACCCTTTTCCTCAAAGGTGCCCTTTCCGGTGTTTTCATAGTAGTAGTTCTCCATCGCGTCATTGGCGACGTAGATGTCGAGGAAGCCGTCGTTGTTGAGGTCGGCCGCCATGGCGCTCATGGCGCGGCCTTCAGGGTTATAGACACCGGCTTCCTTGGTAACCTCCGTGAAGGTGCCGTTGCCATTGTTGCGGTACAGGGCATCCGGCTGCCCATGGTAACTGAGAGGCCCGGGATGGCCGGCGGCCGGGTAAAAAGCGCGGAACTTTCCCTCGTCATATTCAAGGTAGTTGGCTACGTAGACATCCAGAAGGCCATCGTTGTTGTAATCGATCCAGGGCGCTGAAAGGCTCCAGTGGGGATCTGCCAGGCCGGATTGTACGGATATGTCGGTGAATGTCCCGTCGCCGTTGTTGCGAAAGAACTCGTTCGGCCCATAGTTCAGAACATAGAGATCCACATCGCCGTCATTGTCGAAATCGGCCGCCGAGCATCCGAAGGCCATGCCGTGGCCTTGCACCCCTGCCTGTTCTGCAACGTCCGTGAAGGTGCCGTCGCCGTTGTTGCGGTAAAGTGCGTTGAAGAGCTTGTCTTTCAGGTCGCGCCCGCGATTGTCGCTGACGCCCTTCTGCCAGCGGCCGTTGACGAAATAGATGTCCATCAGGCCGTCGCCGTTGTAGTCGAATACGCAAGCCCCGGATCCGGCGGCCTCCACGATGTTGTTCATGTCATAGTCGCCGTAGCTGTGTTTGAAGCGAATGCCGGCCGTATCCGTAATATCTTTGAACACGGGCAATTGAGGCTCAGCCGACAGGGCGCAGCCGGCCAGCACCAGTCCGAGAATCATGCGAATCTGTGCTCGTCCCATGGCGATGTTTTGCTCCTGCTATTATTTCCCGAACGAAGGTTCTGTCCGGGCAGCCCGGCTGTTATACGGCGCCCCCAGGTCTATCCATTGGATGAGAGTGCGCTTTTCGCCCTCGCCCAGCGGCGCTGCGCCCGAGGGGGGCATCATGACGGCCTTCGCTCCGCGAGCCACGCGATCCCAAGGCCGCGAGGTGTTGCGTCCGAAAATGTGCCAGATGAGCGAACTGGTTCGGGCTATCCCCGGAGTAACATATCCGGTGCGACTATTGCCCCGGTTTGAAGCCGGTTCGGGCCGGGCAACGAGTGTTTCATACACCCTGCCGGGATTTGCCTCTCCGGCCGTAGTGCCGCTACCGACCGGCTCATCGAGCCTGGGCAGAGGGCCGCCGGCGCCGTGGCACGAAGCACACCTGGCTCTGATGATGGGCACCACGTCATTCATGAAATCGACCGTGCGCCTGCGCTCCGCCGGGAGAGTGAGCAGCACGGAGGGTTTCGTTACAGCCTTCACGAGGCGGTTCTCAGGCACAAGCTCCGGGTCTTCGTGACAGCCGATGCATCCGCGCGGCTCATTGTTCTTGACCCAGATCCAGCCGCAGGATTGGAGCGCCATTCCATCAGCATCGAGCATCTGAATCTCAATCGGAATGTCCGCAGGGACTTGTACATTGAACGAACCGTCATCCTCCACAGGGGCCTCGCCCAGAAACCGTCGCAGGAGCAAGGGCAGCGGCTGCCCGGCGGACGGGGTCACCGTGCCAGGCCGGACGCCGTGGCCGTTCACGCGCAGGCTGTCAAGGTCTCCGGGATGCAATGGGATTCCTTCCAGAAACCGCGCACGCTTGACCGTGCCAGGGGGTATCCATTCCGCCTTAATGAGGTTTGAAATGCTCAAATTCAGGCAGTAGAGCTTGCCCATGGGCATCTCTGCCGGCTTTTTGGGCTCACCTTTCGATTCCAGGGCGGACGGATCTTCGATTTCGCCGGTGCGCCGGAGAACCGAGGTCGAGCGCCCATCCGGTTCGGCGCGCGGCGCAATGATTTTGGCCTGAATATCATCGTAAGCCGGATCGTCAAAAACCACCTCGGCCTTCCCAGAAATCGGATCGATCTGGAATATCCCGTGAGAAGCGCCGGCGGCTTCCGGGCGCCGCGAGACAAGAACTTTGCCATCCGGCAGCGGCGAAGGATAAAGGAAAAGGCCATCACCCGTTCTCGTGATTGGCCGGTAAGAGTGACGGTTGCGCCTGATGCTCACGCAGGCGAGCAGGCCGGCACCGTCCCAGGTTGCCTGATCCTGCTCCACAAATACCATGAGTCCGCCGGTTGTCACGCAGGGCATGCGCTTGAGCGGCCGCCCTTCGTCGCCGGCGAAGAGCGCGAAGTCTGTTCCGTCGATATTGACGCCAAAAAGCGCCACCGTGGGCGGCTCCTCGAGGTGGCGGCGCTGCAAGGCCGCGAAGAGCAATCGCCCGTCGGAAATGAGAAACGGGTCCATGACTCCTGACGGGCTGAAAGTCAGCCGCAACCTTGCCGTGCCGTCCAACCTGCAGGAAAAGAGGCTGGCAGCAGAACCGATGCCATGTTCATCGAGTGTTCCCGCCAGGTCGCTGACAAAGGCGATCTGGTTCCAGGGTTTATCGGAGATGAGGGTG
>Ga0315273_10005715_pt1 | contig 15427 bp, 11 predicted proteins | sample YL17G02_0_MG_FD_205753 | JGI IMG/M metagenome (GOLD analysis project Ga0315273, IMG submission 205753) | Sediment microbial communities from Yellowstone Lake, YNP, Wyoming, USA - YL17G02_0 | ecosystem: Environmental > Aquatic > Freshwater > Lake > Sediment | place: USA: Wyoming | collected...
CAGGGAGGCGCTGGACGCGCTCGAGCACAACCGGTCCTATGTCGAGAAACTCACGGGAAACGAGGCGCGGGACCTGCCGGTGGTCATCGAGGACGCCGGCGCGCTAGTCAACGGGCTGACCGATTCCACGAACGTCAACATCCACCTTTACATATGCCAGCCCGGCGCCGGGGTCCTGCCGCTGGACTCCTGGTGGCTCGGAGTAACCGCGCACGAATATACCCACCTCCTGCACCTTACCCGGGTCGGCAAGGGGCCGGCGATCCTGACCGCGCTGTTCGGAAACGAATTCAACCCGCACAACTTCGACCCGGCATGGAACGCCGAGGGGTTCGCGGTCCTGGCCGAGTCACGGCTCTCCCCGTTCAGCGGAAGGCTGAACGACGGGTTCTACAACGCGTATATCGAAGCCGCGATACGGGACGACCGGTTCCCCTCGCTGGTCCGGGCCACATTCACGCCCATCGAGTATCCCCTGGACATTCAGTACCTGGCCGGCGCGGAGTTCTACGGACACATGGCGGGTGAATTCAGCGCTGAGGAGATGGGCGAGTTCAACGGGCGGTTTGGATCCTCCATTCTTTCGTACCTGTCCTTCTGGGTTCCGGCGCTTGGGCTGGACCGGGCGGCGCGGCACACCTTCGAAAGCGGGTCAGTCCGGGCCTTGTGGCGTGATTGGGCGGACAAGGAGGAAGTCGATCACGAGTATTACCCGGCCGTGGGCGAAAGGCTGACCAAGCGGGGATGGAACACCGGAGACCTGAAGTTCCGGGAAGGCAGGCTCTGGTACAGGCGGGAATACCTGGTGAAGACATCGGCCTTCGGCGGGTTTTATTTCTACGAGATCGTTTCGCGCGACCCGGCGAACGGGGTGGAGCGCGTCGAGGTTTCGGCGACCTCGCCGTTCGCGGCCCCGATGCGGGTCGCCGGCGCGAAGCTGTATTACGCCAATGAGGAGACGCGCGGGGGATACGCCAATAACACCAATCTCGGCCTGGGGGTGATCACGGTCCTGCGCGAGCGCGACCTGGCGACGGGCCGGGACCGGGTCCTGCTCCGGGACCGCATCCGCACCTTCGGCATCCTGCCCGGAGGGAAGGTCGTCATCGCGCGGGACCGCCGTGACGCATTCGGGTCGGAGCTGTGCCTCCAGGACCCCGGGGGGTCGGCGACCGTTCCGTTATTCACTTCCAACCTCCTGATCGATCAGATCGAGGCGGAAGGCAGCCGGATCGTGGTCACCGCCCGCCGGGACCGGGAGCAGTACAGCCTTTATTCCCTGGACCTCGACCGGCGCGTCCTGGAGCCGCTGGTCGACACCCCGTGGATCGAATACGAACCGGAGTTCTACGGCGACCGGTTGCTCTTCACCGCCAACTACGGAAAGGTTTACTCCATATACTCGTATGATTTCCCGACGGGGAAAGTCTGCCGGCTGACGGAAAAAGGCTACGCCGCGTCCCCGGCGCTCGATACCGCCAACAACGTTCTTTACTACGCGGGACTCGACTCTCACGGACTGGACGTATACCGGGTCCCGGCCGTCTTCCGGGACTTCGCCCTTCCGGCCGATGCGGCTCCGGTCCCGCCGGCGGTCGCGCCGGCCTCGGCAGGAGCCGCGCACGGCGGATACCTCGCGAACCTGGGGTACATGGCTCCCCGGGCCGCGCACATGCCCGCGGTTCCGGACGCCAACACGGCCGGGCTGGAATTCGTCGGCGGCGACCCGGTCTGGGATTTCCCGCAGTATTCGGTGATTGCGGGGTACGACTTCCGGAACCGGCGGACCGCCGGCGCCGCGTCGCTGACCAGCCTGTTTCTTTCCCCGCTCCAGTTTTCGGCGGGTTGCGAGAACATCGGCGAGCGCTCTTTGGCCGTCCGCGCGGATTACCCGTTGGCGCGGAGCGTCACGCCCGGAGTCGCCTCCATCTATGCCGGGGGCGCGGTGACGCTCGGTTCGGACTTCGCCCGGCGGGAGGCCCAGCCGTTCATCGAAGCCACTTTCGGCTGGCCCGGCACCGCGACCGGAGTCTTCCTGGGGATGCCGGTGGAGAGGCGGAGTTGGAACTCGGAGTCGGACCGGACGGGCGGGTATTGCCGCTGGGCCCTTCAGCAATACCTCGGCGTCGGCGAGGCGTTCCTCCAGGCGTTGGGAATATACGATCCGGACGATCCGGGCGCGCTGTTCCAGCCGATCCGCGGATATGCGAACGAACTGGTGGCCGATCGCGGGGGGGAGGGAACCGTGGATCTTACGGTGCCGGTTGTGAGGATAAGGCGGGGGTTTTGGAACCCGGCCATTTATGTCGAGGACGTGACGGCGGGCGTTTTCGCGGACGGAGCCATCGGCGAGCTGGCGGGTATGCGGAAATGGCAATACTCCGGGGGCGCCGAGATCCACTTCGAATACCGGTTGACCACGATGAACATGCCGCTGGACCTGGGCGTCCGGGTGGTGGCGGACCGGGAGGGGAAGACGGCCGTGGAGGCCGTCATGGGATCATACGCGTTGCTGGGCGGGGCCGCCCGGGTGCTGACCGCCCACGAACGATCGGTGCGGCGTTCAGCGGTCCGGACCGGACTCCGCCCGTCTCCGGTCGGAATCATGGGTACTGGGCGATAATTAAAAAGGAGGAATACGATGCCGGAAGGGGATGCGGGAATAGTCAGGCTGAAGGTCGGATCGGGAAGCCTGGAGCTTGTACTTGGGGATATCACCAGGGAGGAGACGGAGGCGATCGGGAACGCGGCCAACGCCCAGCTCGCCGGGGGAGGCGGGGTGGACGGGGCGATTCACCGGGCCGGCGGGCCGGCGATCATGGAGGAGCTCAGGGCGAGGTACAAGGGTTGTCCGACCGGGTCGGCGGTCCTGACCGGGGCCGGGAACCTCAAGGCCAAGTACGTGCTACATGCCGTCGGCCCCCGGTACCGGGGTTCCCCCGACGACGCGCGCCTGCTGGCCGGCGCCTACCGGGCCTGTCTGGACCTATCCGTCAAGAACGGCATAAGGTCGGTCGCCCTGCCGTCGATCTCGACCGGCATCTACGGTTACCCGGTGGGCGACGCGGCGCTGATCGCTCTTTGCGCGGTCAAGGCGCACATGAAGGCGAACAGCCTGCCGGCGCTGGTGCGTTTCGTCCTGTTCGACGAAGGAACCTTCTCGGCCTACGAGCGGGCGCTGGACCAGGCGGGAATCAGGGAATAACGCCGAAGTTCAGCCGGGAAAACAAGGCTGTTACTGCCGGGTATAATAGTGGTACAGACAATTCCCGCCGCAAAACCCTCTTGACACGCCAAGCATAATGACAGTGTGACGCAGGCTTCAGAAGCGATTATCGCCTGATAGCCGTGCCGTAATTCCGGCCGGCATCAGCGTTCAGGACAGGTCAACGACATCCGGTTCCATTAAGGCAATCCGGGCCGTTCATGGAGGTGGGGATGGAAGGCAAGATTCTCGTTATTGGATCGACCGGCACGGTCGGCCGGTTGCTGGTCTCGGAGCTGGTGAAGGCCGGGGCGCTGGTCCGGGCGGCGACGCGCGATCCGGCGACGGCCGCCGCGCGCGCCGGTTTTTCCGGCGGCGTCGAGGTGGTGCCATTCGATCTCGAACTGGTTTCGACCTTCGATGGCGCGCTTGAAGGCGTGGACCGGGTTTTCCTTGTCGCCAGGCCCGGGGACGAGCAATCAGACCGGTACGCGTTTCCGCTCATAGACGCCATGGAACGGAGGGGCGTCTGCCGCGTCGTTGACTTAAGCGCGATGGGCGCCGAACTGCGCCCGTCGTTTGCCCTGCGCAGGATCGAGCTGCGCCTGGAGGCTTCCCGGATGGCTTTTACGCATCTCCGTCCCAACTGGTTCATGCAGGTGTTCACGGGCGGCTCGCTGCTCGCGTCGATTCGCGCCATGCACGCGATCCGTGTCCCGGCGGCGGCGGCAAGGATATCGTGGATCGATGCGCGCGATGTCGCCTCCGTCGCGGCCGTCGCGCTCGGTCCGGGGCGCGCCCATGAAGCGAAGGCCTACACGCTCACGGGCGGCGAGGCGCTGGATCACGCCGAGATTTCGTCGGTTATCGGGGGGGTGTCGGGCATGGCGGTGCGCTACGAGCCGATCAGCGATGACGAAGCAAGGGCCGCCCTTAAGGCCGCGGGCTTTCCGGAGCAGTGGGTCCGGCGGCTGATCACGTTCTATAGCCTTGTCCGCGAGGGCTACGCGGCCCCGATTTCAACGGCCGTCCAGGACATACTAGGGCGGTCCCCCCGCAAGTTTGCGGATTTCGCCCGCGAGAATGCGGCAGTCTGGCGAGCGTAAAGAAAAGGCCCGGGACGATATACCGGAGAATGTGATAATATCATAACAGGTACCATATTTGATTTACTCCTCGAAGACTACCAGGGCGTATCCGGGCACGACGGGGACCCTGGTTCGGAGATACCCCTCGGCGATTTCACAGGGCATCTCCTGCCCGGAGGGAGCCAGGTAAACCCGCGCCGGATTAGGGCCATCATTGCGCAAAGCGACCGACACGTCCCGCACCTCGATCGGTTCCTCGATCATGTCGATACTGGATCCGCGGCGTTCCGGAACGTAGGAAAGCAGGTGAACCATCCGGCGCCGGGACTGCCGGGTCATGGTGACCCGGGCAAAGGAAGGCAAGCCGGTCACCTTGACCAGCGGGTGGGGGAGGAGCTTTTCAAGAAGGTTGGCCACGAGCTGGCGCATCGGTACCGGGGCGTGATTGAAGTAGGTGGTGAATACGGGGTGGCTGACGTGCGCCACCGACCGGCGCATGGTCACCGCCGCCCGACCGGTCTCCCGGTCCGGAGGCAGGTAGAGGAAACCGTGCTCGCCGTCCCAATGCCGGTTGTAATACGGCGCGACGATCCCGGCCAACACCGAAGTGCCTTCCAGCGGAGACACCGCCGTGCCGCGGTCGTATAGGACAATTGGCATCCGGGGCATCCCGGCGGACACTTCCGGTCCCGCCGACAGGTAGGCGGGATCGTTAGGGTCTTCCCCGTCCAGCCGAAGGCCCCATTCCGGGAGGACAAATCCCTTCTTTCCCAGATCCGCGCCCGACCAGCCGGTTGAAAGAACCGCGCCGCCCCGCTCAAGATGAGCTCGGACCTTGGCCGCGGCCGGTTCATCCAGCAGAACCAGGTCGGGCAAAACAAGCAGCCGGTAGCCGTCCCAGGATCGCCGGTATGAGACCACGTCAAATTGGGCCTTCAATTCACACAGGATGCGTGTGGCTCCCTTCAGGGCGTTCTGGCTCTGGGTAAAGGCTTCCCCGTGCTCGTGGCTGAAGCCCGGTTCGGGAGCCACCACGGCGATCTCCGCCAGGGACTTGGCCCCGTCGAGCCACGGCTCCAGCTTTTGCAGCCGGGTGTAGATACGTTCAATCAGGTCGAAGACGGCGGGGTTAAGGTCACCCCGGGGGTGGAAATGGTCACCGATGGTGGTCCGCATCCCCAGCGCCAAACCGTACAGGCAATCATATTCGAGGCTGGCTTCGGTACGAAGGCCCCCGAAATCGCCCCAGGAGCGGTGGAAGCGCCCGGTCATGTTCAGGAGCGGTTTTCCGAGGGTGCGCATGAAACGGCCGTAAAGGGGGAGCGTCTCATAACCCCACCAACTTTCGGTAGGCAGGCATTCGAGCTCCAGGTAGGTGCCGATCTCCTGCTGGTCCTCGTAGTCAACGCCGTTGAAGTATAGGAGCAAGTCCGGCCGCAGGGTCCGGGCGGCTTCCGCGATCCGTTTCGCCATGCGTACGCGGGAAAAGTTCGCGAATTCCCGGAGCCGGCCTGCATCCGTCTAGTCGACGCCGCGTTCCTTCATCTCGCGAATGCACTCGAGGCCGACGCACGGGTGCTGATGCATGCAATCGAGGAAAAGTCCGGCGACCGGGTACCGGGTGACGATCTCGCGCACCATGTCCAGAACGTGATCGCCGTAAGGGGTGTTGTAGCACATCATGCGGAAGAAGTGGTCCAGCCGATCGGGTTGGTAAGTGTAACCCTCTGGAGTGAGTACGGTCCAGTCACGGTGCCGCAAAGCCTCCTCATGGCTTAGCCCTACGTTGATGTAGGCCGAGACGGCGATGCCCCGGCCATGGCAGGCCTCTACCAGTCGTCCGAAAAGGTCGTAGGAGAGCGAAGGATGGCGGATGCCGACCTTCGTGTCGTAGTAGGCCATTCCCAGATTGCACCGGGCATGAAAGACGAGAAAATCCACGCCGCATCGCTGGATGCGGTCGACCCAGGCGTGGACATCGAAATTCGCACCCACGTCGGGACACGCGGGCATGGTATGAACGTCGTAAAAAAGGCACCATTTTGGCTCGTGCATGGGCATATCCTACATGTCCGAGGGACGATCCGCTTCCCGGCGCGACTGCTTCTTCCGGCTCCGCAGGTGCTTTTCCTGGAGCATCTTTTCCTTTGCCCGGCGGGAGCGGCGCCGTTTTTGCGTCCGTATTTTCCAGCGCTCCTGTTCCCGGGCGGTGGCCTCGCCCGTGGTCCGCGCCGATATTTCGTCAACCAGCAGGCGCCGGGCGATAAACCGGTTGAGCGCCTGCGACCGGGTTTCCATGCACTTGATCGTCAACCCGGTTGGAACATGCCGCAGTACGACGCAGGTCGAAACCTTGTTGACGTTCTGGCCGCCTGGGCCGGACGACCGCACGAAGGATTCCTCGAATTCGGACTCCTTGATCCCGTGCTTTTCCATCCTGGAGAGCAGGTCTTTAAGCTTGGATTCGGATACCGGAAACGCCTGCATGGTCAGATCCAGCGGATTCGGATCTCGTTCTCGACGGCCTTGAACTCGCGGTCGCCCGTAACCAGTTCGGCGTGTTCGCGCCTGGCCAGCGCCGCCGCGAAACAGTCGGCGTAGGAAAGCCCGCCGGCCGCCTTGAAGGCGGCCGCCTGCCGGACGAGGGGAAGGTCGACGTCGACCAACCGGATCGGCTGGGCCCCGAGACGGTCCATGGTCCGGTCAGCGACTTTGGCGCCCTCACTGCGGATGAGCTTGTAGTAGACTTCCCCCCAGTTGACCACCGTCATCAGGCACGGAGCGCCTGGGTGAGATCGGCCGATCATTTCCTTGACTTCCCGCCCTCCGGGCTCCCCCGTAAGCAGGGCAAGGACCGCGTGGGCGTCGAGCACTACCGCCACCCGTGATTCTCTTTTTTGCGTTCCCGGGCGCGGTCCTCGAGAAGCTCCTTGGCCAGCGGGCCAGCGTGCTTGAGCATGCCGTGGAGTTCGTCGAGTGCCGCCGCCGTGGCGGGACGGACGACGACCTCCGCCCCCTGCTCGATGAAGGCCACCCGGGTGCCGGGTTTCATGCCGAGCCGGCGGCGGATGGCCACGGGGATGACGACCGATCCTTTTGTCGTGACGGTCGAGGTATTTCCGTTCCTGGGCATGGGTGTCTTCCTCCATTAAAGGAATACTTACTTGAGGGAAGTATACCATACAGCGGGAAGTATTACTTAATGTCGCTGTTGCTATATTGCTTATCTTAGACATGCATGGAGTTGCGATGGTCAGGATTCTCGTTGACAGGATAAGGCCTGCCTCAAATGATCAGTCCGCCTTATGCTGAAAGCCTCCGGAAAAACGGTGGCTGTTTTTAACGGCCGCCCGCAGCCGGACGGGCAGGCAGGCTGGAGAGGGCGGTCAGCGCGGCGGTCTCCATCTCCTCCTCAAGGTCCGATCCCGTCGCCTTGCCCACGGTCGACTCGATCAGCCCCCCGAGGAAGGCCTTCCCGGCGTCGGCCGGACGGAACAGGATTTCGCGGTAGCCGACCCCGTCGGATTCCCACAGGACCCGTCCCGTTTCGTCCAGGAGGCGCAGGTTGAGCGCAACGTGGTGCAGGTTGTACAGCCCGACGTTCGTAGTCTTGAATTCTCGGACGGTGCCGGTGAGAATCCGGTTCGCGCCCGCCGCCTGCGCGAGCTTGGCCGGCGTAAAAGCCCGGAGCTGCCCGCCGTCGGAGAGCCCGATTTCCCGCATCCTCCGGTCGGTCTCCTCCAGCGGGAGCACGGGGTAGCCCCACCGGGCCAATCCCCGGAATATCAGCCTGCGGGCGCGGTCGGGCGCCCCCATGTTGTTGCTGTCGTTGGCGAACGGGAGAACCGCCATCTGTTCGGCGAACCATTTCCCCGCGCCAACGGGGCCAGCGCCCATGTCAGCGTTGGTGGCGTCTTCGTATACCCGGTCGAGCTGGGCCATATAGGTTTCCAGCGTTCGGACATCGTCGGAGTCCGTTGTGCCATCCCGGGCGGCGGCGTACAGCTCCCGGGCCTCGTTCCAGCGGCCTTCCCGCTCCCGGCACAGACCCAGGTTCCACTGGAGTCTATAGTCGGCGCCAACGGGGTCAACAACGCCAGCGCCGCTGGTGCCAAAGCCGTCGGCGCCAACGTGGTCAGTAGCGCTAGTGCCAAAGCCGTCGACGGCTTTGGCAATCGGCAAGCTTTGCTTGCCGCTCGCGCCCGGGCCAGCGTTGGCGGTCGGCGAGCGCGCCAGTGAAACTGGCGATCGCTCGCCGCCGCCTGGGCCAGCGTTGGCTACCGCAGCCCGGATTCCGGCCTCCCAGGCCGCGCAGGCCCGGTCCCAGTCGCCGTGTTTCGCGGCCTTCAACCCGTCCTTGAGATCACGGGACCTGCCCTTGTGCACCAGCCGTCCGCGCCAGACCGTTATGGGAAGCAGGTCCTCGCGCAGGCCCGCGAGCCAGGACTGGCGGACGGGCCTTTGCTCGATCGCCCACGACCGGAGCCCCTCCCGGTAGCCGGCCGCGGCCTTGACGCCGTCGGTAAACGAGCGCGACGCCAGGACGCGGCGATCCGGCCATGATTCCAGCCGGTATTCCATGGAGAAGACCGTCCGCCGCACCATGACCCGGCGGATCATGGACCTTCCCGTTTCCCGGTCGTATATTTCCTGCTCTCCCTCCTCCTGGCGCGCCCGGATCGGGGAAGGCACGAGCCACAGCACCGCGGTCGCGCCCAGCGCTTCGACGAATGTCGTGGCGGAGGGCGAGGCAGTCATGATCGCCGCAACCCGGGACCGCGGGGATGAGAGAGAGCGCGCCGTCTCCTCCAGCAGGTCCAGCGCCTCGGCATGCGGCAAGTCGATGTCCGCCGAGTCGGGATCCAGGTTGCGGGCCACGTTGGCCGCCGCGCGGCCAAGGATCCCGGCCGGTCCCTCCGGGGGCGCCACATCCATGATGGCGACCACGCGGGCGAGCCGGGGGAGCTCCGCCGGGGCCAGGTTGGCCGGCGCCCTGACGTGGCGGACCTGGGTATAGGTCGCGCATCCCGCCAGGGCCAGCGCCAGGATCGCGTGCGCCGGGCGCTTCCGGTTCACTTTTTCTTGTCGGAGTATAGGCTGATCTGCGGTATGACGCTTTGGGGGATGGACGGGGAGGACCACGACAACCGGGCGACCGCCGAATACGTGTTCTCGTAGTATTCCATCCACACGGGATACTGCCTTCCCGCCGAAAGGAAGATCGTCCCGCTGTTTTCCGTGACGTGCGTGTCCTTCCACCGGTCGATCAGGAGCCGGTTGTCCACCCACAACCGGACTCCGTCGCCAGCGGAGCTGGCGGATGTCCGACTTTGCCGGACATTGTCGCCGGTCGTGGTCGTGAAGGTGTAAACCTCGCTTGAGTCGGGCCGGACCTTCCCGGTCCACCTGACGCTGAACCGGTCGGGCTTGATGCCGGGCGCGGGGGAGCCCTGTCCCCAGTCGAAGTCGATCATGGGATCCACCCGGGTCGTGCCCGGCCCGGTCAGGTCCATAGTCGCGAAATAAGTCCCGAACAGGCCGTCCCCGCCCGGAAGCACGTCAACCCGCGATCCCGGCGCCGTCTCGTTGCGCGCCTCGGCTCCGTCCGCGACGCCGTCCACGCTGAGCCGGTATTGCGTCCGGGAGTTCAGCGGGGATGCGGTCGTCAGGACGACATGGCGCCCGTCCTCGGATCTTTTGACATCCCGGACGGTGATCCGCGGGTAGAGGGTGTACCGGGTGGGATCGACGGCGCTGGCGATACTCACCGGCTCCGAGAACGACACCAGGATGGACGTGGCCGATCCCGTGACCAGGACCGCGGACAGGAGCTGCGGCGGGATCCGGTCCGGCCTTACCTTGAGGGCCGCGGCCCGGCTCTCCTCCCGGCCGAACGCGGAGGAGACTTCGCAGCTAAGCACGACTCCGTCGGCCGAGAGCGGCGCGGCCGGGACCGTGAATGTGGCCCCGGAGGCTCCGGGCACCGGGACCCCGCCCTTTTTCCAGGCGTATGACATCGGCCCGGTCCCGGAGACCCCGACGGAGAATTCGGCCGGCCGGCCCTCCTCCACCGAGATATCCCCGGGCTGGCGCGTTATTTTCGGCGGACGCGGGGTTCCACCCCACGCCGACGGCTTGGGCCCCATGACCAGCTCAAGGGTGCCGCCCCTGACCACGTCCGCGTGTTTCAGGACCGGGACGGCCAGCGGACGCCCGTTGAGCGTCGCCGACTGGATGAACTGGTTGGCGAACGAGTTGTTTACCGCCCGTACCGTGAAGGTTTTGCCCGGGTAATGCGCCGGGTCGAGCCTTATCGTGGCCGTGTCGAACGCGGGACTTCCGATGCGGTACTCGCCGCTGCCGGGCGTCAGGGGATAGAATCCGATCGAGGAGAAGACGGCCCAGCCGGAGGTGGCGCCGGCGTCGTCGTTCCCGGGCAGACCGCCGGGTCCGGTCCTGAAGGACCGGGCGAGGTTTTCCCGGACCAGGCGCTGGGTGCGCCAGGCTTCGGCGTCGACGAAAGTAAACAGGTACGGGTGACCGAAGTCGGGTTCGTTTTGGAGGGTGAAGTTTCCGGTGTCGAAGCAGGCGGCAAGCTTGTCGACGAAGGCGTCGGCGTCTGCGCCGCCGGCGCCGCCGAAGGCCGAAATCAGACCGGGGACGTCCTGCGGCACGAAAAATGTGTAATGCCACGCGTTCCCCTCGACGTATCCGGGCCCGCCGCTCCAGTCCCCGCGCCCGGGCGTGGTAATTGCTTCTGGATCGAATGGGGAGAACCACGCCCCGTCCTTCATCCGGGCCCTGAGGAACCCGGTTGCGGGGTCGAAGTGATACCGCCAGCAGGCGGCGCGCTTCTGGAAGGCCTGGCAGTCCGCCTCCTTCCCGAGCGCTTTCGCCATCTGTCCCATGCTCCAGTCGGCGACCGCGTATTCCAGAAGGGTTGAGACCGTGCCCCAGACCCGCGCCTCCCCGGGATCGTCCTCGGGGATGTATCCGTATTTAAGGAACGATTTGATGCCCGGCCGGAGCGGATTGTTGTCCGCCAGCGCCGCGCCCTTCATCATCGCCGCGTAGGCCGCGTTCGCGTCGAACCCGGTTAGCCCCCGGGTATACGTATCCGCGATCACGGCCACGGCCGGATCGCCCGCCATGACGTAAGTCTCGTTCCCGGCCAGCTCCCACTTCGGGAGCCATCCGCCCTCGCTTGCCATCCCCAGCATGCTCGCGACCATCTCGACCTGCCTGCCGGGATACGCCAGTGTCAGAAGCGGGTGCAGGGTCCGGTACGTGTCCCAGAGCGAGAATACGTGGTACCGAATCCGGTCCTGGGCCCGTTTCACCCCCGCGCCGCGGTAGCCCTGGTATTCGCCGTTCACGTCGCTGAAGACCGAAGGATGGATCAGCGTGTGGTACAGGGCGGTGTAGAAGACCGTCTGCCGGCCGGCCGTCCCGCCGGTCACGGTTATCGCGCCCAGCTCCGTGTTCCACGCCGAAGCGGCGGCGCGCCGCACCGCGGAGAAGGTCCAGCCGGGCACCTCCTTTTCCACGTTCCTACGGGCATTTTCCGGGCTGACGTACGAGACGCCGGCCTTGACCAGGATCGACTCTCCCCGAATGGTGGTGAACCGGAAAAATGCGCCGGCGTCCTTTCCGGACGCCTCGGGAGCCTGGCCCGTCTTCGCATCCGACCAGGTGCCGGTCTCGTCGGCCGGCTTGCTGAACCGGGCGAAGAAAAAGACCTTCTGCCGGTTGCCGGTCCCGCGGAAGTTCCCGCTTTCGCTCCATCCCTCGCACTCGGAGGGGGAGAGTATCCTGGCCCGTCCCAAAAACGGGCTGGGGTTGTCGGACCGGTCCGGCGGGAGCCGGTGGCTCATGTCGAAGATGATGTTGGCGTCGCCCTTGCACGGGGGGAAAGCGAACCGGAGCAGTCCCGCGCGGACGGTCGCGGTCGCCTCCGCCGTCACGTCGTATGACCGTAGCGCGACCCGGTAGTATCCCGGCGCCGCCTCCTCGTCCTCGTAGCGCGACTTGTATTCCTCCTCGGCCGTCCTGATTTTGCCGGTGGTCGCCATGACCAGGATGTTGCCCAGGTCCGGGCAACCCGTCCCGCTGACATGGACGTGTCCGAACCCGTAAATGTAATCCCGGCCCTGGATATAGCCCGAGGGCGCGGACAAGTCGTTATGCGGGCTGACGGAGACCATGCCCCACGGCACCTGCGCGCCCGGGTACGTGTTCCCGCCGTATGCGGTGCCGATGAACGGATCGACGAGGGACGCCGGCTCGACGGGGGCTACGCTCAAGGGGAGTCCAGGGGCGGCAAACGACCGCGCCACCGGGAGAAGAAAGATCAGAAACGCCGCGATGCTCATCCGCACCTCACGATATGCCAGCGAGGGACCGGACGCAAGCGGATGCCGCATCCCGACTTGCGCAACGTGTTATCCTGACTTTCGATGCGCATACGGCGTCCGGCTATCGCATTGGCGGCGACCATGGCGCTGGTGCGGGGTGTCGAGGCGGGCAACGTTATGCCGGTCCTGCCGGCAAGGGGAGGAGAGGCGATGACATTCGGGGCGTGGTTTCCGGATTTCCGCGACGATTTCACGTCTTTCCAGCGCAACTACCGGTCGTTCGATTCCGTCTCGCTGTTTTATTACGGGGTCACGGTGACCGGCGCCGTAGTCGGTGCGTCCCATCCGGAGCATCCGGGGATGATCGCCTGGGCGAAGGACCACGGGGTGAAGGTCTTCGCGACCATCGGCGGGACCCCGCCGACCCTCCCGGGGGGATACACGGGAGTCAACGGCGAGAAATGCGTGGCGGACCTGGTGGCGCTGTGCGCCAAATTCGGGTACGACGGCGTGGACGTGGACTTCGAGGGGATGAACAAGGACGGCCGGGAAGCCTGCACGATCTTCGCGGAGAAGCTCGCCTCTTCCCTCCGGAAGATGACCCCGCCCCGCCTGCTTTCGGTCACCCTGCAGGATTTTCCGAGTGCCGAGGACGAGGTGTCGATGGCTTTCGACTACGCCGCGCTGGCCAAGATCGCCGACCAGGTCCGGGTCATGATCTACGACTATTCCTGGCAAAAGCCCGGTCCGCTGATGCCGCGGGAATGGTTTGCCAATGTGCTGGCCTTCGCCCGCAGCCGGATACCGGCGGAGAAGTTCGTCGCCGCCCTGCCGTGGTACGGCCGGGACTGGATCCCGGCGGATGAGACCCACAAGGACATCGTGTTCGCACAGCGGGAGGCGGTGACCGGGCTGGCCGGATACAGGGAGCTGCTCGCGCGGTACAAAGTAAGGCCGACCTGGGATGAGGAAGGAGGGGAGTACTGGTTTAAATACAGCAGGGACGGGAAAGAGCACGTGGTCTGGTGCCCCGAAGCTAGAAAGTTCGACTGGATGACGGCCGAGGTTGTGAAGGCGGGCGCCGCGGGAATCTACGTCTGGCACGCGGCATACCCGAATCCCGACAGCTTCAAGGTGCTCCGGAAAAGGCTCAAGAAACCGGCCACACCGGCTTCCGGGCCGGCGATCCCGTTCCCCGGCGGAAGCAAGCCGCTAGCCTTCACTTACTCGGCCGCGGGAGGTTCGCTTTCCCTGGACACGAAGGGTGTGGACGCCGTCCCTGCGCACCAGCTTAGCTTCAAGCTCAGGATGCAGTCTGGTACGCAGTTTGTCGTGGCGCTGGAGGAGGGGACCGGGGCCAGCGGAGCTGGCCAAGCGCAAGCGAAGCTTGCGCTCGGGGACGGGGAAGTTTACCTGAGCGATCCGACCCCCGGGGCGGGGGAGTGGAATGAATACGTCTTCGCCCTGCAGGCCCTCTCCCGGTCGAAAGAGACGGGCAACCAATCGGGCAACGGCAGGCTGGATCAGGGGGACGTAAGAAAGTTTACGATCAAGATCCTCCCGGACCAGGGGGCCGACGAAGTCGGCCAAGCGCAAGCTAGGCTTGCGCCGGGGGCCAGCATGGCCAGCTCCGCTGGCCCCGCTGGCCATGCGCAACGTAGCGTTGCGCCGGGAGACGGGATCGCTGAGGTCAAGGACGTGAAATTTACGCTGGTCTGGAGGAAATGATCCGAAGGGACCTGGTCCCGTTTTTCGCAAAGCTACGCGGGGGTCGTTCAGGGAGAGCCAAAGGCCGATACGAACGACCCATGCGTGGCATCGGGATCAGTCCCCTTTTCATGACTGCTTCTTGAACGCCCTTACGAGTCTATAAACCGCCTTACGCTCACCCAGGGACAGCCCCGAAAGAGTGAGGGTGTATCCTCTCTGTCGGGGCAGTCCACCGAACCGGCCTTTCATGAGATCGCCGAAATCCAGATCCAACGCGGATGCCAGCCGATGATACGTATCCAGGCTCCCTTTCCGTCCGCCGGATTCCAGTAGAGAAAGGAAAGTGGGCGATATCGCCGCGTGTTCGGCGAGCGCTTGCTGGGTCATTCCTTGCCGTTTCCGTGCTTCCCTGACGCGGTTTCCGACGACTGTATAAACGTCTTCCATGGCACCTCATGCGTGTTTCATTCTGAAACGCTCGTATCATGATTAATTCTTTTCCATCATGTAAATGCACTGTAGGCGTATAATGTTTCATTGCTTATGGCAATAGACCGGTCTTTTCCGGCATTTTGGGTGCCGGCGCTTGGTAACGTTGCTGGAATTTCACCCTCTTGCGGCTGTCTTGAATGTATTCTTCCCGATGCTCCCGCTCGGCGGTATAGTTGCTTTTGGTTTGTTTTTTATCATTGCTTATGGTTATAGTCTATCCATGCTCACGTTTCTGAGGAGGAATTAAGCAGCAATGATAACGCCCCGCCGATTATTGACGCCTATCAGATTTCTCGGACTTGTGGCCGCCTTGGTCGTCGGACCAGGGGTGGGTGAGGCCCAGAAGACCATTCTGTTCTCGGATGACTTCAACCGCGCGGATTCGAGCGATCCGGGAAATGGTTGGGAAGAGGTCACCACCTTCATGGGTAGCACAAACGCCGGGGGAAATGCCGGGATTTCCGGGAATACTCTCTACGGCAACGAACCACCGGGGGGTGCAATCACAAGAGTAAGAAGAAACATCACTGTCCCGGGCGATTGGTTTGTTGAATTCGACTTCCTTTCGCCCAATTGCA
>Ga0315273_10005716_pt1 | contig 15426 bp, 14 predicted proteins | sample YL17G02_0_MG_FD_205753 | JGI IMG/M metagenome (GOLD analysis project Ga0315273, IMG submission 205753) | Sediment microbial communities from Yellowstone Lake, YNP, Wyoming, USA - YL17G02_0 | ecosystem: Environmental > Aquatic > Freshwater > Lake > Sediment | place: USA: Wyoming | collected...
CACCTGGTTGGGCTCGCCTACAGCGAAATCGCCGAGCTCAAGGTCTTGCCGCTCGGGACGGTCAAGAACAAACTTTTTCGGGCACACAGCGTATTACGAGAGGCCTTGAGGGACTACCTCGGGCAGGTCGGAGGTCAGCCGTGAACATGACATGCCTGGCAGTGCGGCGAGCACTCGAAGAGGAGGCGGGGTGTGCGAGTCCTGCCGCGGTGGCGCACCTCGCGGAGTGCCGTTCGTGCGCCGAGCATGCGGGCCTGGTCGAGCTGCTCGACGGTCTCGCTCCAGGCGACGCCGGTGAGGCGATCGTCCGCGATGTGCTCCTCGACCTTCCCATCGCGTCGTGGCAGGTACGCCGCCCGGCCACCTGGGCGCCCCTGGCGGCTGGTGGAGCGCTCGCGGCGGGCGGGCTGATGCTGCTCGGCGGCATTCCGGCGGGTGGTACGTTGGTCACCCTGCCCGCAAGCGCCTACTCCCTGCTGGCGTCGTCCGCCCTCGACATCGTCACCGCGGCCCGCGGCAGTGCGGATGCGGTCCGGACCGTGCTGACCGCCGGCGGCTCGTCGGCGCTGTTGTGGCTGGCGATGTCGGCCCTCGGCGGCTCGCTCGCCGTACACGCCCTCCTGCGCCGCACGGCACGGGGGCAAGCGTGATCCCAACGCTGCTGCTGGCGGTGACGCTGGCAGCGGCACCGGCGCCGCGAGTCGGCGCCGACGTGACCATTACGCAGCCGACGCGGGGACCGGTTGTTGGTGTGCTCGGATCGGTACGGGTGGGGGCTGAGGTCGTGGGCGACGTGATCGCACTTGGTGGCGATGTCGTTCTCGATCCCGCAGCCATGGTCGAGGGCGACGTGGTGGCGCTCGGAGGATCGGTGTCCGGCGGCGGCACCGCGACGGGGCGCGTCGTCGCGATGGCGTCGCTTGACGCGATCGCGATTCCGCCGGCAAACGGCGCCGGCTCTGCACGATCCACATGGGGCATGCGCCTGCTGCGGGTCGGCGGGTGGATGGTCCTCGCGACCGTCTTGCTGCTGGTGTGGCCGCGTCAGGTGCGCCGCGGAGGCGAGCATCTGCGCACGATGCCGCTTCGCACGTTCGTGGTTGGCGCTCTCTCTCTCGGTGTCTGGCTCGTCGTGGTGCTGCTTGCCCTGGCGCTGTCAGCCTCGCGGCTCGGCATTGTCCTCCTGCTTGCGGGCGTTGTCGTCTTCCTCGCCGCGAAGGTGCTCGGCCTACTCGCCGTCGCCTGGCTGCTCGGCCTGGCGCTGTATGGTGTGCTCCCGTTGGCGTATCGCGGGGAGATCTCGCGCACTGGCGTCGGGATGTTCCTGCTCGCGGTGGCCGGGGTCCTGCCGGTGCTCGGACCAGTCCTCTGGCTCGCCGCCAACGTTGCCGGGGTCGGGGCGATGGTCGCTGCAATCGTGGCGCCGCGCCTGTTGACGCTGGCGCTGGCCACCCGCGGCGCCGCCGCGATCTGATTGGCGCGCCGTCGCCGCTCAAGGCAACCGCTCAAGGCAACGTTGACGCAAACGCTTGCGATTGCTATGCTGCGCAGCCCCGAGGGGGGATGTGGTGTTGCGTCTCGAGCTCGCGCGAGCTGAAACTGAGCCTCTGGCTTTCAGGGAGCGGTTTACCCTCCCTGCGGAGGCGTGTGGCGAGGAGGTCGCGGGGGTCGAGTCCGTAGAGCTCTCCGGCACGGTCGAGAAGGCCGACCGCGGGTTCCTGCTCGAGGGTGAGGTCTCGGGCAGCGTCCGGCTGGCGTGCTCGCGCTGCTTGAAGGAGTTTGCGTTCAGCTTCGCCGAGCCGATGTCCATGAAGGTCCTCCCGGCATCGCTGGCGTCGCAGGAGGACGAGATGCAGCTCGGCAAGAACGACCTCGAGGTGCGGTTCTTCGAGAAGCCCGTGCTCGACCTCGCCGAGCTGGCCGCGGAGCAAGTGCAGTTGGCCGTACCGCTAAAGCCTCTGTGTCAGGAAGACTGCCAGGGGTTGTGCCCCCGATGTGGGGCGGATTTGAACCAGGGGCTGTGTGCGTGCCCCAGGACGACAGACGCGCGCTGGGTCTCTCTGCTCGAGTGGCGCAAGCGCGGTTGAACGAAGTGGAGGTAGTGCCATGCCGAACCCGAAACGTCGTCACTCCAAGGCGCGCCGTGATAGCCGCCGCGCCCATGATGCCCTGGCGCAGCCAGCGCAGTCGACCTGCCCGAACTGCTTCCAGCCGAAGCTGCCCCACCGCGTGTGCCCGCATTGCGGCATGTACGAGGGGCGGCAGGTCCTGGCCGTAGAGGAGATTTCCTGAGCCAGGTAGCGGCATGATGCCAGGTGCCGGAGTGGTTGCGCTCGACGCAATGGGGGGCGACCATGCGCCCTCCGCGACTGTGCAGGGTGCGATCGAGGCAGCTCGGCAATACGGCATTCAGATCCTGCTCGTCGGCCACGAGGCCGTGCTCCGCCGCGAGCTGAGCCGCCACGGGGACGTTCCCCGGAGCATCCGCGTCATCGACGCGCCCGAGACGATCGCGATGGACGATCAGGCCACCGCGCCGGCGCGGAACAAGCGGAACTCCTCGCTGGCCGTCGCCGCCCGCCTCGTGCGGGACGGCGCGGCGAGCGCATTCGTCAGCGCCGGCAACACCGGAGCGGCCATGGTCGCCGCCAAGCTGACGCTGGGTACCATTGCCGGCGTCGATCGCCCGGCCCTCGCCTCGGTAGTGCCCGGGATCGACCGTCAGACGCTGATCGTCGACGTGGGCGCCAACGTCGATTGCAAGCCACGGCACTTGCTCGAGTTCGCCATCATGGGGCACTTCTACTCGGAGGCCGTCCTCGGTGTCTTACGGCCGCGGATCGGCCTGCTTTCGGTGGGTGAGGAGAAGGGCAAGGGCGATCGCCTGACCCAGGAGGCGTACCACCTTCTCGCCGCGGCGGGTCTGAACTTCATCGGCAACGTCGAGGGCCGGGACGTCTACGCGGGAACTGTGGACGTCGTCGTCTGCGACGGTTTCGTCGGCAACGTCGTGCTCAAGGTGTCCGAGGGCCTGGGCGAGATGGTGTTCTCATTGCTCAAGCGCGAGGCCCGCCGCTCCCCCCTCTCGGCGGCGGGGTTCCTCCTCGCGAAGGGAGCGTTCGCGGGCTTCAAACGGCAGGTCGACTACGCGGAGTATGGCGGCGCCCCCCTCCTCGGGGTGCGCGGCGCTTGCCTGATCGGCCACGGACGATCGAGCCCGAAGGCGATCCGCAACGCCGTGCGGTTTGCCAACACCTATGCAAGGGGTGGCGTCATCCGCCACATCGAGGAGCGCATCGCAGAGCTCCAGATGAGAACCGGCACGGAGGGGGTGTAGCGTGCACGACGAGCATCAACGGACCGCGCGGATCGTCGGCCTGGGGACGTTCCTGCCGCAGAAGATATTGACTAACAAGGACTTCGAGCGATTGATCGACACCTCGGACGACTGGATTGTCGCCCGCACGGGGATGCGCGAACGGCACGTCGTCTCCGAGGGCGAGAGCCTGGCAGATCTGGCGATCGAAGCGGGTAAGCGGGCCCTCGCCGAGGCCAACGTCGCTCCCGAGGAGATCGAGCTGCTCATCGTCGCCACTGCGACCCCGGAGCAGCCCATCCCGTCCACTGCCGCGATTATCCAGCCGGCGCTCGGGGTCCGCCACGCGGTGTGCTTCGACGTTAGCGCGGCTTGCTCCGGGTTCCTCTATGCCCTCAATATCGCGCGGATGTTCATCGCCAGCGGCGAAGTTTCGACAGCGATGATCATCGGCGCGGAGACGCTGTCGCGATACACTGACTACACCGACCGTGCCACCTGCATTCTCTTCGGCGACGGCGCCGGTGCCGCAGTGCTCAAGGCGGCGCCCGCCGGCGAGGGCGTGCTGCGCTGTGCGTGGCACACCGACGGCACCTATGCGGACTTCATCGCGATGCCCGGAGGCGGCAGCAAGTACCCGCCCAACGTCAAGGAGCACATCGACGCGCGTCTCCCTTTCATCAAGATGAAGGGGAACGAAACGTTCAAGGTGGCGGTGCGCTCGCTCACCGAGGTGTGTCAGGAGGTACTCACCGGCGCCGGCGTGACCCCCGACCAGATCGACCTGTTCGTGCCTCATCAGGCCAACAAGCGGATCATCGATGCGGTCGGGGAGCGGCTCGGGGTGCCGCCCGAGAAGGTGTACATCAACCTCGAGCGGGTGGGGAACACCTCGGCGGCCTCAATCCCGCTGGCGATGCGCGAGGCGGTCGACCGCGGTGTGCTCAAGCCCGGCGACCTGGTGCTGGCGGCGGCGTTCGGCGGCGGCCTCACCTGGGCCGCAGCCCTGCTCAGGTGGTAGCGCGTCCGGCTTTCGCGCTGCAGGATCGCGGCAGGCCCTGGTGAAGCGTTCGGCGCAGGCACGGCTGCGCTTCACCAAGGTCTCGCCGGACTGAGAGGGCTCGACGATGGGGAAGGTGGCGTTCGTTTTTCCTGGGCAGGGAAGTCAGTTCGCGGGCATGGGCAAGGACCTCGCGGAGACGTTCGCCGAGGCTCGCGAGGTGTTCGCGCGGGCCGACGCCGCGCTGGGCGAGCCGTTGTCGCGTCTCTGCTTCGAGGGACCCGAGGACCAGCTCAAGCTCACCGCCAACACCCAGCCTGCGATCCTCACGGTCTCGCTCGCCGCATACGCGGTGCTGGCGGCACGGGGGAGGCGGCCGGAAGGGGTCGCCGGGCATTCGCTCGGTGAGTACAGCGCCATCGGCGCCGCGGGCGGACTCGGGGTCGAGGACCTGGTCCGGACGGTGCGGCGGCGCGGCGAGCTGATGCAGGAGGCGGTGCCGGTCGGCCGGGGCGCGATGGCTGCCGTGCTCGGCCCGGCCGCCGATGCCGTCGAGGCGGCGTGCGTCGAGGTGAGTCGCGACGGCGACGTCGTCGTCGTGGCCAACCGCAACGCGCCCGAGCAGAACGTGATCGCCGGCCATGCCGGCGCGGTCGCGCGCGCCAGCGAGCTGCTGGCCGCCCGGGGCGCCAAGCGGGTCATCCCGCTACCGGTCTCGGCGCCGTTCCACTCGCCACTGATGGCGCCGGCCCGCGAAGGGTTGGCGCCGGTCCTCGAGGACTTGCCGCTCTACGACCTGGGGTGTCATCTCTACAACAACGTGGACGCTCTGCCGGTGCACCGCGCGGGGGATGTGCGCGACGGGCTGATCCGCCAGGTCGATGCTCCGGTTCGCTGGGTGGAGCTCATCGTGCGGATGGCCGCCGACGGGTTCGACACGTTCGTCGAGGTCGGGCCGGGAACCGTGCTTTCGGGTCTGATCCGGCGGATCGCCCGCGCGGCGACGACGGTGCAGGTGGGTACCGCGGCCCAGGTCGCGGCGTTCGTAGGAGGTTGAGAGTTGAGAGTTTAGAGTCGAGAGTCGGGAGTCGAGGGCTTCCGCACACCCGCTCTTGACTCTGAGCTTTCGACTCTCGACGGGCTGTATGGGGTGGCGAGGGAGGACGACGATGCCGGGAGTACTCGAGGGCAAGGTGGCGCTGGTGACGGGCGCCAGTCAGGGGATCGGGGCCGGGTGCGCCAAGGCGCTCGCCCGCGAGGGCGCCATCGTCGTGTGCACCTCGAGGCGCACCGATGCGCTCGCCGAGGTGGCTGCGTCGATCGCGGCGGCCGGCGGGCGCGCCGTGGTGAAGGCGCTCGACGTCACCGATCCGGGCGCCGCCCAGGAGGTCGTCGCGGCCGTCGTCGCCGAGCTCGGAGGTTTGCACATTCTCGTCAACAACGCCGGCATCACCGACGATCAGCTCTTCCTGCGCATGAAGCTGGAGTCGTGGCGCAAGGTGATGGCGACCAACCTCGACGGGGTGTTCAATGTGACGCACCCGTCCGCACGGGTCATGCTCAAGCAGCGCGAGGGGCGGATCATCAACATCTCCTCGGTAGTCGGCCTCATGGGCAATCCCGGCCAGGCCAACTACGCTGCCGCGAAGGCCGGCGTCATCGGCTTCACCAAGTCGCTCGCGCGCGAGCTCGGCAGCCGCAACATCACCGTCAACGCCGTGGCGCCGGGCTACATCCAGACCGCGATGACCGACACGCTGAACGACGAGCAGCGCAAGGCGCTGCTCGCCTTGCTCGCCGTGCCGCGCCTCGGCACCGTCGACGATGTGGCGGAGGCCGTGGTGTTTCTCGCAGGCCCGGGCGGCTCGTACATCTCCGGCGAGGTCCTCAACGTCTCCGGCGGGCTGTATATGTAGCCGCCGGCGGCGAAGCTGACAGCTCACAGCCGACAGCCGACAGCACCCGCCCCCCAGCCTTGGCACGCCCCGACGGGGGTGGCCCCAATAACTCCAGTGGTTGGAGTTTCTTGGTTGGGGTTTGGGGAAGCTGTGACCTGACGGCTGTTGGTTGTCGGCTTGCCAGAAAACACCGCGGCGCCGCAGGTGCGGCGCCGGGTGCAAGGAGGAGGAGAGTCTTTCAGGCCACCTACTTGTACGCGGGCGATTGGCCGTTCGTTTAGTTCGCAAGTCGGCGCGGTGGCGCGTGCTAACCTGCGACCGTGCCTGAGCTTCCCGAGGTCGAAACGATCCGGCGCTCTCTGGCTCCGCACGTTGTCGGACGGCGGGTGGTCGCGGTCGAGGCGAGGGAGGTCCGACTGCGGGCGGGGATCGACCCGGAGAGCTGGCGCGCCGGGGTCGTCGGTGCGACTCTCGGGACCCTGGACCGCCGCGGGAAGTACCTCATGGCGGGATTCGGGCGCTCCACGGCGGTGCTCCATCTCGGCATGTCGGGTCGTCTCGCCCTGGTCAGGCCCGAGGTGCCGTGTGCGGCGCACACCCACCTCCGATTGCGCTTCGAGGGCGCCATCGAGCTGCGCCTGATCGACCCGCGGCGCTTCGGAATGGCCGTAGTCGTGCCAACCGAGCGCCTGACCGACCTCGCGCCGCTGGCCGCGTTGGGCATCGACGCCCTCGACGGAGACATCGAGGCAGGCCTGCTTGCGGCCGCTGCCCGCTCCGCCTCACCGATCAGGTCCGTCCTCCTCGACCAGACGGTCCTCGCCGGGATCGGCAACATTTACGCCAACGAGGCGCTGGCGCGGGCGCGGATCCACCCGCTGCGGCCGGCTTCGTCGCTGGCGCGCGCGCGGGTGGCGAGGCTCGCGGCGGCGGTCAAAGCGGTGCTCCACGGCGCGATCGCGGCCGGGGGGACCACCCTCGAGGATGGCGGCTTCTCCGACGCCGCGGGCAACGCCGGCAACTTCGCCGTGCAGCTTGCGGTCTATGGGCGCGAGGGGCTGCCGTGCGAGCGGTGCGGGTCGTCGATCCGGAGGCGGGTTGCGAGCGGGCGCTCGTTGTTCTTCTGCCCGCGTTGCCAGAGGTAGCCTACTCCTCGACGCCGAGCTCGCGCAGCACCTGACTGGTGTGCTCGCCAAGGCGCGGAGCGCGGCGCGGCGGCGTCCGACCGAGAGACGGGATGAATGGGCCGGGGACGTGCGCCGTGGCGCCATCGGCGAGGGGCAGCTCCTCCAGCAACCCGGCCTCGCTGAAGAGCGGCTCCCGGCGGGCCGCGTCGAGGTCATGCACGGCGGTGAGCGGCAGATTCAGGCGGTCCGCAGTCGCGAGCCAATGGCCCCGCGCCTCACTGCGGAAGCGCGCGGCGACCTCCTCCGCCGCGGCCTCGCCGTCCGGGCCGGTGTCGAGGCCGGCGCCGGCGAGGTGGGGTAGCCCGATTTCGCGTACCAACGCAGTCCAGAACTTGGGCTCGATCGCGGCAACGGCGACCAGGCCGCCGTCACGGCACGCGTATGTGCGGTAGGCCGGGCAGCGTCCGGCGAGAATGGTGGCGCCGACGCCGCCGCCTCCGGCCTCGCCGTCCGCCCACGCCCAGGTCAGGAACGGCAGCGGCGCGGCGGCGAGCGGCTGGTCGATGCTGGCGCCGAGCCCGGTGCGCTGACGCCGCAGCAGCGCCGCAAGGACCGCGGTCGCGGCCAGCAGGGCGCCACTCACGTCGGCGAGCTGGATGCCGGGCACCCCGCCGCCGAGGAGTGCCGTGAGGCCCGAAAGCGCCACGAAGTTGAGGTCGTGGGCGGCCCGACGCCGCCAGCGGGGAGCGCCGCCGAACCCCGAGAGCGAGCACACCACCAAGCGCGGGTTGCCGTCCCGCAACCGGGCCTCGCCGATGCTCCAGGCGTCGAGCGTGCCCGGCCGGAAGCTCTCGACGACGACGTCCGCGTGCTTGGCCAGGCGGCGAAACGTAGCGGCCCCCGCTTCGGACTGGAGGTCGAGGACGACCGACTCGCAGCCGCGGGCGAGCGCGCAGAACCCCGCCCCGGTGCCGCCGATGAGCGGCGGCGTGTGGCGCAGCGCGTCTCCGCCGGCCGGGTCCTCGACCTTGATGACGCGGGCGCCGAGGTCCACCAAGGTGCGGGCCAGCACCGCGCCCGGGAGCATGCGTGAGGCATCGACGACCGTGATGCCGTCGAGCGGCAGCGGCTCGGCCGGCGGGCGGGAGCTCATCGCGATCCTCTCATCGCTCCTGCCCGACCGGGCGGAACGCCTTTGCGAACCGCATCATCTCAGCGATGTCGGACACCTTGACCTTGCCCGTCATGAACGCCACTTGTGGGTTGACCCTGCCGGTCTCGATGCCGACGTAGGTCTCCTCTTTCATCTCGACGACGCACTCCGGTGATCCGAGGAGACCGCGAGCAACCTCGCAGCGCCCATCGGCGATGCGCACCGTCCACTCCGGTGCATCCGCGCCGCGCAGCTTGAAGTGGAAGCAGGTCTGCCACCCCTCCGCCTTCTCCGGGCGCAGACGCTGCGGCAGCGACGACATCAGCCCCTCGACGGTCTCGGCGATGGGTGAGGGTGTCGCTGGCGCGGCGGGTGTGGGGACAGGCGTCGCGGCCGGCGGCGCCGGCGTGACCGCCGCGGCGCTCCCGGATGCGCGCCGTGAGACCGGGGCGGGTTCCTCGCCCCCGATCATGATGCGGGCGATGATCTCGCGCATGATCTCCGAGGTGCCGGCGACGATGGTGCCGGCGCGGGCGTCGCGGAAGAAGCGGGCGAGCGGATACTCCTCCATGAAGCCGTAGCCGCCGTAGCACTGCAGGCAGTCGTCGGCGACGCGCTTGGCCAGCTCGGTGGCGACGAGCTTCGCCATCGAGCACTCGCGTACCGCCCCATCGCCGTGCTCCAGCAGCCATGCCGCCTGGTAGGTGAGCGCCCGCGCACCCTCGAGTTGAGCGGCGAGGTCGGCGAGGCGATGGGTGAGCGCCTGGTAGCGGGTGAGGGGATGCCCGAACGCCGTGCGCTGCCGCAGGTAGGTCAACGTCTCGTTGAGACAGATGTCGCACGAGCCGACCGCGATTGCGGCCCCGACCAGGCGCTCGAGCTGGAACGCCTCCATCAGGTAGTAGAACCCCATGTTCTCCTCACCGATGAGATGGCCTGCCGGCACGCGCACGTCCTCGAACACCAGCTCGGCGGTGTCGGAGCTGTGCCAGCCCAGCTTTTCCAGCCGCCGGGCGACGCGCACGCCCGGGGCGTCGGTGTCGACGACGAGCAGCGAGACTCCGCCGACGCCCGCATCGGGGCTGGTCTTCACCGCCAGCGTGACGAAGTCCCCGTCGCAGCCGTTGGTGATGAACGTCTTGGCGCCGTTGACGATCCACCCGTCGCCGGCGCGGGCGGCACGAGTGCGGATCGCTGCGACGTCGGAGCCGGCGTCCGGTTCGCTGACGCCGAGGGCGCCTACCATGCGGCCGGCGGCGGAGGGGACGACGTAGCGGCTCTTCAGCTCCTCGGAGCCCCAGCGGAGGATGTGCTGGGTTGCAATGAACTGCTGGACGCTCACGGCCGCGCAGAAGCCGCCCATCAGCGACCGGGGCAGCTCCTCGAGGAGCGCCAGCGCAAAGAAGAGATCACCACCGGCGCCGCCGAGCGCGGGTGGGGCGGTGACGCCCAGGAAGCCGAGCTGCCCCATGCGGGGGAAGATCTCGCGCGGGATGCGGCCGAGCTTCTCCCAGGCGGTGGCGTGGGGAGCGACTTCGTTCTCGAGGAAGCGCCGCACGGTGGCGCGGAAGGCGTCGTGCTCGGGAGTGAAGTAGGCGGATCTCATGCGGCCTCGCGCATTCCTCAGCGGCCTTCCGCGTAGAGAGCCTGCAAGGTATCGCGGTGCTTGCTCTCGATAACCCGGCGCTTGAGCTTCATCGTCAGGGTCAGCTCGCCGCCTTCGGGGGTGAAGTCGGGCTCGACGATCGCGAAGCGCTTGATCTGCTCGAAGCGCGCCAGCTTCTCGTTGACGACCTCGATCTCGGCGGCGATGAGCTGCCGCAACGCCGGCTCGGACGGGCCCGCGCTCGCCAACTCCGGGTGGCGCGCCGTTAGGGGAATGCGGTCGACGGCGACCAGGGCGACGAGGAAGGGGTGGCGGTCGCCGAAAGCCATGGCGTTCGAGATCAGCGTTCGTTGCTTGAGCAGGCCCTCGATCTTCTGCGGCGCGATGTTCTTTCCCGAGGCGAGGATGATCAGCTCCTTCTTGCGATCGGTGATGTAGTAGAAGCCGTCGGCGTCGACCGTGCCGATGTCGCCGCTACGGTAGAAGCCGTCGGGCTCGAAGACCGCCGCGGTCTCCTCGGGGTTGTCGTGGTAGCCGGCGAAGACGTTGCAGCCGCGCACCAGCAGCTCGCCGTCCGGGGCGATCTTCACCTCGACGCCGGGGAGAGGCTTGCCGACCGAGCCGAGTCGGAACGCGGACGGGGTGTTCCAGGTGGCCGGTGCGCTGGTCTCGGTGGCGCCCCAGCCTTCGCACACCAGGATGCCCATGGCGTGGAAGAAGCGGGCAATGTGCTCGGCGAGCGGGGCGCCGCCGCTGACGAAGAGCTGGATGCGGCCGCCTAGGCGCGTGCGGATCGTGCGCGCCACGAGAAGATCGGCGACGCCCTGGCGGACGCGGAGCGAGAGGGGGATCGGCCGGCCGTTCTCCTCGAGCTGACTGCGCCGGGTGCCGACCGCGACGGCCCAGTGGAACAGGGCGCGCGCGAGCGGCGGCTTGCCGTCCACCTGGGCGAGGATGCGGGCCAAGACCTTCTCGAAGACGCGCGGGACGGCGACGGCGAAGTCCGGACGCACCACCGGGAAGTCCTCGGCGAGGGTTTCGAGGCTGCGCGCGTAGGCGATCGTCCGCCCCAGGTAGATCGGCAGGAAGTGACCGGCGACACGCTCGAGGGCGTGCGCGAGCGGCAGGAAGCTCAAGGAGAGGCGGAGCCGCGAGACGTCCCCAAACGCCTGCAGCACCGCCTCGATGGTGCCGATGATGTTGCCGTGGGTGAGGATCGCGCCCTTGGGGACGCCGGTGGTGCCCGAGGTGTAGACGATCGTCAGCGGCGTCCTCCGCGGCGCCATCGCCGCGCGGTCGACGACGGCACGGCTCGCGTCCTCCCGCGCGAAGCGCTCGACCTCCGCGAGCGAGTGGGCATCGGTGGTGGGGTGGCCCTCGAGCACGATGATGTGGCGGAGCATCGGCAGGCGGTCGCGGATGCCGCGCAGCTTCTCCAACTGCGACGTGTTCTCGACGAAGATTGCCTTGGCGCCGCTGTGGGCCAGGATGAAGCCGGTCTCCTCCGGAGTCAGCGTGGGGTAGACCGTGGCCACCACGGCGGCGGCCGCCAGGCTGCCGAGATCCGCCAGCGCCCACTCGGGGCGGTTGGCGGAGAGGATGGCGACACGGTCGCCGGGCACGACGCCGAGCGCCGCCAGCCCGCCCGCGATCGCCTCGACACGGGTGAGCGCTTCGCCCCACGACAGCTCCTGCCAGCGTCCGTCGCGGTGGAAGCGCAAGAAGGGCTGCTGCGGCTGAGCCGTGCCGTGGGCACGGACGATCTGAACGAGGTTGTCGAAGCTCATGGGACGCTCTCGCCTTCCGGACCGGTGTCCGCAGGTGCCGGCCACCGATGCGCCGGCTCACGCAACGAAGAACCTCTTTGCCGTCTTCGCGGCGCCGGCCAGCAGCCCCGCCGGCGCGAATCGCACGCCATGCCTGTCGGCGAGCTCATCGAGCCTCGCCACGATGGCCTCGGGCCCGACCTCGTCCACATGATGGAACGGTCCGCCACGGAAAGGAGGAAACCCGAGGCCGAGGATGGCGCCGACGTCCCCGTCACGCGGCGACGCGATCACCCCCTCCTCGAGGCAGCGCGCCGCCTCGTTGACCATCATCAGCGCCATGCGGTCGACGATCTCCGCGACCGGGAGCGCCTTCCGCGCGGCCAGGCCGAGCGTGCGGTAGATCTCGGCGTTCGGAGTCTTGCGGGCCTTCTTGCCCGGCGGCGGGTAAACGAAAAAGCCGCGGCGGTTCTTTCGCCCCTGATAGCCGGCTGCGAGCAACTGCGGCAGTAGCGGGCTGGCGGCCAGGCCGCGGTCGGCGAAGCGCTGCCCGAGGTCTTCCGCCACATGCGCCGCGACGTCGATGCCGACCTCGTCGATGAGCGCGATCGGCCCCACCGGGAACCCGAAGTCCTTGAGCGTCCGGTCGAGCTCCTCGATCGCGGCGCCCTCGGCGAGAAGCAGCATCGCCTCGTTGAGGTACGCGGCGAGGATGCGGGTGGTGTAGAACCCGGGGCCATCCTTGACCGTGATCACGGTCTTGCCCTGCGCGACGCCGAGCGCGCGCGCGGTGGCCGCCGCCCACGGCGCCGTACCCGCCGCGACCACCAGCTCGAGCAGCGGCATCTTCGGCACCGGCGAGAAGTAGTGCATGCCGAGCACGCGCTCCGGGTGCCGGGCGCCGGCAGCGATGCCGGAGATCGGCAGCGCCGAAGTGTTTGAGGCATACACCGCGTCGGCGGAGACCACCTCCTCGGTCTCCGCGAGCACGCGGCGCTTGAGCTCGAGGTCCTCGAAGACGGCCTCGACGACGAGGCTGCAGCCGGCGAGGTCGGCGATGTCCCGGGTGAGCAGCAGGCGCGACCAGCGACGATCGCGTTCGGTGCGGGTGAGCGCCCCGGAGCGCGCCTGCTTCTCGAGCCCCCCATGGATCGACCGGGCGCCGCCCGACAGCGCCGCATCGCCGATGTCGCGCAGCACGACCGGGCAGTGGGAGAGGGAGACCGACGCGACGCCCGAGCCCATGAGGCCGGCGCCGAGAACGCCAAGCCGCCCAACAGCCCGCGGCTCCGGCGTGGGCGGCGCCTTCTTGAGGTCGTTCATGGCGTGGAAGAGGCCGACCAGGCACTTCGCCTGGCGGCTCGCGACCAGGACCCCGAAGTGCTGCGACTCGCGCTCGAGCCCGCGCTCGATGCCGTGCGCAAGCCCGGTCGCGACACAGTCGAGGATCGCCGGCGGCGCCGGGTACAGGCCGCGCGTCTTGCCCCTTACCTGCTTGTGTGCCGCTCGCAGGATCAACATCCGCGCCGGCAGCATCAGCGTCACCCGCGCAGCCAGCGGCAGCCGCTTCGGCGCCAGCTTACCCTCGGCGAGCAGCAGTGCGGCCTTGGCGGCCGTCTCGACGATGCCGCCCGGCGTCGTGAGGGCGTCGACGATGCCCAGGCGGTACGCCTTGCGAGCGCGCAGCCGCTGCCCGGTCAGCAGCAGCGGCAACGCGGCGACGAGGCCGATCCGTCGCGGCAGCCGCTGCGTGCCGCCGCCGCCGGGAAGCAGGCCGAGCATCACCTCGGGCAGGGCGAGCACGGTCGCGGGGTGGTTCGAGGCAAGCAGATAGTGGCAGGCGAGGGCGACCTCGAGCCCGCCGCCGAGAGCGGCTCCGTGGATCGCCGCGACCACGGGTTTGCGGCTCGCCGCGATCCGGGAGAGCAGCGCATTGCCGCGGCGCGACATCGCCTCGGCCTCTGCCGCGGTGCTCATGCGATCGAGTACGTCGAGGTCCGCGCCGACGATGAAGGTGCTCTCCTTGCCCGAGGCGAGCACGACGGCGCGGACGCCGGCATCGTCGAGCAGCGGCAGGATCTCGGCCTCGACCTCGTCGAGGAGGGCGGGGGAAAGCGTGTTCACGGGGCGGCCGGGAGCGTCGAAGGTGACCACGGTCACGCCGTCGTTCCGGGCGTCCATGCGAAAGGAAGCCATGCCGTCCTCCTCAGGCGCGCTCGAGCGCGATGGCAATGCCGAGGGCTCCGCCGGCGCACGCGGCGACGAGGCCGGAGCGGGCGTTCTCGTGCTGGAGACGATGGCAGCAGGTGGTGAGCAGCCGCGCGCCGGTAGCGCCGAACGGATGACCGACCGACAGCGAGCCGCCCCAGGCGTTGAGCCGGGCGCGGTCGATGCGGCCGACCGGACCGTCCCGTCCCAGGCGGTCGCGGCAGAACCGGTCGTCCTCCATGACCTTGAGCACCGCGAGCACCTGCGCTGCGAACGCCTCGTGAAACTCCACGACCTCGACGTCCTCGAGGCGCCACCCCGCTTCGTCGAGCGCCCGCGGCGACGCGAACGCCGGGCCGAGCAGCAGCTCCTCGCGCGGGTCCATGGCGGTGACCGCCATGCTGCGGACCGCGGCGATCGGCTCGAGACCGAGCTCGGCCGCCTTTCTCTCGCTCGTCAGCAGAACGGCGGCGGCGCCGTCGGTGAGGAACGACGCGTTGCCGGCCGTCACGGTGCCGAAGGTGCGATCGAAGGCGGGCGGCAACGTGGCCAGCTTCGCGAGTGTGGTCTCGCCGCGAATCCCGTTGTCGCTGATGACAGGCAAGAACTTCGGCGGCGGCCACGCCGGGACGATCTGACGCGCAAGCAGCCCGTCGGCGGTCGCGTGTGCGGCCCGTCGGTGCGAGGCGAGGGCGTACTCGTCCTGCTCCTGTCTCGAGATGCCGAACCGCTTGGCGAGCCGTTCGCACGTCTGCCCCATCGTCTCGCCGGTGGAGAACTCGGCGATCGCGGGCGCCTCGGGGAGCAGGTCGGACAGCTTCAGACCGGCGAGGAGCTTGAGCTTGCCGGCGGCGCCGCGCACCTTCTGCGCCGCGATCAGCCGCCGCCGGACGGCGCGGCGGAAGCGAATCGGCGCATCGGAGAGCGTGTCGACGCCGGCCGCGATGGCCACCTCCGCGGCGCCCGTCGCGATCGCGCGCGCGGCGTCGACGAACGCTTGCAGGGAGGAGATGCACGCCATCGTCACCGTGTAGGCGACGCACGAGTCCGGCAGACCCGAGGAGAGCACGACCTCGCGTGCCACATTGGTCGTGCCGGGGTCCTGGAGAACTGCGCCCATGACCAGGAGCTCGACGGTCTTGAGGTCGATCCCGGTGCGGTGGAGCAGGCCGGCAACCGCCATCCTCCCAAGCTCCAGGCCCGTGAGGTCGAAGAACTCGGTCCCGGAACGCAAGAACGGCGTACGACACCCGTCGACCACGACGACGCGCGAGTTGGCGCCCATGGGCTCCTCCGTGTCAGTATTCTAGCGGTCAACTTGGGTTTCGGGTGCGCCGTCGTCGTCTCAGCCT
>Ga0315273_10005717_pt1 | contig 15426 bp, 17 predicted proteins | sample YL17G02_0_MG_FD_205753 | JGI IMG/M metagenome (GOLD analysis project Ga0315273, IMG submission 205753) | Sediment microbial communities from Yellowstone Lake, YNP, Wyoming, USA - YL17G02_0 | ecosystem: Environmental > Aquatic > Freshwater > Lake > Sediment | place: USA: Wyoming | collected...
GGTGCAGGCGCCGGGGGGCCTCGCCCCCCTGTCGGCCATGGCCGCCGTGGCCGCGGGCGCCGCGGCCGTGCAGGCGTCGGCGGGTCCGGTCGCGCTCGTGTCGGCCCGCCCGTCGGCGGAAACGCTACGCGCGGCCCTCGTCGGCGGCCCGCGCACCCTCGACTGCGCGCCGGGCGCGCTCGACCGCGCGGCGCGCGTGGTCGGGCCGATGCTCCCCGCCGACCGCCTCCGGCAGGCGGCCGCGGCCGTGTTCGGCCCGGCGGTCGCGGTGCCGCCGGCCCTCGAGTCGGGACTCATCTCGCGCCTCGGGCGCCTCGGCCTGTCGCGCAGCCTGGTGGCCGTGGCCACCGAGTCGGCCGCCGTCGCGCGCGACATCGGCATGGCCACGCTCGCCTACCCGGTCGGCTCCGCGATCCTCTCCCAGGCCGCCCGGCACGTCATCGAGGGCCGCCGCTGGGCGGAGATCGAGCCCGAGCTCGTGCAGATCGCGCTCGGCCGCGCGGGGCGCCTGCGCGGCCCGGTCTCCGACCAGGTGCTGGAGGTCGCGCGCGCACACGACCCGGGCGAGCTCCTGCGCCGCGACCTCGCCGTCGTGGCCGAGGAGGCGCCCCAGGGCCTCTCCGAGGAGGACCTCGTGCTCTGGGCGATGTTCGCCGAGGGCACCGAGCAGGTCGTCGCCCGCCGGCGCTCGCTCGGCGCCGAGGCGGCCAGCCGGCCCGGCCAGCCGGCGATCGACCGCGACCTGCTCGACACCCTGGTCGGGGTGGTCGAGGCCTCCCACGAGGCGGAGGTCAGCGTGGAGATCTCGGGCGCGCGGGTCACCGTGCGCCGGGCGTCCGCCGGGCCCGGGACGCCCGCGGGCTCGTCGGCAGCCGCCGACGCGGCCGGCGCCGAGGATGAGGACGACGGCCTGCTGCGGGTCACCAGCCCGATGGTCGGCACGTTCTACCGCCGCTCGGCGCCGGACAAGGAGCCGTTCGTCGAGGTGGGTCAGCGCGTCGAGGCCGGGCAGACCCTCTGCCTGATCGAGGCGATGAAGCTCTTCAACGAGATCGTCGCCGAGCAGGCGGGCACCGTATGCACGATCGCGCTCGAGGACTCGTCCCCCACCGAGTTCGGCCAGCTCCTCTTCCTGCTCGAGCCGTGAAGCTGCTGATCGCCAACCGGGGCGAGATCGCGGTGCGGGTGATCCGCTCGGCCCGCGAGCTGGACATCCCGACCGTGGCCGTCTACTCGACCGCCGACGCCGACACCCTGGCGGTGGACCTGGCCGACGAGGCCGTCTGCATCGGCCCCCCGCCGGCCCGCGACTCGTACCTCAACATCTCCAACGTGCTCGCCGCGGCCGAGATCACGGGCTGCGACGCGATCCACCCGGGCTACGGGTTCCTCTCGGAGAACCCCGCCTTCGCGCGCGCCTGCGCCGACGAGGGCGTGACCTTCGTGGGCCCCTCGCCCGAGGTGATGGAGCGGATGGGCGACAAGATCGCGGCGAAGGCCGCCGCCCGCGAGGCCGGCCTGCCCGTGCTGGAGGGCTCCGACGGCCCGGTCTCCGACGTCGCCGCCGCGCTGGCCGCGGCCGATCGGGCGGGATTCCCGATCCTCCTGAAGGCGGCGGCGGGCGGCGGGGGCAGGGGCATGCGACGGGTCGAGCGCCCGGCAGACCTGCCCCAGGCCTTCGAGGTCGCCCAGCGCGAAGCCGAGGCGGCCTTCAGCGACGGCGGGCTCTACGTCGAGCGGCTCCTGGAGGGCGCCCGGCACGTCGAGATCCAGGTGATGGCCGACGGGCAGGGCGGGGCGCTCGTGTGCGGCGACCGCGAGTGCTCGATCCAGCGCCGCCATCAGAAGCTGATCGAGGAGGCCCAGGCCCCGCACCTGCCCGCCGCCACCCGCGAGGCCATGCAGCAGGCCGCCCTGCGGGCGGTCAAGGCGTGGGACTACCGCAGCGCGGGCACCCTGGAGTTCCTGGTCGACGCCAAGGGCGACTTCTTCTTCCTCGAGCTCAACGCCCGCCTGCAGGTGGAGCACCCGGTCACCGAGCTCGTGACCGGCCTCGACCTGGTCGCCGAGCAGCTCCACGTCGCCGCGGGCGGGCTGCTCTCGCAGACCGGGGTCGCCGAGTCGCGCGGCCACGCCATCGAGTGCCGCATCAACGCCGAGGACCCCTCCCGCGACTTCCGCCCGGGCGCGGGCCGGCTCGACGACTATCGCATCGCCCAGGGCCCCGGTGTCCGGGTCGACACCCACTGCGAGCCGGGCGAGACCGTCCCGCCTCACTACGACAGCCTGCTCGGCAAGCTCTGCGTGTGGGCCTCCGACCGGCCGCGCGCGATCGCGCGCCTGCGCCGGGCGCTCGCCGAGACGTCGATCACCGGCATCCCCACCACCCTGGCGCTGCTGCGCGACATCGCCCACGACGCGCCGTTCGTGGAGGGCCGGTACACCACGGCCTACCTCGTCGAGCGCGAGGCGCACCTGCCCTCGCTGCGGGTGGAACGGGCGGCCTGATGGCCCGCGACCGCGAGGGGGGCCGCCGCGCCGCCCGCCGCCAGGCGGTCATCCTCCTCTACCAGCACGACGTGACCGGGCTGCCGCTCGAGGAGCTCGAGGCGAACGCCGAGCGCGACGGGACGCCGGTCGACCCGTTCGCGCGCGCCCTCATGGAGGGGGTCGCCTCCGATCCGGCGAGCCTCGACGAGCTCATCACCGGCGCGGCCGAGGGCTGGACCGCCGACCGCCTGGCGCCCCTCGAGCGCAACATCCTGCGCGTGGCCGTGCACGAGCTGCTCGACTGGCCGGACATCCCGGCCGCCGTGTCGATCAACGAGGCGGTCGACCTCGCCAAGCGCTACTGCCAGACCGAGGCCGCGGGCCTGGTCAACGGCATCCTCGGCCGGATCGCCTCCGAGCACGCGGAGGTCGCGTGACCGGCGCCGGCGAGGGCGCGGCGCTCGAGGCCGCCGCCCACCGCCTCGAGGAGGTCGCCCGCCGCCTCGGCGACGAGGGCGTCCCCCCCGACGAGCTGCGCGCGCTCGCTGACGAGGCGCTCGCCCTGGGCGCGGAGATCACCGAGCGCCTGCCGCGGGTGCTGCGGGACTCCTGACGTGGCTCGCGAGGACGATCCGCTCGACCCGCGGGTTCGGGTGGTCGTGCTGCCCCCGAGCGACCCGGCGGCCGCGGGCCACGCAGAGCTGCAGGGGGTGGGGAGCGGGGACGACCGGCCGGAGATGTCCGTGCTCGCGGCCCGCCCCTGGCTCACCCAGGGCGCGGCCGTGCGCGGCACCCAGCTCGAGACCCTCGGCCTCTCGATCTACGCCGGGCACCCCGAGCTGACGCTGGTCAACCTGCCGACGGCCTTCGTCGAGAGCGGGGTTCGCCTGCTCAAGGAACTGGGCACCTACGTCCTGGCCGGGGGAGTGCTCGAGGCGGGGGACATCATGCAGCTGCGGGCGGACCTTCCGTACCTCGTCGGCATCGAGGCCGCCCCGGAGGGCGAGGGCGACGGCCTGCCCGTGCTGCGGGTGGTGATGCTCGCGTGAGCGGGCCGGTGCCGGTCGCCGTGATCGTGGCGAGCACCCGCGACGAGCGCATCGGCGGACGGGTGGCTGAGTGGTTCGTCGGCGAGGCCCGGGCCCGCGGCGACCTCGCGCTCGACGTGATCGACCTCGTGAACCCCGAGTGGCGCGCCGAGCCGGTCGCGTTCGTCTCATACGGCGGGCTCGCCGGGGGCCTGCGGGTTGTCGAGCAGCTGCGCGAGGTGGTCGTCGAGCTCCACATGGTCTCGCTGCGCGACGGGGTGGCGCTGCCGTTCGCGGGCCGCTCCTTCCGCGAGGGCACGGCGCCGCACGACCCCGAGGGCATGATCGCCGACGGCGTGCGGATCACGCTCGACCGCCTGGTCTGGTGGTCACGGGCCCTCGCCGGCGCCCGGGCGGCGAACCCCTACGACGGCTGACGCCTCCCCGCGGAGGACGGCGAAGAACCGCTCGCGCGCGGCCTGGAAGTCCGCCCACTGGTTCTCGGGACGGGTGATCACACCGTCCCGCGGCCGGGCGGTGCGCCCCGTCGTCGTGGGGGTGTCCTGCGGGCCGTGCGCTCTAATCTGCGACATCTTCACTCCCTGGAGTCGTGGTGATTGCAGGGCGACGATCGCGCGGCTACGTTGGCGCGACCCTTCCTCGACCCGTGGCCCGAGCGTGACGATGAGGATCCAGATCTGTGGCTCCGTGGTGGTCGAGGCCGACGGAGTGGGCATCCCCATCGCGCCGCGCGGCCCGCAGGGCACGCGGCTCTTCGCCTATCTGGTGGCGCGCCGGCGCCGTCCGGTCAGCCGCGACGAGCTGATCGAGGCCCTCTGGCCGGATTCCCGGCCGGTCGACCCGGAGGCGGCCCTGACCGTGGTCCTGTCGAAGATGCGCGCCGCGCTGGGCGGGGGCGTCGTCGAGGGCCGCTCCCAGCTCCGGCTGAGCCTCGGGGACGCCTGGATCGACCTCGAGGCCGCCGAAGAGGCCATCCATCGGGCCGAGGCGGCCGTGGCTCAGAAGCGCTGGGCCGACGCGTGGGGCCCGGCGCGGGTGGCCCTCCACGTGGCCGAACGCGGGTTCCTGCCCGGACAGGACGCGCCCTGGATCACCGAGCGTCGACGGAGCCTGGAGGAGGTGCGCGCACGAGCGCTCCGCTGCATCGGGGCGGCGGGCCTCGGCCTCGGCGGGGTCGAGCTGACGGCCGCCGAGCGTGCTGCCCGCGACCTGGTGCGCCTGCTGCCCCTCGGCGAGAGCGGCCACCTGCTCTTGATGCGGGTGCTGGTCGCCCGGGGCGACGTCTCGGAGGCCCTGGTGGTCTTCGACGCGTTGCGGCGGACCCTCCGCGACGAGCTGGGCGTTGCACCCTCCGCCGAGATCCGCGCCTACCACGCCGCCCTGCTGCGCGAGGATCCCGCGACGCGCCGCGCGGGGGCGGGCGGAAGGGTTGTGGAAGCGTCACCGTGATGCGGTGCCGGGGCATCGACCGAGAGGGGGGACCGTGGCGAAGGTGATCAACTGCGAGTGCGGAGTCGTCTGCGAGGGCGCGACCGACGAGGAGGTGCTGGACGTCGCGGAGCGCCACGTCCAGGAGCACCACCCGGATCTGGTGGGACGGATCACGCGCGACGATCTCCTTGCGATGGCCGAGACCGTGGGGGCATGAGCGAGGAGCTCGTCGTCGGTGGCGAGGGGGCCGTCGCGACGCTGGTGTTGAACCGGCCGGATCGTCGCAACGCCCTCTCGCTCGCCCTGATCACCCAGATCTCCGATGCCCTCGCGGGGATCGGGCGGAATCCGTCCCTCCGGACGGTGATCCTGTCGGCGCGCGGGCCGGCATTCTGCGCCGGTCACGACCTCGCCGAGATGAGGGGCCGCGACGAGGCGTTCTTCCAGACCCTCTTCGGCGCGTGCACGGCGATGATGCTCGCCATCCGCGCGCTGCCCCAGACCGTGATCGCCGCCGTGCAGGGGTCGGCGAGCGCGGGCGGGTGCCACCTCGTGGCGGCCTGCGATCTGGCGGTGGCGGCGGAGGAGGCGACGTTCGCGGTCCCGGGGCCCGCGATCGGGCTGCCGGGCACGACGGCGATGGTCGATGTGGCGCGGGTCGTGGGGCCGAGGCGCGCGATGGAGCTGCTCCTCACCGGGCGCCCGATCGACGCGGAGACCGCCGAGCGCTGGGGGCTCGTCAACCGGGTCGTCCCCGCCGACCGGCTCAGAGACGAGGTCGCGGGGCTCGCCCGGGGGATCGCGCGGGGGAGCGGCCCGGTGCTCGCCGAGTGCAAGCGCGGCGTCCATGACGGCCTGGACCGCGACCTCGCCGGCGCCTACGCCCACGCCCGCGACGTCATGGCCGCCGCGGCAGCGGGGTCGATCGCCCAGGAGGGAATCGCCGCCTTCCTCGAGAAGCGGCCGCCGGTCTGGCCGGATGGCGCATGACGGGAGCGTCAGGGCGAACAGAAGACATCCGGATGCTCCATCACCAGGGCACGGGCTGCCTCGGCCCCGGGGCCTGTGCCGGCGCCGACGACGTGCTCGGGGCACTCGGCGTCCGCGGGGCCCACGTCGTCTCTGGCGAGGCCCTCGATGACGAATCCGGGGCCGATCTCGACGGCGAAGGCGAGTGCGAGGCCGGCGAGGATCAGCGTGAGCCGGGCGATCCACGAATCTCTGAGTCGCCAGCCATCCCCATGGCCCGGGCGGGACGTCGCTTGCGCGGAGACGGGGGAGACGGCGGGAGCGTCGTCGCCGATGGTCTCATCCGGGTCGTCCCAGAGTCGCAGGACGATGAACAAGGCGCCGAGGGCGATGAGGATGTAGGCGGCGTTCATGGCGGCACGAAAGCACCGCGCCCTCGCGTCGTCGAGAACTCGTCGGGGGCCGTCTCGCATCTCGACGCACGCGCCCTGCGGGCTCAGCCGACCGGGTCGGGGCGCGGGGAACGCCGTGACGACGACGTCGCCGTCGCGAAGGGCCGGGATGCCGCCGACCGGGTTGACCCGAGGTAACCGTCGGGGCGCGGCCGCGGCAGCGCGATCGTCCGGCGCTCGTGCGGCAGGCCCAGCCCGGCCGGCAGAACCCCCACCCTCAGGGCGCTCGAGGAGCGCGGACTGTCGTACAGGACGAGCCCGGACACGGCCGGGACGATGGTCATCGGCCGCGTCGCGGGGCTCCAGGGGTGTACTCCGGGCCCCGAGGGTGCACTAACATCGAACGATGGAAGAATCCGACGCACGCTTCCCGCTCCTCGCGGAGCTCGAGCAGCCCTACGACCTCGCCGATTGGTCCGACGAGCGCCTGGCGGCCCTCGCGGCGGAGATGCGCGAGGTGATCATCGACACGGTGTCCCAGACCGGCGGGCACCTCGGGGCCAGCCTCGGGACCGTCGAGCTGACGGTCGCCCTCCACGCCGAGCTGCGCTCGCCGCGCGACCGGATCGTCTGGGACGTCGGCCACCAGGCCTACGGCCACAAGCTCCTCACCGGGCGCCTCGACGGCTTCGGCACCCTGCGCCAGTACGGGGGCATGAGCGGGTTCCTGCGCCGGGCCGAGAGCGAGCACGACGTCATGGGCGCCGGCCACGCCTCGACGTCGATCAGCTACGCGACCGGGCTCGCCGAGGGCCTGCGCCACGCGCGCCGCGAGGGCCACGTGGTGTGCGTGATCGGCGACGGCGCCCTGACGGGCGGCATGGCCTACGAGGGCCTCAACCAGGCCGGCGCGCTGGGATCGCCGATCACCGTGGTCCTCAACGACAACGGCATGAGCATCTCGGAGAACGTCGGCGCGCTCTCGAAGCTCTTCCAGCGCGTGCGGGTCGACCCGACCCTCACGCGCGTGCGCGAGGAGCTCGAGCGCGGCCTCGCGCGCCTGCCCGGGGCGAGCGAGCTCGGCGGCCACATCCGCGACGCCACCAAGTCGCTGTGGTTCGTGCCCGGCGCCCTCTTCGAGGCGCTCGGGTTCGCCTACATCGGCCCCATCGACGGCCACGACATCGACGGCGTGCGCCGCGCCCTGCGCACCACGCTCGAGATGGACCGCCCCATCGTGGTCCACGTCAAGACCGTCAAGGGCCGGGGCTACCCGCCCGCCGAGGCCGACGGCGAGGCCATGCACGGCGCCACCCCGTTCGTCATCGAGAGCGGCAAGGCGGCGAGCAAGAAGTCGTCCGGCCCGCCCAGCTACACCGAGGTGTTCGGCCACGCGCTGGTCGCCGAGGCCGAGCGCGACCCGCGCGTCGTGGGCATCACCGCCGCCATGCTGAAGGGCACGGGGATGCAGCACATGATGGCCCGCTTTCCGGAGCGCACCTACGACGTCGGCATCGCCGAGCAGCACGCCGTGGTGTTCGCCTGCGGCCTCGCCATCAACGGCTTCCGGCCGGTCTGCGCGATCTACTCGACCTTCCTGCAGCGCGCGTTCGACCCGATCGTGCACGACGCGGCCATCCAGGACCTGCCGATCGTGTTCGCGATCGACCGCGGCGGGCTGGTGGGCGACGACGGCCCGACCCACCACGGCGCGTTCGACCTGGCCTACCTGCGGGCGATCCCCGGGCTCACGATCATGGCCCCGATGGACGAGGCCGAGCTGGTGGACATGCTCCACACGGCCCTGCGCATGGACGGCCCGGTGGCCCTGCGCTACCCGCGCGGCGCCGGCCTCGGCACGCCCATCCCCGAGCGCCCCCAGCCGGTCGAGATCGGCAAGGGCGTGGTGCTCGAGTCGGGGGAGGGTGTCGCGCTCGTGGGCTACGGCTTCGGCGCGTCGCTGGCCCGCGGCGCCGCCGACCTCGTCGCCGAGGGGACCGGTGCCCGGCCGACCGTCGTGAACGCCCGCTTCTGCAAGCCGATCGACGCCACGCTCATGCGCCAGCTCGCCGAGCGCCACGAGCTGCTCGTGACGATCGAGGACCACGCCCGGATGGCCGGCTTCGGCTCGGCGGTGCTCGAGGTGCTCGACGACAACCCCGTCCGGGTGCTGCGCCTCGGCCTCCCGGACCGCTTCATCGACCACGGCAAGCGCGAGCTGCTCCTCGCGGACATCGGGCTCACCCCCGAGCGGGTCGCCGCGCGCACGATGCGGGCGCTGCGCGAGCCGTCGCGGGTGCTGATCGCCGAGGGCTGAGCCCGTCGGATCCGGGCCGGGCCCGCCGGGAGGCGGGCTATCATCCCCGCGGTGGCCGCCCGCTCCCGACTCGACCAGGTGCTCGTGGCCCGCGGGCTCTTCCCGACCCGATCCCGTGCCCAGGCGGCCGTCATGGCCGGCCGGGTGCGCGTGGACGGCCGCGAGGTCGACAAGCCGGGCACCGGCGTGGCCGAGGACGCGGAGCTCGCGGTGCGCGACGAGCGCGAGTTCGTCTCGCGCGGCGGCCTCAAGCTCGACGGCGCGCTCGACGGGCTCGGGGTCGATGTGGCGGGCGCCTCGGCGCTCGACCTGGGCGCGTCCACCGGTGGCTTCACCGACTGCCTGCTGCGGCGCGGGGCCCTTCGCGTGATCGCCCTGGACGTGGGCTACGGCCAGCTCGACTGGGGGCTGCGCCAGGACCCGCGCGTCGAGGTGATGGAGCGCACCAACGCGCGCCACCTGTCCCCGGGCGACCTGCCCTACGCCCCGGACTTCGTCACCTGTGACCTGTCGTTCATCTCGATCGGCACGGTCTGGGGCGCCGTGGTGCCCTGTCTCGCACCCGGGTGGCGTGCCATGGTGATGGTGAAGCCGCAGTTCGAGGTGGGGCGGGCGCGGGTCGGCTCCGGCGGGGTCGTGCGCGACGAGACGGCGCGGGAGGACGCGGTGCGCGGGGTCATCGAGGCGATCGAGGCGGCCGGCGGCGCGGTGCTGGGCACGGCCGACTCGCCCCTGCCCGGGCCGAAGGGCAACCGCGAGGTCTTCGTCCACGCCGTGGAGCGCGCCGCATGAGCAACGGCATCCCCCTCGGCAGCGGGGTCCCGATCTCGATCGAGGACGCCAAGCCGGTCAAGCGCGTCCTCCTGCTGACGCACCGGGAGCCGGCGGTCACGGCCACCACTCTGCCCGCGGTCCTCTCGATCCTGCAGGACGCGGGGGTGCAGGTGCTCGTGCCCGCCGGCGAGGTGGTCAAGCACCGCTCGCTCGCGCCGTACTCCTCCGGTGACGGCATGAAGATGCAGCCGGGTGGCGAGGATCTGATCCTGGTGATGGGCGGCGACGGCAGCATCCTGCGCGCGCTGGCGCGGGAGGCCGGGTCGGGGGCGCCGGTCATCGGCGTCAACTACGGCCGCGTCGGCTTCCTCGCCTCGATCGAGCGCGAGACCCTCGAGCGCGACCTGCGGCGGGCCCTCGCCGGCGAGTACGTCGTCCTCGGGCTGCCGTCGCTGAAGGCCGAGTGGGCCAATGGGGAGGTCGAGGCGGTCAACGACCTCGCCATCTTCCGCGGCGGCGAGTCGCGCATCGCCGACCTGACGTACGCGGTCGACGGGGAGCTGGTCGCCACGGTCCGCTGCGACGGGGTCGTCATGAGCACCCCCGTCGGGTCGACCGCCTACAACCTCGCGGCCGGGGGCCCGACGGTCTCGTGGCGGGTCCGCTGCTTCGTGGTGTCGTTCATCGCGCTGCACCACCTCGACAGCCGCCCGCTCGTCATCGGTGCCGAGGAGACCCTGGTGGTCACCAACAGCGCCGTGGTCGGCGACTGCGAGCTGCAGGCCGACGGCCAGCGGATCGGGCTGCTCGGTCCCGGGCGGTCGGTCACGGTGGGGCTGGGGGGATCGGAGGTCCACCTGGCGACGTTCCCCGAGGCATCCTTCTTCCGGCGCTACCGGGAGAAGTTCGGCCGGTCGTGATCCGCTCGCTCGAGGTCCGAGACCTCGTGGTCATCGAGCGAGCCGAGCTGGCGCCGCCGGGGGGTCTCACGGCCATCACCGGCGAGACCGGCGCGGGCAAGACGGTCCTGGCGCAGGCGCTCGGCCTCCTGGCGGGGGCGCCCGCCGACTCGGCGGCCGTCCGTCCCGGCGCGCGGCAGGCCCTCGTGCAGGCCACCCTCGCGGTGCCCGAGGGCTTCTGGGACCGTCTCGAGGACGACGACCCCGCGCTCGCCCTGCGCGAGCTGGCCGAGGACGAGAACGAGGTCGTCATCGCGCGCCGCGTGCCGGCCGAGGGCCGCGCGAGGGCGCTCATCGACGGCCAGGCGGCCCCGCGCGACGCGGTCGCGGCGCTCGCCCGCGCGCTCGTGCGCTTCTCGGCCCAGCACGAGCATCGCCGCCTGGTGGGCCCGGCGAGCCAGCTCGCGGTGCTCGACGCCTTCGCGGGCCCGGCCGTCGTCGCCGCCGCGGACCGTCTGCGGATGCTGCGGCGGCGCCTCGCCGGCCTGGAGCGCTCGCTCGCCGCCGCCCGGGCGCGGCGGGAGGCCGCCGAACGCGAGCGCGCCGACCTCGAGGAGCTGGTCGCGGCGGTCGACGCGGCCGGGCCCGACGCGGCCGAGGAGGCGGCGCTGCTCTCCGAGCGCGAGCGCCTGCGCCACGCCGAGGGGCTCGCCGCGGCGGCCTCGGCGGCGGCCGAGGCGCTGGCGCCGGAGGAGCGCGAGGGCGGGGCCCTCGACGCGGTCGGCGCCGCGTCCGCCGCGCTCGCGCCGATGGTGCCGGTCGACGGGGCGCTCGGCGCCCCCCACGCCGAGCTGGTGTCGGCGCAGGCGGGGCTGCAGGACGCCCTCCTCTCCCTGCGCGCCTACCTCCAGGACCTCGACGCCGAGCCCGGCCGCCTGGAGGTGATCGAGGAGCGCCTCGAGGCCTACTCCCGGCTCTCGCGCCGCTACGGGCCCGGCACCGAGGCCGTCCTGGAGCGGGCCGCCGAGGCGCGGGAAGCGCTGCGGGGGCTCGGCGAGGGGGCCGGCGACGTCCTCGCGCTTGCCCAGGGGCGCGAGAGCGCGCTCGACGAGGCCGTCGGGGTGGCGATCGAGCTGCGGGAGGCGCGCGCCGAGGCCGCACCGCGCCTCGCCGAGGCCGTCCGGGACGAGCTGGCCGACCTCGCGATGCCGAAGGCCGAGCTGCGCGTGGAGTTGATCGAGGACGAGGGCGATCCGCCCGCCGACTCCTGCGTCATCTGGCTGCGCGCCAACCCCGGGTTGCCCGAGGCCCCGCTCGCGGCGGCGGCGTCGGGCGGAGAGCTGTCGCGCGTGCTGCTCGCCCTGCACGGCCTCGCGGCCGCGGGCGACGAGGCCACCTGGGTGCTCGATGAGGTCGACGCCGGCATCGGGGGCGTCACGGCCACCGCCGTGGGCGCGCGCCTGCGCCGGCTCGCCGAGGACCGCCAGGTGATCGTCATCACCCACCTGCCGCAGGTCGCCGCGATGGCCGACGCCCACTACCGCCTGGTCAAGGGCCTCGACGGCGAGGGGCGCGCGACCACCCGGATCGAGCCGGTGGCCGACGAGGCCCTGCTCGAGGAGCTCTGCCGCATGCTCGGCGCCGGCTCCGCCGACGCGGGCGCGCGCCGCCACGCCGAGGAGCTGCTCGCTCGCCGGGCGGGGTAGCCGCCCCGATGCCGTGACCGCCGACCTGGGCGCTATCCTGCGGTGCGTCGTCGGGCGAGGGGAGGGCGCGTGGGCGGAACGCCGGTGAAGTTCGTGTTCGTGACGGGGGGTGTCGTCTCCGGGCTCGGCAAAGGGATCTCCGCGGCGTCCCTCGGGACGCTGCTGAAGGCCCGAGGGATCAAGGTGTCGCTGCAGAAGTGCGACCCCTATCTCAACGTCGACCCCGGCACGATGAGCCCGTTCCAGCACGGCGAGGTCTTCGTGACCGAGGACGGGGCCGAGACCGACCTCGACCTCGGCCACTACGAGCGTTTCACCGACGAGAGCCTCACCCGCATCTCGAACGTCACCACCGGCGCGGTCTACGACGCGGTCATCAAGCGCGAGCGGCGGGGCGACTTCCTCGGCGCGACGGTGCAGGTCATCCCGCACGTCACCGACGAGATCAAGGGCCGCATCCGCCAGGCGGCGGCGAGCTCCAACGCCGAGGTCGTGATCGTCGAGATCGGCGGCACGGTGGGCGACATCGAGTCGCTCCCGTTCCTCGAGGCCATCCGGCAGCTCCGCAACGACGTCGGCCGCGAGCACGTCTGCTTCGTCCACGTGACGCTGGTGCCGTACCTCGACTCGTCGGGCGAGCTCAAGACCAAGACCACCCAGCACTCGGTCAACGAGTTGCGGCGCATCGGTATCGAGCCCGACGTGCTGGTGCTGCGCTCCAACCGGCCGCTCACCGACGAGATCCGCCAGAAGATCGCCCTCTACGGCGGCATCCCCCTGAACGCCGTCATCTCGGCGGTCGACGCCGGCGACATCTACGAGGTCCCGCTCAACCTCGAGGCCGAGGGCTTCGCGCGGGTCGTCTGCCAGCGGGTGGGCATCACCGCCCCCTCCCCGGACCTCACCGACTGGCAGCGCCTGGTCGAGGCGATCGGCGCCTGTGAGGGGCGTGTGCGGATCGCCCTGGTGGGCAAGTACGTCCAGCTCCACGACGCTTACCTGTCGGTTGCCGAGGCGCTCAAGCATGCGGCCATCCACCACGGCGTCGAGCTCGAGATCGACTGGATCGACGCCGAGGCGCCCGACCTCGAGGTGCTGCTCGCGCAGGCCGACGGCATCCTGGTGCCGGGCGGCTTCGGGGGGCGGGGCATCGAGGGCAAGATCTCGGCCACGCGCTTCGCCCGCGAGCGCGGGGTGCCCTTCCTGGGCATCTGCCTCGGGATGCAGATCGCCGTGATCGAGTACGCCCGCCACGTCTGCGCGATGGACGGGGCCAACTCCAGCGAGTTCGACCCCGAGACGCCCTTCCCGGTCATCGACCTCCTGCCCGAGCAGCGGGCGATCGAGGAGCGCGGCGGCACGATGCGCCTGGGTGCCGACCCGGTCCACATGGTCGAGGGAACGCGCGCCCGCGCGGCCTACGCCGACCAGGACGTCATCTACGAGCGCCACCGCCACCGCTACGAGGTCAACCCGGCGACGCGCGACGAGATCGAGGCCGCCGGACTGGTGTTCAGCGGGCTCTCGCCCAACGGCCGCCTCGTCGAGATCATCGAGCTGCCCGACCACCCGTGGTTCTGCGCGTCGCAGTTCCACCCCGAGTTCAAGAGCCGTCCCACGCGCCCGCAGCCGCTGTTCCGCGAGTTCATGGGCGCGGCGGCCGATCGCGCGCGCTCTCGCGAGATCGCGCCGGCGGGCGAGCGCGCCCCGCTCGGAGGGTGACCCCGGAGGACCTCGCCGGGCTGCCCGAGGTGGCCCGGCTCATGGTGCGGCTGTGCGAGATCCCGTCCCCCTCGCGGGAGGAGGGCCGCGTCGCCGAGCTCGTGCGCTCCGAGCTGCGGGCGCTCGGCGCCGACGTACACGAGGACGGGGCCGCGGCGACGCTGCCGGCGGGGTGCGGCAACATCGTCGGGCGCTTCCCGCCGACCGCCGAGGGCGGCGTGCCGATCATGTTCGGCACCCACCTCGACACGGTGCCCGTGACCGGCCCGATCGAGGTCGAGCTGGTCGACGGCCACCTCACGAACCGCCACGACGCGATCCTCGGCGGCGACAACAAGTCGGCCGTGGCCGTCGTCCTGTACGCGATGCGCCGGGTGATGGCGGAGGGCCGCCCCCACGCCGGTGTCGAGCTCGTCTTCACCCCGTGCGAGGAGATCGGCCTGCGCGGAGCCCACGTGTTCGACCCCTCGCCGCTGCACGCCCGCTTCGGCTTCGTCTACGACCACACCGGCCCGGTGGGCGACATCGTGGCGTCGGCGCCCTCGCTCCACCGTATCGACGCCACCTTCGTCGGGCGCCCCGCCCACGCCGGCATCACGCCCGAGACCGGGCGCAGCGCCGTCCTCGCGGCCGCGCGGGCGATCGCGCGGATGCCGCTCGGGCGCATCGACCCCGAGACCACCGCCAACATCGCCACGATCGACGGCGGCACGGCAACCAACGTCATCGCCGAGCGCTGCTCGATCACCGCCGAGGCCCGCAGCCGCGACGAGCGGTCGCTGTCGGTGCAACTCACGGCGATGCTCGACGCCATGATCTGGGCGGCCAGCGAGTGCGAGGTCGACCTCGAGACGCGGGTCGCGAAGGAGTTCATCGCGTACCGCGTCGGGGAGGGCGACCCCCAGGTCGCGATGGCGATGTCCGTGCTGGCGGCGCTCGGGCACACCCCGCGCCTGGTCCCGAGCGGCGGCGGCTCCGACGTCAACGCCTTCATCCGCAGCGGCTTCCCGGCGGTCAACCTGTGCAACGGGATGATCGACGTCCACACCCCGGACGAGCGCATCGCGGTCTCCAGCCTCGAGCAGATGCTCGACCTCACGTTCGGCCTCATCGACGCGGCCCGCGCGGCATGACCTTCGGCGACATGGGCCTCGGCCCCCAGGACGGGGCGATCGAGGTCATCTCCTGGCCGCCCGTCGACCTCGAGGCGCTCATCGACAAGGTCCGCGATGCCAGGACCCTGATCGGCCTGATGCGCCTCGAGCGGGAGATGCGCGCCGCCGGCTGAGGGTCGTCAGACGGGCGTGATCCGCCGTGCGAAGAGGATGGCCGAGCACTCGCAGGGAGGGGCGCCGCAGGCGGGGCAGATCGCCGCGGCGGACATGGAGGCCGACCGGTAGAAGCCCGCGATCTCGGCCGGCGCGCGAAGCCGGCCCGGGCCGTGGCCGGGGCGATGTGGCACCCGTCGGGCGGGGTCCAGCCCGGGCCGTCCGACGCCGGGGATAACGTCCCCCGCCCATGTCATCCGCCCCCGGCTATCCGCGCTGGCACACGGCGCCGCCCACGCTGCCGCACATCGAGGCGCAGAAGGCCGAGCGCGACCGGCGGCAGCCGCGCGATCCGCTCGCGGCCGACCCGCAGGAGCGGCGGATCTACCGCCTGCGGCCGCCGTCGCGC
>Ga0315273_10005718_pt1 | contig 15424 bp, 15 predicted proteins | sample YL17G02_0_MG_FD_205753 | JGI IMG/M metagenome (GOLD analysis project Ga0315273, IMG submission 205753) | Sediment microbial communities from Yellowstone Lake, YNP, Wyoming, USA - YL17G02_0 | ecosystem: Environmental > Aquatic > Freshwater > Lake > Sediment | place: USA: Wyoming | collected...
TCGTGGTCTCGACGGGCGAGGCCGAGGCAGGCGCGGTGGCGCTCGCCGCGCTCGCACAGGCCGAGCCGACGGAGATCGTCCCGCTCGCCGACTCCGAGCTCGCGGCACTGATGTACACGGGCGGGACCACCGGGCGCTCGAAGGGCGTGATGCTCTCCCACGAGAACCTCTGGCTCGCGGGCAGGATCGGCGAGGACACGGGCTACATCCCGGGCATCAACCGGGGGCTGACCGCGCTGCCGCTCGCGCACGCCTTCGGCCTGCTGGTCACCGTCGTCGGGCTCCAGTCCCACGAGCCGGGCACGGCCGTGCTGATGCGCTGGTTCGAGCCGACCGCCTGGCTCGAGCTCGCCCAGGAGCACGCCGTCCAGATCAGCGCGGTCGTCCCGTCGATGCTGCAGCTGCTCCTCGCACAACCGCTCGAGGACTACGACCTGTCCGCGCTCAGGCAGCTCGCGTGCGGTGCGGCGCCGCTCCCGGCCGAGGTGGTCGCGGAGCTCGCGCGGCGGCTTCCCGGAGTGGAGATCCGCGAGGGGTACGGCCTCACCGAGACCTCCGCGCTCGTCTCGTCGAACCCGCCGGGCCGCGTCCGCCCCGGCTCGGTCGGGCTGCCCGTCGCGGGCACCGAGGTGACGATCGTGGACGAGCGCGACCGGGAGCTCCCGGTGGGCGAGGTCGGCGAGATCTGCTGCCGGTCGCGGATGGTCATGCTCGGGTACTGGCGCGACCCGGAGCAGACGGCCGAGGTGATGCGCGGCGGAGCGCTGCACACCGGCGACATGGGCCGCCTCGACGAGGACGGCTACCTCTATGTCGTCGACCGCAAGAAGGACGTGATCATCCGCGGCGGGTTCAACGTCTTCCCGCGTGACGTCGAGGAGGCGCTGCTCGAGCACCCGGCGATCGGCGCCGCGTGCGTCGTCGGCCGGCCGGACGTGGCCCGGGGCGAGGAGGTCGTCGCGTTCGTGTCGCTGCGGGCGGGGTACGACACGCCGGCCGGGGAGCTGGAGGCGTTCGGCAAGGAGCGGCTCGGCGGCTACAAGTATCCACGCGAGGTGCGCGTGCTCTCCTCGCTCCCGTTCACGCCGGTCGGGAAGATCGACCGGAAAGCCCTGCGGGCGCTGCTCGCAGCCGAAGGAGGTGCCACGTGACGACAAAGCTGACGATCGAGGAGCTCGAGGGCGCGGGCGAGCGAGACCTCGGCACGAGCGGCTGGCGGCGGATCGAGCAGCACGCGATCGACCTCTTCGCCGAGGCGACCGGCGACGACCAGTGGATCCACGTCGACCCGGAGCGGGCGGCGGCGGGCCCGTTCGGCGGGACGGTCGCGCACGGCTACCTGAGCCTGTCGCTCCTGCCGGTGCTGATGAGCGAGGTGCTGGCGGTCACCGGCGCACGCATGGGCGTCAACTACGGGACCGACAAGATCCGGTTCACGGCGCCGGTCCCGTCCGGCTCCGAGGTTCGCCTGCACGCCCGGCTCCTCTCCGCGGAGCGCCGCGGCGAGGGCGTGCTGTACCGCGTCGGCGTGACACTCGAGGTCAGGGACCAGGAGAAGCCGGCGATGGTCGGCGAGGTGCTCTACCTCGTCTACTGAACGGCGGTTTGCCTATCCTCTGGCGGGCCGGGGCGGTTAGCTCAGCTGGAAGAGCGCCTGCTTTACACGCAGGAGGTCGCAGGTTCGAGCCCTGCACCGCCCATCTTGCGGGGTCGGAGGCGCCGTGGCGCCTGCAAGAGACCCAGATGAGCTTCAGCCTGCAGATCAGCAACATCCGCTGACGCCATCCAGGTGAAGCAGGCCGATGAACCACCCGAAGGGTGATTCGTGCAGTTCGTCGCGGGGCGTAGAACTCGTCTCGCCGGCTCCGATGCGGTGTGAGCAGGCGACAGGCACGAGGGTCGGCCCCGATGCGGCGGGGGTCGACCCGAAACCGGTCGGCCCGCGGGCGGCGTGGTCGACTCTTCCTTCCGGCCAAGGAGAGTCACGATGAGCACAGCGACCGTCCCGATCGACACCGAAGACGCGATGGAGACCGAGAACGTGCAGGTTCTCCGCTGGCGCCTCGAGGAGTTGCGCCGAGCCGGCTTCGGCTTCCAGGACGCCGTCCTGCTCGCGCTGAGCCCTGACGTGGACCTCCATCTCGCGACCGACCTCCTCGGCCGCGGCTGCCGGGCCGACACGGCGTTGCGCATTCTGGTCTGAGTGCCCACCATTGGCGGGGTGACCACCTTCACAGCGGAGGAGGTCGAGCGGGCGCGCGGGTACCACCGCCCGCTCTACCTGACGCTGCCGCTCGACCTCGCCCTCTCGCTCGGCGTACTCCTCTTCTTTTCCTTCGTGTGGGCTCCGACCTGGGGGCCCTGGTGGGTCGCGGCGCCGCTCCTCGCGCTGCTCGTCGTCGCGGCCGGCGCGCTCGTGCGCACGCCGCTCGCGTACTGGCGCGGCTTCGCGCGCGAGCGGCGCTACGGCTTCTCGACGCAGACCGCCGGCGCGTGGGCGCTCGACCGGGTCAAGGGAGTCGCCGTCGCCGGCACGCTCAGCGCCGTCGGCGTGCTCGGGCTCGTCACGCTCGCCCGCGCGTTTCCCGCGTGGTGGGCACTCCCGGCCGCGGCGGCGGCGGCGCTGCTCGTCCTGCTGCTCAGCTTCGTCGCCCCGGTCGTACTCGAGCCGATCTTCAACCGCTTCGCGCCGCTCGCCGACGAGGAGTTGGGGGCGGAGCTGCGCGCCCTCGCGGACCGGGTCGGCGTCCCGGTAAGACAGGTGCTCGTCGCCGACGCGAGCCGACGGACGACCAAGGTGAACGCGTACGTCTCGGGGCTCGGCCGCACGCGCCGTCTCGTCCTCTACGACACGCTGCTCGAGCGCGAGCCGGCTCGCGGGCTGCGCCTGATCGTCGCCCACGAGCTGGGCCACCGCCGCCACGGCCACCTCGCGAAGGGGACGGCGCTGGGGGTCGCCGGCGCCGTGGCCGGCGTCCTGGCGATCTGGGCCGTGCTGGGCGCCGGCGTCGCCGACCCCGCCGTCGCGCCGCGCGTGCTGCTCGTGTTCGCGGTGCTCGAGCTGGTCGCGCTCCCCTTCGGGGCCTCGCTCTCGCGGCGGTGGGAGCGCGAGGCCGACCGCTTCTCGCTCGAGGCGACCCGTGACGTCCAGGCCTTCGTCGACGTGCACCGCGGGCTGGCGCTCGCGAACCTCGCCGATCTCGACCCTCCGCGACCGGTCTACGTGCTCCTCTTCTCGCACCCGACCCCGCCCGAGCGGATCGCGGCGGCGGTCGCCTGGGCTGGGTAGGCTCGGGGCCGTGCACGGCCACGGTCACGGCCACGCGCTCGACGAGCGGCTCCGCGCCGACCGCCGCGCCCTGGGGATCGCGCTCGCGCTGATCGTCGCGCTGATGGCGGCCGAGGTCGCCTTCGGTGTCGTCGCCGGCTCGCTGGCCCTGCTTGCCGACGCCGGCCACATGCTCACCGACGCGTTCGCGCTCGGGTTCGCTCTCGTCGCGGCCTCGCTCGCGCGCCGGCCGCCGGGTGGCGCGTGGACGTTCGGCTTTCGCCGCGTGGAAGTCCTCGCTGCGCTGGTGAACGGGATCCTGCTCGCCCTGGTCGCGGTCTGGATCCTCGTCGAGGCCGTGCTGCGGCTGGTCACCCCGACCGCCGTGCGCGGCGGGATCGTGCTCGTGGTCGCGCTCGCCGGCGTGGCCGTCAACCTCGCCGCCGCCGCCGTGCTCCGGCGCGGCAGCCGGGAGAGCATCAACGTGCGCGCCGCGTTCCTGCACGTCGCCACCGACCTCGCGGCCTTCGCCGGCACCGCGCTCGCGGGCGCGCTGATCCTCCTCTTCGGCTGGGACCGCTTCGATCCGCTGGCGAGCATCGGGGTGGCGGCGCTGATGCTCTGGTCGGGCTGGCGGCTCGTGCGCGTCTCGACCGAGGTCTTCCTCGAGCGGGCTCCGGCCGGGATCGATCCCGAGGCGGTCGGGCGCGCGCTCGTGACCGAGCCGGGGGTCGTCGAGGTGCACGACCTCCACGTCTGGACGGTCACGAGCGGCTTCCCCGCCCTCTCGGCGCACGTGCTGGTCGAGACCGAAGCCGACTGCCACGCGCTGCGGCGGGAGCTGGAGGCGATGCTCCACGAGCGCTTCGGCCTGAGCCACACGACCCTGCAGGTCGATCACCGCTCGCTCGTCGAGCTCGGCGTAGCGGTCCGTCGCGTCGCGCCGCTCGACTAGAGTCCCACGCCGTGGCTTCCCTGGCAGGCAAGACCGCAGTCGTCACCGGCGCCTCGAGCGGGTTCGGCGCGGCGACCGCGCGCCTGCTCGCTGAGGGGGGCGTCCGCGTCGTCGGCGGCGCGCGGCGGGTCGAGCGCCTCGAGACGGAGGTCGGGCTCGCGCTCGACGTCACCGACCCGGAGAGCTGCGCCGCCTTCGTCGTCCGCGCCGTGCACGAGCTCGGCGGGATCGACATGCTCGTCAACGCGGCCGGGCTCGCGCTCGGGCGCGTCCCCGCCGACAGGGCGAGCGAGGAGGACGAGCGCGTGATGATCGAGACGAACGTGCTCGGGCTGATGCGGATCACGCGGCTCTGCCTGCCGCACATCCGGGACGGCGGCCACATCGTGAACATCGGCTCGATCGCCGGCCGCCAGGCGTATCCGAACGGCTCCGGCTACGTCGCCTCGAAGTTCGCCGTGCGCGGCTACACCTACGCGCTGCGCGAGGACCTGCTGGGGCGCCCGATCCGCATCACCACGGTCGACCCGGGCGCGGCCGAGACGGAGTTCTCGCTCGTCCGCTTCAAGGGCGACGCGGAGACGGCGAAGTCGGTCTACGAGGGGATCACGCCGCTCACAGCCGACGACGTCGCCGAGTGCATCCTCTTCGCGCTCACCCGTCCGCTGCACGTGAACGTGGACGAGCTCGTCGTCAAGGCGCTCGCGCAGTCGAGCGGGGCTCGCTTCCACCGCAGCACCTGATGGCGCTCACGATCCTCGAGGGCTCGACCTTCTGCATCTGCGACGACCGCGGCGAGCTCGGCGCGAAGACGGGCGGCCTCTTCGCGCTGGACACGCGCTTCCTCTCCCACCTGCTCCTGACCGTGAACGGGATCACCCCGCTCATCCTCTCGTCGGGCAAGATGGAGTACTTCTCGGCGGCCTTCTTCCTGCGCAACCCGCTCGCCGGCGACCTGCCGCAGGACGTGCTCTCGATCAAGCGCGAGCGCTTCGTCGGCGACGGGATGCAGGACAAGGTCTTCGTGCGCAACGAGAGCATGGAGCCGGTCGCGTTCGAGCTCGCGCTCGAGCTGGGGACGGACTTCGCGGACATCATGTCGGTCAAGGAGCACGACTTCGCGCTCGGCGACCCGCTCCACGCGCCGCCGCTCCCGGCCCTCGTCGAGCCGCGCTTCGACGCCGACGCGAACCAGTTCGTGTTCCGCGACCCGGCGGGCACCGGGATGACGCAGGTGATCCTCTCCCGGCCCGGCGAGGTCGAGGGCAGCATCGTTCGGTACAGGATCTCGCTCGCCCCGCGCGAGTCGTGGGACGTGCGGCTCGACGTCGTCGTCTCGCTGGACGGCGACGAGATCGTGCCCCGCGTCGCCGAGCGGCGCTTCGGCGAGGAGCGCAGCCACGTCTCCGAGTCGCTCGCCGCCTGGGAGCTGCGCGTGCCGCAGATCCGCGCGAGCTGGGACGCCCTCGACCACTCGTTCAACCAGTCGGTCGCCGACCTCGCCTCGCTGCGCATGCGCGGCGACGGGCAGGAGGGGATCGGCCTGCTGCCCGCCGCGGGGATGCCGTGGTTCATGACCGTGTTCGGGCGCGACACGCTGATCACCTCGCTGCAGACGCTGCTGTTCGGGCCGGAGCTGGCGCGCGGCGCCCTCGCGGTGCTGGCCGACCTCCAGGCGCGCGAGGACGACGCCTCGATCGACGCCGAGCCGGGGAAGATCGTGCACGAGGTGCGCCACGGCAAGGCGGCCGAGAAGTGGTTCGCCCGCTACTACGGCTCGGTGGACGCGACGCCGCTCTATCTCGTGCTGCTCTCCGAGGTCTGGCGCTGGACCGACGACACGCCGCTCGTGCGCGGGCTCAGGGAGCCGGCGCTGCGCGCGCTCGAGTGGATCGACCGCTACGGCGACCGTGACGGCGACGGCTTCGTCGAGTACGAGCGGCGCACCGAGCGCGGGCTCGAGAACCAGTCGTGGAAGGACTCGGGCGACTCGCAGCGCTTCGCCGACGGGCGGCTTGCGAAGACACCGATCGCGCCGTGCGAGGTGCAGGGCTACGTCTACGACGCGAAGCTTCGTGCGGCCGAGCTCGCGCGCGAGGTGTGGCGCGACTCCGCGCTCGCAGACCGGCTCGAGCTGGAGGCGGCGGAGCTGAAGCGGCGCTTCGACGAGGCGTACTGGGTCGAGGAGCGCGGCGGCTACTACGCGCTCGCGCTCGACCGCGACAAGCGCCCCGTCGACTCGATGTGCTCGAACATGGGCCACCTGCTGTGGTCGGGGATCGTGCCCGACGAGCGGGTCGGCGCGGTCGTGGACCGGTTGATGGGCGACGACCTCTGGTCGGGCTGGGGGGTACGGACCATGTCGGCCGCGGACGCCGCCTACAACCCGCTCAGCTACCACAACGGCACCGTCTGGCCGCACGACAACTCCCTGGTCGCAGCGGGGCTCGCCCGCTACGGGCGCTGGCCCGAAGCGCATCGCATCATCCGCGTGACGATGGCCGCGGCGCATCACTTCGGCTTCCAGTTGCCGGAGGTGTTCGCGGGACTGCACCGCTCCGAGACCGGCTTCCCGATCGCCTACCCGACCGCGGCGCGGCCGCAGGCGTGGGCCGCCGGCGCTCCGGTGCTCCTGCTGCAGCTCCTGCTCGGCCTTCGGCCCAACACGCGCAGCCAGCGCCTCGACACCGTCGCCCCGCCCGACCTGCCGACCTGGGCCGGCTCGGTGCGGCTCTCGGGCGTGCGCGCGTTCGAGCGGCTCTGGGACGTCCACCTCGAGGACGGGGCCGTTAGGGTGGAGGAGGCATGAGAATCGCGGTGCTGGCCCCGGTGTGGTTCCCGGTGCCCCCGACGGGGTACGGCGGCACCGAGTGGATCGTCTCGCTGCTCGCCGACGGGCTCGTCGACGCCGGCCACGACGTGACGCTCGTCGCCTCGGGCGACTCCCGCACGAAGGCCGAGCTCGTCTCCGTCTACAAGGAGGCCCCGAGCGAGCACATCGGCAAGTCGTTCTGGGAGCTGCGCCACGCGCTCGCCTGCTACGTGCGGGCGGCCGAGTTCGACGTGATCAACGACCACTCCGGCCCGCCCGCCGCCGGGCTCGGCCAGGCGGTGGCGACGCCCGTCGTCCACACGATCCACGGCCCGCTCGACGACCCGCCGGGCGAGCTCTACGCGGAGCTCGGCCGCTTCGCCCCCGACGTCGGCCTGATCTCGATCTCGATCAACCAGCGCAAGCCGCGGCCCGACCTGAACTGGATCGCCAACTGCCCGAACGCGCTCGACCTCGAGCTCTATCCGTGTCATCCGCACCGGGGCGACTACCTGCTCTTCCTCGGCCGCATGAGCGCCGACAAGGGCTGCCACCGCGCCGTCGCGGTCGCGCTCGAGACGGGGCTGCCGCTCAAGATCGCGGGCAAGAACCGCGAGCCGGCCGAGCAGGCGTACTTCGACGAGTACGTGCGCCCGCACCTCTCCGATTCGATCGAGTACCTCGGCGAGGTCACCCACGGCGAGAAGGTCGAGCTGCTCCAGAACGCCCGCGCCACGCTCTTCCCGATCAAGTGGGAGGAGCCGTTCGGCCTGGTGATGATCGAGTCGATGGCCTGCGGGACGCCCTGCATCGCCACGCGGTGGGGCGCCGTGCCCGAGGTGATCGAGGACGGCGTGAGCGGGATCATCGTGGACGACTGGCAGGAGATGCCCGCGGCGCTCGAGCGCGCCGACGCGCTCGACCCGCTCGAGCTGCGGCGCCACGCGACCGAGAGCTACTCGCCCGAGCGCATGGTCGCCGACTACCTGGCCGCCTACGAGATCGTGATCGCAGGCTGAACGCGGCGCAGCGTGCGCACGTCGCCCACGCCGAGCACGGCGAGCGCAGCGCCTACATTGAGCACGGCCACCGCGTAGAGCGTCGTGCTCGTCCCGAGCACATCCGAGACCGGCCCCGCGAGCGCCAGTCCGAGCGGGATCAGGACCCACGAGCCGAGGGCGTCGTAGGAGGAGACGCGCGAGAGCTTCTCGCCGGGAACCTCCTGCTGCATCGCGGTGTCCCAGTTGATCCCGAAGGTCTCGATCCCGATTCCGGCGAGGACGGCGCAGGCTGCGACGGCCGCGAGCGTGAGCGGCACCGCGAGCGCGACCAACACGGGCGTGGCGAGCAGGACGCCGAAAGTCGCTACGAGAAGCAGCCGGCGCGGGCGCAACCGTAGCTGCAGCAGCCCGCCGAGCACGAGCCCGGCCGACTGGCAGGTGAGGATGAGGCCCCAGCCGGCGGCGCCGCCCAGCGACTGCTTGGCGATCGTCGGCCCGAGCACCTGCATCGCACCCACCGAGGCGGCGTTCACGACCGAGAACTGGAGCACGATCGCCCACAGCCAGGTGCGCGAGGCGAACTCGCGCCAGCCCTCGGCGAGCTCGGCGAGGAAGTGACTCCCTTCCATGTGCAACCCCGCGGGGAGGCTCATCAGCCCGATCAGGAGTGCACCCAGCAAGAAGGTCGCCGCGTCGACGGCCATCGCGGCACCCGGGCTCGTCGCGGCGACGAGCACGCCGCCGATCGCGGCACCGACGATGTAGCTCGCGTTCAGTCCCAGGCGCAGCAGCGCGTTCGCGCTCTGGAGCATCGAGGCCGGCACCGTCTGCGGCACGATCCCGGTCGAGGCCGGGAAGAAGAAGGCCGACGAGACGCCGTTGGCCGCCGCCAGCGCGATCAGCATCCAGAGCTGCGCCGATCCGGTCAGGAGCAGCGCGGCAAGCATGGCCTGACTCGCCCCGGAGAGGAGGTTCGAGGCGACCATCACGTGGTTGCGCTGCAGCCGGTCGGCCCAGATCCCGCCCACGAGCAGGAACAGCACCTGCGGTACCGCGCGGGCGGCGAGCACGAAGCCGAGGTCGGACTTCGATCCCGTGAGGTCGAGCACGGCGAACGCGAGCGCGATCCCCGCGATCGCGTTGCCGAACAGCGAGACGGTGCGTCCTGCGAAGAGCAGCCGAAACTGGCGCTCGGCGAGCGGGCCGAGGCGCCCGGCCAGCCTCACCGCGGCACGAGGTTGCCGCTCTCACCCCAGCCGTGCCAGCGCTCCGGCTCCATCCAGACGCTCACCCGCGCGCGGTCGCGCGTGCGGAACGGGTGGCCCTGGTAGCGGACGCAGAGCCGGTCGATGTCGGCGAGGTCGGTGTCGTCATAGATCTCGACGATGCGCCCGAGCAGCGAGACGTGCTCGTACCAGTCCGCCGCCAGGACGGTGAGGGACACGCGCGGGTCACTGCGCATGTGGTCGAGGCGGACGCGGCGCGCGTCGAGGTTCATCAGCGCCCGGCCGGCCTCCCAGTCGTACCAGGTGGGCACGGTGTGGGGCGAGCCGTCGGGCCGCACCGTGCCGACGACCGCGGCGTTCGGCAGGGCGAGGAACGCGTCGAGCTCGGGTGGGAGCGGGAGTGGGGGCACTATGCCTCGGCCTTCTTGTCCCAGTAGCGCCTCAGCCCCGCGTAGGACTGCGTGAGCGGCATCGCGATCTCGAACTCCTCGATGCTCTCCTCGCCGCTCGCGCGGATCTCCGCGAGCACCGACGCCGTCCACTCCTCTTCGGTGGCGCCGTCGCCGACGAGGCCGCCCCAGCGCGAGAGCCTGATTCTGAGCTCTGCGATGTGGCGCTCCGGGTCGTCGGCGACGCCGAAGTGGACGAGCGCGAGCCGCTCGGGCGCGCGCCGCTCGATCTCGTCGAGCGTGCGCTGCCAGCCCTCGAGGTCGATGTCGGGCGGCGGCGTCGGCAGCAGCACGAAGCGGCCGGGCTGGATGCGGACCCCGGCCGCGTCGCCCGCGTACAGGACGCCCTCGCGCAGGTAGCAGACGTGGTGCGAGGCGTGGCCGGGGGAGGGGAAGCACTCGAAGTCGAGCACCCGGGCGCCCGCGATCTCGACGTTTGCCTCCGGGATCGGCGCGAGCTCGCCCCAGAGGCGGTCGAAGTCGTCGCCGTACAGGCGGCGCGCGGAGCGCTCGAGCCGGCTCGGGTCGACCAGGTGCGGCGCGCCGACCTCGGACACGTGGACCTGCAGCTGGGGGTTCTCGCGCACGAGCACGCCCGCCGCGCCCGCGTGGTCGAGGTGGATGTGCGAGAGCAGCAGGTGGCGCAGGTCGCCGACCTCGAGCCCGTGCCCGGCCAGGCCCTCCTTCAGGCGCGGCAGCGCGCTCGCCGGGCCGCAGTCGAAGAGCGCGGGGCCGTCGGGGGTGTCGAGCAGGTAGCAGCCGATCACCCGCTCGAGGCCGAGGTGGTGGAGGTCGATCAGGTTCAAGCGCGTGCGGCCGAGCGGACCAGGGCGGTCTCGAGGTCGGCGATCAGGTCGTCGGCCGACTCGATCCCGACCGAGAGGCGGACGAGGTTGCGCGGCGGCGCCGTCGGCCCCTCGACCGTCGAGCCGTGCGTCATCCGGTAGGGGTGCTCGATCAGGCTCTCGACCCCGCCGAGCGACTCGGCGAGCTGGAAGAGCTTCGTGCGCCCGACCAATGCCACGGCCTCCTCCTCCGACCCGGCGAGGAACGAGACCATCCCGCCGAAGTCGCGCATCTGCCGCGCGGCGAGCTCGTGCCCCGGGTGCGAGGCGAGGCCGGGGTACAACACGCGCTCGACCGCGGGATGCCCGTCGAGGAAGTCCGCGATCGCGCGCGCGTTCTCGCAGTGGCGCTCCATCCGCAGCGCGAGCGTCTTGATCCCGCGCAGCACGAGCCAGCAGTCGAACGGGCCCGGCACCGCGCCGAGCGACTTCTGCAGGAACCGCAGCCGCTCGCCGAGCGCCTGGTCGTTCGTGGCGACGAAGCCGCCGACGACGTCCGAGTGGCCGCCGAGATACTTCGTCGTCGAGTGGACGACGAGGTCGGCGCCGAGCTCGAGCGGGCGTTGCAGGTACGGGGTCGCGAAGGTGTTGTCGACCGCGACGATCGCGCCCACGCGGTGCGCCGCCTCGGCGACCGCGCGGATGTCGACGATGTTCAGGAGCGGGTTGGTCGGGCTCTCGATCCACACAAGCCGGGTCCGCTCGTCGATCGCCTCGGCGATCGCCTCCGCGGGCGCCCAGTCGCAGACGTAGCCCTTCGGCTCGTACACCTGGCTGAGCATCCGGTAGACGCCCCCGTACACGTCGTTGACGGTGAGGATGCGCTGGCCCGGGTCGACGAGGTGCATGATCGTCGTCGTCGCACCGATCCCCGAGGCGTACGCGAGCCCGTGCTCGGCGCCCTCCAGAGACGCGAGGCACGTCTCGAGCGCCGTGCGCGTCGGGTTGGCGACGCGCGAGTAGTCGTAGCCCTTGTGCTCGCCGACCGCGTCCTGCACGTAGGTGGAGGTCTGGTAGATCGGCGTGATCACCGCGCCGGTGGCGGGATCGGGCTCCTGGCCCGCATGGATGGCGCGCGTCTCGAAGTCCATTAGTGCTCCGCCCAGTGATGTTGGCGAGCTTCTGGTTCGCGAGCACCAAGCGAGGCAAGGACGCAGGGAGCGCTCATAGCCGTAGCTATGGGCGCGACTGAGGACGCCGCATCGCGCAGCGTGATCGCGGGCCGGAAGCCGGAGGACATTGCTGGGCGGGGCACTTACCGGACGATGGTATCGAGTCCGAGCGCCCAGGCGAGGCGCGCGAGGGCGCGGCCGAGCGCGTCGTCGAGCGCGGCCGAGCGGCGCACCCCCGTCTCGCGGTGGAAGGCGTGCACGCGCAAAGTGCCCGACGCGCGCTCGGCCTTTAGGTCGGCGCGGCCGACGATCCGGTCGCCGCGCAGCAGCGGCAGCACGTAGTAGCCGTACACGCGCTCGGGCTGGGGCTTGTAGACCTCGATCAGGTGGTCGAAGCCGAGCACGCGGCGCGCGAAGTTCCGGTCCCAGAGCAGGTTGTCGAAGGGGGAGAGGAGGACGGCGCCGTTCGGCTCGGCGTCGAGCGCGGCGTCGGCGGGGACCAGCACCGGCGGGCCGCCGTCCTCGACCTGGAGCCTTCGCAGTTGGCCCTCCGCGACGAGCGTCGCGACGTGCGGTTTGAGGCGCGCGACGCCGCCCCTGAGCCGGTAGTGCTCGATCACGCCGCTCTCGGTGAGCGCGCCGCGGGCGTGGACGGCGCGCAGCGTGAGCCCTCGCAGCCACTCCGCCTCGGTCGGGAGCGGCTGCCCGAGCAGCTCGTCGGGGATCACCCGCTCGGGCAGGTCGTAGAGGCGCTGGAACCCCTCGCGGCCCGCGATCACGAGCTCGCCGGAGGTCCAGAGCGCGTCGAGCATCCGCTTGGCCGGCTTCCAGTTCCACATCCCGCCGCCGCCTTTGCCCTCGAAGTGCCGCGAGGCGAGCGGGCCCCGGTCCCGGATCTCGCCGAGCACGAGCTGCGCCAGCTCCGGATCGCGCTCGATCACCGGCCCGTACCAGTGGTGGACGCGCCGCTCGTGCATCCGGAAGCGGAACAGCGGCCAGTCCTCGACCGGGACGAGGCAGGCCTCGTGGGCCCAGTACTCGATCAGCTTCCCCTCGCCGAGCAGGCGCGAGACCGTTGCCCGCGGGTAGTTCCCGACCCGCGAGGTGAGCACGATCCGGTGGCTCCGCTCGACGGTCGAGATCGAGTCGAGCTGGACGCAGGAGAGGCGCCGCACCGACTCGAGCACGTCCCGCGCGGTGCCGCGCCGCCGGCGGGCCGAGTAGCCCTGGTGCGCCACGACGTAGCGGCGCAGCTCCTCCGGCGAGATCCGCTCCACTACCGGTTGTGCGCGACGAACTCGAGCAGGTCGGAGCGCGTCAGCACGCCGACCGGCTTCCCGGCGCGGGCCACCACGACCGCGGGCGCGCCGCCGGTCAGCTCCGCGAAGACGCGGTCGATCGACTCCGACGCCTCGACGGCGGCGAGCGGCGGCTGCATCGCGGCGGCGACGTCCTCGTTCAGCGCGTCGCCGTTCGTGAACACGCGCTCGAGCAGCCCGCGCTCGTTCAACGAGCCGACGATGTCGGCGAGCGTCTCGGGCGGGTCGTTGCGCGCGACGACGAGCTGCGAGATCCCGTAGCGCTGCATCACCTCGATCGCGTGGCTCACCTTGTGGTTGGAGGCGACGGCGACGAGGCCCGGCACGCCGTCCTCCTTCGCGTGCAGCACCTCCTCGATCGCGGGCACGGGCGCGCGCCGCTCGAGGAAGCCGTACTCGAGCATCCAGTTGTCGTCGTAGAACTTCGACAGGTACGAGCGGCCCGAGTCGGGGATCATCGAGAGGATCCGCGCCCCGGGGCCGAAGCGCTCGGCGACCTGCATCGCCGCCCACACTGTGGTGCCGCCCGAGCCGCCGGCCAGGATCCCCTCCTCGCGCGCGAGCCGCCGCGCGGTGAGGAACGAGTCGCGGTCGGAGACGCGGATCCACTCGTCCACGACGGACGGGTCGAGCGTCTTCGGCCAGGTGTCCTTGCCGATCCCCTCGACCAGGTAGGGATGCTGCGGGTGCTCGCCGTCCTCGGTGAAGACCGACCCCTCCGGGTCGGCGCCGACGATCAGCACGTCGGGCCGGCGCTCCTTGAAGTAGCGGCCGACTCCGGTGATCGTGCCGCCGGTGCCGACGGAGATCACGATCGCGTCGAGCTCGCCGCCGTCGGTCTGCTCCCAGAGCTCGGGCCCGGTCTGCTCGTAGTGGGCCTGCGGGTTGGCGAGGTTCGAGTACTGGTCGGGCTTGAAGCCGCCCGGGATCTCCTCGGCCAGGCGGTCGGAGACGGAGTAGTAGCTCTCGGGCGAGTCGTGGTCGACCGCGGTCGGGGTGATCACCACCTCGGCGCCGTACGCGCGGAGCATCGAGATCTTCTCCTGGCTCATCTTGTCCGGCATCACGAAGATGCAGCGGTAGCCCTTGATCGCGGCGGCGATCGCGAGGCCGACGCCCGTGTTGCCGGAGGTGGGCTCGACGATCGTGCCGCCGGGCTTCAGCTTTCCGTCGCGCTCGGCCGCCTCGACGAGCGCGAGGCCGATCCGGTCCTTCACCGAGCCGCCCGGGTTGAGGTATTCGAGCTTGGCGAGGAGCTCGGGCCCGCCGGCGCGGCCGAGCTTCTGCAGGCGCACGATCGGCGTGTCTCCGACGAGGTCGAAGACGGTCGGGTACTCGCGGGGCATCGGCGCGAAGCCTACTCGGCCGCCGATGCGCGGGGGCTACTGCTCCTTCGCCCTGATGCTGGTGTCGCTCGAGGGGTAGTAGATCGACTCGTGCGCGTCCTCCCAGCGGACGCGGTAGTGCACGTGATCCGGCTCGCCGAGCACCTCTTCGATCACGCCGCTGCGCGGGTGCTCGCCGACGGCATGGCCCGTGATCACGATCTCGTCGCCGACCTTGCCGATGGTCTCCGTCTTCATCACGACCTCCTTCTGTGCTGCCGCAATCGTCGCACCGCCGCGGAGTGCGCCGCATCGTGGTTTGCCCGGATGTCGCTGCGCGATACGGTTGGCCCGTGATCGGCGCGCTCGACCGGAAGGGCATCGAGGAGGTGCTGCGCACCGAGGTGGTCGGCCGGATCGGCTGCCACGCCGGTGGGCGCACGTACGTCGTCCCGGTCACCTACGTCTACGAGGACGGCGCGGTCTACGCCCACTCCACGGTGGGCCGCAAGGTCGAGATGATGCGGGTCTCGCCGCACGTCTGCTTCGAGGTCGACCAGTTCCTCAATCTCGCCAACTGGCGCAGCGTGATCGCCTGGGGCGTCTACGAGGAGCTCGACGAGTCCGAGGCGGCGCGGGCGATGGGCCTCCTCGCGGCGCGGCTGCTGCCGCTCGTCGCCGACGAGCGCGGCGTCCCCTCGGTCGGGCTGCTCGGGGAGCGCGACGGCAGGCCGGCCGTTGTCTACCGCATCCGGCTCGAGGAGACGACCGGGCGCTACGAGGAGAACTAGACGGCTAGTGCCGGAAGTGGCGCCGGCCGGTGACGACCATCGCCGCGCCGGCCGCCTCGACCGCCGCCGCCACCTCGGCGTCGCGCTTGGAGCCGCCCGGCTGGATGATCGCCGCCACGCCCGCGTCGAGCGCGAGTTGCGGGCCGTCCGGGAACGGGAAGAACGCGTCTGAGGCCATGACCGCGCCGCTCAGATCGTGGCCGAGCTCGGTCGCCTTCTCGAGCGCGATCCGCACCGCGTCGACCCGGCTCATCTGCCCGGCGCCGATCCCGATCGTGCCGAGGTCCTTCGCGATCACGATCGCGTTCGAGGTCACGTGCT
>Ga0315273_10005719_pt1 | contig 15423 bp, 16 predicted proteins | sample YL17G02_0_MG_FD_205753 | JGI IMG/M metagenome (GOLD analysis project Ga0315273, IMG submission 205753) | Sediment microbial communities from Yellowstone Lake, YNP, Wyoming, USA - YL17G02_0 | ecosystem: Environmental > Aquatic > Freshwater > Lake > Sediment | place: USA: Wyoming | collected...
CCAATTCCCTGCGACGACGAGCAAAACCCACACGTTTTGCCTGATACGTTCGTTTGCCCTCACTGACATGGAAAATGCTCCTAATGGACACCGCCTTTCTGGTTGAAAATACAACGGTTGCCGACAACCCCCTTATCGAAAACCTGCTGGATATCTCCTTTGGAATCAACCGACGGCTCAAGACGTCCTATCGTTTGCGCGAGGGCAATACCGTGGCGGAGGGCCTGTCACTGGTTGTGCGCGACGCAGGAGTTGGCATTGCAGGATCGATAAGTTTCTGGCCTTTGGCAATCGGCAAGGCAGGGACGCCCGCGCTGCTGCTGGGCCCGCTCGTGGTACACCCCAGGAGGCAGAATCTGGGCGTCGGGCTGGCTCTGATGAACGAAGGTCTGGCGCGTGCGAGGTTGGCGGGTCAAAGGCTGGCTATCTTGGTTGGCGATGCACCCTACTACGCTCGCGTGGGCTTTCAAAAACTGCCAGAGGGACATTTGATCTTGCCGGGTCCAGTCAATCCCGAGCGATTCCTATACTTGGAATTGGCCGTCGGCGCACTTGCGCAGACCAGGGGACTGGTTCTGCCGCCACACCGATTCAGGGAAATCAGCGCCCTTCGCGGATCCACATCGAGCACACCGCCAGCAAGAGCGCACTTAACGCCAGCAGAGATGCAAAGAGCGGATATTCGCTAACGGCGGTGACGCGATAGGCGTTGTTCGCCTTGAGACCTAACCAGCCGGTACCTGCCATCTGGCGTCCGGGTGACATTTTAACAAGGCGTGGCATTCCATCCTCGAGCCAAGCTATGCCTCCGCCGGTTGCCCTTGCAATGGGCAAAAGCTTTTCGGGGGTTGCGAGAATATCCTGCATTTCACGCAGGTCTGTATTTGCAGCGGCCGCCACGGCCTGCAGCTTGCTGTCATTAAGTCCGTACATGCCGGCTTCGGCGATCTTCAACCGTCCCTGCCATAGGCCCGGTGATTCTTCAGTCAGCGTGACTGTCGTCTTGGTTTGGGAGGGCAGGGTTACAGTCACCGGCCCGGCCTTGTCTGCCATGGTGCGTCTTTCAATGGTGAGCTCATCGCCCACTTGTTTGCCGGCGAGGGCTTCCTCCTCAAGCTCGGGTTCCTTCATGAGCCAGTGGGCGAGCCGGCGAAGCAATTCAGTTTGCGGGCCACCGCCATCATAGCCGCGAGCCCAAAGCCAGCTCTGGTCCGACAGCAGTTGTGCGGAGCGCCCTTCACCCTGACGCGACAGCACCAACAGAGGTTTGTCGTCAAGACCGGACATCAGCGTATTGATTTCAGGTGCCACGGTCTCGACCGTGCGGAACCACTTGCCCCAGGCCGGGATTGCACTCTCACCACCTGCAAGCTCGCTCGTAACCGGATGGCGATGGCCGAAGGCGGTCACTTTTGGCCGAAAGGCTCCGTCCAGAATGGCGCCTGTGGGGGCAGCTGCGAGGACTTCGGCCATGGGGGAATTGTATAGTCCGTCCTCAAGGCCAAATTCCGGGCCAGACGCCACCAAGAGAGCGCCCCCTTCATTTACATATTTCACAATCTGCTGCATGTAGGTTTCTGGCAAGATGGCCTCACGGTGATAACGGTCAAAGATCACCAGGTCGAAATCCTTGAGCTTGTCGACAAACAGTTCGCGGGTCGGGAAAGCAATGAGAGCAAGTTCGTTGATCGGTGTGCCATCCTGTTTTTCGGGCGGCCGCAAGATGGTGAAGTGAACGAGATCAACGGCGGCATCGGCCTTCAGCAGATTGCGCCAAGTCCGCTCACCAGGGTGAGGCTCGCCCGAAACAAGTAGAACACGCAAGCGGTCTCTGATTCCCTCAATCACTGCAACGGCGCGATTGTTTTCGAGCGAAATCTCGCCCGGAGTGATCGGGGCCACGATTTCCAAAATGTTCTGCCCGCCATGATCGAGAGTGAGCGGAGCTTCGATGCTTTCACCTGGTTTGACAGTCATGCTGGCCGGTGGATTGGTGCCGAGCCTGATGCTGATGTTCATGGAGCTGCCATCGCTGCCCACGTCTTCGACGTGGAAGCGGATTGTTTGCTCCCTGCCGACGATGCCAAAGCGTGGCGCCTGGTCAATTACCACACGACGGTCACTTTCTCTCCTGCTGCCCGTGAGCAGCACCTGTACGGGGCCGTTTAGGTCGCCTGCACTAGTGGTTGCCGGCACATCGTGGACCTGGCCGTCAGTCACCAGAACTACGCCTGAAAATCGCTCTGGTGGAATGTCTGCCATGGCCCGGTCCAGGGCTGTAAAGAGCCTGGTGCCATCGTCCTGCGCGTTGACGCCGGACTGTACCGTCACAAAACGCATCTCAGTATTGGCAAGCGTGTCCGCCGTTGATTTGAGCGCGGCCTCTGCGGCATCAACCTGCTTTATGCGTTCGCCAGCATTTTCACTCGCGCTGCGGTCGATTACGGCGACAGCTATGTCCTTGAGGGGTTCGCGGTCCTCATGGCGGATACTCGGGTTGGAAAGTGCGGCAAGCAGAAGCGCCAGGCTCAAAGCCCGCAACGGCCATCCACGGGCTCGCGCCCACGCGGAAACGACAATAAGTGCAAGGCCCACCAAGCCCAGGGCCATGAGCCAGGAGGCTGCAAAATAGGGGGCGAACAAGAGTGTAAAATTCATGTCACTGCCCCAACCTTTCTAGGAGGGCAGGCACATGGACCTGGTCGGCCTTGTAGTTGCCGGTCAGGGCATACATGACAATGTTGATACCGGTGCGGAACGCCAATTCACGCTGCCGGTCAGAATTTCCAATCATGGCATAGAGCGAGTTGCCAGCGTCATCCATGGCCCAGGCTGCCGCATAGTCATTTGATCCGATGATTATCGAACTCACGCCGTCACTGTTGCTTGACGAGGTGGTATCTCCCCGCTCCACCCACAGAGAACCATTTTCGTACCGGCCCGGAAACGATTTGAGAAGGTAGAATGATTTGGTAAGAACATGCGCGTCCGGCACGGGTTCGAGTTGCGGGATATCGAGCTTTGCAAGAATGTTACGCAGCGCTTGGGTGGAGGGGCCTACGCCCTCGAAGGCATTGAGGTCATCGCGCAGGTCAAAGAAAATGGTGCCGCCGTTCTTCATGTAATCCGCCATCTTGGCGATGGCCGAAGGGCTTGGAACGACTGCGTTTTCAATCACCGGCCAATAGATGATCGGGAAGAACACGATTTCGTCGCTCTCGATATTTACGGCCATCGGTTCCGCAGGGTTTACCGATGTGCGGTCAGCCAATACGAAAGTGAGGCCCTTCAATCCCTGCTCGCTGGTGGCGTCCACCGCAGCATCGCCCGTCATTACATAGGCAAGGCGTGTATCCTGGGCCGCCTTCATGGCGAAGTCGTCCGCGGCAATTGCGGGCCCAGGCAAATTTGCTAGCAACAAGAGAACAGTTGAGACTCCGCGCAGCCGATGCCAGCCGCCACCTAGAAACAGGGCGGCCAGCGTGTCAATGAAAAACAACAGAAGGGCTATTGTGAATAGCAGGGGAGCTAGGGGTTGTCGTGGCTGTGGCGCATAGGAATCAGTCTCAACACCGCCAGGCAGTGACCCTATTGGAGTGATCGCATTTGTATCGGGCAGGAGATTGATGGCACGCTCGGTGCTGCCGCGGTTGTAGAGCCCGGCCGGCGTTTCAGGTGTAGGCCTTGCCTGGTCAATATCCTTGGCGGCTATTGGTTTGGAGTCTGGCAGGGGCTCGATGAGTTCGCCGGTGCCGGAAATTGCCAGGCGCGGATTAAAAGCGCCCTCAATTACGGCGCTACCGGGCGCCGCACCTGCGCCTGCGCCGGGTGCCAGATCAGTAATCCGCCGCAACATTTCAACAAATAATCCAGATAGCGGCAAGTTAGACCAATCCGCATTGGCGGTCACGTGGAACAGGATGATCAGTCCCTTGCCTTGCCGCGTGGCGGTTACCAGCGGCGTGCCATCGGCGAGGCTGGCCCAGACCTTATCCGGCAGGTCGTTGTCAGGCTCCGCCAAGACCTGTCGCGCAACCGTGACGCTTGCATCCAGTGCCAGTCCTGCAAAAGGGCTTTTCTCAGGGAACGCCTGAAGGCTCTGCGGTTGTTCCCAGCTCAGGGCAGATCCAAGGGCTCGGCCGCCTTCGCGAATGCTCACAGGCACCAGGTCATCATGGGCAGAGGCTAGCCTGGGCCCCGCAAAACGCAGCAAGACGCCACCGCGCTCGAGCCATGGCTTGATCATCTCTTCGCTTTCGGCGGGAACTACGCCAATGTCGGCTAGCACCAACATAGACAGGCCGGCATCAAGTCGCTGTTTTAGAGCTTGAGCATTTTCCGGTTCGGAAATTTCCGCATAGGGTTCAAGGGCACGGGTTACATAATAGAGCGGTGACAGGAGCGGCTGGGCATCCTCAAGGGATCCGCCCGACTGCAGGGCCACGGTCTTGCCTCGCCAACGATCATCGAAGAGGTAGGTGGCGGCTGCATTCCTCTCGTTTGTGATTTCCAGGCGCTGGACTTCGTTGCGAAGTTCAATGGGAAGTTCAAGGTGTGCCTCGGTTTGCGTGGCGATAGATGTAAAGTCTGCTTTCACGTCAGCGAGACTACGGCCGTTAGTGGCAAGGGCGCGTATGTTGGCAGTGCGTGGCACGCCTGCTTGAGGCCGTATCAGGTGAATCTTGAACTGGCCATTCTCGGCTGTGGGCGATGCAAAGGCGAGTGGAAGCGAAACTTGATCCGGCAATAAAGCTTCGACGGTGGCGTTACCGCCAGCCAGCGTTGCAAGCCCCTTTGCAAAGGTGTTGGCACTTGCCTGGTTCAGGCCGTCTGTCAACCAGACCACATGCAGCGCGGAAAAGTCTTTGTAGCTGACCCTCAGCCGCGCCAACACCGCATCGCGATCTGATTCAAGGGCTCTGGGCTCAAGGACTGCAATCTGCTTTAGGACAGCATCGGCATCACGCGGTATAATATCCACGCCGTGCGCCATGGGCGTGGTAGTTGCTAGCCCAATGGTGGCGCCTTCCTCGCGCGCCTTGCTCACAAGTTCGGTGAGCATGGCACGCCGCAGGCTCCAATCCTTGGCGGCTGCCCAACTGTCGTCGACGACAATGAGCAAGGCCTCGTCACGCCTGGCAACAGCGTGTCCCGGAGTATAGTTGGGATGTGATACGGCAAGGATGATGAGCGCCGCAATGACGAGGCGCAGCAACAGGAGCCACCAGGGTGTTTTGTCCGGTTGTACATCCTTGTTCACCAGTTCAAGCAACAGCCGCAGTGGCGGAAACCTGATGGTTTGCGGTCTTGGCGGGGTAAAGCGCAATAACCACCAGATGAGGGGTAGTAGTGCCAAGGCAGCAAGTGCTAAAGGTGTTGTAAAGGTGAGGGCGTGCAGAAAGGCCATCATGATGCGGTGCCAACGCCAAAGGCGCCTGATGTGGCGCCACCGATAAGCCCATGCAGCGACATCAGCAGTTTAGCTGTTGACCTGTCGGTGTGGTGTACCGTGAAGCTCCATTGCACGCTGGCAGCAATTTGGCGGACTGCTTCGCGCTGTTGGCGGAACTTCTCGGCATAGGCTGCCCTCAATTGTTCGGCTCTTCCTGCCGTGAATTTCTGCGGACCCGCCATTTCCCGGAACTCGACGCGACCGGCATAGGGCAGGACCTCCTCGGCAGGATCAATGACCTGGACGAGATGGCCGGACACGCCGTGTGACGCCAACCCGCGAACCGCGCTTTCTATACTCACAGGCGGATCGAGAAAATCGCTGATGAGGACGGCGCTGGAAAACTTTTGCAAGGGCTGCGCTGGCGGCAGCAGCGGGCCTTGGTCTTGCAGCAGCCATGTCGCCATGGGTCCCAGGGTACTGCGTGCATGTCCGGGACGATGCGGGCTTCCCATGAGGCCCACGCGCTCCTGCGCTCGGATTGCCAGGGATGCAAGTGCCATGGTGATGAGATAGGCCCTGTTGCGCTTTGTGCTGCTTGCCAGGTGGGACTTGAAATCCATGGAGTTCGAGGGGCTGGCCCACAGCCACAATATATTGGCTGCCTCCCACTCATTCTCGCGAATATAGACGTGGGCAGAGCGGGCAGATTTCCGCCAGTCAATACGCGAGGTGGAGTCACCGAAACCATAGGGGCGGTATTGCCAGAAACTTTCGCCGGGTCCGGCGCGCTTGCGCCCATGGATGCCCTGGATCACGGTTGCAGCGATACGTTCAGCTTCAACCAACAGCGCAGGGAGCGCTCGTGACGCAGCCTCAGCACGTTCGTTCAGATGCAGTGCGGAATCAACGCTCATCAAGACAACAGGTTCTTTTGCCGTATAATAATATCTTCAATGGTCTTGCCTTCAGCGCGCGCCGTAAAATTCAATGCCATGCGATGTTTGAAAACTGGGCCAATGAGGTGGGCGACATCATCAAGTGAAGGGCTGAGGCGGCCCTGCAGCAATGCCCGGGCGCGGATGCCGAGCATCAAGGCCTGGCTGGCGCGCGGGCTCGGTCCCCAGGCCACGCTGTCATTGGTTTCCATGGCAGCGTCGACGCCCGGGCGGGCCGAACGCACAACCCGGAGGATTGCGTCGGTCACCTGCTCGCTCACTGGAATGAGGCGGGTGAGGCGCTGGGCGTTGAGCAGATCATTGATGGAAAGTACCCTGGCGGCCATGTCATCTTCACCACCGGTTGTTGCAAACAGCATGCGGCGTTCGGCTTCCAGCGATGGATAAGGCACGTCGATTTCGAACATGAAACGGTCAAGCTGGGCCTCGGGGAGGGGATAGGTACCTTCTTGTTCAATGGGGTTCTGGGTGGCCAGGACATGGAACGGCTTTGGCAAATCATGGCGGACACCCGCCACCGTCACGTGGTGCTCCTGCATGGCCTGCAGGAGGGCAGACTGGGTTCGGGGGCTCGCCCGGTTGATTTCGTCGGCCATCATCAGTTGGCAAAACACCGGGCCTGCGACAAAACGAAATTCGCGACGGCCCTTTTCCGTCTCATCGAGGACTTCCGATCCGAGGATGTCGGCCGGCATCAGGTCAGGCGTGAACTGCACACGTTTTTCGTCGAGGCCCAGAACGCGGCCGAGGGTGGTGGCAAGCTTGGTCTTAGCAAGCCCTGGAGCACCCACCAACAAAGCATGGCCGCCTGCCAGGATTGCGGTCAGGGCAAGCTCAACCACTTCCTGCTGACCGAAGATGATCTTACCGATTTCATTGCGGGTTTTCTCCAGGCGGTCGCTGGTTGTTTCCAGTTCCTTGAGGATTTCCTTGTCTGCTTCTTTGATGCTTGCCATGGGTCTCACTATAGGTTGATATCCCCCTACCTTGGCAGAGGAAAAGGAAATTGTGTTAATGACATCTTCGTTACGGAGGATGGCGTAATAAAGACGACTCATAGGACGTTTGGACAGGCCCATGATGACCACGATTACGAGGGATGCAAGGAATCCATTGCAGGGACTAAAGGAGGCAACGGCAGGCGGAAAATCTCTCCCGCCAGTGCACCTTTGGAACCCGCCGTTTTGCGGTGATATCGACATGCGCATTGCCCAAGATGGCACTTGGTTCTACATGAATTCGCCGATTGGCCGCAAACCGCTTTTCACTCTTTTTTCGTCAGTCCTCCGCCATGATGAGGACGGCAAATATTACCTAGTTACCCCAGTGGAAAAATGTGGCATCCGCGTTGATGATGCACCCTTCGTTGCCATTCGCATGGCAGTGAAGGGCAGAGGCCGGCAGCAGCTCATTCGCTTTGAAACCAACGTGGACGACGAAGTAACCGTTGACCATGAGCACCCCCTACGGTTTGAAACCGAAGTGGTAACCGGTGGGCTGAAACCCTATGTACTGGTTCGGGCTAGGCTTGAAGCTCTGGTGTCACGCGCCTTATTCTATGACCTTGCAGCCCTTGGCCGTGTGGAGGGCGAATGGTATGGTGTGTGGTCAGCTGGAGAATTTTTCCCCATGCAGCGTGCCGATGAAATTCAGTGAACCTGACATTCGCGCCCGCGCGTTGCGGGGGCTATTGCGTGATGTGCCGGCGGTTCCTACCCGTGGCGACAACGATATGAATGATATGGCTCCGATGATTCCGGCCGGCGTGAAACCAAAGCTGGCCGCCGTGCTTGTGCCTATTGTATTGCGCGAAAGCGAACTTACCTTGCTGCTCACCCAGCGCAATGACAGCCTGTCCAGTCATGCAGGCCAGGTTGCATTCCCGGGCGGCTGTATCGATGACAGCGACGAGGATGCCGTGGCAGCAGCCTTGCGCGAGGCCGAAGAGGAAACGGGCCTTGCGCGCTCATTCGTGGAGCCAGTCGGATTTCTTGATAACTATATGACGCTGACTGCCTATCAAGTTGTTCCCGTTGTGGCATTAGTAAAGCCCGGTTTCACCATCACACCGCAGGCCGATGAGGTTTCGGCGGTGTTCGAAGTGCCGCTGCAATTCCTTATGGCGCCCGAAAATCATGAGACGCATTCCCGGGAGTGGCAGGGTAAGTTGCGCTATTTCTATGCTATGCCCTATCGGGGTCGCTACATCTGGGGTGCAACAGCAGGCATGATCCGTAACTTGTATGACAGACTCTACGCATGAAAACCATGCGTGCAAAATGGCTGCGCCAGGCAAGCGTGCAGCGTGTATTTGCCCTTGTGACCGGTGCAGGTGGCCAGGCACGTATTGCCGGTGGTGCCGTTCGCAACGCCCTCATGGGCAAAGCTGTGGCCGACATTGACTTTGCCACCACGCTTTCGCCGCAGGCTGTCATGCAGATCTTCATGGCTGCAGGACACGCGGCTCACCCCACGGGGATAGATCATGGCACGGTGACAGTTGTGGTTGATGGCCATGCATTTGAAGTGACCACGCTGCGTAAGGATGTTACAACCGATGGCCGGCGGGCGGTCGTTTCGTTCACCGATGACTGGCGTGCCGATGCGTTACGGCGCGATTTCACGATGAATGCATTGTACTGCGACGCGAATGGAAAAATTCACGACTTTACGAATGGTTACGAAGATATTCTGAAAAACAGAATCCGCTTCGTCGGTAATCCCACGGCCCGGATTAAGGAGGATTACTTGCGTATCCTGCGTTACTTCAGGTTTTTGAGTACCTTTGGCAAGCTGAAGGTCGGAGGAGACGGTGTGGCAGCTTGCGTCAGGCTCAGGAAGGGGCTGCTCACTCTTTCGGCCGAGCGCATTTCCCAGGAGATGCAGAAACTCCTGACCGGAGAAAAGGCAGTACCGGTGCTGAAACTGATGGCCGCGCACAAGGTGCTCAGAAACGTCATTGACCATACGAACGAATTCCGGACTGTCTCGAGGCTACCACCCGATGCTATTCTACGGGCCTTTGCGCTTGCGCAAAATCCTTTGGCCTTGAAGGAGATGTGGCGACTATCAAATCAACAGGCAGAGCGGATCAAAAAGCTATCGGAGTTCAGCCTCCCGTCTCTCGGCCTGCGGCCAGACGAGCAACGTCGCATCCTCTACCAGATGGGTGAACAGGCTTGGCGCGACAGCGTACACCTGGCGTGGGCGCGGTCGCGGACAGCGCCCAATGACAGGGCCTGGAAACGCATGCTCTTGTTGCCGCAACGCTGGTCGATCCCTGAATTTCCTGTCTTAGGCAGGGACCTAATCGCTTTAGGCCATGCAGCAGGACCTGACCTGGGACAGACCCTCAAGCAGCTTGAGGAACTTTGGATTGCCTCCGATTTCAAGCCATCAAAACATGACCTTTTAAAAAACCTCACAGGAGTACATTGTGATTGACATTATCATGATGAAAACCACGGGAAGAAATGCGCCCAAGGTCGAATTGGGTGCCGGAGATCCAAAAACCCTCATAAAGGGGCCATACAAAACCAGGACATGGAACCATGATGTGGGCGAGGACGGCAGGCTTTTCGCCGGCATCTGGGAATGCGGGCCGGGGAAGGTGCCTTGCAATTACGTGGAATGGGAGTTTTGCCACATCATCGAGGGCAAGGTCGCGCTAGTCAGCGATGCTGGCAAGAAATGGACCCTGAAGAAAGGTGATGGTTTCATCATTCCAGCGGGCTTCAAGGGTACCTGGGAAACTGTTGAAAAGGTGCGCAAGCACTATGTCATCCTTATGCCGAAAAAGAAGAAGTAATGAACAAGGGTTCCATTCTCATCACGGGTTCTGCAAAGCGCATCGGCCGCCAGCTGGCGCTTGACTTGGCCGCCTTCGGCCACGACATCGCCGTCCACTATAACCGCTCCATCCTGGAAGCGCGCGATGTCGCAAAGCTCATTCGCGACATGGGCCAGCGCGCCATAATCGTGCAGGGTGATTTGTTCCTGGCGGAAACGCCTGAGCGGCTCATTGCAGAAGCATCCGAAGGTCTGGGCGGACTGTCGGGACTCATCAACAACGCCTCGATTTTTGAACCCGATGAGGTGGGTACCATCACGACGAACAGCTGGGCCCAGCATCTGGACACGAACCTGCGTGCCCCCGTAATGCTTGCACAGGCCTTTGCTAGGCAACTGGCGCCTGCCACGCATGGTAACATCATCAACATCATCGACCAGCGAGTCTGGAAGCTAAACCCCAAATTCTTCTCATACACGGCCTCAAAATCCGCCCTGTGGACGGTCACGCGCACGCTGGCCCAGGCGCTCGCCCCGCACATCAGGGTTAATGCCATCGGGCCGGGACCTGCCCTTCCTAACATTCGCATGGACGAGGAGGAATTCGTCAAACAGAGCCGGTTAACGCTTCTGGGATGCGGCACGTCGCCGGCGGAAATTTCAGCGGCAGTTAAATTTATACTCTCTCAACCGGCCCTGACAGGCCAGATGATTGTGCTGGATGGCGGTCAGCATCTGGTGTGGCAAACACCGGATATCACTGAGGTAAATGAATGAGTAAGCCAGCCCAACCCCTCGCAAGTGCAGCCTCAGGCCTGCGTCATGTCTTCGTGCGCGACCTCGAGGTTATGGCAACCCTTGGCATCTATGAAGTGGAGAAGCTGTCCCCGCAGCGCATCATCGTCAGCATTGATCTTTCGGTGCTGGAGGGCAAGGACGCCGTTGCCGACGATATCAGCAATGTCGTGAGCTACGAGATCGTGGTGAAGAAGGTGGAAGCCATTATAGCCCAGGGCCATGTCAACCTCGTTGAAACCCTGGCGGAACTCTTCGCCCAGGCCTGCCTCAAGGACAAGCGCGTCGTGACCGCAAGGGTGCGTATTGAGAAGCCGGACATCATCCCGAACGCCCGCAGCGTCGGCATTGAAATTGAAAGGGTACGACCATGAGCAGAACCATAAGTATTCCGCCAATTGTAAGCCACCTGCGCGACAGGCTCGTTCCATACACCATGGACGGACCAGAATACGCGAGGATGACCAACTGGTTGCCTGTAACCTATGATGAAAAAACCCGCAGTGGCAGTTATTATTTTCAATTGCTGCCGGGTGGCTATACAGCGTTCCATGAGCACCCAGGGTTCGAGGAGTTCTACATCATTGAAGGTGAGGCCGTGGAGAGTGACGGTACAGTGCTGAGGGCTGGTGACTTTGTGAGTTTTCCCCCTGGGTCCTACCACAATACGCGCAGCGAAGGTGGCGTACTTGCCCTCGTAATTGAGTGGCGGCCCTGAAGCGCCTATATTGGGGCCATGACAGACGAATCCGGAACCATGCAGGAGAACCTTACGGGTCCTGAGATCATTCGGGATTTTGTCACACGGCTGCCTTCAAAACCGGGCGTCTATCGCATGTTCGACGCCAAGGGCGATGCCATCTACGTTGGTAAGGCGCGCAATCTAAAAAACCGGGTATCCAACTATGCGCGGGGGCAAGGCCACAACAACCGCATCGCCCTGATGATTTCGCTGACCACAAACATGGAGTTTGTGACGACGGCGACCGAAGCCGAGGCGCTGCTGCTGGAAGCCAACCTAATCAAGAAGCTGAAGCCCCGCTTCAATGTTCTGCTGCGCGATGACAAGTCGTTTCCCTACATCCTGATTGCCAAGGACCACGCGGTGGCCCAGCTCCTTAAACATCGGGGTTCACGCAGCCGGAAGGGCAACTATTACGGGCCCTTTGCGTCCGCCAGCGCAGTGAACAGTTCACTTAATACCCTGCAAAAGGCTTTTCTCCTAAGGTCTTGTAATGACAGTGTTTATAGCAATCGGTCACGGCCCTGCCTGCTGTATCAGATCAAGCGCTGCTCGGCACCTTGTGTGGGCAATATAGATTTGCCCGCCTACAATGAACTGGTGAGCGAAGCTGAAGGCTTCCTGGGGGGCAAGAGCCAGGTGGTAAAGCAGGAGCTTGCCAGTGCCATGGACGCAGCTTCCGAAGCCCTGGACTTCGAACAGGCCGCACGCCTTCGAGACCGTATTCAGGCCATGAGCTTTGTCACGCAGACACAGGGCATTAACCTGCAAACCATTGACGAGGCAGACGTTTTCGGGTTGGCGCAGGAGGCAGGCCAACCTTGTATCCAGGTCTTCTTCTTCCGTTCCGGTCAGAACTGGGGAACGCGCGCCTATTTTCCGCGCGCCGACAAGTCCATGGAGGTGTCCGAAATCCTCGCGTCCTTCGTGGCGCAATTCTATGACGACAAGCCCATTCCAAAAATGGTGCTGCTCTCCCATGCAGTCGAAGACCTCGATCTCCTGGCCGAGGCCCTGTCAGCCCACGCCGGCCGAAGGATTGAGGTGCTGGTTCCCCAGCGCGGCGAGAAGCGCGCGCTGGTGGAACATGCGATCGCCAATGCGCGCGAAGCAGGTGCCCGCAAACTGGCCGAATCCGCAAGCCAGACCAAGCTGCTGACAGGTGTTGGCGAGGCTTTTGGCCTTGCCGAAGCGCCAAAGCGCATCGAGATCTATGACAACTCTCATATTGCGGGAACCAACCAGGTCGGCGTCATGGTCGTGGCAGGCCCTGAAGGCTTGATGAAATCGCAATACCGCAAATTCAATATTCGCTCAACTGATATCATGGCGGGTGACGATTTCGGCATGATGCGTGAAGTGCTGACCCGGCGGTTTTCCAGGTTGCTGAAGGAGGAGAGAGCGCGTGAGCAAGCACCTCCCGAAAACACCTGGCCGGACCTGTTGCTGATTGACGGGGGTGCCGGCCAGCTCAGTGCGGTCCAGTCGGTTCTCGCCGACCTCGGCGTGTCCGATTTGGCCGTGGTGGGGGTGGCCAAGGGCCCCGACAGGGATGCCGGTCGTGAGCATTTCTTTGTTTGCGGCAAGCCTTCCTTCATGCTGGCGGCGCGTGATCCCGTGTTGTACTATGTGCAGCGTTTACGGGACGAGGCCCATCGCTTTGCCATTGGCAGCCACCGCGTCTTGCGCAAGAAAACGATGGGCGTGAACCCCCTTGACGAGATTGAAGGCATTGGCCCCATACGCAAGAAAGCCTTGCTCCAGAGCTTTGGATCGGCCAAAGCGGTTTCCAGGGCGAGTGCCGGCGATCTGGCGGCTGTCGAAGGTGTGAGCAAGGCTTTGGCCCAAGCTATTTACGACCACTTTCACGAGGGAACGGGATGAGCGAGAATGCGTTGAATTCCAGGCCGCGCAAAACGCGGTTTTCCGAGATTTGGAATTTGCCCAATGTGCTCACCTATGGCCGTATCATTGCCGTTCCTCTGGTTGCCGGTCTACTGATGTACGGCGGTTTCACGGCAAGGTGGGTGGCGCTTGCAATCTACGTAGTGGCCGCCATCACCGACTTTTTTGATGGCTATCTCGCCCGCAAGTGGCAGCAGCAATCTTCGCTGGGCGTGATGCTTGATCCTATCGCCGACAAGGTTCTGGTGGCGGTGGTCCTCCTGGTGTTGTCGGCTGACGGCATTCTTTTCGGCGGTCATATCTGGGCGGCAATCATCATCCTGGCGCGCGAAGTGCTGGTGTCGGGTTTGCGGGAATATCTGGGAGCCTTGCAGGTCTCCGTCCCAGTGACGAAGATTGCCAAGTGGAAGACTACGGTCCAGTTGCTGGCCATCGGCTTTCTCATTGCAGGCCCCGCCGGGGATGAGATTTTTCCTTACATCACCAGGATTGGCATTGTGGGACTGTGGGTCGCAGCGGCCCTCACGCTCTACACCGGCTTTGATTATTTCCGTGCGGGCATCCGCCATGTGGTGGACGAAGTATGAAAATTCTCTACTTTGCAAGACTGCGACAGGTCATCGGGCGCAGCGGTGATGATGTTGAGGTTCCATCAGGTGTCACAACCGTGTATGGGCTCATCGATTACCTAAAATCCACTGACCATGGGATCGCTGCTGCCTTTGCAGATCTGCGCACACTGAAAGTGGCCATCAACCAAAGCCACGCCAGTCTTGACGCCTCACTCGAGGGTGCTCGCGAAGTTGCTTTCTTCCCGCCCGTGACCGGTGGCTGACATGCGCCTTAACGTTTATCTGCAAAAGGCCGGCATTGGCAGCAGGCGCGAGGCTGAGCGCATGGTTGCTGAAGGTCGGGTGCAGGTGAACGGCCTGGTTGCCCTGCCCACAACTCCCGCAGAAGATGGCGACGTCGTCACGCTTGATGGGAAACCCGTTGCACCTGACACCAAGCCGCTACCGCGCCTCTTTGTACTCAACAAGCCCATCGATGTACTGGTCACTCACCGCGACTACAGGAACCGTCGCACCATCTTTGACCTCACGTCCATGAACGCGCTTGGCCTGCCGCGCCTGATGAATGTGGGCCGCCTCGACGTGAACAGCGAAGGACTGATCCTGCTGTGCTCGGACGGCCCGCTGGCGCAGGCCCTGATGAGCCCGCGTACAGCCCTTTCGCGGGTCTACCGCGTGCGAGTGCGGGGACAATTGCGCACCGAGGATATTGCGGCCCTTGCCCAGGGCATCGTGGTCCACGGCGTGAGTTACCGTGGTGCTCAATTTGTTGAAGAATATGATGGTTTGGGCCGCAGCAATACCTGGTACCGCGTGCTGCTGACCGAAGGCAAGAATCGTGAGATCCGCAAGTTGATGGAACATTTTGGTTGCGTGGTGAACCGGCTTATTCGAGTTCAGTACGGCCCGTTTCACCTGGGAAAGCTGCAGCAGGGAGCGCTGGAAGAAGTGCCGCCTGAAAAGGTGAGGGAGCTTCTGGCCTACCTTGCGGGTCGCGGCGTTGTCGTTTAGTTTGGAATGATTGCGCCCGGGTGATATGAGGGATGTCAGGAAGTATTGAAGTTTGGCGAAACTCGAGATATCGGCCGAAAGGGAGTATCTGAAGCGCGGTTGGATGCGTTTTACTGCCGAGCCCAAGTGTCTGTCCAAGACTAAAAAAGTTTGAGTGAAAGGCGCAAATCAGATTCTTCGTATTTTGCAACAAATATGGAGAAATCGGATGGTTTGGACACCTTTCACCCGTGCTGACCATGACAGAAGCGGTCAGCC
>Ga0315273_10005722_pt1 | contig 15419 bp, 11 predicted proteins | sample YL17G02_0_MG_FD_205753 | JGI IMG/M metagenome (GOLD analysis project Ga0315273, IMG submission 205753) | Sediment microbial communities from Yellowstone Lake, YNP, Wyoming, USA - YL17G02_0 | ecosystem: Environmental > Aquatic > Freshwater > Lake > Sediment | place: USA: Wyoming | collected...
AGTTGGGATAGCAGGATGCCATTGCCAGTACCGCGCCGTCATTAGGTTTAAGCAGAATCACGATGCCCGACTGTGCACCCAAGCTGTCGACCCCCAGGCGCAGTTCTTCCTCGACGATAGCCTGCCAATCAAGGTCGATTGTGAGATTTACGTTCTTGCCGTTACGCGGTGCGACGACGTCTTTGGAGGCAACGCGATAGATATTGCCAACGGCATCGCGTTCAACTCTGGTATTGCCATCAGAGCCAACCAGACGATCATTGAGAGCATATTCGAGTCCCGAAATGCCGTTGTTGTCGACATCAACCATGCCAAGCAGGTCGCGACCGAGTTGATCGTTCGGATAGATGCGCTGCATTTCCTTTTGGTGGAACAGTCCGGCAATCTTAGTCGCGGCGAGCCGGTCGCTCTTGTCATCCGGCATTTTGCGACAGAGCCAGTTGAAGGCGTCGAGACGGGCGGTTAGCGTTTTGCGTAGCTGCTTGGCTGGGATGCTCATAAAAGGCGCCGCTTCATCGGCGATACGGGCAGCATCCTGTTCGTTCTGGGGATAGGCAAAAAAAGACCGCAGGGCGATATTGCCGGCAAGAGCGCGCCCCTTGGTATCGTAGATACCGCCGCGCTCGGCGGGGACTACGATCTCGCCGTTGGTCTGGCGATTGGCAATACGGAAGTACTCATTCCCGTGGACAAGCTGGATGCCGATGAGCCGATAGACGATTAGCCCCCAGATCAGGCAGATCAGACTTATCAAGAAATAGACCCTACCACGTGATATGAAAAAGCCTGAAGTCATTTTCTATTTCCGAGCCTTCGGTTTTGGCGTCGCAGCCTTCCCGTTGGCTTTCGGTCTTGTGGTCTGCTGCTGCTTATCGATCTTAGATGACTTGACGGCCTCCTGCGGTTTCGCAGAAGCTTGTGGCTTATCCGGAGTCTTGGGCTTCACGGATCCAGAATCTGTCGAAGTTCCACCACTGGAAGACATCGTGAAACCGACGAGTTGAACCTCTCGCGCCGGCAGCAATGCCAGATCACGCCGTGCGATATCTTCGATGCGCTTCACCGAGGAGAGCTGGTTGATTTCGAACTCGAGCGATTGCGATCTTTCTTTGAGATAGTGCACGCGCTGGCGAGTTTTGGCGTTTTCCTCCGCCAAACGGAGAGTGTATACGCGTTCCCACACGAAGAGGTAGCAAAGACCGAAGAAGACCACCAGCATCGCGGTGAAGATGAGGAATTTCCGTTTGCGACGGCGAATGACCTGATCGTCGAATTTCGTCCTCTTTTTTTCCATATCCAGTCGCTTCCTTGCGCTCGTCTCGCTTGGGAGACCTATGTCGTTATCAACAGACCGCTAACTTGCGGGCAGCGCGCAAACGGGCGCTGCGGGCACGCGGGTTAGTCTCTGTCTCATTTTCTGTGGGCTTGATCGCCTTGCGGGTTATGCGTTCCAATACCGGTTTCCTACCGCAAACACACTGTGGGAGATCTCTGGGGCAGGTGCAGGGATTTTCCTGAGAGCGGAAGAATTCCTTGACCAGGCGATCCTCCAGCGAGTGGAAACTAATGACCGCCATGACGCCGTCAGGTCGCAGACACTTAACTACCTTCGAGAGACCGATCTCCAATTGACGCAGTTCATCATTCATCCAGATGCGCAGTGCTTGCCAAATCTGTGCGAGAAACTGATTGCGTTTACCGCCGCGAAAATACGGTGTCACGGTCTCGCGCAAATCCGCAACCGTTTGCAGTTGTTCTTCCCGCGCGGCTGCGGCAATAGCCGTTGCGATGCGCCCCGCGTTATCGACTTCCCCATATTCTCTGAGTATCTTTTTCAGTTCATCTGTCGAAGTACTCGCCAGTTTTACACGCAAAGGTTCCCCGGAGGTTCGATCAAATCGGAGATCGAGGGGATCTTCTGGTTTCTGGAAAGCAAAACCGCGGCTGGATGCTTCTAATTGCAGCGATGACAGACCGAGATCGAGCAGGGCAAAATCGACATTGCCGACTTGAGCGACGGCGAGATGACGGTCAAGGTTGGCGTAGGAATCATGTATCAGGACGACGCGACTCCCATAGTTCGCCAGTCGCCCATTTGCGGTCGCCAACGCATCGACATCCCTGTCAAATCCGATCAAACTAACCTCGCTGTCCAACTTGCTTAGAATCGCATCGGCATGTCCACCACCACCTATGGTGCAATCCACAATGAGTTGCGCCGTGGCAGGAACGAGCGCCAGCACTTCCGCCAACAGAACCGGTTTATGAATCCGGTCGATCAATCTTACTAAACAGTCTTTCCGCTACCGTTTCGGGAGTCTCGCCGAACTTCAGGAGATAGGCGTTGTAACGCGTCTCGTTCCAAAGTTCGACCTTGTCTCCTATGCCAAGAATCAGGACTTCCCTTTCGATTCCGGCCGATTCCAGCAGAAAGCTCGGAATCACGATTCGTCCTTGTGGATCAGCGGGTGCGGGAACGACATGAGAGTAGAAATTGCGCTTGAAGAAGCGGCTGTCGGCAGCCTCAATCGGATGCTGTGCCGTCAAACGTTCTTCGACATCTTTCCAGTCAGCTTCGGAGTAGAGCTCCAAGCAGCCATCCATCCCCCGGTTCAGTACGAAGTGAGCCGAACCGCGAACGGAGGCGGCATCCCGAAGACGTTTAGGGACAGCTATCCTGCCTTTGCCATCGACTGAAACTGTGTATCTACCGGTATACGAAGCCACAAGACCCTCATTCTCACCATAAATCACCCTAAATCCCCACTGACTCCCAAATATCGGGTATAAATCACCACTGTCAAGAAAAAAGCGAAAAAATATTGCGGTTTTGGCAACCCCACACAGGTGCGGGAATTAGCCAACACATTTGACGACATCCGGTTGTCAAAACAGACCGTTTCAGTCTGAACAGCAGATAACTCATTATTGATTAGAGTGTTGCAGGGCAAATCAATCGCTCACTGACATGGCATACGCCTTGCGAAATAGTGCCTCAGCAGAAAGTGAGCGGATAAAATGAGAAGTCTTTCAATCTGGGTGGTACAGGTGCTGTGGCTAATCCTGCTGGCAGCACCAACTAAAGCAAGCATGTCAGTTTCCGGCAACGGGAAAGCTATTGAGCAGGTGGCGACAGTCAGTAACAATAGCATATTGCAAGTCAAGCACTTGCAGTTCGCGGTGGAACGCGGACGGGTTGATTCGGTTCTGGTTATCAGGTCGGAGCCATATTCATGGGGAAAAAAGGTGAATCTGCAAGAGGAGATGGCGGTGACGACCTTCTCTGGTGACGATAGTCACTTGTCCGACTTTTACGGAAATGAACTGGCTGGCTACCTTGCACGTGAGCGTGAACTAAATGCACCACGCGTGATTGAGAGCCGGACGGTCATCGCAGGCAGAGAAGTGCTGACGATGGCGGTGAACCTTGCTGAAATCGATTCAATAACTGATCTGGTAACAGGTTTCGAAAGTGTCATTCTGGAGTTTCATGGCAGCGAGAACTTGCTGGTCAATCAGCTCATTTCATCCAAGCAACTATTAGAACTCGCGCAGGTGGAAACGGAAAACCGTGTTAATAAATCGATAGTGGCTACCGCGTTAAGCTCGGGAACACCTGAATATCTGATCGTCACGGGCCAGGCTCTGGTTGCTGCCTTTGCCCCGCTTGTGAAGTGGAAGACAATGAAGGGGCTGACTGCGGAGACGGTAACGATGGACGAGGTCCTGGCAACGTCAACGGGGATTGATGATGCCGAAAAACTGCGTAACTTCCTGATCGACAAATACAATGCGGGCACCCGCTACGTGTTTCTTGGTGGAGACGAGACGGTAGTGCCGATAAGATATGCGTTCGCGGCTAATACCTCTTCGATGCCGACTCTTGACTTGCTACAAATCTGTGATTTGTATTTCGGTGATGTCAACGGCATCTGGGATGTTGACGGTGATGGTGTCTACGGTGAGCCGACTCAGGATAGCGCCGATCTCAACGCCGAACTTTTGATCGGGCGTCTGCCTGTCAGCACGCCGGAACAAGTGACTGCTTACGTATCCAAGTTGATCAAGTACGAGCAAAATCCGAACGATGGCGATTATGCCTATCTGAACAGGTCACTTTTTATCGCTGCCGATCAAATGCGTGACTACAGCGGCGTGGGCGAGCATGTGTTATTGGCGCAGTCATTGCCGGCGTATGTGGCATCTGACACAATTGATCTGATTGAAGCGCCGACCGGTGCTGCCGACGATCCACCCTACCCACTGGCAGGTTCGTCAATCACCAAATTGTCGGAAGGTTGGGGGATGATGTCATTGCTCATCCACGGTCGAACGGATGGTTGGGTGATCCGCTCAAATCGCTACAATCAATGGCCAAAGTCGTTTATTTTGACGGCAACCGGTGTGGACGACACACATGGGTTCCTTCCGAATCTTTCGTCCAATGGTATGCCGGGTCTCGTCTATTCGATCGGCTGCAACAATGGCGCCTTTGATATTGATGTGCAGGCGACCAATCCCTGCGTAGCAACCGCCTTCTTAGAGAAACCGGACGGAGGGGCGGTGGCGTTTGTCGGCTATTCACGTTGGGGTTGGGTGGCAACATCGTGGCAGATTGAGCGGGACTTTCTTGATTACCTGTACAACGTCGACAACAATCCGGCAGAGGCGCTACGTTATGCCAAGCTGCAGTCAACATATTATCGAGATGAGTGTTACGGTCTAAATCTCAACGGCGATCCTGAACTAAAGATCTGGACGAACGCGCCGCGCGCGCTGGCATTGTCAGTGCCCGAGACGTTGCCCGATGGCGCGAGTGAATTTGAAGTTACTGTTAGCGCGGATGAAGCGCCCTTAGCGACAACACTGATCACGGTGACGAAAAACGATTCAATCATGGCGCAAGTGCAAACTGACGGAGACGGCATCGCGATAATTCCGATTGAATACAATGTTGCTGACACGTTCACGGTCTTTGCCTACAAAGATGGTTTCGCGACGACAGCCAAGCAGTTGAATCCACAACTGGTACTGGGAACAGATGATGACGTGACGCTGCCGAGACAGTTTGCGCTGTATCAGAACTACCCGAATCCATTCAACCCGACGACGGCAATTACTTTCCAGGTTGATCGACCGGCAACTGTGACGTTGGAGATATACAACGTCCTGGGCGAGAAAGTACGAACCGCAATTCACAGCCAAATGACGGCAGGAGACCACTCAGTTGAGTGGGATGGTTCGAGCGACGCCGGCCTGCCGGTCAGTTCGGGAATCTACTTCGCGAAACTGCAAATGGATGACCACAGCAAGATAATCAAGATGTGTCTTATGAAGTGACGGAGTGTCGGGAAAGGATCAGAACGCGACTGATCGCTTTCAAGATATCGCTGAGATTGCCTCACGAAATATCACGCGCAACACAGCACTAACAGAGAGAATGATTGCAGCGAGCGGTCTCAGCATCAGCTTTGTGCCGCGCAATTCGTGTTTGGCAAGATAGCGGTAGAAGCCGCGATGGGAATCATAGATCAGCCAACTTCCCTCTTTGCGAGTCGAACCACCAAGTCCATGCTGGGCCTTTGCCTCCGGCGCAAAAATGATGCGATAACCGGCATCGATGATGCGCCGACAGATGTCAACGTCAGAGAAGAAAATAAAAAAGCGCTCGTCCCAGGCGCCGACGCGATCAAGAACGTCGTGGCGCACGAGAAACGCCGATGCCATCGGCTGCGCAACAAAGGCGCGCGACCGGTGATCGAAGTAACGGTTTTTCCAGCGACCGAAACGATGACTACGCGGAAACAAACGCGCCAAACCAAAGTGTTCGTAGATCAGTATCGCAAAGCTCGGGAAATTGCGAACACTCTGTTGCACGGTACCATCCTGATTGAGTAGTTGCGGCGCAGCAGCGGCAAGTTGCAAATCACTTTCGAGTTCGTTGATCAGAAGGCGTGTGCAGTCGGGTGTGAGTTGCACGTCAGGATTCAGGTAGAAGAGATATTCGCCGGTCGCAAGCGAGGTGGCCTGATTAACGCCGCGAGCGAAGCCGTCGTTATTGGCGTTGATTATGACGTTGGCGTCAGGAGCAAGAGCAATGACGATTTCGCGGCAGATCCCGGACGCGAAGTTGTCGATGACGATAATCTCACGCTCGAATTCGCCGGCTTGCAGTTGGATTGATTTGACGGCGTCGCCGATTACGTCATTGGATTTGTAAGCCACCAGCAGGTAGGAGACTTTCTTCATTAGAGAAGTTCCTCAAGCCGATTCTGAAGACCACTCATTTCCTGTCGTCGTTCGAAACGCGCGACACCGGCGCGCATTTGTTTGGATGAATGCGAGCGCAGCCGATTCAAAGCATCACCCAGTTCGGCAGCGCCATCGATCACAATTACATCAGAGAAGTTGTACTCTTCAAGCAGCAGACGTGCCGCGTTGCCGGGGGGAAGAATGGCGAGCAACGGTGGCTCGGCGCGAAGCAATTCGAAAAGTTTAGATGGGATGATGTACGACGTGTCGAGCTCATCCGACAACATGATGATGTTGGCGGCATGACTGCGGACTGCCTGAATGCTCTCAAAGTGTGGCAGGTAGCCGATGCTCAGAAAATCGTTGTGCATTCCGAAGCGCGCCAGAAGATCATCGAAGTTCGGCAAGTCCAAATAACCGATGTGACGAACCGATGTGTTCAGGTCGGGACCAGAGTTTCTGAGCACACTGATCCAATCAAAGAGTCTCTCGATGCCAATAAGGTGATTGAGTGTCCCATACAATCCAAGGTACTGATTGTGCTCGGCAACCGGCGGGGCAAAATCGGATTCGTCATAGCCGTTAGGGAGAAAATGATAGTCGGCCGCAGCATTGATCTCAGTTTGCAGATAGTCAATGGTGAGCGGCGACGTGGCCGTAATCAGGTTCGCAACATCGGTGATGTCTGTCAGGTAGGATTCCGCCTTGGCACCAAAAGCATCCGATTGGTCTTCCAAAGAGAGCGATCCCCAGATATCGCGGAAGTCGGCAATCCAGGTTATACTCCCCTGCCCAACAACGTTCAAGCCAAGCTGATGAATCGAGACCGGCGGCGAGGTTGTAATCAGGATGTTCTGTTTGTCAGGGCGGATCAGCGTTTTGAGCAGAGCCGTTGCCGGTTTTACGAAACCAACTTTGGAATCGGGAAAGATAAGAGACGATGCTGATTTGCCGCCGCGCCTGCGCAATTTGAATAGCGATTTCAGAAATGGAAGCATCTTGGCAAGACGGGCTGGATCAGAGGAACCGGCGCGATAGACTCTGACATTCGGGTGCAGTGACTCAAGTTGAGTCTGATCATGCACCGGATAGGCAATCGGCTTGACGGTCAACACCGAAACCTCGAAACCCTGCTCGGCGAGGAAATTCGCCATTGCCAGTGGTCGAGCCGTGCCGGCCATTCCCAGCGGCGGGAAATAGTAGGCGGCGATAATGAAATGTCTATCAACGCGGGTATTCATCTATCAACTTCCGAAACGTCAGATCGGCGATCCGCATTTGGTCTTCGCGAATTCCTTTCTGAATCAGCAAAGGTTCGTATTCAACATAAGCTTGCTCGCGTGCCTGCCGGGAAACGCCGAGTTTGATCTTTACGGCAAGATCGGTGGCATCGCCGGATTTGAAGAGGTGACGATCAGAAGTCAGCCACTCACGATTCCCCGGAATGTCGGTCACGATGGGATAAAGTTTCTGAGACATCGCCTCCAAGAGCGACACGGATGTCGTATCGGACAGAGCGGTAGAAACATAGATGTCTGAACGCCGGTAGGCGTTAAAGAGCTGTTCATCGCCGAGAGCGCCGGTGAAAGTGACACGATCGGCAAGATGTTGCGAATGTGCCAGTGCGCGGAGATTGTCTTCGAGCGAGCCGGAGCCAACGAGCGTGAGATGAAAATTGAAGCCATGATCACAGAGAAGCCGCGCGGCTTTAATAAGCGTTTGCACATCATAGAGCGGTTCGAATTTACGGCAACTCAGTATCTGGAGAGTGTCGGTTTCCTTGAGCTCACGCACCTGACCGCTTTCGTACCAGACGCGGCTCACACCGAAACTCACAACCAGTTGTCGCTGGATGGGAGCGATGGCCTTTGCGACATCAAGAGCGCATTGGGCGTCGGCAACTACCAGATCAGAACGACGCAGGACAAATCGGCTGCGCCAGCGTCGCAGAAAGCCGTTTTGCGCCGACAAGAGAATATCTGATCCCCACAGAGTCAGAACCAGCGGATGGATGTTCGCCAACGCCGCAGTCAGTCCGTACGTCGGCAGGAAGTGGGCGTTGATCAAATGCGGCTGGAAATCGGAGGCGAGTTTTTTGACTTGATCGACGATGGAAAGATAACGCAGCGGACCGGAACCGGCTTTCGGCGAGAGTCTATGTCCACAAAAATCATCTGCGTGGTCAGCTGATGCAACAATTATTTCCCAACCGAGATCGGTGAATGCTTTCTGCCAACGTGCAATGTGCGGCGAGATGGCTTCCGAGAGAAATAGAATTCTCATGCTCTGCCTCGCAGCAGATCGGCGGCGCGTTTGATGGGAGCGCGATGAGAGTATTCGTGATAGATAAGCGACTGTGTCCCCCAACCGGATTTGAAGCGTTCGAGGCCGCTGTCGCCGGATGGTGAAGCGCCGAAATTGAAACGCATGCGTCCGAAGTCGCGACTGCGATTGATCATAATATCGAACAGGAAAAAGTTCGCCTGGAGTTCGAGACCAGCGACAGTGGCGTAGCCATCGAAGTAGAAGACATCGGTTTCGCTGATGAAATAGATATGACCGGCGAGCAATTTGTCATGCTGATATGCACCGACGATTGTCACACCACTGTCTTCGGACTGCGTTAGTAGATAAAGAGCGGTGTAGAATCCCTCGGAAAGGCGGCGCGGTTCGCCGGTTCGGGCGACATGTTCCTTGCGAAGTTTCTCGAACGCGGCGACATCAGCAAGACCAAGTCGACGTGTCGTGAGGCCGTGTCTCCGCGATTTCTTAACATTGCGAGCAGTGTTGTCGGAATAGGTGGCCGTCTTCGTCAAATCCAGCAAGTGTGTGGTCAATTCGCGTTGATGGTATCTCTTGGGGTAAGTGATAGCTGAGTCATTTGGCACCTGAACGAGACGCTCTTCAACAAATCGTTGATCGCGCAGCCAGTCAAGAATGTCAGATGAAACGGACCTGGATAAAGTGTTACCGATCAGGCCGCCATACCAGCCAAAAGGGAGCGAGTAGAAAATCACGCCGAGTGGTGTCTTCTTACGGTAGCCAATAAGCAGGCAGTCGTCTTCACGAAGGACGATCCCCTGCCAGCCATAGACCTGTTCCCAAACGGAAAGCAACCCGCAGGAATAGAACGGAGAGGCGGCTGGGGACTGTTGCGCGATTGCAAGAAGAGAATCGGGGAGCTTGTCGAGAGATAGAATTTCGAGTGACATTGTCACACATCACTTGCGCAGGACGAAGATCTTCCCAGTGTGTTGGCTTCTATCCTCGCCAAGAAGATAGTAGATATAGACACCGGAAGCGACCAGTTCACCGGCGTCATTTCTGCCGTCCCAACCTTTGTTGACATCGGTAGTACGCACAAGTTCACCTGCGACAGTGTAGATACGGACATCGGCGCGCTGACTAATTTTGAACTGAAGCAGAGCCTCAACGCCCGTTTGCACGACAAAGGGATTGGGATAAGGATAGACCGTTGCGGAGGAGTCGAGCGGGCCAAGAGTATAATCGAGAATGGAGAGCCCTCCTGTCGTGAAGACAAGTAGCTTACCCGTGGAATTGTCGAAGAACAAGCTCTGAATTCCATTGTAAACGAGTTCGGAGTTTTCAGTCGTAAACGCGGTCTTCTGTGATTGACCGGCGGAGACAAATGCCAAGCCGTTGGCGGTACCCACCCAAAGATTGTTGCGGCTATCACTGGCGAGCGCGCGAACATCCGAGCTGACGCCTTCAGGCAGTGCCACAACTGTGAACCAGTTGATCTCGGCATCGAAGTAGGCCAGACCCAGAGGCGTACCCACCCAGAGCCGATTATCACGGTCAAAAGCCATTGTATTCACCGTGGCTGATGGCAGTCCGACTGCGCGGCTGTAATAGTTCAATGAGTCGTCGCTGTGATTGAAAGGGTCGGCGCCATAGCGAACAACCATCACTCCGAGATTGAGAGTACCCTGCGCCGCCATACCGATTCCGGCAGCGACACAGCTTACGTTGGAGTCGGTGACGCCATCGGTGTGGTCAAAGTATGCCCATGTTGAATCGTGCGGATCAAACATCACCAGCGGACGCATTGGTGATGCTTGATATGACGAAAACCAGATACGTCCCGACGGATCGGTGTATATACCGTTGATCACGCCGACTTCAGCGGGATACAGATTAGGACCATGAAGTTCGGAGTTGGCGCCATTAAAAGTGCGGCTCGTGCCATCAGTCAAGTACTGAATGGCTCCCTGCCCGAATGTGCCGATCCAGATTGAGGCATCGTCGCCAATCGTCGCTGATATTTTCTCGACGGCAGGAGCACTGATAGTCTCCCAGACATTGTCTTTGAAGCGCGCGAAGTTCCCCTGTCTGCTGATGGCATAAAGGTTGCCGTCAGAGGTTACACCGCCACCGATCAGATCGTTGCTCGTGGGGCCGGGGACAGGGATGCGAGTGAAGGGTTCATCGAATACTGGGCGAGTATATAGGCCTCTGCTCGCAGTGCCAACAATCAGCGGAATGGTGGGTTGAATCACTGCGGTCAATTGATCCGCCGGAAGCCCGCTTAGTAGATAGTAAGGTACCATCGGGCCGGAGACCCCAAAGATTCCCGTCACTGAATTGACGGTGCCAGCCATAATCACAAAGCTATTTTGTACGACCGTCAAATCATTGACTCGAATTTGTTCACTAGCCGATATCGCATAAACAGTGTCTGGATTCGAGAAAGAGAAAAGACCATTCGTCCCGCCCACATACAACAAGGAGTAAGAACGAAGATGGGGCTCAAGCTGTGTCAACGTGTCATTCATTCCCAGAACCTTTGTCTGCCACTCATTCGGATCGAGTAAGTACGGACTTGTGTAGTCAGCATAAGCCAGCCCTTCAGGGGTGGCAGTATAGATCTTGTCCTTGAATATGGCGACATCGTAAACAGGTAATTCCGTGCTGAAGCTGCCGAGAGTGCGATAGATTTCCTTAACTTCGCCACCATTTCGAACCCGGTCGAATTTGATTACGCCGATGCTGGAACCGATCCAGAGATAGCCGGCGGAAGTGTCGGCATTGTACAGTTCAATGTTGGCGCCATCGCGACCTTGGAACAGGTAGTTGGTGAAACTCCCGTCTTTTAAGTCGAACTTGCTGAGAACGCCGTCACTGGAACCAACGTAGGCGATTGAATCGCCGGCGTACGTCGTGAAGTTCAACAAAACGCTGCCGAGGCCGTCACTTTTGATGTAAGAATTAATTGTATCCAGCGCCGGCGCAAAACGCACGAGACCGCCGGTAGTCGTAGCCCAAACATTACCGGCGAAATAATTCAGGGACGTGATTTCGTCCTTGTTGGTGTATGTCTGCCACTGGTAAAGCTGCGCCTGCAAACCGGAGCAGTGCAACAGTATTAGAAAGATGACAAGCGATGTGCGGCTAATCATGATGCCCTTTCGAGAACAGTAGAAATAACGCAGCCAATGCGGCAACGGCAAGACAAATCTTCGACACTACGGCGCCGTAAACACGAAATGGGGTGCTTGGCAATCGGTCACCGATCATGCCGGACAAGAAGGTGGTTTCACCGAGTTTGGTCTTGGCAATGATTTGGCCATAGGGGTTGATGATTTCGCTTACTCCGGTGTTGGCGGCACGGACGATCCAGATGCGATTCTCAGCCGCGCGAAAGACGGGAATGGCGGCATGCTGATACGGCCCCGACGTGGGGCCAAACCAATCGTCGTTGGTAATCGAGGCCAGGAAGTCGGCGCCGGAGTTGACCAGGTCACGGACAAATTCGGGGTAAACGGTCTCAAAGCAAATCAGCACACCGAAGCGTTTGCCGTTGGACAGAAACGTCATGAGTGAGTCGCCGGGCTCGAAATCGGAGATGTCGAGACTCAGCTTGGTCTTGACGAACTCACGGAACTTGGCGAGCAAACCGATCTTGTCGGCATATGGCATGTGCTCACCGAACGGCACAAGGAGATGCTTGTTATAAGGCACTTTGTTCATGCCCTGTGGAGTGAAAATGAATGCCGAATTATAGAAGTGCTTCCTGGCATCATCAGTGCGGACCAAATGCAGCGCGCCGGTCATCAAATCAACATTGTGGCGTTTGGTGATTGATTCGAGCCAGGAGATATAACTGTCTTCGTAGCAGAGATATGCCGGCACCGCCGATTCAGGCAAGATCAAGAGCTTGGCGGAGTCGGCTATAGCGGCCTGTGACAGACGATCATAGTTTTCGAAGGTGCGATCAAGACCACCCGGCAGCCATTTCTGGTTGATCGGGATATTGCCTTGCAACGCGGCGACTTTGAAATTCCCTGTGACCGGCAAAATCTGAGACGCGCCCCAAAGATAGGCGGCAGCATAGAGAATCAGCGCCGCTGCAAATATCAGTGATGCGCGCACGGTTTGTCGAGCGTAACGGTAACCCAGATAGAACAGGATGCCGACGACGATCACGAAGAAACTAACGGTAGCATCGCCACTCAACGCGGAAAGCTGCACGATCGGCAAATTGGCGGCCTGGGTATAGGACAGGTTCACCCACGGAAAGGAAAGCTGTGAAAGAGAGCGGACGTATTCAATCGCTACCCAGATGAAGGGAAAAAGAATCAAACCGGAAGTGCCATACTTGCGAGTGGATGCAGATAGCAAACCGCCAACAACGGCATAGTACAACGCATGCACGAATATCAAGAGGATGACGCCGACTATCGTAACATAGACGACCCAGAAGAGACATAGTAACGAGATTACCATGCCAAAGAGATAGCCGCTTCGGAATCCCTCTTTGAAGGTCAGTCCATTGGTCGCGGCAATAAAGACCGGCACGAACAAGTACGCTAAGGACCAAAACGGCAACGGTTCAAATGATAAACTGAAGAGAATAGCAGCGGCAAGAAGCGTGAGCCGGCGTTGGGGAAGCCTAAAACGCATGAAGACGTTCGCTTGCCCCTCTAAAGGAACAGCGACCTGCCGGTCATTTCGGGTGGTACTTTCATTTCGAGTAACTGTAGCATCGTAGGGGCAATATCGGCCAAGATGCCACCGGAACGCAAGCCCGGTCTGAACGATTTGTCATAGAAAAGCAGCGGCACGGGATTGGTAGTGTGCGCAGTAAATGGTTTGCCGGTTTGCTTGTCAATCATGGTCTCGGCATTGCCATGATCGGCAGTAATGATCGCGCTGCCGCTGACATCCTCGACAGCCGACATAACCAGCCCGACACCGGCATCGACGGCTTCAATAGCTTTGACCGCCGCCGGAATTATTCCGGTATGGCCGACCATATCGGGATTAGCAAAATTGAGAACGACGACGGCAAATTGCCGCGAGCGGATGTGCTGAGTGCATTTGGCGGCAACTTCCGGCGCTGACATTTCCGGCTGCAAATCGTAAGTAGCCACCTTGGGTGAATGAATCATCTCGCGCACTTCGCCTTTGAATGGAACTTCCTCGCCACCGTTGAAAAAATAGGTAACGTGCGGATATTTCTCTGTCTCAGCGATTTTGAGGTACTTCTTCCCCTTCTCTGTCAGTAGTTCAACCAAAATGCGGTCGTGTTTGTGGTATGGGAAGGCAATGGGGAAGTCGAATCTCTCGTCATATTGCGTCAGCGAAACCAACTCGACAGCCGGTCCCTCAGGATGCGGGAAGGTTGACTCAGTCTTCTTGTAGAAGATCGAAGCAAGCTCTCGCACGCGGTCAGAGCGGAAGTTGAAGAAGAGGAACAAATTGCCATCGCTTATGCTAAACGGCGGCTGCGTGTTTATGACAACCGGTTCGATAAACTCGTCCGTCACACTTCTGGCATATGAGTCTTGAACGGATTGCACCGGGTCAGTTGCCTGCACGCCAACGCGCTTGACGATCGCGTTGTAAGCCTTCTCGACACGATCCCAGCGCTTGTCCCGATCCATTCCCCAGTAACGCCCCATAACAGTGGCAACTGCTCCGAGACCCACCTGCGCAAACTTGGCGACGCGTTCCTGCATAAATCCGATACCGGAGGTAGGTGACGTATCGCGGCCATCCATAAAGGCATGCAGGAACAGCTTCCGGACACCCTCTTTCTTGGCCATATCGATTAGCGCATCAAGGTGCTTAAGGGATGAATGCACACCACCGTCTGAGACCAGACCAAAGAGATGGACGGCATTGCCTGACTTGGCGGCTTTATTCATCGACGATTTCAAAACGGGGTTGGCAAAAAAACTGCCGTCGTCAATGGCTTTGTCGATGCGTGTGATTTCCTGATAGATGACTCGGCCGGCGCCAATGTTCAAGTGGCCGACTTCAGAATTCCCCATCTGACCATCGGGAAGGCCGACTGACAGACCGGAAGCGCCGATCTGCGTATGTGGATAGACGGCAAAGAGCTTGTCCAAATTCGGCTTTTTTGCCAACGAGATAGCGTTGCCCGGACCCGGGGCATCGATGCCGTAACCATCAAGAATCATCAGCAAGATCATGGTGTGCTCTTACTTCAAGTCTACCTTGCGTTCGCCCTTTGTGATTTCGCCGACTATATACGAATCGAGACGCATCTTTTTGAGCAGTGCGAGCGCTTTGTCTGCGTGCTTGCGCTCGATGACGGCCATCATGCCGATGCCCATATTGAAGGTCTCGAACATTACCCTGTCGGCAACGCTGCCGTGTTTCTGGATAAAGAGAAACAGCGGCGGGACTTGCCAGGCGGATTTGTCAATCTTGGCGCGGCAACCTTTGGGTAAAATGCGCACGAGATTGCCCGGTATGCCACCGCCGGTGATATGTGCCAGTCCATGAATCACAACCGATTCCTTCAACTTCATCACCGGTTTCAAATAGCTGCGGTGGACGGCCATAAGCGCCTCGGCGACGGTGCAGCCAAAATCGTCAATGTGCCTTGTCGGTTTGAGTTGCAGCTCGTCAAAGAAGAGCTTGCGGGCGAGCGAGAATCCGTTGGTGTGCAGACCGGTTGAGGCCATACCGATCACCACATCGCCCGGTTTGATGCTCTTGCCGTCGATGATCTCCTTTTGATCAACCACGCCAACAATAAATCCCGCCAGATCGTATTCGCCGGGCTGGTAGAGTGCGGGCATTTCTGCGGTTTCGCCGCCGATCAGCGCACAGCCGTTTTCTTTGCAGGCGCGTACCATGCCCGAAACGACTTCGGCGACCGTGTCCGGCTCCAG
>Ga0315273_10005723_pt1 | contig 15418 bp, 10 predicted proteins | sample YL17G02_0_MG_FD_205753 | JGI IMG/M metagenome (GOLD analysis project Ga0315273, IMG submission 205753) | Sediment microbial communities from Yellowstone Lake, YNP, Wyoming, USA - YL17G02_0 | ecosystem: Environmental > Aquatic > Freshwater > Lake > Sediment | place: USA: Wyoming | collected...
GCGGATCCGGGCCACGACCTTGCCGGCGATCAGGCGGTCCAGCGCAGTGCGGCCGGGCGCATCGAGCACGACGAAGTCGCTCTCGTCGCGGCCCGGAAGCAGGAGCAGCTGCCGCCCGCTCCAGAGGGCGCGGCTCAGGATCAGGTGCCCCGAGAGTCTCACCGCGTACAGGGCGAAGCGCTCCGGCGGCCAGCTCTTCCGGCTGATGATGGCGAGGTCGCCGGCCGCGAGCACGTCGTCCACGCGCCGCGCGCCCGCGCTCGAGAGGCGGAACGCGAACGGCCGCACGAGCGGCTCGATTCCGGCGAGCGAGGCGGCGGCGACGCGATGCGTCTGACGAACCTCCGGGTTCGAGCGGTCGTCTTCGCCCGGATCGGCGCCCTCCGCGATCTCGGGCACCAGGATCCTCGCCTGTGGCGTCGCCCCGGCCGGTGGTATCGGGGGGATCTCGGCCAACTCGCTCGCGAGCGCGGCGCGGCGGTACTCGCTCGCTCCCGGGAGTGATCGGGCCTGCACGACGTTGTCCGGCTCCAGGCCGGGAGCCGCGAGCGTCGCCTCGGCCGCTTTCGACTCGCGCTGCGACGGCAGCGGCCCGCGCTCCGCGAGCAGCCCCGCGTACGTCGGATGCCCAAGCCTCTCGGCGAGGAGCTGCACGGCGCGGGCTGTCTCGACGGGGTCCGAGCGCTTGCCCGTCGCAGCCCACGCCAGGTAGATGCGCGAATCGTCGAGCAGTGCATCAGCCAGGCGCAACGCCAGCGTGGGGTGCGGGGTCTTCGCTCCGCTCTCGATCTGCGAGAGGTAGGACGCCGAGCTCTCCTTGAGCCCGACCCTGAGGGCCACGTCGCGCACGGTGAGCCCCAGCGCCTCGCGGCGCTGCCTCATGCGGCCCCCGACAGGATGCCCGGTCGGCTTGGGTGGGCGGCCGCGCCGTGGAGGACGGATCAGGTTCATGGGGGGCATAGTAGACCAGTTGGTGATTTGATTACCAGACATGGAAAGAAAGTCGCAGGAGTGTGAGAGCGAAACGGGTCTTTACTTCAGCAGTAGGTCAGGTGCCCGGCAGACAGGGCTCCATCCTAGCTTGTTCGAGCATATTGACCCCAATCGCTCTCAATAGTGCCGTTCGGAAAGACTGTCGTGGACCATTCCTGGCCCGCGTCCTTCCGGGGGACCACGGGGGAGAGGAAGCAGTCGCCGCTAGGAAGGCAGAATCCTGGTGCATTCGCGGCCTGTGCTAGCGTGGCGCGTATTATGAGGCCGTCCGCCCGCCCGACGCCCGCCCGTCCGCCCGCGCCCCACACCGCACCCGGCCCGCACGGGGTGCCCGGCCTGCCGCGCAACGTCGTGGCGTTAGGCTTCGTCTCGCTGCTGACCGATGTCTCGACCGAGATGATCGTCCCGGTGCTGCCGCTCTTCGTGGTCGGGGTGCTCGGGGCCTCGATGGCGGGTCTCGGCGTCATCGAGGGCGTGGCGGAGAGCGCGGCGGCGCTTATGCGGCTCGGCTCGGGCTGGCTTTCGGACCGCATCGGGCGCCGCAAGCCGTTCCTCCTCCTCGGCTACGGCATCTCGGCCGCGGCCAAGGCCGCGCTGGCGGTGGCGCTCTCCTGGCCCGTGGTGCTGGCGCTGCGCTTCGGCGACCGCGTCGGCAAGGGGTTGCGCAACCCGCCGCGCGACGCTCTCATCGCCGACTCGGTGGAGCCGCGGCACCTGGGTCGCGCGTTCGGCTTCCATCGCGGGCTCGACACGCTGGGCGCGGCCATCGGGCCGCTGGTGGCCTTCGCCATGCTGCGAGCCTTCCCCGGCGGGTTCCGCCGCATCTTCCTGTTGTCGGTGGCGCCGGCGGCGCTCTCGCTCGTGGTGCTCGCGGTGTTCGTGCGGGCGAAGCGGCACGGGGCCGCGCGCGCCGCTTCGCCGCTCTTCGCCGAGGCGAAGGCCATGGGTGGCCCGTTCCACCACTTCCTGCTGGTAGCCGGGCTCTTCTCGCTCGCCAACTCGAGCACGGCGTTCCTGCTGATGCTCGCCGCCGACCGGACGCACGGCGCGGGCTTCACGAGCGCGCAGGTCGTGCTGGTCTACCTGCTCTACAACCTGGTCTACGCGCTGCTCTCGTGGCCGTCGGGCGAGCTCTCCGACCGCGTCGGGCGACGCTCCATCCTGCTAGGCGCCTACTTGCTTTTCGCCGCGCTCTACGCGCTGCTCGCCTGGCGCGCCGGGGCCGCCTTCGTCATCGGGGGCTTCGCCGTCCTTGGCCTGCACAGCGCGATGCTCGAGGCCTCGCAGCGCGGCATGCTTGGCGATCTGGTCGAGCCGTCGCGCCGCGGCGCCGCTTACGGCCTGTACTACACCGTGGTCGGGGTGGCGCTGCTGCCGGCGAGCGTGATCGCCGGCGCCCTCTGGGACTGCCTGGGCCCGCGCGCGATGTTCGCGGCGGACGCGGCGATCGCCCTCCTGGCCGGGCTCCTTTTCGCGGTTCTCCTGCCGTCGCGCCGCGAGTACAGTGACCGCCATGTCCACGCTGGGTGAGCTGGGGGAGTTCGAGGTCATCCGCCGCCTGATCGCCGCGCGCAGTGGCGCGCGGCGCAAGCGGTCCAGTGCCGCCGATCTGCGCGCGGGGGTGGTGGTCGGCAGCGGCGACGACGCCGCAGTGCTGCGCCCGGCGCCCGGCGCTGACCTGGTCGCGACCACCGACGCCTTCGTCGAGGACAGGCACTTCCTGCGCGGGTGGTGCCCTCCCCGCGTGGCCGGGGCGCGCCTCGCGCAGGCCAACCTGAGCGACCTTGCGGCCATGGCCGCGACCCCGCGCTGGGCTCTGCTCTCGATCGGTGCGCGCCGGGAAAGCGAAGTCTCCGACCTGGTCGCCTTCCAGTCCGGGCTGTCCGAGGCGCTGGAGGCCGCGGGCGTGGTGCTGGCGGGGGGAAACCTGACGGCCGTGGCGGGCGCCGAGTGGTTCTCGCTGACGCTGCTGGGCGAGTGCGAGCGCGGGCGCGAGTGGACGCGTTGCGGGGCGCGCCCCGGCGACCTGATCGCGGCAAGCGGCCACCCGGGCCGCGCGGGCGCCGGCCTCGGGCTCGTCCGCGCGCTGGGCGAAGGGGCGCGCGCGGCCCGGTGGGCGCCGCTCCTTGACGCATGGCTCGCGCCGGTGGCGCGGGTGGTGGCGGCCTGCGCCCTGCGCGAGACCGGGGCGGTGACGGCGGCGATCGACGTCTCGGATGGTTTCGCGGGCGACCTCGGCCACCTGTGCGAGTCGAGCGGCGTGGGCGCCGAGGTGGACGAGAGCGCGTGGCCGGACGACGCGCTGCTCGCCGCCGCCGCGGCAGCTCTCGGCGTGGCACCCGCTGCGCTGCGCCTCGGGCCGAGCGACGACTACGAGCTGCTGCTCGCCGTGGACCCGGCGGGCCGCGACGGCTGCGAGCGGGCGGCCGCGGTTGCGGGTCTGCCGCTGGCGTTCGTGGGCCGCTTCACCGCGGCGCCCGGGTCGCTCGTGTTGCGCGCGGCTGATGGCGTGGTGCGGCCCCTCGACGGCGCGGGGCACGACCACTTCAGGGCTGCGCGTTGACCGTCCCGAGGTGGCACGCCGGGCGGGACGGGCTCATGATCCGGTGAAGCGGCTCCCGGGCCGGCTGACGGGGTGCGCGAAGCGGGCCTCGAGGTCCAGCAGCCTGCGCTGGCGGGGGAGGCCCCCGCCGTAGCCCGCGAGGCTCCCGTCCGCACCGATGACGCGATGGCACGGCACGATGATGGGGACGGGATTGTGATTATTCGCCAGCCCGACCGCGCGCGCCGCCCCGGGCCGACCGAGCGCCCTGGCGATCTGCCCGTAGGCGCGGGTTTCGCCGTAGGGGATCCCGCATAGCGCCCGCCAGACCTTGAGCTGGAACTCGGTCCCGGCGAGGTCCAGCGGGATGGCGAACCTGGTCAGGTTCCCGCAGAAGTAACTGTCCAGTTGGTCCACGACAGGTTTGAGCGCGAGCAAGGAAGGCTCCCACTTCGCGTCGGGGACGGATTCGGCGTGGGCTGCGAAGGCCCGCTTTAGGCTCCTTCGCTCAAGGAAATCCACGAAGCGCAGGCCGTGCTCGGTGCGGGCCAGGAAGAGCAGCCCGAGGGGCGAGGACATGACGTGGTATGCGAGTCTCACGCCGGCAGCATAGCGGAGGCCGGAGCGGAGAACCAGGCAGTGGCGCGAGCGCGCAGGAACCGGCGCGGTGCCGGGGGGGCGGGGCTCCTGACGGCTACTCGATCACCAGCTCCTGTCTCTCCCAGTCGATCGTCATGCGTCGTCCGCCCATGAAGTCGCTCGAGAGCAGCGCGTCGCGGCGCACGCCGTGCCGCCACAGCTCGGCGGAGTCGAGTGCGCCGGACCAGCCGTTCACCTTGTCCTTCACGACCGGGCCCACCGCGACGGTGGCCACCTGCACGCTGGCCCACGAGTGTCCTTGGAGCCGGGCGCCGGCGGATCGCACGGCGCGAGCAATCGGTCCGGGCCGCACGCCGATCTCCTCGAAGACCTCGGGCGGGGCTCCCACGCCACAGCCGGGCACGCCGGTCTGGAGCACCATGGCCATGCGGCGCCCGCCGTTAAGCGAGCCGTAGACGGTGAGCTCGCGTTCACCCCGGAGTTCGAAGGGGACGCGCAGCGCCCCGGCGCCCGCCGTGACGGCCGCGCCCGCGGGCTGCAGGACGAGCGCGCACTTGTGATAGTCGAGGGTGGGCGTGAAGCGCGCGAGCAGGTTAGCCCCGATCACCCCATCAACGCGCTCGCCGCCAGGATTGGCCTCGATGCTCCAGCGCCGGAGCGCCGTAGCGGCGGCGGGGACGCGCTCGATCCGCAGCCTGCCCAGCTCTAGGCGCTGCACCAATGCGACGCGGGCGGCGACGCGCGTGCCGTTCCAGAAGACCGGCATCTGCTCGGGCATGAGCGTCACGCCGCAGCGCCGTGCCGCCGAGGGGTCGAGGATCAGGTCGGCCACGCCCGTGTCGATCGCGAGCAGCACGTTCTGTCCGTTGAGCTTCGCCTTCACGATCGGCACGGGCCAGCAGCGGATCCATGGGATCTGGACCGATCCCGTCCCCTGGATCCTCCAGGCGCCCTCGGGTTCGGCGAGTCGGCGCAGCAACGCCGCGTGGCCGGCTTGCCCCGACTCGCCGGCGAGCGCGGCGGCCGCCTCCCAGCGGCAGAGGCGCAGGCGCGCGGAGAGCAGGTCCTCCGCGGCGCCGTCCACCCGGCCCGCGACGGGCGCGAGCAGGCTCTCGGCGAGCGCGGGTGAGCCGCGGAAGAGGGCGATCTTGCCGAGTCCGGCCGCGGCGGTCTCGTCGGTGGGCGCCAGGGCGACGACCCGCGCGAACAACCGCCGTGCCTCGTCGAGGTTCCCGAGCCTGAGATGCGCCACCGCCAGGGAGTCCAGGCGCGCGGTCGTGAGCGGCTGGCCCGCCGTATCGCGTACGGCGAGCCGCAGCGTCAGTTGGGCGTCGCGGAACGAGGGGTCCGGCTGAAGCCAGTCGGCGCGGACGGGTGCCGGCGGGCTCGAGGCCAGCACCAGCACGGCGGCGAGGACGAGACCAGGGACGAGCGTGAATCGTGCGTTGCGCATCATGCCTCCAGGAAGCGGCGGGCGACGCGCAGCAGCACCTCCGCGCCGATCGCGATGCAGCCTTCGTCCACATCGAAGCGCGGGTGGTGGTGCATGTGGGTCAGGCCCCTCGTCTCGTTGCGCGAGCCGATGGCCAGGAACGCGCCGGGCACCTCGTGCAGGAAGGCCGAGAAGTCCTCGCCGCCCATGGTCCGGACGCGAGTGACCACGTTCTCGCGCCCCACCACCTCGACCGCGGCCGCGTAGCCCAGCTCGGCCATGGCCGGATCGTTCACGGTGGGCCGGCTATGGCGCGTGCAGGACACCTCGGCGGTGCAGCCCAGAGCCCCGGCCACGCCGTGCACGATGCGCTCGAGGTGCCCGGGCAGCTCCTCCCACAGGGCGGGATCGAAGGTGCGGAGCGTGCCGTTCATCCACGCGCTCTCGGGGATGATGTTGAAGGCCGTTCCGGCCCGCACCTGGGTCACGCTCACCACCACCTCGAGCAGCGGGTCGGTGGTGCGGCTCGCGATGGTCTGCAGGGCGGTGATGATGTGGGCCAGCGCCACCACGGGGTCGATGCCCTGGTGGGGTGCGGCCGCGTGCGCGCCGCGGCCGGTGACGGTCACGGCGAAATTGTCAACCGAGGCCATCCAGCCGCCGCTCGCCACCCCGACCTTGCCGACCGCGAGGTCCTGCCAGACGTGCACACCGAAGGCGGCGTCCACCTTCGGATCCCGGAGCGCGCCGTCGGCGATCATGCCGAGCGCCCCGCCGCCGTTCTCCTCGGCGGGCTGGAAGCACAGCTTCACCGTGCCGGGCAGCGCCGGCGTCTGCCGCACGAGCTGCTTCGCGACGCCGAGCAGCCCGGCGACGTGACAGTCGTGGCCGCAGGCGTGCATCCGGCCCGCGTTCCGCGAGCGGTAGGGGACGTCGTTCTCCTCCTGGATCGGGAGCGCGTCCATGTCGGCGCGCAGCAGGACGGTCCGGCCGGGGCGCTCGCCGCGGATGGTGGCCATCACGCCGGTGCGGCCCACGCCCGTGCGCGGGTCGAGCCCCAGCGCGCGGAGGCGCTCGGCGATGAACGTCGCGGTGCGCGTCTCCTCGAAGGCGACCTCGGGGTGCGCGTGCAGGTCGCGGCGGATCTCGATCAGTTCCTGGACGTCGGCGGCGCTGAGGATGCGGCGCGGAGTGCTCATGGAGGCCCTCTCCGGGGGCTGCGCGCTCCCGGGATGGAACGCGCGCCCGCGGACGGGCCGGAGTGTAGCGCCGCGGCTCCGCGGGCCGCCACCGCGACTGGAACGCGGGTGGGCCGGGAATGGTTCCCCGGCCCGCCCGCTTCGTTCCCGCCCGTGACGGCCTACGGCGTTGCCCTGGTGTCCGCGGGGGCCGTCTCGCCCCGCTTCAGCAGGCGCCGGCGCTCGACTTCCTTCCTCAGCACTTCCTTGTTGAGCACCGTGAACTCGACCCGGCGGTTCTGCGCCTTGTTCTCGTCGCTGATGTTCGGGACCAGCGGCCGGGCCTTGCCGTAGCCCTTCACCGTGAACCGCGTGCTGTCGAGCGCCGCGTACTTGCTGTTCATATACGACAGCACCGACTTCGCCCGCAGGAGCGAGAGACTCCTGTTCGACGCCGCGCCGCCGACGTTGTCGGTGTGGCCCGCGACCTCGATCTTGAGCTGTGGCCACTGGGTCAGCAGGGTCCCGACCACGGCGAGGGTCTGGAACGATTCGGGCTTCAGGATGGCCTTGCCGGTGTCGAACTGGATGTTCTGCAGCCGGATCCTGCCGGTGTCCATCAGTTCGGTCTCGCGCTCGATCAACTCGATGACGCAGCCCTTCTCGTCCACCTTGAGACCGGCGGGGGTGTCCGCGCACCGGTCGATGCCGTCGCAGACGCTGTCGCCGTCGGCGTCGGACGTGCAGCCCTTCGCATCGACGGCGCAGCCCTTCGGCGTGTCCGCGCACTGGTCGAGTCCGTCGAGGACGCCGTCGCCATCAGCGTCCGAGGGGCAGCCCTTCGCGTCCACCGTGGCGCCCTTGGGCGTGTCCGCGCACTGGTCGAGTCCGTCGAAAACGGCGTCGCCGTCGGTGTCAATCGGGCAGCCCTTCGCGTCCACCGTGGCGCCCGTGGGCGTGTCCGGACACTTGTCGCGTCGGTCGGACACGGCGTCGCCGTCAGTGTCGCGGCCCTTGGCGCCGACGGTGAACGTCAGGCCGCCGCTCAGCGTGAGGTAGTTCGCGCTGGGCGCGTCCCCGGTCTCCCGGCGGAGCCAGTTGGCCTCGCGCGCCTCGAGCCTCACACCGATGGCGTCAGTCAGCCACAGCCGCACGCCGCCGCCCGCTTCCAGCAGGCCCTGGTTGATGTGGGCTGCGTCGCTCGTGGAATCTGCGGTCAGGTCCGTGCTCAGGCGGCCGGCGCCCCCGCCGATGAAGAAGTAGGGCCCGCCGACGGGGGTCGCCCACGGGCTCAAGACCAGTCTCGCCGTGGAATTGAGGAACGAAATGCTCTTGCCGCCCTCCACATCCTCGACGGTCGGCGTCATCTCGCCCGCCAACTCGAGGGCCCAGAGCGGGCCCCGCTGGTAACCGAACCGGCCGCCAACGGTGAGCTTGTCCGCCAGCGGATGATCGCCGGGCCAGTTGAAGTCGCTGTCGAAGATCGTGAAGCCACCCATCGGGGACACGTAGAAGTAACGACCGACGGGATCCGCCGTGGCTGCCTGCGCCGCGAGCAGGGCGAAGAGGGCCAGCAATACGGGCCAGAGACGCGCGCGCATCGAACTCTCCTTGAGGTGGATGGGCCGCCCGGGGCGCGGTGGCTCCGCGCCCGGACTCCACGGACTTGGCGACGATACCGAGTGGGATGGGCTCTGGCAAGCGGCCGCCGGTGAGGGCGCGCGCGGCGTGGCTCTCGCCGGCCCGCAGTTCTCGTTCGCCCGATCAGAACGTCGTCTGCAGCGACAGGAAGCCCTTGTCGTGGTGGTGCCAGATCTCGTAGCGCTCGGGGTCGAGTTCGATGCCTTCGATGCCGCTCAGCGAGACCCGGCCGAAGCGCGCCACGAGTCCGAAGTAGGCGCGCGATTCGTTGCGGGTGCCGTGGGTGAAGGCGCCGGACTTGCTGACGCTCGCGCGGTCGAAGAGACCTCCCAGTCGCACGATGAGATCCGTCCGCGCCGCCCAGCGAGCTTCGAGCTGGAGCGCGCGGTCGATCGCGTGGAAGCGGGCGTCGGCGAGCGGCGGCCGACGGCTTTGCATGCGGTCCACGTAGAGCCAGCGCCCCTCGAGGGCGAGCCCGCGTCGCGTCGCGCGTCGCGCGGCCAACTCGACCTGCCACAGGCGTCGCGACCTGCGCGCGTCCCCGGCGGAGAGGTCGAGGGGCTGGTCGGTGCTGCGGGCCTGGCGGTTCTCGGTGCGTGCGGTCCAGGTGGCTCCCAGCGCCCGCGCCTCGAACTCGGCGGCGCCCCAGGCGCCCCAGAGCGACTGCGCCCGCCCCGGCTCCGCGCCGCCGTACAGACCCACCCGCCTGCGGGCGAGCGTGAGCCACCTGCCCTCGGTCTCGAGGCTCCAGCGGGCCCGCCTCAGCGCGGCCTTGAAGGCCGGCTCCCAGGGATGCCGGTCGTACGGGGCGCCGCTCTCGCCCACCCGCGTCTGGCGCCAGACCCAGAGGTTGTTGAAGAGGTCCTCGAGCCCGTAGACGAGCCTCAGTTGATCGCGCGTGGTGTCGGCGCCCAGCTCCCACATGAGCGCGAAGTCCTGGCGCGACTTGTCGTAGTAGGGCCGGAACATCACCCCCAGCGTGCCCGCGCGCTGCGGGAACAGGAACCACAAGTCGAGGTTCTCGTAGGCGGCCAGGTCGCTCTCGACCTGGACGAGCCGCAAGCCGAAACGCGCCTTGTGGCCGAGCGGGGAAGCGAGCTTGAGCTCGTTGTCCACGTGCCACTGCCCCGAGGTGAAACAGCCCTGCGCGGTGCGGAAGGCCTGGGGCGCCCGCTCCCACTCGTCGTGCCAATCGGCCGGGGGACGCGTGAGCAGGTGGTCGAGGAGGCTCTCGTCGTTCTCCTCGGGGCGCTCGACATCGAAGCTGGAGAACTCCTCGGTCGAGGCGTACGTCGGCGCCGAACCCGTGGCGGCGAGCAGCGCCAGCGCGAGCAGCCGCGCGATCCGGCGCGTGGCCGCGACGAGGCGCTGCCCGCGCAGGCGGGTGAAGGGGGCCGGTTCCATGCGGGGGTGCTCCTCCGGGCTCGCGTCCATCCCGCGCGGCGTGGCTCGCCACGGCGGGGGCGGCGCATTGTATAGTCCCGATGGTAGTGAACGCCAAGGCCTCCGCTTCCCCGCGGGCCCCGCTCGGGCCCGCTCCCCACCCTGCGAGGACCGTCTTCCATGAACGCTCGCTCCGCCGCCTCCCGCACTCCGCTGCGCCTGCTCGGCGTCGCGCTCGCGGTCGCGATCCTCCTTGTGGCCGCGGCCTGGATCGCGGTCGCCGTGCTGCTCCCGCACGACCGTGTCCTGGCGCTCCTGCGCGGGCAATTGGCGAAGTCGCTGCGGCGCGAGGCGCGCATCGCCGATGTGTCGGTGCGCCTGTGGCCGCCGGTGCGGCTCGCGGCCCGCGGCTTCGAGCTGGCCGAGCCGGGGGGCTTCGCCCGGGGCACGGCCGTGAAGGTGGGCTCGCTCGACCTGGATCTCGACGTGCTCCCGCTCCTCTCCCGGCGCCTCGTGTTGCGCCGGCTCACGCTCGGACAACCGGTCCTGCACCTCGTGCTGCGCGCGGACGGCACCACGAACCTTGACAGCCTCCTCGCCGCCGCGCCCGGGGACGGTCCGGCGGCGGGCGCGGGTCCGGCCATGGACCTTGACGTGCGCTCATTCGTCGTCCGCGAAGGCGAGGTGCTGGTAGACGACCTGGGCGCGAAGCGGCGCATCTTCCTCGGGCTCGACACGCAGCTCTCGCTGTCCGCGGCCGGCGGCTCGCGCTTCGCCACGAAGGGGCGGACGAGCCTCTCGCGGGTCGCGCTCGGACCGCTCGCGGCGCGCGGGCCCGCCGAGCTCGACCAGGCGCTCGCGAAGCTCGTGTGGATGATCGAGCACGACGGCCGCTTCGACGGCGCGAGGAACACGCTCGAGCTCGAACGGCTCGCGCTCGGCTTCGGGAGGGCGCGGGTGACGCTCTCGGGCACGATCGCCAACCCGGGACCGCGGGCCGCGATCGAGCTGCGCGCGCGGGGCGAGGACCTCGACCTGGGCGACGTGCTGGGCTACGTGGCCGTGGCCGACGCGCGCGCCTTGAACGGCATCAGCGGTGGCGGGCGCGCGGCCTTCGACCTGCGCGTCAGCGGACGCGCCGGCCCCGGTGCGCTCCCCGCGCTCACCGGCACGCTGTCCGTGGCGGATGGCTCGTTCCGCTATCCCGGCGCCGTCGCGGGCGTGGGCGGGATCGTCTTCACCGCGCGTTTCGTTCCCGACCGGGTCGCGGTGGACGATCTGCGCGCCCGGGTCGCCGGGCAGGCGCTGCGCGCGCAGTTCGCCGTCAGCCGCTTCGCCGACCCCGAGGTGCGCTTTGCCCTCGATGGGGGGCTCGACCTGGCGGCGCTCTCGCAACTGCTTGCCCCGAAGGACACCAGGCTCACGGGGCGCGCCGAGTTGAGCATGCGCGGCGGCGGACGGCTCAAGGACCCCGGGAGCATCGCGCTGGACGGCCGCGCCACCCTCGCCAACGCGAGCCTCGAGAGCCCGGCGCTGCCGAGGAAGGCGGAAGCCATCTCGGCGGCGTTCCAGTTCTCGACCGAGCGCGCCACGGTGCGCGGCCTCACCGCGCGCGCCGGGCAGTCGTCGTTCGACCTTGACGCCTGGGTGACGCGCCCGCTCGCCCTAATGGGCAAGCCCGGCAGGATCGCGCCCGCGGGCCTCACGTTCATGCTCCGGTCGCCCCACCTCGACCTTGCGGAGCTTCTGCCGCCCGGCCTGGGCGGCCCCGTGGTGCTCAACGCCAGGGGTGGCGGGCGGGTGGAGATCGCGCGGTTGCGCAACCAGAAACTCGACGTCGAGGACGTGGTCGCGAACGTGGCGGTCGCGCCCGGAGTCATCAGCGTGCCCTCGTTCGCGCTGCGCGGCTACGGCGGCACGGTGACGGGCAGCGCGCGCTTCGGCTTCGAGGACCCGGCCAACCCGAGCTTCGCGGTGAAGGGGCGCGCCGACACGATCCAGGTGGACCGCTTCCTCTCGGCGTGGAGCCCGGCGAGCGGGGTCGTGACCGGCGTGGCCAGCACGGACTTCGACTTCTCCGGCGACGGCGTGCGCCCGGAGCAGCTCCAGAGCTCGCTCACCGCGCTCGGGCTCGCGTTGCTGGCCGAAGGCCGCCTGGGTGGACCGGTGATGGACGCCATTGCCTTGGCCACGAGGACTCCCGGCCTGCGCGAGGTGCGCTTCCGCGACCTCCGGCTCCCTTTCCGCGTCGAGCGCGGCCGTGTGGTCACCGACTCGGTGCGCTTCGGCGGCAGCTCGGGCGAATGGCTCGTCTCCGGGCTCGTGGGCTTCGACGGCGTGCTCGACTACGCGGTGAGCGCCACGTTGCCGCCGGAGGTCGTGGGCCGCGGCGGGTTGCGGAGCGCGCTGGCGGCGGGCCTGCTGAGCGACGACCGCGGTCGCCTGCTGCTCGACCTGCGTGTGACCGGCAGCGCGAAGGCTCCGCGCGTGACGCTGAGCTCGCAGGTCATGCGCGACCGGCTTGCCGGGAAGGCGTCGAACCTGCTGCGAGAGCAGCGCGCGCGGCTGGGCGAGTCGCTGCTGCGTCAGAGCAGCCTGGCACCGCGCGACAGCGGCGCAGCGGACAGCGCGCGGCCGCAGAAGGTGGACACGAAGGCGCTGGGCCGGGAACTGCAAGAGCAGGGCGAGGACCTGTTCCGGGGTCTCTTCGGCGGGAAAAAACGGGCGCGGGCCGCGGCGCCTGCGGACACGGCGGCGAGATAGCCTGGCGGGTCTTGCCTGGCAGGCTCATCCGTGCGGAGCTGGCGGCGAGCGTGATTGTCCGGCCCGATCATCGAGTCATCGCATCTGACTCGCCAGGTCTCGCCCTGAGCACGGGGGTCCACCGGGGTGCTTCGGGACGGCCGCTCCGACCATGAGGTACTATCAATGGTCGCCGATGGGGAGCCCGCTTGCGGAGCCGCAGTGACCGCGCGCAGGCACTCGCTGGGGAGCATGAGCGATGAGCCTGGAGGTCCGGCCCCAGCGGAGAGGGAGTCGAGGAAATGAGTTCGCACCACCCCGGTAATAGACACACCCTGGCGGCAGAGGTCCGCGAGGCCACGGGCCTCAACGCGGCCGGGTGCTACCAGTGTGGCAAGTGCTCCGCCGGCTGCCCCATGGCCGGGGAGATGTCGCTCAAGCCGCACGACCTGATGCGCCTCACGCAGAACGACGAGCGCGACCGCCTCTTCGGCGACGAATCGATCTGGCTGTGCCTCACCTGCGAGACGTGCACCGCGAGGTGCCCGAACGAGTGTGACTCGGCGCGGATCATCGACGCCCTGCGCGAGCTCGCCCTGCGCCATGATCCGGAAAGGGCGCCCCGGAAGATCCGGGCGTTCCACCAGGCGTTCCTCGATCAGATACGCTCCCATGGCCGGGTGTTCGAACTCGGCCTCATCCTCCAGTACAAGATGACCGGCGGGCCGCTGTTCCAGGACGCTTTGGCCGCCCCGGGTATGCTCGCGCGCGGGAAGCTTGCGCTCTCGCCCAGGAGGATCAAGGGCATCAAGGAGATCCGGCGCATCTTCGAAGCCTGCGAACCACGCCCCGGGGAAGAGACATGAAGATCGGGTACTACCCCGGCTGCTCGCTGCACGCCACCGCCCGGGAGTTCGAGCAGAGCTTCCGGGCGATCGCCGGCCCGCTCGGAATCGAGTTGGCCGAACTCGACGACTGGTCTTGCTGCGGCGCCACCTCCGCCCACGCGACGAACCACCTGCTCGCCGTGTCTCTCGCGGCCCGCAACCTGGCGCTGGCGGAGGCCGAGGGGCACTCGGCGCTGGTGGCGCCGTGCGCGGCCTGCTACAGCCGCCTGGCGACGGCGCGGCACGAGATCGGTGGGGACGCGGCGCTCGCGAAGCGCGTGCGCGAGATCCTCGGCCGCCCGTTCGAGAACGCCGTGAAGGTGCAGAGCATCGCCGAGGTGCTGCGCGACGCCGCGAAGACCATCGCCGAGCGGACGACCCGGCCGCTCAAGGGCCTCAAGGTCGCGTGCTACTACGGCTGCCTCCTCGTGCGGCCGCCGGCGGTCACGGGCTTCGACGACGCCGAGGCGCCCTCGTCCATGGAGGACGTGGTGCGGGCGGTGGGCGGCGAGCCGGTCGAGTGGCGGATGAAGCTCGATTGCTGCGGCGGCGGCTTCTCGCTGTCGCGCACCGTCTCCGTCCTCCGCCTCGGGCGCGCCATCGTCGACGACGCGCGGGACGCGGGTGCCCGGGTAATCGCCGTCGCGTGCCCGATGTGCCACTCGAACCTCGACTTCCGGCAGAAGGCGATGGCGAGAAGTCCGGGCGCGGAGGAACTGCCGATCCTGTTCATCACGCAGGTGGTGGGCCTGGGCCTCGGGCTCGACCCCGCCGGGCTCGGCCTGAACCGGCACTTCGTCGACACCGCGCCCGTGATGCGCCGGATCGCGCCGTCCGCAACCGCGGCCGCGCCGGCGACGGAGACGGGGTAATGGCCCGCATCGGCGTCTTCGTCTGCCACTGCGGCGAGAACATCGCGCGCACCGTGGACACAGCCCGCGTCGCGGCCGCCATGCGGGACCTGCCCGGCGTGGTCTACGCGGCCGACTACAACTACATGTGCTCGAGTCCCGGCCAGGCGATGATCAGGCAGGTGATCGCCGAGCAGGGGCTCTCCGGCGTCGTCGTGGCGGCCTGCTCTCCGCATATGCACGAGAAGACGTTCCGCGGGGCGGCGGCGGGCGGCGGGATCAACCCGTTCCTGTGCGAGATGGCCAACATCCGCGAGCAATGCTCTTGGATCCACCAGGACCGCGAGCAGGCGACCGGGAAGGCGATCGACATCACGCGCATGATCGTCGAGAAGGTCAAGCGCAACGCCCCGCTCAGTATGATCCGCATCCCGGTCGTGCGGCGCGCGCTCGTGATCGGCGGCGGCATCGCCGGGATCCAGGCCGCGCTCGACATCGCCGACGGTGGCCGCGAGGTCGTGCTCGTCGAGAAGGATCCGTCGATCGGCGGGCGCATGAGCCAGTTGTCAGAGACGTTCCCGACGCTCGATTGCTCGCAGTGCATCCTGACGCCGCGCATGGTCGAGGTGTCCCAGCACCCGCGCATCAGGCTGTACGCCTACTCCGAGGTGGAGTCGGTCGAGGGGTGCATCGGCGACTTCAAGGTGAAGATCCGCAGGAAGGCGCGCGCCATCGACGAGTCCAGGTGCAACGGCTGCGGCGCGTGCCAGGAGGCGTGCCCGAACAAGCGCATCGCGAGCGAGTTCAACCAGGGGCTCGGCAAGCGCGCCGCGATCTACGTCCCGTTCCCGCAGGCGGTGCCGAACCTTCCGGTCATCGACCGGGAGAAGTGCAGCTACTTCCGCGGCAAGGCGAGGGGCTCCAAGAAGGACCTCTGCGGCAAGTGCGTCGCCGTGTGCGGGCCGCAGGCGATCCGGTTCGATCAGGAGGACTCGTTCGTCACCGAGAACGTGGGCGCGATCGTCGTCGCGACCGGCTACCAGCTCTACGACATCGGCAAGGAGCAGGACGACAAACGGCTCAAGGGGTACGGCGAGTACGGCTACGGGACGATCCCGGACGTCATCGACGGCTTGCAGTTCGAGCGGCTCGCCTCGGCCTCGGGTCCG
>Ga0315273_10005725_pt1 | contig 15416 bp, 16 predicted proteins | sample YL17G02_0_MG_FD_205753 | JGI IMG/M metagenome (GOLD analysis project Ga0315273, IMG submission 205753) | Sediment microbial communities from Yellowstone Lake, YNP, Wyoming, USA - YL17G02_0 | ecosystem: Environmental > Aquatic > Freshwater > Lake > Sediment | place: USA: Wyoming | collected...
ATGAACTGGATGCGATGGTGGCGGGGGTGGGATTTGAACCCACGACCTTCGGGTTATGAGCCCGACGAGCTACCAGACTGCTCCACCCCGCGGCGTGCCTTCATGTTATCCGGGGGGCTCCTGCCAGTCACAGCGGCCTGTTGCTCGGAGCGGTGCCGGCGCGGGACATGGTCGCTCCCTGACCGCGTGCTCACGGAGCCCTCATGTGCGCGCCATAGGTTGTGAAAACAACCGGGAGGCTTCGCATGAAGCGAACACGAACCATCATCATCATTCGGAGCGTCATCGCGGGACTGCTCCTGTGCCTCTCGGCCGCGAGCTTCGTCGGGGGGCGCCCGGCGATCGGCGTGCTGTTCCTCCTGCTGGCGGCCGCCAACGTGGCGCTCACCGTGACGATGCACCACCGCAGCACCGAATTCGCCCAACGGTTCCCCGGGCTCGCTGGGCGTGGTGAGTCATCGGCCCCACCTGCTTCGTAGGCGCCGGCGGAGCGGTTCGCGTCGGTTGACGCCGCTACCAGACGAGCGGGAGCTGGCTCGCCTGGCGGATCCCCGCGGAGTAGTGGATCTCGGCGCCCTCGGCGATGCGGTAGTCGGGGATGCGACGGTGGAACTCCTCGATCGCGACGCGCAGCTCGAGGCGTGCAAAGTGTGAGCCGAGGCACCGGTGCGGGCCGGCACCGAACGCGAGGTGGCGGTTCGCCTCGCGTTCGAAGTCGACGATGTGCGCCGAGTCGAACTCACCCTCATCACCATTCGCGGCGCCGACGAGCACCATGCAACCATCGCCCGCCTTGATGTCGACGCCACCGATGGTGGCGTCCTGCCTGATGACGCGCGGAAGCATGGGAACCGGGGTCTCCCAACGCAGGAGCTCCTCGACCGTACCGTCGACGAGGGTCGAATCCTCCACGAGCCTGCGCCGCTCCTCCGGGTGCAGCGCGAGGTACCCGACCATGCAGTCGAGCGTCGCGGTCACGGTGTCGAGGCCCGCGATCAGCAGCAGGTGACACGTCCCGAGCATCTCGTCCTGGGTGAGCGGCCGGCCGTCGACCTCGCCGACCGCGATGCGCGACAGGAGCCCGTCGTCGGGAGTCTTCCGGCGGGCGTCCAACTGCTCGGTGAAGTACGCAGAGATCTTGGGTCCGACCGCGGCACGGATACGTGCCGCCTCCTCCGGGTCGTCGGTGTCGGGGCGGATGGTGTCGTCACGCCACTGGAGGAGCGTCGCGAGATCGGACTGCGGGAGCCCCATCAACCGCAAGAAGATCGCCGACGGCAGCGGCGTCGCGAACTCCTCGTGGAACTCGCACTCGCCCCGGCCGACGAACCCGTCGATGATCTGATTCACGAGCACGCGCACGTCGGGCTCGAGCTCGAGCATGCGCTTGGGTGAGAACTCGGGATCGAGCATGCGCCGGTACTTCGCGTGGTCGGGGGGATCGACCTGCAGGGGAATGAGCGGCTGGTCCTGGCCGATGTCGACCGCCCCCGGAGCGGAGGAGAACACCTCCGGGTGCCGCAGCGCCCAGATCACGTCCTCGTACGACGCGAGATAGACGGTCTGGTCGCCCGCGGACCCGGGCACGCGTGCCACCGGGCACTCGCTGCGGATCTGGCGGTACGCGGCCTGCGGCGCGTCGGCTGCACCGGGATCGAACAACAGCGTGGTGGGGTCGTTCACCGCTTCTCCTCTACGCCGCCGAGGGCGCTCCAACAGCAGCGCCACCGGTTGGTGGCCTCGTCGAGTGGTTCGACCCGCCCGTTGTTCTCCTACCGTACCGGCTCCCGGGGGCGTACGATCTGCGCCATGCGCACTCCGGGCAATACCCGAATCGCTCCCACGACGATCCGTCGTCGTGTCCTCGCCGCCGTCTTCGTCGTCGGCGCCCTCGTGGTCCTCGCCGCCGGCCCCGCCACCGCGCAGGGCAACGACGACAACGCACGTGAGCAGCTCTCCGATCGGCGCATCGGCGTCGGGAACGTGTTCCTGGCGAAGAGCGAGTCGATCGACAGCCCAGTCGTAGCCATCGACGGCAACGCGACCGTCGACGGCTCGACGACCAAGAACGTCTTCGTCGTGAGTGGCGACGCCATCGTCAGCGGTCACGTCGGCGGGAACGTCGTCGTACTCGACGGGAACGCGCGCATCTCGGGCACGGTCGACGAAGACGTCGTCGCACTGGGTGGTCGGGCGATCATCGCGGACGGCGCGGTCGTGAAAGGCGACGTTCGGTCGTCGAAGGAAGCGCGCGTTGCCACCGGTGCCAAGGTCCGCGGTGACGTCAAGGACATCGACGTCACCGGGATGTTCACCGCGCTGGGATTCTCGCTCCTCGGCTTCTTCTGGCTGGCCGTCACGGTCTCGACGGCGATCCTCGGCGCGCTGCTGCTCGCGCTGTTCGGTCGCGCGTTCGACACGGCCGCGGCGACCGAGCGCACGGCGTTGGGCAAGTCGATCGCCTGGGGACTCCTCGTCTCGATCGGGCTCCCGCTGATCGCCATCGCCGCGTCGTTCTCGATCGTCGGCTTGCCCCTCGGGCTCGGAACGGCAGGTGCGCTCGGGGTGATCGGCGCGCTCGGCTATCTCACGAGCGCGTTGTGCCTCGGTCGCCTCATGATCAAGGCACCGCGCAACATCTTCGGTGCGTTCTTCGCCGGGTGGGGAATCCTGCGGGCGCTCGCACTCCTTCCCGGCATCGGTGTACTCGTCTGGGCCGGCGCATCGATCTTCGGCATCGGGGCGCTCGCCGTCGCCGCGTGGCGCGCGTCGCGCGGTCCGGGCCCTTCGACGACAACGGCGGGGGAACCGGCGCCGAGCAAGCCGGCAACAAGCGATCCCGCGAATGCGGTTGCGACGAAGACGGCAACCAAGACCCCAGCCAAGACGTCGGCGACGACCACGAAGAAGGCGACCACGAAGAAGGCCGCCAAGGCGACGCCCAAGAAGGCCTGATCAGCCGATCTCGACCAGCGACCGCAACCCGAGCGAGTCCATGAGTTCGGACAGTCGTGCCGTCACCATCGGGAGCTGGTCGGTGAGCAGGATCACGCCGAACACCGCGAGGATCGCAGCCGACACGAGCGTCAGCGCCTTCGAGTGGCGCTTCACCCACGCGAGCGGCGCGGCGAAGCGGCCGAACGCGAGCCCCACGGCGAGGAACGACACGCCGAGTCCGAGCGAGTAGGCCGTGAGCAGCACCGCGGCGCGCCCGAGCTCCTGGCCCTGCGCGGCGAAGCCGAGCACGGTGGCGAGGATCGGGCCGATGCACGGCGTCCAGCCGAGACCGAACGCGACGCCGGCAATCGGCGCGGCAACCGGGCCGAAGCGCTCGAGGTGCGGCTGGAAGCGGAACTCCTGGTAGAGGCGCGGCGTCGTGAGCAGCTGCGACCCGGCCAGATACGCGGCCATGAGCAGGACGAAGCCACCCGAGATGCGGGTGAGCGTCTCCTGGTTCTCGAACACCGACTGACCCAGTGCCGTCGTGGCCAGGCCGAGCAGCACGAACACGACGGTGAACCCGGCAACGAACAACCCAGTCGTGAACGCGATCCGGGCCAGCGTCTTGGACCGGGCCTCCTGGATCTCGCCGAGCGTCAACCCCGAGATCAGGCTGAGGTACCCGGGCACGATCGGGAGCACGCACGGCGACAGGAACGAGATGACACCCCCACCGAATGCCGTGAGCACGTAGACGTCGCTGGTGGCGTCGCGCACGGCTCCCAAGAGTGAGGACAGCATTTCGATCACGTCACGACGAGGGTAGGAGGTCGCGGGAGGCACCCGGGCACTCGACCCGATGTCCCGACCGAGCGAGGCGTCCGACGTCAGAGGTCGCGCAGCCTCCGGACGGCAGCCGGATCGTTCACGCAGACGGCATCCGTCACGAAGCCCAGGCGCAGCGCGGTCTCGAGCATTGCGAGCGCGGCTCCTCGAGTTGGTGCATGTGAGGTGAGCACCACGTACGGCGGGTGGTCGGGCACCGCGGCCAGCAACGCGCCGTTGGCGATTGCCTTCTTGACCGTGTCGGTCCGCAACAGCCCCGGGGTTCTCCCCCGAAAGCTGCCCTTGTACTCGAACCAGACCACACGCCCGGCCGCGGTGCGGGCGACGCGGTCGATCTCCACCCCGATGTCGACAAGACGGTGAGCGCCCTCGAGCCGGAAACCCTCGCTGGCGAGCACGACATCGCACTGCTCGGAAAACTGCCTCCCCTGCTGGCCGGCGAGCGATTGGAAATCGCTCACCGCGCGCTCCCTGGACGCTCAGTCACGGAAGAGTGGTGACATCCGGATCTCCAGCGCCGCACGCTCCGAGTCGAGGCGGCTTTCGGTCCAGACCTCCTCGTCGGGATAGGCGTCGATCACAACTCCGGAGAACTCGACCCAGGCAAAGATCGCGTCCGCCCACCGCTCATCGAGCAAGCATGCACGCAGCTCCTGGACCGCGGCAGCCGACGGCAGGCTCTCAGGCCGCGTCGGCGCGACCACGTTGAGCGCCACCAGGCGAGCCAGCACGTACTCGTCCTCCGCGATGTAGACGTCCGGCGGGTCGTGGTGGACGACGGCGAATGCGACCCGGCCCGGTCGTGTCGCACCGTGACCCTCGCTCACGAAGCTGCAGGCGGCAGGAGCTCACCCTCGGCCCGCTCGGTCCATCCACCGCGCGCGTACATCGCCAACCGCTCCTGGCCCCGCGGACTCAACATCTCGATCGCGTCATGGATCACGTTTCGACTGCGGGTCGCCTTGAGTGCGGCGTCCCCGGCACTCCCCGGGACAGGCAGGTCCGTCGTGATCAGCAGGAAGGGATTCGGAGATTCGACCGCCGCTGCCTTCCCAAGTGCCTTCCACAGGGTGTCCGTGCGGCGAAGACCGGCTCTCGTGCTCGTGAAGGCACCCGAGACGTCGATGTTCCACTCGCGCCCTTCTTGATCCGCGACGACGAGATCGATCTCCACTCCACTCTTGGTACGACGGTTCTCCTGCACGAACACGAAGCCGCAGTGGACGAGCACGTCACGCGCGATCTCCTGGGCCTTCTTCCCCTCTCTGACCGCGCGCTCCTGGAACGGGATCTCGTCGCCGACAGCGGATCGATTCGACAGGTCGATGAAGTTCGACCACGGCTTGGTCTCGCGAACACGCTCGACCTCCGCGGAACAGCGCGCCTCGGCCGCCTTCACATAGTCCGGCTCCGTGTCGTAGCCGACGTAGGAACGCCCGGTCCGGATCGCGGCAACGGCTGACGTCCCCGATCCCACGAAGGGATCGAGGACGAGGTCATCCCGGTAGGTGTAGAGCTCGATGAGCCGCTGCGGGAGCTCGACGGGGAACGGCGCGGGATGCCCCACACGAGTCGCCATCTCCGGGGGGATCTCCCAGAGATCGGTCGTAGCCTCCATGAACTCGTCCTTGAACAGCGAGATCTCGGAGGGAAGGTCTGGATCTTCCTCGCGCTGGCGGCGACTCTTGGCCCGGTCGAAGCGACCCTTGCTCGCCACGACGACGCGCTCGGTCAGATCACGAAAGACAGGATTGGTCGGGCTCTGGAACGAACCCCAGGCACACGAGCCGGACGCGCCGCGAGCCTTCTGCCAGATGATCTCGCCGCGCAACAACAGGCCGAGGTCCTGCACGATCGTGATCACGTCCGAAGAGAGGGATCGATACGGTCGCCGACCCAGATTCGCCACGTTGATCGCGATGCGCCCGCCCGGCTCGAGCTTCTCGACGCACTTCGCGAACACTGCTTCGAGCATCCCGAGGTACTCGAAGTAGGTCGCGGGGATGTGACCTTCCCCCAACGCTTCCTCGTACTCCTTGCCGGCGAAGTAGGGCGGGGAGGTGACTACGAGGGCAACCGATGCGTCGGCCACCTGGTCGTCGGTCATGTCCTTGGCGTTCCCGCAGAAGATGCGGTCGCGGGCGACGACGGGGTTGATCGTGTCGTCGTCCGACAGCTCCGGCGGCGAGAACCGTGAGTAGAACGCCGAAGCGTCGTGGCTCTCTCGTCGGCCAACCCCGAAGCGAGAGGTCTCCGTACCTCGCTGCTTCTTGTCCACGGGCTCCCCCATCACGACGATCTTGACACCATCTCGCGTGGGTATGACACCTTCCCGCGAGGTCAGGAGCCCCGTCAGCCGGCTTTCCCCGGGGCGCGGTGCGGCACGACGACCGGCCCATGGGCTCCGGGGAGCACGCTCACCCGGGCCCCGAAATGGCGCCGCAGGGTCTCCTCGGTCAGCACCTCCTCGGCCGGACCGCGCTCGACGATCCGACCTCCGCCGAGAAGCACGAGCTCGTCGGCGTAGAGCCCGGCGAGCGTGAGGTCGTGCATCGTCGAGACCACGGCGATGCCCTGCTCGGCGCGCAGCCCATCGACGAGGTCGAGCACCTCCTGCTGGTGACCGATGTCGAGCGCGGTCGTCGGTTCGTCCAGCAGGAGGATCGGGGCCTCCTGCGCGAGCGCGCGTGCGAGGAACACCCGTTGGCGCTCACCCCCCGAGCACGACTCGACGCTCCGGCCGGCCAGGGCGCCGACCCCCAGGCGCTCGAGCATGCCGTGTGCACGCCCGACGTCGTCGGAGGACTCGGAACCGAAGAACGGCATGTGCGGTGTCCGGCCGAGGAGCACGTAGTCGAGTGTGCTGACCCCGACCGGGATCACCGGCGTCTGGGGGACGAGCGCGATGCGCCGCGCCCGCTCGCGGGTCCGCAGCCCGCGAACATCGTCGCCGTCGACGAGCACACGACCCTCCCGGGGCGCGAGGGCACCGGCAAGGACCCGCACCAGGGTCGTCTTCCCCGCGCCGTTCGGCCCGACGATCGACACCCAGCCCCCGGACGCGACGGTGAGGTCGACTCCGTCGAGGATTCGGGCGCCGCCGAGGTCGGCGACGATCCCGGCGGCGGCGAGCACCGCCATCACGCCCGCCCTTCCGGCGACGTCCGCAGCACGAGGATGAAGAACGGGGCGCCGACGAACGCGGTGACGACCCCGATCGGGATCTCGGCCGGCGCCAACGCGGTGCGCGCGACGAGGTCGGCGAGCGCGAGGAACGCGGCTCCGTAGAGGATCGACAGCGGAATGATGATGCGGTAGCTCGACCCCGTCGCGAGTCGGACCGCGTGCGGGATGATGATGCCGACGAACGCGATGAGCCCAGACACCGACACGGCGGCCGCGGTCGCCATCGAGGCGGTCGCGACGAGGACGAGACGGGTACGCGCCACCGGAACACCGAGCGCGGCCGCCTCCTCGTCGCCCACCGCAAGGACGTCGAGCACACGTCGGTGGGCCAGCAGCACCGCGGCCGTGATGAGGAAGTAGGGCAGCACGAGCAGCACGTCTCCCCAGTCGGCGGTCGTGAGCCGACCCAGGATCCACGAGTAGACCTGCCGGATCGTGTCGGAGTTCCGTTGTTGGAGGTAGGTCTGGATCGCCGTGAGAAAGCTCGTGATCGCGATGCCCGCGAGCAGCAGCGACGCCGCCGACCGTCGCCCGCCGGCGCGACCGACGAACCAGCTGAGCCCGACCGCGCCGAGCGCGCCGGCGAACGCGGCAAGTGGGAGGCCCGCGCTTCCTGTCGCCGCGGTCACCGAGATGATCACCACCGTGACCGCGAGCCCGGCGCCCGCGGCGGCTCCGAGCAGGTAGGGGTCGACAAGCGGGTTGCGGAACACGCCCTGGTAGCAGGCACCCGCGGACGCCAGCAGCGCCCCCACGAGCAGGCCGAGCACGACCCGCGGGAGGCGCAGCTCGGTCACGATGGCCGCCTGCGGCGCACTGAGCGACGACTTCGAACCGACGAACGGTAGGTGCGACAGCAGCTCGCCCACGACACCGCTGACCGGCAGCGACACCGCGCCCACCGTCAGGCCCAGCACGAGCGCGACCGCGACCGCCACGACACCCCCGACGACCCACCGGGGTCGCAGGACGGTCGGCGCGACCGCGGCCGGGTGCGTCACAACGCCTGGTTCGCCCTCACGAGCTCACGGAACAACTCGACGACGCGCGGTCCCCAGCGCGAGGCAACGTCGTCGTCGAGCGTCACCACGTGTCCCTTGGTGACGGCCGCGATCGTGTCGAAGCCCGGGCGCTGGGCCACGGTGGCCGCGGTCTGGCCACAGCACTTCGTGTCGGCGAGGAAGATCACCGCGGGGTTGGCATCCACGACGTACTCGGACGAGAGCTGCGGGTATCCGGACCCCTCCTCGGCGGCGGCATCCGCGATGTTACGGAACCCGGCCTGGCGCAGCAGCTGGCCGATGAACGTCTTCGACGTCGCCGAGTAGAGCGTGTCGTCGAGCTCGTAGAACGTCCGCGGCTTCGAGGAGCTGTCGGGGACCTCGGCGCGCAGGCCCGCGAGGTCGGCCGTCATCTTCGTCACCACGGCGGCCGCTTCGTCGACATGCCCGGTCGCCTTCCCGAGCTTGCGCAGCTGGGCGTAGGTCTCCGAGAGTCGGTTCGCCGCGGGCAGCACGAGCAGCTTGATCCCCAGGGCATCGAGCGCACCCTTCGCCGTGTCGTCCTGGGCCACGACGAGGTCCGCCTTGTAACCGGCGATCGCTTCGGCGTTCACGTCGATCCCCGACAGGTCGGTGACCGGGGCGTCGGTCGGGTAGTTCGACTGCTCGTCGACCGCGACCACCTGATCGCCGGCACCGATCGCGAAGAGCATCTCGGTCGCCGTCGGCGAGAGCGAGACGATCTTGCGGTCCGCGTTCGACGCCTCGGATCGTGCCGCTCCAGCTGGCGTTGCACCAAGGGATACGCAGAGCGCGACGAGCAGCGCGAAGAGCAGGGATGTACGGAACTTCATGCGAAACCTCCAATCGGTCGAGGAACCAGGGGTCCGCCGACAGGAGGTCTGCCGGACGAACGACTCCTTCCTCGAGAGCCATGCGTTCGTCACCGGCCAGTGAGGCGACCTGGCTTCGCCGCCCTCCCATCAGGGGGTAGGACGACTCACAGTTGCGGGACAGCGCCGGAATCACACCGGCTTCGCTCCCCGACCGGAATCTTGCGGCGCACCCTACCCGCAGACTCGTGCGAGCGCTCGAAACGAGCGGGGACACACGGTCCCTGCCCGCCCGAGCTCAGCTGGCCTGGCGCTGACTCTGCGACCAGCTCGCCCACAGGCTCGCGTACCGGCCCTCGCGTTGGACGAGATCCTCGTGCGGGCCGACCTCCACGATCCGGCCGTCGTCGATGACGGCGACGCGATCGGCGCGCGCCGCGGTCGAGAGACGGTGCGCGACGACGAACACGGTCCTGCGCTCGGTGAGCACCTCGAGCGCGCGCTCCACCGTGTGCTCGGTGCCGGGGTCGAGGTTCGACGTCGCCTCGTCGAGCACGAGGACCGGCGGATCGGCGAGCGCGGCGCGGGCGAGCGAGACGAGTTGACGTTCGCCCGCCGAGAGCCGGCTGCCGCGCTCACGCACCTCGGTGTCGAGGCCCTCACGCAGCGATGCGAATCGTTCGCGGATCCCGAGCACCTCGAGGGCCGCGTCCACCTCCGCATCACTGGCCGACGGCCGCCCCACGCGCACGTTCTCGCGGATCGTCCCGGCGAACAGGTACCCCTCCTGGGGCACCACCACGATGCGCTCGCGCAGCGACACCAACGTCGCGTCGCGCAGATCCACCCCGCCGTAGCGAACGACCCCCGATCGCGGGTCATAGAAGCGGGCGACCAGCTTCGCGAGCGTCGACTTCCCGGCACCGGTCGGCCCGACGAGGGCGATCCGCTCGCCCGGCTCCACCACGAGCGACACGTCGTGCAAGACATCGGGGCCGTCGGCATAGCCGAACGAGACGTGGTCGATCTCGAACGCGCCCCGTTCGGGCAGGTCGATCGCTCCGGGACGCTCGCCGATCGACGCCGTCGTGTCGAGCAGCCCGAACAGCTTGTACAGCGCCGCCGCCGCGGACTGGAGCGTGTTGTACAGCTGGCCGAGCTGCTGGACGGGCTCGAACAGGTTGTTGAGGTAGAGGATGAACGCGGCGACGGTGCCGACCGTGAGGATCTCCTGGTCGACGAACAACCCGCCGATGCCGACGATCATCGCGACACCGACGACGCCGCAGAACTCGACGAACGGGAAGTACTTGGTGGAGATCTTCACCGTCTCCAGGTTCGCGTCGAACTGTGCTTCGTTCGTCTCGCGGAACCGGCCCGCGAACGAGCGCTCGCGTCCGAAGGCCTGCACGACGCGGACGCCGGCCAGGCCCTCCTGCAAAGTCGTGAGGTTCGCGCCGATGCGCTCGCGCACCTCCAGGTACGCAAGGTTCGACGCGCGCCGGAACCAACGTGTCGCGAGGACGAGTGGCGGCACGAGAACGAGGATGCACAGCGCGAGCTGCCAGCTCAGGATGAAGATCACGACGACCGCGCCGAAGAACAGCAGGGCGTTCTGCACGAACATCGCGAGGCCCTGCTGTACGAGCTCCTGAAGTGCGTCGACGTCGGACGTGAGACGCGACACCAAACGGCCGGTGCGTTCGCGCTCGTAGAAGTCGAGGCCGAGCGAGAGCATGTGGTTGAAGACCCGCACCCGCAGGTCACGCAGGAACTGCTCACCGACCTTCGCGATGGCCCAGATCGACGCCCGCCCGAGGAACAGGGCCGCGATCGCCACGAACAAGTAGAGGAGGGCCGAGAGGTTCAGTGCACTCGCGTCGTTCGCGCGCAGGCCGGCGTCGATGCCGTGCGCGACGAGCGCGGGGCCCGCGAGCAGGCATGCCGTCTGGCCGACGAGGAGCACCACCGACCCGATGATCTTCGCCCGCCACGGCCGGAGCATCCGGGCGAGGCGGCGGACCACTCCCTTGGCCTCGTCGCGACTGAGCGACTCCTCGACCCCGTGCACACCGAGACCCCCGCGCCCGGGCCCGGCTCTCATGATCCGGCTCTCATGATCCGGCGCCTCCGGCGAACGGGAGGCTCGCCGCCGGGTCAGTCTGGGCCAGCACGTCGCGATACTTCGCCGATGTCGCGAGCAGCTCGTCGTGGGCACCTTCGGCAATGACGCGCCCGCCGTCGATGAGCACCACCCGGTCGGCCAACGCGATGGTGGCCGCGCGGTGGGCGATGATCAGCGTCGTCCGCCCGCTCATCACCTCGCCGAGCGCGGCACGGATCTCGTGCTCCTTCGTCGGGTCGACCGACGACGTCGCGTCGTCGAGGATCAAGACGCGTGGATCGGCGAGCACCGCGCGCGCGATCGCGATCCGCTGTCGCTGACCACCCGACAGCGAGAACCCCTGCTCACCGATGACGGTGTCGTAGGCGTCGGGGAGCGCGCTCACGAAGTCGTCGGCGCCGGCGAGCTGCGCAGCGCGGCGCACCTGCTCGAGCGGCGCCTCGGGGTCGGCGAACGCGATGTTCTCGGCGACCGTGTCGGTGAACAGGAACGTGTCCTCGAACACGATGCCCACCTGACGGCGCAGCTCACGGACCCTGACTTCTCGTACGTCGACACCGTCGAGCAGCACGCTCCCCGAGTCGACGTCGTAGAAGCGCGACACCAGACGGGCGATCGTCGTCTTCCCGCTCCCCGTCGGCCCGACGACCGCTACGGCTTCACCGGCCTGCACGACGAGATCGAGCCCGTCGAGCACCGGCGGTCCGTCGCCGTACGCGAACGCAACATGCTCGAAGCGCAGCTCGCCCGAGCCGTTGGGGGGGAGGGGCTTCGGGTGCGGCGGGTCGACGACCGCGGGGTCGGTCGAGAGGATCTGGTGGATGCGTCCGGCCGACGCCGACGCGCGGCTCGCCTGGGCCAGCAGCATCCCGGCCATCCGCAGCGGCCAGATGAGCATCAGGACGAACGAGTTGAACGCGACGAGGGCGCCGATCTCGAGGTCACCGTCGAGGACGAGGTGCCCGCCATACCAGAGGATCGCGACGAGGGCGAGGGCAGGGAGAAAGTCGACGAGCGGCAGGAACCGTGAGCGCAGCCGCGCACCTTCGAGCGCCTTCTCGAGCACGTCGTCGGCCTCGGCCGCGAGGCGCCGGGCCTGGAGCTGCTCGGCGCCGAAGCCCTTGACGACCCGGACCCCGGCGACGGTCTCCTCGACCACACCGGAGAGATCGCCGAGCTCCTCCTGGAGGCGCAGTGACACCGGCGCGATCCGGTGCGAGAAGCGGGTCGCCGCGATGTTCAGGAAGGGCAGCGCGCCGAGCGCGAGCAGGGCAAGGGTGACGCTCTGCAGCAGCATGATCACGACGACCACCACCACGATCAGGAGACTCGCGGTGAACAGCGGGAGGAGCACCACGAGCGTGTTGATCTGCTGGATGTCGGTGTTTGCGCGCGCCATGAGCTGCCCGGTCTGCGCGCGGTCATGGAACGCGAAGTGCAAGCGCTGGAGATGCGCGAACAGCCGCTCGCGGAGGTCGCTCTCGACCCGGTAGGAGATCCGGAAGGCGGCGTAGCGTCGACCACCGGTCCCGATCGCCTGCAGCGCGCCGACCGCGACGATCAGCAGCGAGTACATGATGATCGCCTCGGTGTCGCCGGGGAGGATCCCCTGGTCGATCGCCGCTGCGGCCAGCAACGGGACCGTGATCTTCGCCGCCGTCCAGCCGACGCCGGCCGCCACTCCGCCGACGACCCAGCGACGCTGGGTGCGGAGCGCGTCGATCACGAGCCGCCATCCGGCCCGCCGCAGCTCGCGCTCCCGATCCACCACTCCCCGACTTCTCGCTCTCTGGGCCGTCCCCGGCGACGCTGACGCGCTCGGGGCGACACGTCAGAGTACCAGCGGCGCGCGGCACTGACCTCGAGAGCTGGTCGTCAGGGAATCAGGCCGGCTCCGGCGCGTCCTGCGACCGATCGGGCGAACGCTCGGGCAACTGCTCGGGGAACAGCTCGGCGACCATCTCGGTCAAGCCCGCGGCGTCCGACGCAGGGTCGCCGACGAACCCGGCGACCCGTGCCCCGGCGTCCGCGAGCACCCGGGCGGCCTCGCCTACTCGTGCCGCGTCGTCGCCGACGACCACGACGACGCGTCCCGCGAGCGACGCCGGGTCCGCCATCGTGGCTTCGGCCGGCTCAGCCGTCGGTGTCGGCAAGGCGGCCGTACTTGCCGCGGAAGAACAGCAGCGGACCCGCGTCGTGCTGGACACCGAGATCGAGGACACGACCCACGACGATGATGTGGTCACCACCGTCGTACTCGTTCCAGAACTCGCAGTCGAGGTACCCGAGCGTGTCGTGGAGCACCGGCGAACCGCCGACCCCGAGGTGCCACTCGGTCTGGCCGAATCGATCCGCGCCCTTCTGGGCGAACAGGCCCGAGAGCTCCTCCTGGTGCTCGCCGAGGATGTTCACCGCGAACTTGCGAGCCTTCTCGATGCGCGGCCACGTCGACGAGGTTCGCCCGACGCAGAACAGCACGAGCGGAGGGTCGAGCGACACCGAGGTGAACGAGTTGGCCGCGACCCCGACCGGCTCGTCGCCGTCGACGGCAGTGATGATGGTGACCCCGGTGGCGAACTGCCCGAGGACGCCCCGGAACTCTCCGGCATCGGGGCGGTAGATCTGCTCGTCGGCCTCGCTCCCGTGCTCGGTCGCGTGCTCGGTCACGCGCTCCCCACGTCGAGGCGCATGCCCTCGTGTGCCGCGATCACGTGGGGTCCGTCGGTCTGGGCCGAGAATTCCCGAGCGTGGTCGAGGATCTCGTCGATCGCGGCGTCCCCGTGGCTCGGGCAGTGGTGGAACAGCGCGAGCGTCTTGACCCCGGCTTCCCGGCCCACATGCACCGCGTACTCGATGGTCGAGTGTCCGAAGTGCCGCTTGGCCTCGTACTCGTGCGCGGTGTGCTGCGCGTCGTGGATGAGGACATCGGCGTTGTCGCACAGCTCGAGCACGTCGTCGGGCACGAAGTCGTCGGGGTCGGACTCGACGCACCCGGGGCCGTGGTCGGAGATGTAGGTGACCGTTCGGCCTTCCTGCTCGACCCGGTAGCCGAGGGTCGGGTCGGTGTGGCGCACCCAGCGCGACCGCACCTTCGCACCATTGACCGCGAACTCGTCGGAGTCGGTGTCGCGGAAGTTGAGCGTCCCGCCCAGCTGCGACGGCGTGATGGGGAAGTACGGCGGCTTCATCACGCCGGCGAACATCTCGGCGAGCGAACCGTCCTCCTGGCGAGGACCGTGGACCTCGATCAGGGCGTCGGGCCGGAACGCGGGCGTGAAGAAGGGCAGCCCGATGATGTGGTCCCAGTGGAGGTGGGTGAGCAGGACGGTCGCCCGGTAGGGGCTGGTCAGGTGATTCGCGAGGAGGTCGGCCGAGAACCCCTCGGTGACCCTGTCGCCGTACTCCCGCAGCCCGGTGCCGAGGTCGAAGACGATCGGCTCGTGACCGGACGACTCGAGCGCGACGCACGACGTGTTGCCGCCGTAGCGCTCAAATCGGCCGCCATCGCAGGGTGTGGACCCGCGCACGCCGTAGAACGTGAGATGGACGCCTCCCGACACGAAGAGGAGGATAGCCACCTCCCCGGCCGCCGCAACAACCGCCCGCCGGGGGGGTGCGGGATCCCCGGCTCAGCTCACGACGCGTTGCTTGAACCCTCGGATCCCGAGCCAGGTGAAGAGGATCGTGAAGCCTGTCAACGCGCCGTAGACCGCCCACAGGCTCATGTGCGGCGACGGGGTGAGCGCGGCCCGGAAGCCTTCGCTCATGTACACGAGCGGGTTCACGAGCACGGCGAGCTGCAGCCAGCGGATCGGCTCCAGCGCCGACCAGGAGTAGTAGATCGCACCGAGGAACGTGAGCGGCAGCACGACCACGCCGAACAGGATCGGCACGTTGCGCGGCTCGAAGCGCGTGCCGAACGTCAGCCCGAGCGCCCCCGCCATGATGCACGCGAGGGGCATGAGCGTGATCAGCACCGGCCAGTCGATCTCGAGGTTCACCGGGGTCGCCGGCACGATCGCCGCGATCGGGAACACGAGCAGCGCCGAGAAGAAGGAGATGATCGCGCCGGCGACGATCTTCTCGAACGCGACCAACGACACCGGGAGCGGTGCGAGCACCCGGTCCTCGATCTCGCGGGTGTACCCGAACTCCTGGACCATCGGGAGCGCGACCGACTGGATGCCCTGGAAGATGATCGCCAGCGCCACGACGCCGGCGACGAGCAGCGTCGAGAACGACCCCGTCGCATCACCCACGGCGCCACCCACGCCTTGTCCGATCTTCGGGAACACGTACGTGAAGACGAACATCAACAGCAGGGGCTGGAGCAGTGTGCGCGGCACGACCTCGCGCAGGTTCTTGCGCGTCACCGTCAGGTCGCGCGCGAGCAGCGCACGGAACGCTACGAGCGACGCCGCGACCGGGTTGCGCGTGGGGATGAGGTCCGCCCTACTCACGAAGATCCCTACTCACGAAGATCCC
>Ga0315273_10005726_pt1 | contig 15414 bp, 8 predicted proteins | sample YL17G02_0_MG_FD_205753 | JGI IMG/M metagenome (GOLD analysis project Ga0315273, IMG submission 205753) | Sediment microbial communities from Yellowstone Lake, YNP, Wyoming, USA - YL17G02_0 | ecosystem: Environmental > Aquatic > Freshwater > Lake > Sediment | place: USA: Wyoming | collected...
GATATATTTGGCCAGAATGGTAAAAAGATTGATAATATTCGTTATCTCTTTGTTCGTATACTGTGGAACTTTAATAAAAGCGTCCATCAGTTCTTCTCGCGAAATATTTTTTTTACCGGCAAGCTGCAGAATATGCGGAAGCGGCATATCACTGTTTCTGAACTGGCCGATAACGATAAACCCGAGCAAAGCGTTTTCGAAAAAGACCGGATAGATTGCCTCCTGCAGTCCCGCATGGCAGGTATAATATACCAGCTGTTTTTTATCAGCGGCTTCCTTGCACCAATGCTTGTCTGATTTTACGCATAATTCCCTGATGCCCAGTTTTTTCTGAATTAATTCGCAGTACGGACATACCCCTTTGCGCAATCCAACCTTCAATTCTTTTACATCCGGCGAAAAGTAGTTAATGCGGATGTTGAAACAGGAGGTAAAGCTATCGAATATCTCCTGCATCTCATTTTTTAACAGAAAGACGAATCCTGATGATTTAAGCATAATTGTCCATTTTAATATGCTGAAACAGTTCTTCTGTTGCCGGTTCTACGATTTGCTTTTTAATAATACAATCACGCTTTGGTGGAAGGCAATACTTCATTTCACGTGCGCATTTTTCTTCGCCGAATCCCCGGGAAAGGGAATAAATAGATTTTTCGTGCAAATTGTGCATAAAAGTCCATGTTTTCGACAGAAGAGGGCATGCGTTTCATGGTTTAATAAACTAATTTATAGTAATGGAGGAATCGCCGGGGGAGGGATATGCCCCTGTCGAACCAGGAAGTGGAACCATCGGATTCCCGAACAGATAATAAAATGGCAGATATTTTCTGTTTTATATTGTATAATTTACATTACAAACCATAGTAATTGGGAAAAGAAAAACTTATCGGCGACTATTCTGAACAGGGGAGTCAGTATAACACACCTTAATTAAGGAGGGATTATGGAACACAGAGACCGAAAGAGATGGAAGACGGCGGTGAGGCGGGCAATCTGGGTTTTTACCGGAGCGATTGTTTTAAGCGGCGGTATTGCCAGCGATTCAAGTGCCGCAGCGCTCGGAGCAGTCACCGGGTTTACCTGGAATGCGACGAACAGCTGGTGTACGTTCGGAGCCGGCGGAAGCATACTGGTCAGGGTTGTTTTTTACAAGAATGATATTTTCAGGATCTGGACATCGAGCACGACCGGTGCCTTTACGGACGCCGAAAATACCGGGACCAGCAGCGACACCATGAAAATCGTAGTTTACAAAGGGACACCCATCCAGCCGACGGTTGACTCCACGTCGCTTTCGGGGTATTACCTTCTTAAAACGAGTGAGTGCGTGCTGCGCATTCTCAGGTCCGCCTGCACGTTCGGACTGTATGATGCAACGAACACCACTCAGATTTTCCAGGAGAGTACGCCGATCTTTGTCAGTACCACCACTTACCAGACGATGACCCGGACGACAGGTGAGCACTATTACGGCGCAGGCGCGCTGAACGGCCAGTTCTGCCTTGACGGCATTGCCGATGTAAAGGCCCGCTACATTCAGAACTACGACTCGCTGGGATCACCGAATCCGGCGCCGTGGTATTGCTCGACGGCCGGCTATGGCGCCTTCCGCAATACGTGGAACAATACCGGCACCTATAATTTTTCCGGTGCCTCGACCATAACGGCAAGTCATGGTGAAAACCGTTTCGACTGTTTCTACTGCTACGGCCCGGATCTGAAGAAGGTGCTGAGAGGTTACACCGATATTACCGGCGCTCCCTTCATGCCTCCGATCTGGGGATGCGAACTCGGTGTCGCCGGCTGGTATACCGGTGAAACAAGGACGTACTTTACCGCTGAAACACCGGCGGAACTCTGCCAGGCATTTTGGGCCTCCTACGATATTCCCTTTGGATGGTGGCTTCCGAACGACAGCTATAATGCTCAGTTAGCAAACGTTCAGGCCCGCGTCCCGGCGCTCAAAGCGAGGAACAACTGGTGCGGCGCCTGGTGCGGCTCAGCCTTCAACGACATCACCAACAGGACCACCTGCGTACGCGACTGGGGTATCCGCGGTTTCAAACTCGACTGTTCGTGGATTGGCGGCGGCGGCAAGACCGCTTTTAATGCGCTCCTTCAGGTCAATACCTACGGCCTCGAAGCGCTTTCAAGTGACGATGCCCGTTCCTACTCCTGGACGACCGCGGGCTGGGCAGGGACGCAGCGGGTTTCGATCGCCTGGACCGGCGACCAGTACGCCTCTCTCAGTCCGTGGATGCGCTGGCATATTCCGACCATCCAGTGCGCGGCAATGTCTGCCATGAACGGCACATCAGTCGACCTCGCGGCGATTTTCGACGACAGCCGTTACGCTGATGCAAACTCCTCGGCTGCAAGCTGCTTTGTCCGCTGCTGGCAATGGCAGATGTGGATGCCCTATCTTTATATCATGGACGGGTGGTCAACGCCGCTCAACAGAATGCCGTGGCACAGGGCCCCATGCTACATAGACAGCGTTCTCAGGCCCTCAATGAAGCTGCGTTCCCGTCTCATGCCGTATATTTATTCGCTCTGCGCCGATGCAAACCAGACCGGTGTGACGGGCCAGCGGCCCCCGCTCCTTGAGTTCCCTAACGACTCGACCACCCACACCAACACGTACTGCAAGCAGGAGTATATGCTGGGTCCCTGGTTCCTGATCCGGCCGGTATACGAACACTCCACGCTGTCCCAGGGGAATTCCAACATTACCATGTGGCTGCCCGGTACGTCATCAACACGGTGGATCGAGTATTATAAAGGAACGGTAACCAATGGCGGACAGAATGTGACCTGTGATGTTGGTATCGCTCCGGTAAGCCCGACTTCCGGGTTCGTTGCCGGCTATTCGCCTAAAATCCCGGTGTGGGTCCGCGAAGGAGCCGTGATTCCCATGTGGCCGGAGCAGTACTATTCCGGGAATATTCTTATCAGGCCGAACAACCCCGGCAATACGCTCAAGAATACAACCACGGAGGTGTATGGACCGACGACCATTGATCTTTTCCCGCACCGGACAGCGACAACTTCATTCTCGATGTATGAGGATGATGGCTTGACTAAGCAGTATAAGACCGGATTGTGGGGCAGGACGCTGTTTACCAGCAACGCGATTTCGGTCGCGAGCAACAACCGTATGATGCTGACTGCCGGTGTGATGACCGGCGGCGCTTTTACCGGCAAGCAGGCGAAGAAGACCTATATCGCCACGTTCCATACGGGCATCATCAAAGGCAATACCACGAAACCGTTGGTCGTGTGGGTCGGCGCTACCAACCCCGCGGAAAGGACTTCGAAGGCACTGTTGCTGAGTACCGCCGGTACCGGCTGGTTCTGGGATGCAGCAAATGGGATTGCCTGGGTAAAAACCGATACCGTCTTGACAAGCGTGGCTTCGGTCCTCGCTGTTGATTTCATAGCCGGACTTTCCGCTCCAACCGGGGAAACCAGGGTTTCCTCGGATGTAACAGGCAAAAACGTATTGAACAACATGTATGCGTTCTCCAGGGCCGGCATGCTGACGGTCACTTTTGCCAATCGCGTCAATTGCCAGATGCAGGCCAGTATCTTTAATCTGCAGGGCAAAGTGGTTTCGAGCAGGACGCTCAATGTCATCAATGGCGTTGCCGAACGCTGGAACCTTTCGAATGCGGTCTTCGGAAACTATATTCTCAAACTATCGTATGATGGGAAAACGGTTTCCAGGAAGTTCGTTTTGCAGAAGTAAATGGCTGATACTTCACCCGGCGGCTGTTCAACAGACGCCGGTTTTTTTTACCGGACGGAAAGTGTGGAGACGGGAAAAATATATCAATAAAAAGGAGGAAGGGCATGTTTAAAAAGTTGGTAGCGGCAGTATGCTTCGCCGGACTTTTCGCGGCAGCGTTTGGTGGAAACAACGCGAGAATGTACGCGCTGGGACAGCCGTGGTTTCCGCTCGATATTACCCTCGTGGCCGGCCAGGGATGGCAAACGCTTCATTTCGCCGACCAGGTACAGGGTTCCTTCGATTATTCCGTCAACCAGCCGGGACCGGTAATCGTGACAAAATCGCTCGGTGAGAACTTTGCCCTGGGTCTGACCTTCAACACCTTTGACCGCGTTACAAAGGGTAGTGTTCTCGCAAGCCCCGAATTTTTCAAAGAGGCGAACCTGTGTTCGTCCGTACCTATGAAACAGCCGAAATTCCCGAACCTTCCGCAATACCACTTCGGTATGAAGCTTGGCGAACATAAAATAGGTTTAGACGCCTTTTTTGAAGAGGTTGATGCGAACAATTATCAGAAGGATGACGCTGCGGGTATCGAAGAAGAACGCAGGGGTATGATCCTCAATTACGGTGGACAGATCAGCGGCCGGATAGCCTTGGGAAAGGCGGCCATCAATCCCTGGTTCAAATATGGTATCCCCACGGTAAACCATCTTTTCACCCACACCGAACCCGGGTACGAACAGAAAATCACCGGCAGTATGGACGGCGCCAACCGTATGATCGTTACAGGTATCTGCGGTGATATGGACTTCGGCGGCCTCGGATGGGCGATCGCAAGCTTCGGTTACCGGAATGAAACCTTCAGGTTCAGGACCGACACGACGACCAACGGCGTGACGCTCGGCGCGGCAAAACCGACGAGGTTCGACAATACCTATCTCTCATATTTCGCAACTTATACACCTAAATTTGTTAATTTTAAAGATTTCACTCTCGCGATCGAATATCAGGGTCAATACTGGATCAAACGTTGGCTCCACCCTTCGGACAGCCCGAATGTAGCCCGGACGGCAACGGATACCATCGGCAAAAATGTCTATAACGATGTCATTATCTGCATGGAAAAAACCATTTCCGTGAACAAGGCCTGGTGCAGCAAACTGGTCGGACGCGGATCGCTGGGCTTCAGCCTGAAACGTCAATCCAACGTCAATGACGGGACGGGTGTTGAGTATATCTTACCTAACGGTAATGTCCAGAAGGGACTCGGCGAGTGGTTGACAAATGATGGTAGGCCGGAAGGCATCCTGCCCACGCTGGGTATCGGGTATGTGGTCGGTTCTTTTTCGATGGACGCGGCCTTGGACCTTACTGGGTGGAAAGACAAAGGCGGCGTCATCAACGGTCCGCCGCTCCTGGCCTTTTCGGTGACCGTTAATCTGCACTAGTAATCAAGCAGCTCTTAAAAATGAAGTCTGCAATGAGCGTCGTTCCATGACGGCGCTCATTTTTTATTAACAAGGACCTTTTTTGATGGGTTACGCCGCGTTATCAAAAAACAACCGGATTCTGATACCGTTCGTGTTCCTGCTTTTTTTTCTCTCCGGCGCGTGCGGACTCTCGTATCAGGTCATCTGGGTCCGGATGTTTGAACAGATTTTCGGGAATACCCTCTATTCCGTAAGCACCGTATTGACCGCTTTCATGGCTGGCCTTGCGCTGGGAAGTTACCTGTCTGGAAAATACTGGTCGCAGCGGATCGATTCGCTACGGTTATTCGCAGGTGCGGAAACAGTGATCGGCATGGCGGGATTTCTCATGCCTTTAGCGATCCTATTGCTCTCCGCCGTATATTCCTGGCTCTATCGTTCCTTTGCTCCCTCCTTTGAGCTCCTCACGGCGGTCCGCTTTCTTCTTTCCGTTATTGTGCTTGCGGTCCCCTGCACGATGATGGGTGCGACACTGCCGTTCATAACAAACTGGGCGGTCAATCGTCTGGGCGCGACCGAGCGGGTCTGCGGCATAGTATACGGGATCAATACGGCAGGGGCCGTTTTCGGGTGCGTTTTAGCCGGTTTTTTCCTTATAAGGGAATTCGGTGTGGCTCGGACATGCTTTCTAACGGCAGGGGTGAATGGTGTGGTCGGACTTGCATCGTTGCTTCTTGCCCGCATACAGAAAAGGGCCATCAAAAAAGAAAAAATCGTTTCCCGCGATGCAATGCAGGAGGTGGGTGCTTCCGACATTCCGGAAAACAGACCCGGTCTGGCCGCTGTGCTTATGGCCGCCTACGCGCTGTCCGGCTTTTCCGCGCTTGCGCTTGAGATCGCGTGGACCAAGGCGCTGGGAAGGATGTTTCTTTTTGCCTGGTCCTACCAGATGGATTCCTACGCGTTCGCAGCGATTCTGGCAGTGATCCTCTTCGGCATCGGCGCTGGAAGCTGCGCTGCCACTTTTGCTTTCCGGAAAACCAGGCGCTACGGAACGCCGCTGGTGTGCGTCCAGTGGCTGCTCGGCCTCTCCGTTCTCGGCTCCATTGCTGTTTTGCAGCATCCTATTGTCATAAGGGACTGGTTGTTCTTTATCGTCAATGCGCCGGCGTTCCGCTGGCTGTGGGGGCCGCTGGTATCCTTTGCCGGTTCACAGATAGTAATGCAGGTATTAATGGCAACGGTTCTTTTAGGGGTTCCCGCGCTGCTTATGGGCATGGCATTTCCCCTGTTTACGCTTTGGTACAACCAGGTGAAAAAAAATATCGGCATGAGCATCGGGACCATCTATTCGTCAAATACCATTGGCGCCATATTCGGTTCCGTTTTAACCGGATTTTTTCTGGTCCCGGCGATCGGGTTGCTGCCGACCATAGCACTGCTTGCAGGGATTTACTGCCTGACGGCGCTTGCGCTCCAGTATATCGGTACGCGGTCATGGAAAAGGACCGGTGCTGCGGCTTTTGTCCTTCTCGGCATTCCGGCCGCGGCAGTTTGTTTGACGGACCTCAATTATTCGCATGTGCTGAAAAAAGTTATCGCCGGAAATGATTCTCCGGGCACAACCATGAGCATCGACTATTTCAGGGAGAGCGCGAGCGGCGGAATCCTTGTCCGAAAAAACGAGTCCGGCGGTTTTGAACTGTATAACGACGGGACGATCGTTGCCGCCTCGGCCGGCCCCAACCTGTACTCACACCTTTTTCCGGCACATCTGATTTCATTGCTGGCGAAAGAGCAGCGTGAAATTCTTGTCATCGGGTTCGGGTGCGGGCTCACCAGCGGTTCGCTGCTTCTGTATAACGAGGTGACCGGCCTTGATGGCGTGGAAATAAGCAAAGGGATACTGGGGCCGGCAAAGACCTATTTCAACGCGGCGAGCAACAACGTTTTTGCAGACCCTCGGCTCCATTTTATCGTTCAGGACGGGAAAAACTATGTCCGGATGACGGATAAAAAGTACGATGTCATCTATGCGAGCCCGAGCCTTCCTCAGGCGAACCAGGTGAGTGCCGGACTATTTACACGGGAATTTTTCAGTGATTGTAAAAAACGGCTCAAACCGGCCGGATTTCAATGCCTCTGGATACCGCTTCATATGTATCGACCTGAAGAGTTCCTGACAATAATTAAAACATTTCAAACAGTCTATCCGCATGTTTCTCTATGGCAGCCCTATCAGAACGAGATGTCGATTGGATTGGCCTATCTTATCGGATCTGACGGAATGCTGGACCCGGATTATCAGAAAATCACGGAAAAACTGAAAAGGCCCGCAATCCGGCAGGATATCATGCGGCTTGGTGACGGGGCTTTTCAAACGCCCGAAGAATTTATTTCGATATTTTCCATGGGTGAGCGATCGCTAAAAAGCGTTACTGATGTGATAAAAGTCGTTAATTCCGACGATTATCCGGTAGTTGAACTTTATAAACGGACAGGGGATATGATGCAGGCTGCGATAACGTGCAAATTGCAGCTCGTGGAATTGCTCGGCAAAAACTCCGAGAACCCCTTTTCCTATGTACGGAATGTGCAGAAAAAAGAGAACGATACGGTGAAAAATATTCTTTCCAGAATGTACGCTGGAAAACAGTTTCTGATTATGGGGCATGCGATGGCGGCTTATAAAGAGTTTTTATCTGCATCCGGAAACTGTCCCCCGGAAATAGACGGTAAAATGCGTCAATACTATTCTCTTGCTTATGGTTATATTCCAGAAAATCTGTTTTTAAGGGCTATCCGTGCAAGAGGTAAATAATGCGAATTATGATTTTGTTTTTAACAATCGGATTCCACGAATTATTATCTATTAGCCTTTTTTTATTGTTAAACCGTGAAGAAAGGGTGCTGCTCTTATGCATCATGAGCTGACAAAGGAAATGCTGAAAGACATTGCTGAACAGTTTATCGTTGACGGTGATTTTATTTCCGGGGAATCATTCGGCTCAGGGCATATCAATGATACCTACCGGCTTCAATTTCAAACCCGCGCGGGCATCCGCCGCTATATTCTCCAGCGGATAAATACCTGTATCTTCAAGCAGCCGGAGAAGTTGATGGAGAACATCCTGCGCGTCACCCGGCATCAATTGAAAAAGATGCAGGACCGCGGCGAGAAAGATACAGAGAGAAAATATCTGCGGTTTTTTCCCGCAAAGAACGGCGACTATTTTTACAGGGACGAAAAGGGGAACTATTGGCGCGTCTGTCAATTTATCGAACGCGCACATACCTGCGACATCATTGAATCGACCGATCTGGCATTTTTAACGGCCGCTTCATTTGCGCGGTTCCAGAAGACGCTGGTCGACCTTCCCGGGGAGCGGCGATTGCATGAGACTATTCAGAATTTTCACAATACAGCGTCACGATTTGCGGATTTCAAGCGTACGGTAGAGTTCGATGCCGCACAACGCGGCGTATCCTGTAAAAAAGAGATCGACTTCGCACTGCAACGGAAGGATATCGCACCGGTCCTTGTCGATTTGATGAAACGGAACAAGGTCCCGGAAAGGATCACTCACAACGATACGAAAATCAATAACATCATGCTTGATGATGCGACAAACAAGGCGATATGCATCATCGACCTCGATACCGTTATGCCGGGAAGCTCGCTCTATGATTTCGGCGATATGGTGCGCAGCACCTCCTGCACCGCGGCGGAAGATGAAAAAGACCTGAATAAGGTCGCGATAAATGTGTATTTGTTTGAGGCGCTTGCAGGCGGGTATCTTTCGGAAGCAAAAGATTTTCTGAATAGCGAAGAAATCGATCATCTCGCCTTCAGCGGGAAGCTTATTACTTTTGAGCAGGGGATACGTTTTCTGACCGATTATCTGAACGGCGATATTTATTATAAAATTAAATATCCGAAGCACAATATCGTGAGGGCTCGAAATCAGTTCAAACTCGTCGAATCAATCGAACAACAGGAAAAGACTTTGAATGCAATAGTGAAAAAAATTGTTGCCGGATGATTGAGCCGTAAAAACTTGCTATAGCCTATAGTTTGCCTAAATGTAAAGAATCGCCCCTTTAACCTTTTCCGCTGTTTCGGGGCCAGCAAGGCAGGAGATTGGCCCCAGCGCAACGGGGAGATCGCGGTGCCGACCCCCCGGCTGGTGATGATGTTCCAGTCGCGAACAACCGGTTGTTCTAAATTAAGTGCCCCCCTTTTCTTTCAGAGCATTTTTGTTCCCGCTGAAATATTCCTCCACCTCTTCAAGCGTTTTCCCCTTGGTTTCGGGCAGGAAAAACGCGGCCGTGATGAAGTAGATAACGGTACAGCCGGCAAAAGCGAAAAACATCGTCGAGTAGCCGTATTTTCCCACGGTCGGGAGGAAGAAGGCCGCTATGCCCGTGGAGACCGCCTGATTGATGAGCAGGGCGATGCTCATGCCGTTGGAGCGGATGCGGGTCGGCATGAGCTCGGAGAGCGCCAGCCATACGCACACGCCGGGGCCCACGGCAAAAAATGCCATAAACAAATAGAGGAATATCGCCACCACCCACCCGTTGCCCGCAGAGGGCACCGGGGTGATGAGCGCGTTCTCGATTTTAAGCTCCGCACCGCGGGCTTTATCGAGATTCCCGAAGGGATTGGTAAAAAACGCGATGACCTTGTTTGCGGGAAGCGTTGCTCCCCGGCTGATGTCGATCGGCTTTTCAGCCAGAACACCGGTCCGTACCACCCTGCTTGCAGCCTTGAAATCACCATAGGAATAGATCAGGATCATCGAGGTCGGCGAGGAACTCCTGTCCCGAACGGCTGCGCCTGATGTGAAGAGCAGTGCGGACGCGGTTGAATCATTATAAGTCAATGAGAGCGTCTGGTCGCCGGAGACCATCGCCTGCACCGCGCCGTTACAATCCACCCGCTGTTTTTCGGTCCTGCCGAACAGCACGCCGGCGCAGATCAGCGAAACGATTATGCCTGATGTCCCCAGGGTCAGAAGGAACTTGCGGCCCTTCCTGTCGACAAGGATAACGGCGATGATCGTGAAAAGAAAATTGACAAGGGTGAATATCAGCGAACCCCAGTGGGCCGCGACATCGGAGAGGCCGCCCTGAATGAGAATATTGGTATTGAAACCGATGATGGAGTTGATGCCCGTTGCCTGGTTGCAGGCCAGAATGATGCAGGCTAAGAGAAACGGGATAACGTATTTACGCTTCAGCAGAGACTCTTTTATTTTTTGGCCGATGGATGATGTTGCCTTTTCGGCGGCCAGTGCCGTTTCCATTTCCCTGAGCTCGATAGCCGCCTGTTCCTCGGTACGGGAACGCAGCAGCGCACTACGTGCGGCATCTTTCTGGCCGCGGCGATAAAGCCAGCGCGGCGACTCGGCAACCATGAAACTGCCGATTACAAAAAGGAGCCCCGGCGGCAGGGAAACCCAGAAAATGCTGCGCCAGGCAACATCCTTGAAGGCTAATAGCTTTGCGGCATCGCCAAGTTTGGCCACCAGATCAACCCGGTAGCTGAAATACATGGCGATGGCTGATGCGGCCACAAGGCCCGTCACGAGCATCCACTGGAAGATACCGGTCCCTTTACCGCGGCTTGATGCGCTCAGGCACTCTGCCAGATAGAGAGGAATGACCACGCCGATGAGACCGGCGCTCGCGCCCTGCAGCAGACGCCCGAAGAACAGCGGCCCGAAACCATGGGAAAGGGCTATCATCGGAATGCTGATGACAAAAAACACGCCGCTCCATGCCATGAGCTTTTTGCGGCCCATCCAGTCGGCAAGGACACCGGCAAACAGCGTCCCGAACACGCTCCCCAGGAGCACTGCGGCAACGATGATGGAAAGCTGTCCCGCGTTCAGGCCGGAGGTCGCCTCAAGATAGGGAAGTGCGCCGGCAATGATGCCGACATCCACTCCGTACAGCAGACCGCCGAGTCCGGCGACGAGCAGGAGGAAACGGTTGTATCCGATTTTGGCTGTTCCCGTACTGTCATTCATCATAGCACAGTCCTTTCTTCTGTTTTTTCGTTAGAAAATAAAAACCGCTTTGGACGACCAGTACCAGTGCTTGGGCAGAAACAGTGCATCGGAATAGTCGCGGAATCCATCAAACGTGCAAATTGTCCTGTAATGATCCCTCGCCGCCTGTGCAACGATCCCGAAGTGTTTTCCTGAACCGAAAAATCTATTGGCATAAATTGACCATTTCCAGTTGTCATGCTTAAAGGCGTCGAAGTTGACAAATCCGGAAGCCACATCCTTCTGTTTATCCCACGTATACGGCGCTGCGAAACCGGGCAGAGAATAGGTGTAAATATTCCCATAATCATCGGGATAAGGGCTTCCGTAATATTCAAACTGCAGGGAAAGCACATCGAGCGTCCTGAAAGCCGGGATATTCAACCCGAACATGATCGGCATGCGTTCGGTGATTTTTCCATAACAGGGGTGCTGATTCTCCAGGCCAAGGACCGCAGCCTCCCCGAAAATTTTACCGTCTTCTTTGCCGAACATAGATGCGATGAAGCTCCCGTCTTCAAGGAAAACCTTTGGGTCAAAGGTCAACCGAAACATGGTCTTAATGCCCTTGAACGTGTAATAGCCATTGGTATCAAGCGGGGTAATTGTACTGTCCGGGTTTACGGTCATTGTTATTCTGCGGTTGTTTTCATTTTCCGGCGTTGTGAACAGGTTGTCCGCCGAAAGAATATTGCAAAAAGATATTCCGGCACCTATTTCCAGTGATTTAAAAAGGGAAATATCGGTCAACCACGAAACAGTGCCGTCATGATAAGGAGGCATTTCCATATTTACCGTCAGTAAAAAGTCGTTATGCCAGGAACCGAAAGCCGTGGTGCTTAATTTAAAGCCCGTAAGCCGCGACGTTGTCCAGTCGAAGTTGGTGGTCAGGTATCCCGGATAGGTGCCGCTCCGGAAAAGATATTCGCCGAGGTTCCATGCATCATGGTTATATTTATACGGCATCAGGCCAAACCCGATCTCCCCGTGGAATGAGCCCTCATTTCCAAACGAGATGTCTCCTTCAACCTGATGAGGATACATGGTCCAGTACATGAATTGCTTGTTGACCGGCATCAGATAATTGCTCATCTGAATGTCATTATGATAGGTATAGCCTTCAAGACCGACATGACCGGTCAGTCGCTCCCCGAACCGCACGTTGCATACAAGGTTAAGAACCGCAAAATTTGCCCACGCGGGCGCTCGTTCCTGGCCTGCATTATAAAACTTGACAATTCGCGTGTTGACGAACGACCCGTATCCGGACAATGTAACCTGGTCAGGCTTCAGGCCTTGCAGTGTGTCGCCGGCAAAAAGCGCCGTGCAGGAAACGAACAGAACGGCAGAAAACAGAGACGCTGGCACCCGTTTCACGAAAGCCCCCTTTAAATCGCGGCGGATGAATGACCCGGAGTAATAATCAGGCGAACGGTTTGAAAACAAGCACGGACGTTTTTCACAACGGCAATTGTTGACATTCGAGAGAACTGTTCTCCCCTCTTTTACACCAAGAAAAACGACACGCGAACAGCGTACTACCTGACCAGCAGTATTTTCTCGGTCCTTTCAAATCCCTTGCCTTTGAACCGGCACAGATAAGACCCGGTTGTTAACTTCGGGTCGCTGCCGACAAGCCGGTACGTGTTCCCGGACGCCGTGCCTACCGTGCGGAACGCTTCTCCTGTCACGGTTTTCAACAGCACGCCCCTCAGGTCGAAAATCTGCGCTCTCTCGATTTTTCCAAAAGCCCTTATAATCGGAGCTATCCCGTTCTTTATGGAAACCACCGGTACCGGCGCCCGGCCAATGGTGTTCGCCATTGTCTGAAAACCGGAATACGCAGACTGGATCTTGGGGCTTCCCCAGCATTTCTGTGCCACGGCCCTGTTTAGCATGAACGTGTTGGTCCACACCAGGGCCTCGGTCTCGGCATTCGGATTGTCTCCCCATACCGGAAATTTGCCGCCCATAATATGGGCGTCTCCCTGCGGGAGATTGCCTCCTGCAAAGGTATAGATCTCCCATCCGCCCGCGGGAAACGGGGCCGGACCGCTGTAGACCAGTTGCGGGTCGCCGGTGGTTTTCGACCCGGTGGTGAGGATGTAGAAGAGGTCCCAGCTGCAGTTCAGCATGGAATAGCCGAGGTTGTGCTCCGCGTCGGGATACGTACCTCCCCAGCCGATCCAGTTCAGGGCGCCCCAATGGTCCAAAATGATATCCGTCACCAGTGTGCAGGCACCGATTTTCGTTCCGGTTATTCCGAGCATCACGTCGTTCCAGGTGATCATCGTTTTACCCTTTGATTTGACGATACTGTCCGCCCAGTTTACAAAATAGCGGTAACAGTCGTTGGCATGGGCGCCGGACCCGAACTTGGCTGTTGCCCAGGTGGTCAACTGAGGAAAATTAGCATATTCGGCGATGAACATATACTCATCAGCGCCAAGATGCCAGAAGGGTCCGGGAAACTGCGGAATGAATTCATTCAAAATATCTTTGATGAAAGAATACACGGTATCTTTGCTCAGGTCAAGAGCCCAGTACTGGTTCCCGAGCACCTGTGAAGCAAGCAGAAGGTTCCTGTGGTTCGCATAGAGCCAGTTCACATGGCCAGGTAAATCGAATTCCGGTACTATAGTGACATGATACTTGGCCGCAAGAGCTATAAGCCCCTGCAGTTCGGCGGGAGTATAATATTGGGTGGAGGTGATTTCCGGGTGAGACGTACACTGAAGGCGGAACCCGCCGTTATTCGTTGCGCTTAACCCGTCGGACAGGTGAAAGTGAAACATATTCATCTTGACATAGGCTAAGTCCCTGATAAGCGTCCGGAGCCATGCAACGGTATAAAATTTGCGGCCAGCGTCTATCATTTGCCCTCTCCACTTGCCGTTCGGGTAGTCCTTGATCGTATCCCGGTTGACCGTGGTGCTGGCTTTCAGCATCTGCAGGAGCGTGCGGGTCCCGTAAAAAACGCCGGCCGCCGTCTGTGCGCCGATATCGATGGTCGTCGAACCGATGGTCATGTTATAACCTTCGGTGCCGATGGTCGCGTCAGTGACGAGGTGAAGGAAAACATCTCCGGTGATTGTTGCCGATGCCGCAAAAACTACAGGGACCACGCGATTGACAGTGGCGACGCCGTTAAGGTCTTCGGAAAAGGTCTTTGCGTCGGCCGCGAGCGCGGCCGAATCAGCGGTATTCACTACAATGCGGCTGCTCGTTGAAAAGACCACGGTGCCAGTACCGGCTTTCGATGACTGTACCGCAGGAACCGTGTTCGGAATCGCGGTAGCGGACAGTACAAATACCGTAAAAGCCAATAACAAAGCACGGATACCAGCGGAAGCGATCTGCTTGTTCATAAACTCCCCCCGGGAAAAATGTTAAGCGTTTTTTCTCGGGGACATGAAAACGGGGAAAACGAATCCATCCCCCTATCCCCTTAACTATATAATATACACCATATTTTGTAAATCATTTAATTATTTTGCTGCCCTTGTTAATACCAGCTCTTCGGCCATTTCAATATAAATTATGATGAGGCCTCAAAGATACTTTCTGATACTCTTGCTGCTTGTTGCGGCAATGAACACTGTTGCGGGCCTGCGTGACCCGTTCCCCTCCGGGTTTTCCATGGGAACGCTCGGCGCCATTATCGACTGCAATGGCGCGAGCGGCCATGAGCCATGGACTGGTGCGGCGCTGTGCGCCGATACTGCGGGTTTCGGATTCACTCTGAGCGGAACCACGTACTACGGTTCTCTGACGGGCAGCGACGGAATCAGCCAGACCATGGGCGGCGGCTGGTACGCGCGGAAAAATCTTGTCTGCAAGGCATCCATTGGAAACCTCACGGCATTTTCAACCTACTTTGAACAGACCGGCTTTCTGTCTGTCGGCTCGGATTACCTCCGGTTCTTCCGCGTGAGCCTTGATGCTATGGCGTATCGCTTCGGTGTCCGTGTTCAGGGCACGCCGGTGCGCACCATCGCGGAGACCGGGGTTTCTGCGTGGGTGCCCTGGTCATGGGCCGCGCTCTCGTTGCGCATGGAACACCTCATTCTCGAAAACGCGGAAAGCGACGACGCCGACCCGCCGCTCACCTTCCGGTGCGGCATACACGCAATGCGGAACCGTTTCGGCGGTCAGGGGGCGCTCGTCACCATAACACCCGGCGAGCCGAGGCCGG
>Ga0315273_10005729_pt1 | contig 15406 bp, 15 predicted proteins | sample YL17G02_0_MG_FD_205753 | JGI IMG/M metagenome (GOLD analysis project Ga0315273, IMG submission 205753) | Sediment microbial communities from Yellowstone Lake, YNP, Wyoming, USA - YL17G02_0 | ecosystem: Environmental > Aquatic > Freshwater > Lake > Sediment | place: USA: Wyoming | collected...
ACCAGGTGGCGCGGGCCGCCGAGGCCTTCGTCGCAAAGGGGTGACCGCGCTCTCGCCGCTATGCTCCAAAGCCGACCGCGAGGTGCCGATGTCCGCCGCCGCACGCCCCGAGACCGAGACCCTGCACACCTTCTGTCGCATTTGTGAGTCGCTGTGCGGCCTCGAGGTGACGCTCGAGCATGGCGCGATCACGAAGATCCTCCCCGACCAGGATCACGTGGCGACGCGCGGCTTCGGCTGCGTGAAGGGCCTCAAGCAGCACAAGCTCTTCTCGTCGCCCGATCGCCTGCGGCACCCGCTGAAGCGCGTTGGCAGCGAGCTCGTGCGCACCTCTTGGGACGACGCGCTCGCCGGGATCGGCGCAAAGGTCAAGGACCTCCGCTCGCGCTTCTCGCCCGACGCGATCGCGATGTACGTCGGCACCGCCGCCGGCTTCAGCGTGCTGCACCCGATCTTCGCGCAGGGCTTCATGACGGGCGTTGGCTCGAAGAGCATGTACGCCTCGGCGACACAGGACTGCAGCAACAAGTTCGCGGTGGCGCGCCACCTCTACGGCTTTCCGTTCACGCAGCCCTTCCCCGACGTCGACCACACGCAGTGCCTGATCGTCATCGGCGCGAATCCCGTGGTGTCGAAGTGGAGCTTCCTCCAGGTCTCGAACCCGATCGAGCGTATCCGCGAGATCGAGGGGCGCGGCGGCAAGGTGATCGTCGTGGACCCGCGCCGCACGGAGACCGCAAAGGTAGCGAGCGAGCACGTCTTCATCCGTCCCGGCACGGACGTGTTCATGTTCCTGTCCTTCCTGCACGAGCTGTTCGCTCAGGGCGGCGTCGACCGCGCGCGCGCGGCGGAGTTCATGACCGGCGCCGACGAGATCGAAGCGTTGGTCGCGCCGTGGACGCCGGAGCGCACCGCCGCGGTCACCGGGATCGAGCCGGGCAAGCTGCGCGAGATCGTCGCCACCTATCGCACCGCGCAGGGCGCCGCGCTCTACTGCTCGACGGGCGTCAACATGGGCGGCCACGGCTCGCTCGCGTTCTGGCTCATGGAGTGCATCAACGCGCTCTCGGGCAACCTCGACCGCCGCGGCGGCACGCTCGTCGGCCGCGGCGTGATGGACTTTCCGCGCTTCGGCGTGAAGAACGGCGTGCTGATGCGGAACGACCGCTCCCGCATCGGCGATTTCGGCTCGGTGAACGACGCGTTTCCTGGCGGCATCCTGGCCGACGAGATCCTGACGCCGGGACCGAAGCAGGTGCGCGCGCTCTTCGTGACCGGCGGCAACCCCCTGATCACGATGGCGAACGCCGGGCGGCTGAAGCGCGCGTTCGAGTCGCTCGAGCTCCTCGTCGTGCTCGACATCCTACCGACGGAGACCGCATCGCTCGCACACTACGTGCTCCCGTGTACCTCGCCCCTCGAGCGGCCGGACCTCCCGTTCATCTTTCCGCTCCTGCTCGGCCTCCAGTCGAAGCCCTACCTCCAGGCTACGCGCAAGGTCATCGAAGCCGACGGGGAGCAGCGCGACGAGGCGACCATCTACCTCGACCTTGCCCGCGCAGCTGGCGTCCGGCTCTTCGGGTCGCGTGTGGCGCAGTGGACGCTCGAAGCCGCGAAGGGCGTCCGCTCGGCCCGCCGCAGCGGGAAGCAGCCCGAGATCCCGCAGGAGCTCCTGCTCTCGCTCGTGCTCCGCGCCACGGGAAATGGCGGCTTCGCGAAGCTGCTCGCCGAGCCGCACGGCCGCCTCCGCCCCGACCACCAGGAAGCCGACTTCCTGGGTCGGCGCGTCGTCACCGAAGACGGTCGCGTGCATCTCGCGCCGCGGGAGCTGATCGACGCCGCGGCCGCGCTCGACGCGGACTTCGCGCGCGAACGAGCAGCCGGGAGCCGCCTGCGCCTCATCACGAAGCGGCACGTCGCGACGCACAACTCGTGGACCCACAACTACGAGGACTTCGTGGCGGGTGACCGCGGCACGAACCACCTCTACATGCATCCCGACGACGCAGCGCGCGCGGGCCTGCACGAGGGCGATCTCGCGGACGTGGCCTCCGACACCGGGGCAGTTCGCGTCCCCGTGAGAACGCTCGCGGACCTGATGCCCGGCACCGTGGCGCTGCCCCACGGCTGGGGCCATCAGGGCGCGAAGGGCCTCTCGGTCGCGAGCAAGACGCGCGGCGTGAACGTGAACCTGCTCGCCGCCGACGGACCGGACCGGATCGAGCGCCTCTCCGGCATGGCGACGCTGACCGGGATTCCCGTCGACGTCCGGCCCGCCGCCGGGCCGCAGGCGACGGAGAGCTGGTCGGGCCTGCCCGAGGCGTGATCGTCGTCCTGAACGGCGCCTTCGGCATCGGCAAGACGACCGTCGCTCGGCTGCTCGTGCGTACGCTCCCGGGCGCCGCGCTCTTCGACCCCGAGCCCATCGGCCTCGTCCTGCGCCGCCTCTCCTCGTTCATCCCCCTCCGCGGCCGCGGCACCGACGACTTCCAGGATCTACCCGCGTGGCGATCGCTCACGGTGCGCGGAGCGCGTCTGGTGCGGGCCCTCCGGAGCACGGTCGTGATCCCGATGGCTTTCGACCGGCTCGACCATCTGGACGAGATCCGGACCGGCATTGCGGCCATCGACCCCAACGTGCGTCACTTCTGTTTGACAGCCCCGCTCGCGACGGTGCACCAGCGCCTCCGGAGGCGCGGAGCGCACGCCGGCGATCCGCGCGCCGCGTGGATGTACCGGCGGGCGGCGGAGTGCGTGGCCGCGCACGCCGCTGCCGCGTTCGCCGTGCACGTGCCAACGGAGGGGCGGAGCGCGGAGGAAGTCGCCGGCCTCATCCTCGAGCGGCTGCGCGAGTGAGCCGCTAGACGCGCGACCTCATGCGGCGGAGCACCCGAAGGATCATGCAGAGCAGCACGACCGTGGACGCGACGACGACGGCCGCCGCCGCTCCGACGCCTCGCCACATCCGCTCCCAGCCGCGATGGTCTTGCGGCGCAGCGCTGACCCTGACCGGCGTCGCGGGCGACGCATGGGCTTCGAAGTCGTCGATCTCTTTCTGGAGTCGCGCGACGATCTCGGGAAGCTCGTCGGCGAGATTCCGCTGCTCCCCGGGATCCGCCTCGAGATCGAAGAGCAGGCGACCATGCCGGTACATGCCGAGCTTCATCAGCGGCTCGAGGAGCTCGGGGTAGTAGCCGCGCTGCGGGAGCTTCAGCTTCCACTTCCCGTCGCGCACGGCACCGATCTCGTAGGCCTGCTCCTCGACCACGGGCATGCGCAGCCGGGCGTAGAAGAACGGCGTGGCTTCGCGTTCGCCGGTGCCTTGCAACACCGCGCTGAGACTCCGGCCGTCGATCACCCGATCCTCGGGCAATCGGCCGCCTGCCAGCTCCGTGAGCGTCGGCAGCCAGTCCATCAGGTTGGCGACGCCGCGCGCTTCGACTCCGGCGGGAATGTGGGCCGGCCAGCGCGCCAACGCGGGAACACGATGCCCGCCTTCGAACGTGCTCAGTTTGCCATCGCGCAATCCGCCGGCGCTGCCGCCCCAATCACGCATCGAGAGCCACGGTCCGTTGTCACTGGCGAAGATCACGAGCGTGTCGTTTGCGATGCCGAGCTCCGCGAGCTTGTCCAGGAGCTGGCCGACGGAGGAGTCGAGCTCCTGCACGACGTCGCCGTACGTGCCGCGCCGGGAGCTTCCTGCGAACTCCTTCGCGGGGTGCAGGGGAACGTGGGGCGCGTTGTGCGCGAAGTAGAGGAAGAACGGCTGGGCCTGATGCGCCCGCCGGTCGAGAAAGCTCAGCGCTCGATCGGTGTAGCGCCGGATCAAGGCGGATTGATCGACGGCGTCGGGAATGCGGCGGCGACCGTCGTACACGAAGAAGTTCTTCTCGTCGTTGCTGTACGGAACGCCGAAGAACTCATCGAAGCCTTGATTCCACGGCATGTACTCGTCCATCTGCCCGAGATGCCACTTGCCGATCATGCCGGTGTAGTAGCCCGCGTCGCGCAGCACCTCCGCGACCGTGATCTCGCTCGGCGGGAGCCCGTCCGGCGTGTCGTGGAACAGCACCGCGTTGACGCCGGAGCGCAGCGGGTAGCGTCCCGTCAGCAGCGCCGCGCGCGAAGGCGAGCACGTGTTCGCCGCGGCGTAGAAGTCGGTGAAGCGGATGCCTTCTTTCGCGAGCCGATCGATCTGCGGCGTATCGACGCCGGTCGCCCCGTAGGACGACAGGTCGCCGTACCCGAGATCGTCCGCCAGGATGAGGAGGACGTTCGGCCGGGGCGGGGGCGTGAGCGGAGGCGTGGCGAACGAAGCGGATGCCGTCGCCAGCACCGCGACGGCCGAGAGCAGCGCCCCGCGTCTCCTCCGGATGGTCACTGCCCGGACGGCCCCCCGGTGGGCTCCTGCTCCCCGAACTTGCGCGCGATGAACCAGGCGATCCGCGGCGAGAGCCGCTTCAGGTACCAGAGCGCCCAGGCTTCAGGCGAGATGGGCGCGATCGTGCGGTTCCGCTGCACCGCGCGGAGCACGTTCTCCGCCACGCGCTCGGGTCCGTAGTTCCGCCGCTGATACAGCTTGACCATCCGGTCTCGATTCTCCGGGGTGTTCCCCGCGCCCCGCAGTCGGCTGCTGTTCGTGATCGGGGTATTGATGATCCCCGGACACACTGCGGTGACCCCGATCCCGCACGGCGCGAGCTCGTCGCGCAGCGACTCGGTGAGCCCCAGCACCCCGAACTTCGTCGTGCTGTAGGCCGAGAGCAGCGAGCTCGCGAAGAAGCCGGCGGCGGACGATACGTTGATCAGATGACCGCCGCGGCCGCGCTTCACCATGGGCGGCAGGAAGAAGTGGCAGCCGTGCACGACGCCCATCAGGTTGATGCCGACGATCCACGCCCAGTCGTCGAGGGTCGTGTCGAGGAAACGTGCGCCCATTCCTACGCCCGCGTTGTTCATCACGATGTCGAGGGCCTCGACGCGGCCGTGCACCTCGCCTGCGAAGGCGCGCATCTCCTCACGGCTCGAGACGTCCACCCGCCGCGCGAAGACCTCCCGCCCGAGGCCGCGCGCTCGCTTCTCGGTGTCGGAGAGGCCGGCTTCGTTCACGTCGCAGATCACGAGATCGGCTCCGCGGCCCGCGAACGCGAGCGCGGTCGCCTGCCCGATGCCGCTACCCGCGCCGGTCACGAGCACCGTCTTGCCGTCGAGCTTCGAGACGTCCATCGCTACTCCTCTTCGTCTCCGCAGCGGCCGACCGGCGCGTGATCGACTCGCCACGCGTCGTACTGCCTTCGGAGCTTCGTCACCGGATTCCGATCGGGGCCCCCAGTCTCGGGGAGCATGAGCTGCTTCAGGAACGTGAACACGCTCGTGTCGGGCTCGAACGGGTCGGTCACCACGAACCGGACCGAAGGCGCGTCCGCAGGGTCGTCAGGGCTTGCGACCACGAGGAAGGCCGAGAGCGCGGCGAGCTCGGGCTCGCAACGTCGGTCGCCACCCGCGGCCGCGCCCGCCTCGAGCGCGGCAAGGAGCTGGTCGTGGAGCATGGATGCGCAGTCCCTACGGACCTCCTCGAAGCGCGCGAGCGCGGCCGCGACCACCTCCGGGCTGGCGAGCAGGCTGCCCTGCACGGAAACGCCCGGGGCCTGCGCAGACCCGGCCCAGGAGAACGTGCCCGCGCCGGTGTAGCTCGCGGGCGCCGACTCGAAGCCGAGCGCGGCGACGCCGTACTGCCGCACCCGTGCGCCGGACGTCAGGGACAGGAAGCCCTGGGGATCGAACGCGGCGCTCGTGATCTCGGCGATCACGGCCTCTGGGCTCGCCCCCGCCGCCAGCAGCTCCCGGCCGCGATCACGCGCCGCCAGGTTCGACATCGCCTGCGCCGCGATCGCGCCCCGCCCCGGCGCCACGCCGGCGATCATCTCCGCGCCGTCGATGCACGACGCTCCCGCGATGCCCACCTCGCCAGTGGCAGAGTCGACAGCGACGATCGACCACGTCGCCTCCGCCGTCGTCGGGTCCGCGAGGTGCAACGCGCACGCAAGGCCAAGGACGGGTACGCGGCCGAGCGAGGCGAAACGGGTCCGGGGGCGCATCGCGCGCAGTCTGGCACTCGGTGGCCGGCGCGGGCAACCTCGGGCCATGGACATCCGTCTCTTCGCGACCGTCTTTGCGACCGTGTTCCTCGCCGAGCTCGGCGACAAGACCCAGCTCGCGACGCTGCTCTATGCCGCCGACGCCGAGAACTCGCGCTGGGTCGTGTTCGCGGGCGCCGCGGTGGCGCTCGTCGCCACGTCCGCGCTCGGGGTCCTCGCCGGGTCCGCCCTGGCCCGGTACGTCGACGAGCGCACCCTCGGTTGGCTCGCGGGCCTGGGCTTCATCGCCGTCGGCATCTGGACCCTGTGGCAAACCCGCGCCGCGGGCTGAGGCGAACACCCGACCCGTCCTTGGCACGCGGCAACGCGCACCCGCCGCGTGATAGGATGCGCAGCCGAGGCGCCCATGCGGAAGCTCCTACCCCTGAAGCTGTCTCCCGAGCTGCGCGCGCAAGTCGAAGCGCGGCTCGATGCGCGCTTGCCGTCCGGGGCCGACGAGGCGCCGTCGGGTGTCGTGGCGCCCGAGCCGGCGCTCCACCGCCTGCTCGCGCACGCGCGAGACGCCGCCCGTCTCTCGCGACGCCAGTTCCTGGGCGCAGCCGCTGCGGTGGCGGCGCTCGCAGTAGCGACGCACGCGCGTGTCGCCGGCGCCGCCTTCTGGCCGCGCACGCGGTTCTTCACCGACGTGGAGCTTGCAACCCTGGAGGCCCTCTGCGACCGCATCATTCCCCCGGACCACGATCCGGGCGCGCGCGAGCTCGGTGCGCCCGCGTACATCGAGCGCCTCCTCACTTCGTTCGACCGCGGCGGCGCGGGCCTCTATCTGCGTGGACCGTACAGCGGACGCCTCCCCTTCTCCGACCCGTGGCTGGGCGCTCCGTCGGCGCGCTACCCGCAGAACGGCTTCGTGCTCTCGATGCGCCCGTCGCGTCTGCAGGAGCTCTACTGGCGCGCCGAGCTGTACGGCTCGGCCGCCGCGGGCCTGCCGGCGGAGCTCGAGACGCCGCAGGGTGGCCCGCTCGTCGGGTTGCGGGAGATCTACAGGCAGGGGCTCGCGGACGTCGACACCGTCTCGGTGTCCACCACGGGCCTGCCCTTCCGGCAGCTCGGGACCGCGCAGCAGGACGCCGTCCTCAAGAAGCTCGATTCCCCGGGCGTGCTCTCCCGCGACGTCCGCCGCGGCGGAACCTTCGTCGACCGCGTGATCCAGCACACGCTCGAGGGCTGCTTCTCCGCGCCGGAGTACGGCGGCAACCGCAGAGCGCGAGGCTGGCGCATGATCGGGCTCGAAGGCGACAGCCAACCCCTCGGGTACTCGATGTTCTCGCTGCGCGACGACCGCTACCACGAGCGGCCCGACCAGCCGATGTCGACGCCGAACCCGGACGAGATCGACGCGAACGGGAACCTGGCGCCGAAGCCGCTGACACCGGACGGCGACGCGATCCAGCAGGCGATCTTCTCGTTCGCCTCGATCTTCGAGGACATCGTCGAAGGGTCGTGCGCGTAGGCCATGGCGGCGTCCAGCGCGGAAGACGGCATGCTCGGCAACCGGTCCCTCGACCGCTTCGACGTCTGCGTGATCGGGAGCGGTGCAGGCGGGGGCGCGGCGGCGTACGCGCTCACGGCAGGCGGCAAGAACGTGCTCGTGCTCGAGTGCGGTCACAACCCCTGGCCCGGGCTCGACGGTCCGAACCTTCCCCTGCCGCGCCACTCGAACGACGAGCTCAAGTACGCGCTCCGCGAGTACATCGAGCCGTTATCGCGGCTCGAGCCGCGCACGTTCCGACAGCGCGCGAGCGACACCGCGGCGATCCACGACGACGTGAACCTGCTTCCGCGCGCGGTGGGCGGCTCGTTCCAGCACGCGGACTGCAAGGTGCCCCGCTACAACGCCTTCGACTTCGAGCTGAAGAGCCGGCTCGAGGCGCTGCTCGGCGCGACGCCTGGCCTCGCAATTCCGGGCTTCGGGTCCGACGCCGCGAGCGCGAACTTCGCGGACTGGCCGTTCTCGTACGCCGACCTCGAGCCGCACTACGCGGAGATGGAGCTGCTGCACGGCGTGCAGGGCGCGGACGACAACCCGTTCGCGTCGTGGCGAAGCTCACCGTTCCCCATGCCCCCCGGCGTCGCGATGTACTTCGCGCTCGTGATCGCGGAAGGAGCGCGACAGGCGTCGCTCCAGGGCCGGTTGCTCACTCCGCACACGTATCCCGGCGCGCACAACACGAAATTCTACGATGAGCGCCCGCCGTGCGTCGACTGCGGCTGGTGCAGCGGCTTTGGCTGCCCGAACAACTCGAAGGGCAGCCCCGCAGTGACGACGCTCCGGAAGGCGCTGCTCTCTGGCCGCTGCCAGCTCCGCTACAACGCGAAGGCCGTGCGTCTGCTGAACGACGGAGGGCACGTGAGCGCCGTCGAGTACGTGGACGGCGCGGGCGTGAATCGCATCGCCACCGCCGACGCGTTCGTGCTCGCCGCCAGCCCGATCGAGTCCGCGCGCCTGTGCCTCATGTCTCCGACGCCGTCCGGTGAGACGCTCGGTGATTCGAGCGGCCAGGTCGGGCGCAACCTCATGTTCCACCTCCAGACGAACGTGAGCGGCTTCCTCCCGCAGCGCGTACACGGACAACGCGGACGCGCTGTGACACACGGGCTCACGGACTTCCGCGGCCTCGAGCCCGGCGGCGACGTACCGCGGATCTTCGATGTGAACGGCGCGCCGGGAGTGAGACTGGGCGGTATCGTCGAATTCAGCGCGTCCCAGGGGCTCCCCATCACCGACGACGGCGGCGTCGCCGCCTTCCAGCTCCCCGGCAAGAGCGGGGCCCGCTTCGGCACGAAGCTCAAGAACGCGCTCCGTGACGGGGCGCTGACGCAGCACCTCGTCTCGGTGCTGATGCAGGCGGAAGACGCCCCCCAGCTCACGAACCGCGTGGACCTCGATCCGAGCGTGCGCGACGTCTTCGGCCTTCCCGTCGCGCGCGTCACGTACGCGTCGCATCCGTTCGAGCTCGGCGTACGCAACTTCTACATTCCGTACCAACGGCAGATCCTCGAGCTCGCCGGCGCGACGCGCATCTTCACCGTTCCCTGCGACACGCTGCTCGGCGACCCTCCCACCTCGCACCACGAAATGGGCACGCTCCGCATGGGGCCCGACGCGGCCACGTCGGTCACGAACCCGGAAGGCCGCTTCCACGACGTCGACAATCTATACGCGTGCGACGGGAGCGTCTTTCCGACTGCTTCAGGCTACAACCCGACGTGTACGGTCATCGCCGTGGCGCTCAAGATTGCGCACGGGATGGCGCCCAGTCCTTTGCCCGTCGCGTAGCCGCGCAGAACCCCTCCTGCGAGACCCCCACGCGTTCCGCGCCGAAGACGGCGCGGAACACCTCGATCGTGGGGTCCGCATAGCCGGGCTCGGTCCAGCGCTCGTAGCCGAGGCCCCGCAAGCGCTCGAGCGCGACGCGGCTGCGCCGGCCGCCCGCGCCATCGCCGCGGAAGAAGTCGTCGATCACGACGCGATCGACGATCGGCTCGAGCAGGCGCGCGAGGCGTTCGGGATCGCAGGGCAGGAGCGGCGCCACCGCGGCCTGCGTACGAACGCCGGCCGCGCGCAGGCGCCTCAACGCCTCGAGCCGAAGGCCCGTTCCGGGAGCGTTCGGCTCGAGCGCGCGCCGCACGCGCTCGTCGTCCGTCGCGACCGTGACGCTCGCGACGACGTTGGGGAGACGCGCCAGAAGGCCCGCGTCGCGCGCGATCAGCGGGCTCCGCGTCTGCACGAGGAGCGCGGCGGGTGGGTGATCGGCCAGCACGGCGAGGCAGCCGCGAGTCAGCTCGAGCCGTCGCTCCAGAGGCGTGTACGGGTCGGTCGCCGACGAGAGGAAGATTCGCGCGCCGGTGAGGCGGCCCTTCTCGGCGTCGCGGCGCAGCAGGGCGGGCGCGTTCGTCTTGGGAGCGATCCAGCCCGACCACGGCAGTCCGTACGGATTCGCGCGCTGCACCGCGAGCTCGCGCACATAGCAATAGGCGCACGAGAACTCGCAGCCCGCGTAGGGCTGCAGGGAGTGGGTGAAGCCGGCGAGGTACCCGCCCGTGCGCGTAAGGATCGACCGGGCCTCGCGCGGGAACACGGAAGCGCGCGACATGCCGGGAGGTTACGCTCGTCCTCCCATGATCGCCTTCGAGCTCGCCGGCGTCTCCAAGCTCTACGGCGCGCGGCGCGCCCTCGACCGGGTGAATCTCGCCGTGCCCGTGGGCTCATCCGTGGGTCTCCTCGGACCGAACGGCGCCGGCAAGACCACCGCGCTGCGCCTCCTGCTCGGGTTCGTGCGCCCGAGCACGGGCAGCGTCCGCCTGCGCGGCCTCGATCCATCGGACCCGCGCTCCCGGTGCAGCCTCGGCTACGTGCCCGAGCGCACCGCGCTGCCGGCGCGCATGACGGTGCGCGAGCTCCTGCGCCTCCACGGCGGGCTGATCGGTCTGCGCGGGGACGACCTCGAACGCGAAATGGACGCGCGTCTCGTCGAGACCGGCCTGCGCGACCGGACGAGCGAGCGGATCGGCGGCCTCTCGAAGGGCCTCGCGCAGCGCGTCTCCTTCGCGCAGGCGCTGCTCGGCGACCCGGAGCTGCTGCTCCTCGACGAGCCGACGTCTGGCCTCGATCCGCTCGGCGTGCGTGACGCCCGCGACTGGATCCTCGCCGCCCGGCAGCGTGGCCGCACGCTGCTCGTGAGCTCTCACCTCCTGACCGAGGTCGAGCGGACGTGCGACCACGTCGTGGTGCTGCATCAAGGCCGGATCGCCGCGAGCGGGACCGTGGCAGAGATCGTCGCACCGGGCGAGAGCCTCGAGGACGCCTACGTGCGCATCATCCGCGGGGACGGAGTCGCCGCGGATGCTTCCGGTCGGCCGACCATCGCTGCGCCGGCCCCTACGTCGGCGATCGAAGCGACACCGTCCGGAGAGACCTCGTGAGCGCTCCCCCCGTCGTCCATGCCGCGACATCCACGTGGCGAGCGCTCCGGCTGTTGGCCGCCGAGTCCTTCCAGGACGCGCTGCGCTCGCGGCTCGGCCTCGCCGTCGCAGGCTGCGCGCTCTTCGCGCTCCTGTTCGTGGACCGCTGCACGAACCTCGGGGCGGGGGGCAGCTTCGTGATGAACGGCCAGCCGGTCGACCCCGAGGTCCTCTCACGCGCGCTCGGCCCGTTGCTCTTCGGCGGCGTCTCGCTCTTCCTGGTGGCCGCATCGGGCCTCGTGGCGAGCGATGGTCTCGCGCGTCCGCTCGCCGACGGATCGATCGCGCTCTGGCTCGCGCGACCGGTGAGCCGCGCCACCTACGCGATCGCGCGTCTCGTCGGAACGGTGGCGCTCGCGATCGTCGCGGGGGGCTCGGTGCTGGCCGCGTCCGCGTTCCTGCTCCACCTGCGACACGGGCTCGCGCTCCCCCCCGCGCTCCTCGGCGCCCTCGTGTTCTGCGCGAGCGCGTGGATCGTCTCGGCGTTCGCCATGACGCTCTCGCTCTACGCTCCGCGCGTAGTGACGCTCTTCGCGGTGATCGTGTGGATCCAGGTCGTGGTCATGGCGAACACGGCCCACGTGCTCGGCGCGTCCTTCGGCGGCTGGTTCGGCGCCCTCGAGCGCTGGGGTCCGCCGCTCGGAACGGCGCTTCTCTATGCGGTGTCGGGCTGGGTGGCGTTCACGCCGCCCCCCGGCGAAACCGCGCTCGTGATGCTGCGCCTCGGCCTGTGGGTCGTGGCGAGCGCCGTGCTGCTCGTCGTCTGCGCGAGAAGGCTGGAAATCCGCTGAGCGGGAGCGGCGCGGGAGGCGGCGCCGAGCACGCAAGTCTGAAGTGGCGCGCAGCGCCGGGGCGGGAGAGAGAGCAGCGACCGCTCGACGCGCTCAGCCACCCAGATCGCCCGTCAACCCCGTAAACCGCTATCCGGAAACACGCCACGTGCGATCACCAGACCCCCGGGCCCTTCGAAGACCCAGGCTCTACCCCGCCAGCGTCCTTGCCGTCGGCGACAGCGCGACGGTCGCCGGGTCCGGCCCCGTCCCGAGCAGGCGATCGCCCTCGAGGCGCGTCACGCCGTACCAGAACTTCTCGTTCTTGAAGTGATGCAGGCGGTGGTTCTGCCAGAGACGCTGGTAGAAGCGTCCCTTCGGCGTCACGCGGGTGTGCACCCCGAAATGGACCGCTTCGTAGTGGAGCGCACCGGACAGGTGCGCCACGAGGGCGGTCAGGGCGAGCGCTGTCGTCGGAGTGAGTAAGAAGCTGATGAGCACGAGGAGCGGGAGGGTATACGCGTACGTGTGCAGGGGGATGAACAGGATGCGGTAGTTCCACGGGTCGCGATGGTGCGCGCGATGCTTTTTCGGCAGCGCGGAATCGAACGTGCGTCCGAGGATGTGTATGGGCTTCGCGTGCAGGATGAAGACGTGGATCAACCACTCCTGGATCGGCCAGTAGAGGGCCACGATCGCCACGACTACGAGGTCGCGCCACGACCAGCCGCCGACGGCGATGCGCGCGACGAGCGCAGTGCCGAGTGCGGCGAGCAGAATGCGCGGGCTTGCGTGGCCAAGAAAGATCGGAAGGGCCGCGCGCAACGTCCGCGGGCTGTCGACGGGCGACGCGACCTTCTCCGCGTCGGACGCCTCGGGATCCGTGGCGGCAACCGGGCCTGATGCGGAAGCGGTCATTGGGGGCTCTCCTTGCGGCTAGCGCGGGCGCGCGGCGCCGCCTTTGAGATCGCGAGCTGGAGCGCATCTTCGCCGCGGCGCACCAGCGCGCGCGCGCACGATTCGGCAGCTGCGGCATCGCGGTTCTCGACGGCCGTGACGATCGCCGCGTACGCCGCGACGTCCGCGATCTCGGCGGCGAGCACCTGGGTGAAGAGCGCGCGGCACGGGTCGTAGCTCGCGCGCAGCGAGTTGTAGGCGAGCCGATATGCGACGTTGCCGGAGCCGTCGACGAGATGGGACCAGAACTCGGTGACGAGCTCCTGGAGACGCGGAAGATCGTCCGCTGCGGTACGCAAGCCTGCGAGCGAATCCGCGAGCCGCGTCCGCACCACGGCGTCCGCGCGAAGGGCTGCAAGACGCGCTACGTCCGGCGCGAGGGCGGAACGCATCTCGACGATGCTGCGCAGCACCCGGAGATCGGGCTCGCCCGCGGGCGTCACGATCAGGTCCGCGAGGAGATCCAGGCCTCCGGCAGCGCGGTAGTCGAGCACGACCGACGTGCCGCCGTGTCGGACCGACACGAGCCGGGCCTGCTCGAGACGCCGCAGCGCCTCGCGTACCGCGCCGCGGTTCACGCCCAGCGCCTCGCAGAGCAAGCGCTCGGCGGGCAGCTTCGATCCCGGCGCCAGGTCCCCGCCCACGATCCGGTCGCGGAGCTGGGCGAAGACGGCGTCGGACAGGGACTGCTTCGAGACGGGGGTGAGCAAGTTCGGGCACCTCGTGACTGCCTTGGCCGATTCTGGTTGGATCTCGTCTGATTGTCAACTGGTAATACCATTTCTTTCGACCTGTGAGCAGTTAGCTTCCGGGACCACGAGCGGAGGTCCCATGAAGGCAGCGGTCTACTACGCGAACGGCGGCCCCGAGGTCTTCCAGTACGAGGATGTGCCCGACCCGGTCTGCCATCCCAAAGGCGTCCTGATCGACGTCCGCGCGATCGGCATCGAGGGCGGCGACGTCCTCAATCGCGCCGGCGGCGCCCTGGCGTCGAAGCCCCACGTCGTGGGGTACAACTGCGCCGGCGTGGTCGCCGAGGTGGGCGCCGGGGTGACCGACCGCAGTGTCGGCCAGCGGGTCACGGCGCTGATGGTCCACGGCTCGCACGCCGCCCGGGCAGCCGTGCCAGCGGGCCAGACCTGGCTCGTTCCTGCCGGTGTCTCGTTCGAGCACGCGGCCTGCGTGCCGGTGGCGTGGGGCACGGCGCACGACTGCCTCTTCGAGTTCGGGCGTCTCGCCGCCGGCGAGCGCGTGCTCGTGCAGGCCGGCTCGAGCGGCGTCGGCCTCGCCTGCGTGCAGCTCGCGAAGCGGGCGGGCGCCACTGTCTTCGCCACCGCCAGCGCCGACAAGATCGAGCGCCTGCGCGGCTACGGCGTGGACCACGGCATCGCCTATCGAGACGTGGACTTCGTGCAGGAGGTGCAGCGCCTCACCGGCAACCACGGCGTCGACCTCGTGGTCGACTCCGTCGGCGGCGACACGCTCCAGCGCAGCCTCCTCTGCCTCGCCTACCGCGGCCGCGCAATCACCGTCGGCAACGTGAGCCGCGGCGACATGAAGCTCGACCCCGCACCGCTCTCCGCGGGCAACCGGTCCCTGACGGGCGTCTTCCTCGGCGCGGAAGCGCTCTTCCAACCCGCGCGCGTCCGCGCCATGCTCGACGGGATGCTGCGCGACATCGAGAAGGGCGCGCTGAAGGTCGTCGTCGACCGCACCTACCCGCTCGCGGATGCCGGAGCGGCGCATGCGTACATCGAGAGTCGCAAGGTGTTTGGGAGGGTGGTGCTGGTGCCGTGAGGCGCGCGGAGGCGAGACGTCGGAGCTCGGATCGGAATCGGAAGCTCGCTAGATTCAAGGTGATGGTTCACTCTTCTCAGAGCTCGAATCCTCGACTCACACTCGATCTGAAGGCCCCGGTTGCTGGGGCGGACGAGTGGTGCGCGAAGTGCAGCGGTCGTTCGTACAGGCGGCGGAGCGCGGATCGTTTCGCGTCGTGCCGTTCTCGCTTCAGCGCGATCATCTGCATCTCCTCGTAAAGGCGAACGGGGCGCGGGGTCGAGTGCTCGAGGACCGCTACCACGACCGCGTGCTCCGGACTCCTACGGACCGTCCAGCGGCCTCCGGCGGACGTGAAGCCCGCCGCCCGCTCACCATGCAAGAACGTCCCCTGTGCGAGCAAGCTCCTTCCGATCATTCCTCCCGCGACGCCCACACCAAGGCCAGCGCGACCAACGCGGGTGCGGCCTGGAAGACGAGGATGCTCATGTTGGCGGTCGCTCCGCCGTAGAGGCCGGCGACCAGGACGCACAGCAGGAAGAACGTCAGAATCGCGCGCCCGCCGATCACGCCGTACGAGACCAGCGCCCATAGCAGACCGGCCGCGAGGAAGCCGTTGTAGAGCCCTTGGTTCGCGGCGAGCACCGCAGACGACGCGGCGATCTCGGGCGTGATCCCGAAGGTCTTCAGACCGAAGGGCGTCTGCCAGAGGAACATCTCGAGCACGAGGAAGTAGACGTGCAAGGCGGCGACCAGCGTGACGGCAGCGGCGGCGATCGTCTT
>Ga0315273_10005730_pt1 | contig 15404 bp, 9 predicted proteins | sample YL17G02_0_MG_FD_205753 | JGI IMG/M metagenome (GOLD analysis project Ga0315273, IMG submission 205753) | Sediment microbial communities from Yellowstone Lake, YNP, Wyoming, USA - YL17G02_0 | ecosystem: Environmental > Aquatic > Freshwater > Lake > Sediment | place: USA: Wyoming | collected...
TCGGCGGGGTGCGGGCGTTTACCAGAGCGGGCCGGTGGGAGCTGCAACCTGCAATCTCCCTTGCACACACACGTGTAGATCTCCTGCCGCCTTTGCGCGCTTTATATCCTGTTTTTCATGCCATAGTCGTGTTGCCCATATGCTACGCCATCATAGTTGGGCAAGGAACAGGCGGTTACGCAGGGATTCAAGTCCTGGCGCGCTCTCGGCTAGTCCAATGCCTTTCGGCCCGTCGGGCGCTTTTTGCTCCCTCACTCCCTTGCTCGCTCTCTCACAGGCACCCCCCCCGTCACTCCCTCCTATCCCAGCTAACATGGCGCCGCGCCGGTCGAAACTGCCTTTGGTGCGTGACACACGGGAGGAAAAGAGGGGAGGAGGAGGAAAGGAGGGAAGGGGTGGACCCAGCTGGCGCGCGCAAAAGAGAGAACACCAACCTCCGCGTCTCACTTCTCTCGCTCTCCTCCACACCACTCACTCAGGCCGTCGCCCTCTGCGCCGCCCTCCTCTCGCCCGCCGCCCTCGCCCAAGCCGTCGCCGGTGGTAGCGCGGGTGGCGCGGGTACTGCTGCTGCGTCAGCCGCTCCGCAAGCCGCGGCCAGCCTGGCGTCCGCCCTGGCGTCCGCGCTGGCCCAGGCCGCGGGCTCCCTGCAAGCGCCCACAGCGGCCGCCGCCGGCGCTGGTGCTGGCGCGGCTGCCGCCTCCTCCACGGCCGCCGCCACCCCCTCCCAGCTCGCCTCCGCCGGCGCCCAGCTCCTGGCCGCCGCAACGACCGCTTCCGCGACCGGCAGCGCTGACGCGGGCACCACCATGGTGGCCGCAGGCCGGGCGGCGGGCCAGGCCCTGCGAGCGGCGGGCGTGGACGCCGACGGCGTCGGCGCCCTGGCCGCGCGCGCGGCGGGCGACGCGGGGCTGCGGGGCGCGGCCGCCAAGGCCGTCGCCGGCGCGTCTGGCGCGGATGAGAGCGCGGTCCAGGCCGCCATGGACGCCGCCGCCGTTGGCATGCAGGCCGCGGAGGCGGTGCGGGGTGGGGCGGCGGCTGGAGGGGCCGCGCCGGGCGGGCCCCTGGCCGCGCTTGCGTCTGGTGGGGGCAGCCTGGACGCGTCCGCCGCCGCCGCGGCCGCCGCCCCGGCTTTGGGCCTGGACGGCATGCCCCTGCCCATCGGCTCCACCGCGGCCCGCTTGGGCCCCATCCGGGCGGTCGTCGGCCCCACGCCGGGCGAGGGCGTGGCGGGCGCCCTGGAGGCGGGGGCCAACACCGCCAAGATCGGGCCCTTCACCCTCACCGCCCAGCCCGGCGCGGGCGCGGGCGCGGGCGCGGCCGCGACGACGACGCAGGCGTCGCCCACCGACGCCCTGGCCGGCACGCTGACGTCCCTGCTTCGCCAGGCCACCGTCTCCCAGGGCAAGCCCGCCCACACCTTTCCTGCGGGCCCGCAGGAGGGCAGCAGCCCGCCCCGCATCCAGGCAGCCGTGTCTGAGGCAGAAGACGTGGACGCGGTCTACGAGGCCGCCACCAAGGCCGCCGCGTCTGGTGCTGACATGGAGGCGGCCGTCAAGGCGGCCCGGGCCAAGTCTGGGCCTGCTGCTGCGTCGACGGCGGCGCCGGCCAAGGCTGCTGCCGCCGCGGCACCGAAGGCAGAGACCGCCGAGGAGAAGGCGGCGCGCGCGGCCCGGGGCGCGGCCGCGTCCCGCAACCCGCGGGGCGAGGAGTTGGAGCCCGTCGGGACCCTGTCCCACTCCGGACAGGTCCGGGCGGCGGCGGCGTCCAACCCGGTGTCCGGCGCGCTCATGCACGTCCTCGACCGGCTGACGGGGCGGGAGGATTGAAAAGAGAGATGAAGTGGGGGAAAAAAGTGGAGGGGGGGGGGGCGCCGAGTGTGTGTTGCGAGTTTTTTCTTTTTGGGGGGTGACGCCCTGGGGCGCGGAGTGCGTATGTGTGTGTGTGTGTGTGCGTGTTGCGCGTTATCAGGGGCGTGCATGTGTGTTTTGTAAAGGCTGGGGTTGACTCGTTGCACACACCTCGCACCGTCTTCTCTCTCATCCATCCATCTCTCTCTCCCTTTTCCAGGGCTCGTATTGTTTGCCCGCCACGCCCACGCCCATCGCTCTCTCACACGCACACTCACTTGGACCCGGACCGGGGCCGCTTCATGGTTGCCGCCGCACCAGCCGACAGGGGCCGCCCCCCACCAGAGGCCGGCCGCCTGGACGGCTCACTCCCACCCTCTGCCGCGGGCGCTGCCTCCCCGCACCCCGCTTTCGCGGCCGCAGAGGCTCCGGCCTTTGCTTTCCGGGCGTCCGCCTCCATCCCCTTCACCATCCGCGCCAGCATGACCCGCACGTCCCGGGCGTCGCCCTCCTGGTCGGCTAGAAGGAGAGCGATGGTGTCGGCGTCGATGGATGGGAACTCGGCGGCGAGCGCGGCGGCAGGGCCTTGAGGGGGAGGAGGCGCGGGCGAGGCCGCGGCGGCGGGCGCCGCGACCACCACCGCGGCAGCAGCCACGGGGGGAGGCGCGACAGCCGCCACCGCCGCAGTAGCCGCCGCCGCCTTGGCCTTCTTGGCCTTCTTGGCCGGCGTGGCGGACGGACCCGCCACGGCGGCAGCGCCCGCCGCCGCCTCGCCCTCCTCCCCACCACCCTCCCCACCCCCCCGCCCCCCCGCCTCCAGTTTCGCGGCGTCCGCCCGGGCCGTCGCCGCCGCCTCGGTCAGCTTGGCGATCGTCTCCGCCACCGCCACGTTGACCTGGGCGCCGAGCATGAACTCCGCGCAGTCGGCCTTGCAGGTCGGGCAGGGCTTCGGGATGGAGCGGGCGCGCATGGACCGGGAGGCGCCGCCCCGGTCCGCCACGTCCCCGATCCCCTCGAACTTGGCCACTAGGCAGGGCTTGCAAAATGCGTGCCCGCACGGCGTGGTCAGCGGGTCGGCCAGCGTCTGGGCGCACAGGCGGCACTTGAACTCGCGCAGGGCGCGCTCGGCCTCGCCCGCCTTCTTGCGCAGGCGGCCCGGGTCGCCGCCGCCCGTGCCCTCGCCGCCCAGCTTGCGCGATTCTGGCGCGGGGCGGGTCCACCCCCAGGCCGCCCGGCCCGCGTCCCAGCCCCACCACGACTCTGTGGGCGCCGGGCCGGCGTGCACCACGCCCACCGCCGCCGCCATCTCCGCCGCCGCGGGGGCCGGGATGTCGCCCGCCCAGGGCCGGGCGTCTGGGCGGTCGCCGCACTCCTCGGACGACCAGGGCGCGGGCTCGTTGTCGCACCGCACGAACAGGTACCGGCACACCAGCTTGCCCTGGGCGCCCGGCTTGCGGTAGGCCCGCGTGACCATGTAGATGCCGTCGTAGCGCAGGGGCGGGCCTGACACCACGCCCTCCTCCGGCGGGGGCGGCGCGTAGGCGGACCGCTTCTCCTTCGCCGAGCGGACCACCCGGACGGGCAGGCCCCGCTCGCACGACACGCGCAGCGCCTCGTTCATCTTGTCGAAGGCCTGGTCGAAAGACTGCACGTTGGAAACCCGCTTGTTGCCGCTCAGGTCCCTCCCGCCCGAGCCCGTGTACAGGAACCATTCGCCCTCGTCCATGTCGTCCTCGTACCCGCCGGACAGGACGACAGACTGGGCGCCAACTCCCGACTGGCCCGCAATGCCCGCGACGTGCGGGAAGTGCGCGCCCCACTGGCGGCAGTGGAGGCGGTCGTTCCAGCCGGCGCCGACGCGGGGGAACCACTCGCCCGCATCCCCGTCCACGGCGGCGTCCAGGGGGATGGGCCCGAAGTGGTCGGCCGGGACGGTGACCATCAGCCGCCCTGAGCACGCGTTGGCCAGGCCCTGGCGCACCGCGCGCTCTGTGCGAAACGCCTCGGCCGGCCGGTCCGCGTCCTGGACGCGCGGGTTGGCCCGGGCGGCCGGGCGGCGGACGCCGTTGCGGGCCATGCGAATGGCGGCGGCCAGGCCGGTGTTGATGCGGGGGTTGGCCACGAACTTGGCCGGGAATCCGGCCCGGCAGGTGGGGCAGGTTTTCTTGCCTGGAATGGATGTGAGAGAGATGGCGTGGTGAGTGCCGTACGAGAGAAACAAACCCATGCCCGCTCTCTCTCTCCCTTGTGAGTACTCTAACTCACGCAGCGCGGTCCACTTGTTCAGGCAGCCCAGGCAGAAGTTGTGCTGGCAGGGCGACTGAAAGGCGAGAGGAGGTGAGGATGATGAGAAGGGAGAGAGAGTGGTTGCGGGTTGAGAGCGCGCGTGAGAGAGTTTGAACTTTCCCCTCTTTCTCCCTCTCCTTCCTCAGCACTCACCGTCACAGGCCGCACGCACAGGTTCATGCACATGACACACTGCAGGGTCTCGTCCAGCATGGTGGTGTCATCGGCGGGCGGCGGGGGTGGGGCGTCCGTGGTCGCGTGCGGGGCGGCCGGGTCAGCCTTACCGGCCGGCGCAGATGGGGCTGCAATGAAGGGGGGGGTCGGGGGACGGGGGTGAGGGGGCTCGTTTTTTTGGTGTCTTGCGGCATGATGGGTGACGTCTGACATTCATCGCCCGTCCGTGGGCAGCGTGAGTCGCGAGGAGGAGTGCAAGCCGGCGGCGGGGCGGGGCGGGACCACATGCGGCATCGGGAGACAAGATGCACAGCGCGGCCCCTGCCAGCCGGTGGCACGCCTCTGCCTGACCTCCCACCCGCGTAGGCCGACGCTGACAATTTTAGAGGTCACGCCCCTGCCACGCTCAGGTCGGCCGAGGCGAGTACGCACACGCAAACTCTCTCAACTTCTCAAAAAGGCGCACCATTCGGCGCCCACTTGCCGCTCAGCAGGGCCTGCCGCTGGCAGGCTTTCTCCTGGTCCGACAGGGAGGCGTCCAGCATGATAGCCACAATCTGCTTGCGCATCAGGGCGGCAGGGTCGGCCGGGGTGGCGGACATGGTGGGCGGGGGTGGTGTGTGAAGAGAAATGAAAAAGCACGTGAGAAAGAGGAGTGGGTGTCAAGAGAAAAATCACACTCCTCGCACCCCTCGCCTGTCACACACACACGCACACGCACACACACACACACACACACACACACACACACACACACACACACACACACACACACACACACACACACACACACACACGCACACACACACACATACACAGACACATACAGCGCGAGCATTCAAACCCTTCTCCTCCTCACCCTCGCATGAGCATGGCCGAGGCCACCATGGCGGACGCAAGGTGAGAGACAAGAGAGGAGAGAAGAAAAATGTTCGGCTGTCGCACCGCTGGCCAGTCTCTCTCTTCCCACCGTTCCGCCGGCAGGGCGGGCGTGCTCGGTTCCTCATGTCCCGGGCACCGGAGGACGCGGGAGGGTCTTGAGTGCCCCTCCAGGCGCAAAACATGGACGATCTACCGCGGCGGTGGACCGATCGGGCGCGGGTTTGTGTGCTTCCGCCGCCGCCCTCCTTTTTTGCTCCCGCCCCCTTCTCCACGCCCGCGTGAGGGGCGCGCCCCGTTCCCTGTCTGCACACCAGCCGCCCGGGCAAGGCACTCAGAGGGTTGAGCGCGTGCTCCGGAGGGGCGAGCCGGGAGGTGCAAGCCAGGCCTGTGACGGGCCCGGGCGCGCGCAATCTGCACGCCCGCGGGGCCGGAGGCCGCCGAGACAGCCAGCTGCTGTTCTCGTCCCATTTCCTCAAGAACCTCCTCTCCCTCCTCGCACAGCGCCGCCGCGCCTGCCTCCTCCCCGACCGTCAAGGCCGACCCGGGCTCTGCTACTGCTGCGCCCGCTGCTGCTGCCATCCCCGCCGACCTATCCACCCCCGTCGGCCCGGCCCTGGCGTCTCTGCTGGCCCTGAATAACACAAACAACCCGGCCACCCCGCCCCCGCCCCCCGACACGGCCGACGCCGTGGCCGCCCTCGTCCGCCTGCGTGCCTGGGCGGCCGCCGCCCGCGAGGCTGACGCGGTCGCGACCGCCACCCACGCGGCGGCTGACCACCTGCTGCCCCCCATCCTGCGGCGGCCGCCCCTGCCCGGCGCGCTGGACCCGGCGGCCGCGGCCGGCCTGGCCGTCCTCGACTGGGCGGCCGTCACGCGGGGCCGGGGCGGGCGGGCCGTCCGGGCCCGCCTGGCCGACGTGGCCGCCATGGCCGCGGTCGGCCGGGCCGCCGCCGCGGCGGCCCAGGTGGCCAGCCCGCAGCTGGCCACCACGCCCGCCTCCTTGCCCTCGCTCTCCCACCTGGGCGGCGGTGCCGCCACCGCCTCCGCCGCCGCCTCGCCCTCGCCCACACCCTGGATGATGCCGGGCGGGGCGGTCAAGGGCGGGGGCAAGCCCGCCCGGACGGGGAAGGGCGCGGCCGCCCGCATCGCGGCCGCGGCTGCCGCGGCCGCCGCGGCCGTCGCCTCCCCGCCGACCGCCCCCTCCGGCCGGACCTATACCTCCCGCTTCCGAGGCGTCCACCAGACCTTCCCCACCCGGCGGTGGGAGGCCCAGTTCCGGCGGGCGGGGAAACCCACCTCCCTGGGCTGCTTTGACGATGAGGCGGAGGCGGCCCGGGCGTACGATAAAATGCAGCTGTGGTGCGAACTGCACGGGGCTGGCGGGTCGAAGGGAGGCATCACCAACTTTGACCCGGCCGCCTATGAGGGCGACCTGGCCTACCTGCAGCACGTCTCCCAGGACGACCTGGTGGCCGCCATGCGGGCGGAGGGGCGGTGCCAGGCGGCGGCCCGGTCGTTGGCGGGCAAACGGGGCGGCAGCGCGGGTAGCGGCGGGCGGGGCCGGGGCCGGGGGCGGTCCTCCAGCCGGGGCGGGACGCCGGGGGCTGTTGAGTGAGATTGTTGAGATAGTCAGTGCATTTTTCCTTTCCCTCCCGCCCCGTCTTCTGCTCTACCGTCACACTCCATGCCCGTCCTTACCATGCACCTCGCTCTTCAGCGCGCGGCCAGGCCCCTGGCGCCATCGCGCTCAACTGGCCACGCAGCGGTCGCACTTGCCCTCCCCGCGGCGGCGCGCCAGCACAAGTCGGCTGGCCGCATTGGCGGCGGCGCCCGCCTGGTGGTGCGTGCGTGCTTTTGAAGGACGGGCGAGAGAGGGGTCCGTGCCAACTCACCTGGCGGGCTTGGACGAGTGACGTGCAATGCGTGTGCATGCAAATCAGGGCACGAGAGGGGATTCCTTGGTGCCGCACGGGCGGAAAAAAGACCAACCTCTCTCACCTAGCCATGCCCAACCCCACCTCCCCCAGTCGTTTTCCACGCCCGACGACGCCGCCGCCACGGCAGGCCCCATCACGGACGACCTCATGGCCACCATGGCAGCCAAGATCGAGGCCGCCCTGGGCCCGGGCACGTCCGCGGCCGTCTCAGACGCGTCCGGCGATGGCCGGCACGTCGTGGTGGACGTGGTCTCCCCCTCGTTTGCCGAGGCAAAATCGACCATGCAGCGCCAGCGGGCGGTCTTCAAGGCGCTGTGGGAGGAGTTGAGCGATGATGGCATGGTGCACGCGGTGGACGCGATGACGACGCGGACGCCCGAGGAGGCGGCGTCTGGGGGCCAGTGAAGAGAAGTGAAGAGAGACAACAGGGAGGAGGCGTGGTCTTTTGTTGAGCAGCCCCGGGTTGAGGTGCTGTTCGCGCGTAGTCTGCTTTTTTCACATTGGCTTTCTCCTCCCCATACCCTGCACGCACTCGCTCCACGCACTCCCATCCTCCCACGCGCTCCAAGGGTGTGTGTGAGGCTGACACGCACACACGCAGGTCTCTTTTCATGCGTGGAGCCTCCCCGGCCACAGCACCCTCACCCTCCTCCTCCTCTGACGACGAGCAGCAGCAGCACCCCCCAAACCCACCCGGCCCGCGCCGCGCGGCGACCGACCCAGGCGACTGCTCCGACGCTCTACTCGCCGCGGCGGGGGCGACCCTGACCGCCCGGCGGACGGCTGCGAGACAGACAGCCCGCAAGGCGGGCAAGGCGAGCGGCGGGCCGTTGCTCGTCAAGGGCCGGCGGCCTGTGAGCGCGGGCGGCGTGGGAAGCGTTCCTGGTGGTCGCCGCCCGGGCGCCCGCCTCGCCCCCCTGGGCGGCTCGCCCGACGACGCCGGCGCGACCGCGTCCGCTCTACGCTCCTGGTTGACGGCCTTGGCTACCGCACCGGCTGCGTCTCGGTACGCTAAGCACAAGGTAGCGGTCGTCCGGACGGCCCTGCGACTGTTGGAAGCCAAACGGTGAGAGACGAGAGAATGGAGAGAGCAACACTCCCCCACGCGCGTTTCTCTCTCTCTTTCCTCTCACAAGGCGTCTTGCTCTCTCTCTCTCTCCAGCACTGACGCCCAGGAGGCCCAGCTGCGGACCTTGCTTGACGGCCTGACCCTGTGAACCCCCCCCAAAAAGATGAGGCATCGCCTGCTCGCTCTGCATCGCGCGGCAGCCACCACCACCACTTCCGCCACCACCCGGCACGCTACAGCTGCTGGCGTCACCTCCCGCCTCTCCTCGTCCTACGCCCGCGCCATCGCGGCTGCGACGCCCGACGCGGCTGCCGCCGGCGCGGATGAAGCCTGGCCGGTCGTCATTGTGGGCGGCGGGCCGACGGGCGCCCTGCTGGCGGGCCTGCTGGCCCGGGCGGCCGTGCCGGCGTTGCTGCTAGAAAAAGGTGCGGACCCAGGTGAGGCGGGGGGTGGCCCGACGGGCGGGGGCGGCCACCCGGCCGCCCACTTCATCACCGCCCGCTCCATGGAAGTGTTGCGGAGCTTGCCAGTAGCAGCAGTCGGTAAGAGCGGCGGGTCCGTCGCGGACGCCGTGGCCGCCGCCTGCCCGCCTCTGCCCCAGTGGCGCCGGTTTGTTTATGGGCCCGGCGCGGCCGCACCCGGCGGCCGCCCCTGGGCCGTCGTCGACCACTTCGGTGCCGCCGCACCCGACCCGGCCACGCCGCGCCCGCCGGTCGACCTGGGAGTCTCCCCCGAGCCGGTCGCGCACCTGGCTCAGCCCCGCCTGGTGGCGGCCCTGCACGCGGCTGCGAGCGCAGCCGCGACTGCTGCTGGGACGGGCGGGGAGATCAGGTATGGGTGCGAGGTGCGGGGCAACGCTTTGCACCCTCTCCCTCCCGCGTGCGCCCACCCCACGGGCCCGGGTGCCCTGCTGACTTACCACACTACGACTAAGCCTGGCGGCGGCCGCCCCTCCACCTCGCAAAAGGCCGTCCGTGTCGCGGCGCGCTTCATCATTGCGGCCGACGGTGCTCGCTCTGGCCTGCGCGCCGCCTCCGGCGTGGCCATGGACGGCCCGGCCGCCGTCTCCCACCTGGTATCCATCCACTTCAAGTCCCGGGCAGGCGGGGACGCCCTGCTGAAGAACGGAAACGCCTCCCCCCCAGCCATGCTCTACTTTTTCTTCACGCCGGCGGCAGCAGGCGCGCTCGTCGCGCACGACTTGCGGGCGGGCGAGTTTGTGGCCCAGGTGCCCGTCTTCCCGCCCTTACAGTCCGGGGCTGCGCTGGCAGCTGACACGACCGCCTGTGCGGCCCTTGCCCGGGCGGCGCTGGGGCTGGGCGGCGGCGCCGACGTGGCCGTCCTGGACGCACGCCCCTGGACGATGAGTGCCCGGGTCGCACAAAATTACGCGCCCGCCTACCCGCCTTCCTCTCTGCCGCCTCACTCAGCCCTCCTCCTGGCGGGCGATGCCGCGCACGAGATGCCGCCGGCGGGAGGGTTCGGCATGAACACGGGCCTGCAGGACGCGGGCGGGCTGGCCCCGAAGCTGGCAGCGGTGCTGGGAGGGGATGGGCCGCCCTCCTTGGTCACCCACGCCTACGGCGCCGAGCGCGGGCCTGTCGCGGCCGCCCTGGCGGCCCTGTCCCTGGCCAACTGGAAGGCCGCCCTGGCGGTGCCCCGGTCAGTGGGCGCGGACGACCGGGCGGCGGGAGCGCTGGCGGCTGTCGCGGCCTCCGTGGCCCGGGTGGCGGGTGTGGGGCCGGCCACGAGCGCGCTGGAGGCCGGCCTGGCCGCCGGCCGCGCCCTGACCACGTCCCTGGGCGGCGCCACCGGCGATGCCTGGCGCCGGTCCCGGGCGCAGGCGGCCTTGAAGGCGCCCGGCGCGGGGCTGAGACTGTTGTTCGAGGGGGCCGACCTGGGGAGCGTGTACCGAGGGGGTGAGTGCGCGCTGGCGCCCCCTGCCGCGTCGCCCTCGCCCCCTCCACGCACGCCACCACCCTTCACGGATGCGGCAACGTACACGCCTTCTCTTGTCCCGGGCGCCCGTTTCCCAGCCGCCGCCGTGCGGGTCCTTGGCGGCGCCGGCCCAGGGCCGGGGCCCGCCGTGCTCACGGCCGGCCTGACCTCCACTGTCGACCTCCCGGCCGCCCTGGGCGGCGCCGAGCCGCACCGCCCCGTCGCCGTCCTGGTGATTGATGCTGGCGCGGCGGGCGGTGTAGATGGCGCGGCGCCCTGGGTGGCGGCCGGCAAAGTTCTGGTGGCGGCCGGGGCGCCCCTGGCGACGGCGGTGCTGGTGGGGAGAGAAGGGGAAGCGAGGGATGCGGGCGATTTCAAGGGCTGCGTCCTCTTGGGCGACGACCCGGCCGCACCGGAAGGCGCGACCTGGGAGGCGGTAGCCGGCAGGTGTGCGGGCGAAACGCGCCCCGTCGCCCTGCTAGTCCGGCCGGACGGGGTGATCGGGTGGGTGTCGCCGCCGGGTGGTGGCCGGGCGGCCCAGGCCGAACAGGCGCAGGCGGCGTTGGCGGGCGGGCTGGCTGCCGTGTTTGGGTGGCGGCAGGATGGGGGAGGCCGGCGGCCGGCGTGGGCCACCAATGACCAGGCCGACGTGTGATGGTGTTGTGTCAAGGCGCGCCGCGGAGAGGCGTTCCCGTGTATTCTAGTTCATTCCCTCACTCTCCCCTCACTCTCTCCCCCTTTTTTTTTTTCATCATCCCCGCACCTTGCGCGGCGTCCCCTTGACATCCCCGACCGGCGTCGGGCTCCGGGTCTGCACCATGGCCGGGTACAGGTCGCCATCCGACTCGTCGCCCGACGAGTCCTCCGAGCCAGGCGGGGCGGGGGCTTGAGGCGGGCTGGGCGCCGGCTGTGCTGCTGCCACCGGCGGCGGCACGCCCGCGGCCGCGGCGCTCTTGAGGGCGTTCTCCAACTCCCCGCTCGCGGCCGCGGCCGCCGCGGCGGCCGCCTCCGCCGCCACCAGCGCCTGAAACACGTGCTCCGTCGCGGCCCGCCGGCCGGCCAGCTTCTCCATCATGCGGCGCTCCGTGGGCGAGCCTGCCAGCGGGGGGGGAGGTGGTGGAGGGGGGGGCGCCGGCGAGGGCAGCAGGGCTTTGCCCTTTCCGCCACCACCCACGCCGCCTTGCTGCTGCTGCCCTTTCCGCCACTGCCCGATCCAGGCCCGGGCTTCCGCCCGGGCGACAGCGGCTTTCAACGCGGCCGCCTCCCGCGCGGACGCCGCGCTCACCGCCGCCGCCGCGGTCGGCAGTGCGGCCGACGCCCGGGCTTGCCATCTCGCGGCGGCCGGCGCTACGGAGCGGGCCAGCCCTAGCACGTCCGCCGCAAACCGGGCGACGAGCGGGGGCAGGCCGGCCGGGATGCCGGAGGGGGTGAGATAGGTGGGGCTGGCCCAGGCGGTGCCCGGCTCGTCCGGGCGCAGGGCGGACGAGCGCGACGAGGAGGAGGAAGGAGAGAGGATGGTGGATGACGCGCCACTGCCGCCGCCGCCGCCGCCGCCGCCGCCGCCGCCACCGCCCTCTTTCCTGGCGCCGACCAAACCACTCACGGCCTGTCCTCCCTCAGCCACCACCGGCCCCAGGCCCATCTGGCCGGCCAGCTTGTTCAGGGACTTGCCCAGGACCTCAAACTCCGCGCCCGCGGCGGCCGTCTGGTCCAGCGCACCTGGCAGGTCGTCGTTCATGACCCGGGCCGCGGCCTCCATTTCGACGGCCATGGCCTCCATGGCGACCGCCGCGGACTCGGCGGCGGTCGCCGCGGCTTCCGCGCGTTTAAAAGTCGGGGCGGCGACCAGCAGGAGCGTGGTCAGGAAGCCAAAGGCCGACGCGACGGCAGCCGCGCAGGCGACCACCACGATGACCGCGTTTTGGGAGAGGAGGGCGGGTTGTTGGGGTGGGGGTGGTGTGGGGGAGACCGGGCTCACACCGCGGAAGGGCAGGGCGGGTGTGGTCGTGAGGCGTGCGCGCCGGGCGGGCCGGGCGGGCCGGGCCGGGCGGCCGGGTAGGGCGGCGGGCCGGGTTGGACAGCACCCCTCACCATGTCTGCTAGGCGCAGGCGCCCGCATGCGCACGCGTGGGGCGCACCCCTGGGCGTGAACCCGATGCCGGGTGGCCAGGCGGATGGCTTCCTGTTGTTGCTGGGCGGCAGTGTCCTCGCGCCGGGGATCAAGGCGGCCGCCAGCGCAACTTGTGACGAGCCCAAATGAAATGCCCTGTAAACAGCGTGGCGTGTCCTTGTCCACCTTCTCCCCCCCGTCACTCCCCCGCTTTCTCCCCCGCGCCGTGAGCGGGTCACACCCCGCTCCGCAACCCACAATGCTGCGCCCGCTCCTGCTGGCTCTGCTGTTGGCGACAGCCGCCTCTGCCCAGCCCGATGACGCCGCGTCCGCCTCGGCCTCCTGGCCCGCCGCCGGCTCGCGCGAGCTGGAAGTCCGGATGCCGCCGTTTGAGACGCCGGAGCCCGAGGCCTACCTCTGCACGTCCGCCTCCCTGCCGGGGGATGGGGCCACGCCCCTGCGGCTGACGGGTGTGCGGCCCCTGTCGTCGGCGTCCACCGTCCACCACATGCTGCTATTTGGTGAGGAGATGTGGAGAGAGAAAAAGGCGGGCCCCGTCTACCAATGCCCGGCGCCGCGCGGCGCCGCGCTGGGGGGGGGCCCTCAACCCCCTCATTTCCCATCACCATCATCCTCCATTCCCTCGTTCTCTCAGGTTGCGACGCCCCGCCCACCACCGACCCCGTCTGGGAGTGCCGGGGCCACGCCGTGTGCGGGGGCAACAATCCGGCCACCCAGCACGTCCTGTACGGGTGGGCCAAGGACGCGCCGCCCATGGTCCTGCCAGACGGCGCAGGGTTCCGCCTGGGCGGCGGGGCGGGCACCCGCTCCCTCGTTCTCCAGGTCCACTATACCCAGCGGCGGCCGCCGGGCGATGCGTCCGGCGTCCGCCTGGCCCTGACCGCCGACCCCGTCCCCTTTGCGGCGGGGCTGACCATGTTTGCCCTCTTTTTTTCGTTGCCCCCCAAAACGCCTGCCGTCCGCGTGCCCAACGCCTGCTGCCTGCGCGGGTTTGAGCCGGCGCACGCCTTCGCCTTCCGCGTCCACACGCACGACCTGGGGCAGGAGGTGTACCTGGAGACGGGGCTGCCCAAGCGCTTCCGGGGCGGGGCGGGCGGCGGGGACGCGCCCCTGGCCCGCGTCGCGGGGCGGTCCCCGCAACTGCCCCAAGGGTTCACCCCCCTCGCCACCCCGCTCACCGTCTGGCCGGGCGACCGCCTGACGGTGACGTGCGTGTTCAATACGACCGGCGTGGCCCACACCGTCCACGCGGGCGCCACGCACGCGGACGAGATGTGCAACCTGTACCTGATGGCCTGGGGCGCGCTGCCGGCGTTCGGGACGTGCGTGGACGCCGGGCCGGGCGTGACCGACCGGCGGGGGCCGGGCGGGGTGGGGTTGGGCCTCACAGCCGTCCCGGAACCCGCGGCGGTCTTCCCGCCGGGCTTGCGGGAGGGTCCGGGCGGGCCGCCCCCTCGGTCTGGACCCCCACCCATCGGGGGCGGGGCGGACGGCCGGCCGGCGGGGGGTGGCGCCGCCGACGGGGCGGCCGTCTCGTCCGCGGCGGCCGGCGATGCGGCGGCACCGCGCGGCCTGGGCCAGGCCACGGGAGTGGCCTGGGCCGGGAACGGCACCCTGCTCGTCCTCCACCGCGCGGGCCGACCCTGGGGCGGCGGCTCGTTCGACCGGTTCACGCACGCGTTCCGTGCGGGGGACGGCGGTCCCCCGCCCGGGCCCATCCCGGACTCCACCCTGGTCCGCGTGGACGCGGATTCGGGGGCCGTGCTGGGCGCCACGGGCGCAGGCCTCTTCCTCATGCCGCACATGGTCACGCCCCTGGTGCGGGAGGGCGCCGGGCGGGCGTGGGTGGCCGACACGGGCGCGCACGCGGTCCACCTCCTCTCGCCCGACGGGACGCGCATCGAGCGCACGCTGGGCACGCCGGGCGTGTCGGGGAGCGGGCCCGCCCATTTCTGCAAGCCCACCCACGTCGCGGTGGGCGGGGGCGGAGACATCTACGTGGGCGACGGGTATTGTGGGGCCCGGGTCGCCCGGTTTGGCCCAGACGGCCGCCACTTGCGGGATTACGACCTGGCGGCCGCGGGCGGGGCCACCGCGGGCGGGCCGTCCAACGCGCCCATCGTCGTCCACGCCATCGCCCTGGACGAGTGCGCCGGCATCCTGGTGGCGGCTGACCGGGAGCGGAAGGCCGTGCGCGGGTTTGACCTGGCGACTGGAAACCCGACCGGGTCATGGGACCTGTCTCGGCATGGGCAGGTCTACGCCCTCGCGCCCGGCCCTTACGGCTCCTTCATCGCCCTGGCCTGGGACCGGGACGCGCCCGGGTCGCCGGCCCGGGCGGTGCTGCTGGCGGACAATCCGCCGACCCCGCCGCCCGCCATGGTGAGGAAGGGGGGCGAGGGCGCCCCCCAACCCGACGGCGCGGAGGAAGTGTGGGACCTCCCCGGCGCGGACGCCCCGCACGACCTGGCCGTCCTCGCCGCGCCCGCCCGGTACGGCGGCGGGGACCGCCCCCTGGCCCTGGTCATCGGCGAGACGCACGGGGATGGAACGGGGGCGGTGCGCAAGTACATCCTCGTCAGCGGGGCCGGGGTGGCCGAGGTCGAGAAAGGAGGTGGAGGCGGGGAGGGTGGCGGCGGACAAGCCACGCCCGCTGTGGACGCCTGGGCCGCCATGCACGCGTCCGCCGCGGCCGTGCGTGCGAGCGCGGCTGCCGCCCTGGCGGCTGAGGCGGCGGCGGGGCCGAAGGCGGTGCCCCCAGGTGGGCACGCAGGGCACGGCGGCGGGCCTCCCCCTCCAGCGGAGAGGAAGGAAAATGAGGAGGAGGTTGCGGCCGACGACCCGCACGCAGGCCACGACCACCACGACCACGCCGCCGGCCCGGGAATCGACTCCGGCTCTGGCGATGATGATGGCAAGGATGAGGAAAATGACGCCGCAAGCCCTGCTGCGCCCGGCCTTTTGGCGGCCAAGCTCGCGTCGGCCAGGTCGGCCGCGGCGGCCTGGGCGGCGGCCGCCGACTCCCGGGCGGCGGCCGCCATGCCGGAGAGTGCGCCCGCCCCGCACACGCTGGCGGCAGGGGCGGTGTGTGTGGGCGGGGTGGCCTTTTTGTGGTGGCGCAGGCGGCAGGCAGCGGCGGC
>Ga0315273_10005731_pt1 | contig 15402 bp, 12 predicted proteins | sample YL17G02_0_MG_FD_205753 | JGI IMG/M metagenome (GOLD analysis project Ga0315273, IMG submission 205753) | Sediment microbial communities from Yellowstone Lake, YNP, Wyoming, USA - YL17G02_0 | ecosystem: Environmental > Aquatic > Freshwater > Lake > Sediment | place: USA: Wyoming | collected...
AGTCAGTCCGGGCGGGATGATGACCGCCACCTCAGCTTGGCCGCTGTCCACCGCACTCTTCGCGGCCTCGGGAGTGGCCGCCTGGGACACGGTCAGCAGGCCGGCCAGTTCCGGGCTGGTCAGAGCGGCCGTGATCGCGGCGCCGGCCGTGCCGGTGGCGGCGCTGCCCGCCCCGGCGCTGCCCGCCCCGGCGCTGCCGGCCCCGGCGGCGGAATCCTGGTTGACCACGACGGTCTTCACCGGGGAGAGGGCGAAGTTGCTTCCGGAGCCGAAGGCGGCGCCGATGGCCCCGGCCAGCAGCAGGGGAGCGAGCAGCATCATGGCGAGGCCGGCGACGCTGCGGTAGACGTGACGGACGTCTTTCCAGGCTATGGCGAGAGAGCGCACGCGTGTCTCCCGGCTCGGCCTAGTCCCTGAGCGCCTTGCCTGTCAGATGGAGGAACACCATCTCCAGGTTCGGTTCGGCCAGGTCGATCTTGGTGATCCGGGCGCCGGCGGCCCGGGCCGATTCGAATAGCTGGGGCATCAGGATGTTGGCGTCCTCGACGAGGAGAGAGAGTTGTCCATCCTCCTCCTCCGAGACGCTCGCGACCTCGGGGAGCGCCCGCCACTGCTCGGCGAGCAGATGCGCGTTGCGGTCCAGGGCGACGTCGACCCGGGTCCGCTCGCCGACCATCTGCACGAGTTCCGCCTGGGTCCCGACGGCGATCATCCTGCCCTGGTCCATGATCCCGATCCGGTCGGAGAGTTCCTGCGCCTCTTCCATGTAGTGGGTGGTGTAGAGGACGGTCATTCCACCGGCGTTCAGGTTCTTGACGCCGTCGAGGATAGCGCGCCGGCTCTGGGGGTCGATCCCTACCGTCGGTTCGTCGAGATAGAGGATGTGCGGCTTGTGAAGCAGCGCCGCGCCGATATTGACCCGGCGCTTCATGCCGCCGGAGTACTTGTCGACCCGGTCCTTCTGCCGGTCGACCAGGCCGATGAGCTCGAGCACCTCGTCCACCCGCTTGGTCAGGGCGGCCCCGTTCAGGCCGTACATCCTTCCCCAGAAGGTGAGGTTCTCCCGACCGCTCAGGTCCTCGTAAAGGGCGATGTCCTGGGGGACCACCCCGATGAGCTTCTTGACTTCGTCCGGCTTGCGGACGACCGAGAAGCCTCCCACGTCCGCCTCGCCGGAGTCTGGCTTGAGGAGGCAGGAGAGGATCGAGATGGTAGTGGTCTTGCCGGCTCCGTTGGGACCGAGGAGGCTGAAGATCTCCCCTTCCCTGATGGCGAACGAGACGCCGTCGACGGCCACCGGGCCTTTTGGCGGGTCGAACTGCTTGCGCAGCTTGTCCACCACGATCGCGTCCACGCCGTACCTCCTAGCTGAAGACCTCCTCGCGGCTCACAAGCGCCTTGTCCATCTTGAAGGCCTCGTGGAGCGCTTTGACCGCGGTCTGGACCTGCTGCTTGCGGATCACACAGCTGATCTTGATCGAGCTGGTCGAGATCATCTCGAGGTTGATGCCGTTGTCGGCGAGGACTTGGAACATCTTGGCGGCCACGCCCGGGTAGGTCCTCATCCCGGCGCCTACCAGCGTCACCTTGGCCACGTCCCGGTCGGTGTCGATGGAAGAGAAGCCCAGTTCGTCCTTCAGCGCGTTTAGGACGGTGGCGATCTTGTCCAGGTCGTCCTCTGCGGCCGTGAAGGAGATATCGGCCGCGCCGTGCGCGGACACGTTCTGGATGATGAGATCGATGTTGACATTCGCCTTGGCCAGGGCCGTGAAGACTTTGGCCGCTTCCCCGACCTGGTCGGGAAGGTCGTGGATGGTCACCTTCGCGTCGTCGAGAGCGTAGGTCACACCGGAAACGATCGCCTGTTCCATGCCTCTGTCATCCTGTCCTATCAGTGTGCCGGGTGCGTTGGTGAAACTGGAGCGTACCCACAGGGGCACGTCGAAGCGGCGGGCCACCTCGATGCTGCGCAGCATCATGACCTTGGCGCCGCTCGAGGTGAGTTCGAGCATCTCGTCGTTGGAGATGAAGTCGAGCTTGCGGGCCTCGGGGACGATACGGGGGTCCGCAGTGTAGATCCCGTCGACGTCGGTGAAGATCATGCAGGCTTCCGCGCCAAGGGCGGCCGCCAGCGCCACCGCGGTGGTATCTGAACCGCCCCGGCCGAGCGTCGTCACATCCTGGTCCGTCGATACGCCCTGGAATCCCGCCACGAGGACGATCTTGTCTTCCTCGAGGGCCTGCTGGATCCGGCGTGGCCGGATGTCGAGGATCTTGGCCTTGGTATGGACGGTGTCGGTCAGAATCCCGGCCTGAGAGCCGGTGAGCGAGATCGCGTCGTAGCCGAGCTCGTGGATGGCCATCGCCACCAGAGCCGCCGAGATACGCTCTCCGGTCGAGAGAAGCATGTCCATCTCGCGGGCCGGCGGGTTCTCGGAGATCTCCTCGGCCATCTCGATGAGCTCGTCGGTCGTGTCTCCGCGGGCCGAGACGACGGCGACCACCGGGTGGCCTTCCTTCCGGGCATCCACGATGCGCTGAGCCACCCGTTTCATGCAGGCGGCATCAGCCACCGACGTCCCTCCGAACTTCATCACGATGATGTTCGTGCGCTCCGCCTTGCGCTCCGGTCCGCCGATGACCACGTACTGGGAGCCGAAGGCGTCTTCCGTCGGGGGGATCCCGTTCTGGGAGGGCTGCTCTTTGTCCGCCACGTCGATCAGTGCTCCGCTTCGAGGTTACACGGCCCTGAATAGTATCCGATTTCCCCGCCGACCGCCGCTGGTCGCGCCGCGCCGCTTGGCGATCAGAGCTCGCGCCGGCCCGTCAGGGCCCGGCCGAGCGTCACCTCGTCGGCGTATTCCAGGTCGCTTCCCATGGGCAACCCCGCCGCCGGACGGGTTATCCGCAGGGTGCCCGCAGCCGTGAAGGCGCGGAGCTCCTCGACGATGTAGAGAGCGGTGGCCTCCCCGGCCATGGTCGGGTTGGTGGCCACGATCACTTCCCGCGTCCCCTCGTCGCCCACCCGGCCGGCCAGCTCCGCGAGGTGGAGCTTCTGCGGTCCGATGCCGTCCAAAGGTGAGAGGGCGCCCCCGAGGACGTGGTAGAGACCGTGATACTCGTGAGTCCGTTCGATGCTGACGATGTCTCCGGGCTCCTCCACCACGCAGATCGTAGTGGTGTCGCGCCGGGTATCCCGGCAGATGTCACACAGCTCCTCTTCGGTGAGGTTGAAGCAGCTCGTGCAGAAGCGGACGACCTCTTTGACCTCGATCAAAGCGTGGGCCAGGGGAAGGACTTCCTCGGGAGGCAGCTTGAGAAGGTGGAACGTCAGGCGCTGGGCGGTCTTCGGCCCGATGCCGGGAAGCTTGCTCAGCTCATCGATGAGCTTCTGGACGGTTGGGCTGAACATACGGGCAGGGCTTAGGTGCTGCCGCGGCCGATTAGAACGGCAGGCCGGGGATGTTCAGACCGGCGGTGATGCCCCCCAGTTTCTTGTTGGCGAGTTCCTGCGCCGAGCGGAGCGCCTCGTTGGCGGCGGCCATGATCATGTCCTCTAGTATCTCCACGTCCTCGGGGTCTACCGCGGCCGGGTCGATCTTGATGCTCTTGATCTCGATGGCGCCGGTCACCTCCACGGTCACCATGCCTCCGCCCGCGGAAGCCTCTACCACCTCGTTGGCCAGGTCCTCTTGCATCTTGGCCATGTCGGCCTGCATCTTCTGGACCTGCTTCATCATCTTGTTGTAATTGGGGTTCACTGCAGCCTCCTGGGCGGGTCTAGCGGGCGGGGTCGTCGTATCTAGCGGGCGGGACCGTCGTCGATGACGCTGGCGTCGAATTCCTGCTTGAGCCGCAGCAATAGCTCGTCTTTGCTCAGGATTCTAGCATCTTCCTCCCTGGGCTCCGGCTCGGGCCGCTCCTGCACCGTCACTCGGGCGACGACGTTCAGGCGCTTGCCGGTGACCTCCTGCACGGCCTCGGTTATCACGTGCGGGTTTTCGCCGCGGCCAACCATATCCGCCTGGAATCTGTACCCGGCGGGAAACTTGATCACCAGAGTGTCGCCGTCCACGCTTTCCGGCCGTCCTTCGGCGAGTATCGCGTGGAGACCGCTCTGGCGCTTCTTTACCGCCTCCAGCACGAGGGGCCAGGCCCGCCGGAAATGGTCGACGTCGGCAGTCACGCCCTGAGTCGCACCGGGCGATGCCGTCTCCTCCGCGCCCGCCCCCTCGATCGCCGGCTCTTCCGTCGCCGGGAGATCCACGGGCTCTTCCGTCGGAGCCGGTTGCGCATCCGCGCCGGGCGTTGCCCCGGCCGGTACAGGCGGTGCAGCCTGGTTCGCCGGTCCCTTGCTTCCCGGGGCAGCTACCGTCTGCCGCGCGGTCCCCTGCTGCCCCGCCGCCCCGCGTTGCCGCGCCGGCTCGGGCCGGGCCGCCGGGTGCGTCTCAGCCAAGCGCGCCGCTCCTCCAGAAGGTCCCGACACGTGCGACGCCGTCATCTTGATGAGGACGAGTTCGATCTCGAGCCGCGCGTCCGACCCCTGACGGACGGAGCGCAGAGCCTCGCCCAGCAGGTCGACGAACGCCACCGTCTCCACCGTCGACACCCGGGAGGCCTGGTTCCGCAGCACCTGCTGCTGGTCCTCGGTCATGGCGATGCTGGCCGGCACCGCGCCGGTGTGCTTCACCACATACACGTCGCGGAGGTGGCCGAGCAGGTCCTTGATGAACTGGGCGTAGTCGGTGGCCCCTTGGCCGAGGCGCTCGACGAAGAGCAGGGCGCCCTGAGTGTCACGCTCGTGCACCAGGTCGACCACTTCGAACAGGAGGTCCTGCCGGACCAACCCGAGCATGTCGAGCGTCTGCTGCAGGGTGATGGCGCCCCCGGAATACGTGGACAACTGATCGAGGATCCCGATCGCGTCCCGGAAGCTCCCCCCGGCCGCGCGGGCGATGACGGTGAGCGGCGCCTCGGCCACCTCGATGCCTTCCTGCTGGGCGATGCCCGCGAGCACGCCGACCACCTCCATCACGGCCGGCCGGCGGAAGTCGAAGCGCTGGCAGCGCGACAGGATCGTCGCCGGGACCTTGTGGGGCTCGGTGGTGGCCAGGACGAAGACAGCATGGGCCGGAGGTTCTTCGAGGGTCTTGAGCAGGGCGTTGAAGGCTTCGGAGGTGAGCATGTGCACCTCGTCGACGATGTACACCTTCATCCGGCCTTCCACGGGGGAGAAGTGAACCTTGTCGCGCAGGTCGCGGATGTCGTCGATCCCCCGGTTGGAGGCCGCGTCCATCTCGATGACGTCCATGGCGCTGCCCCGGCGGATCGCCTCGCAGTGGGGGCACGTCCCGTCCGGGTGGGCTGTGGCTTTGCCCTGGCCGGCGTCGCAATTGAGCGCCATCGCGAGGATCTTGGCAGTGGACGTCTTGCCGGTGCCGCGAGGACCGGTGAAGAGATACGCGTGACTCACGCGGTCCTGGTTGATGGCGTTGACGAGCGTTCGGGCCACGTGCTCCTGCCCGACGATGTCCTCGAAGCGGGCCGGGCGGTACTTGCGGTAGAGGGAGATTGCCATGCGCTGAAGGATCCTTTATGAGAGGCAGCTGAAAAGCGAAGCCCCGGCCGCCGGAACGCACTGGGCGGCGCGATGCTGTGTCCTCAGTCGCGCGAATAGCGCTGCTATTCGCGTTCCCTGCGTCCGTCTCTCGCGCATGCCCATCACCTTCCTGCGGCGAAACGTCACTTTTCAGCAGCCTCAGGAAGGGCTCGCCGAGTGGCGCGATTATATCAGCCGCCCTCGACGCTTCCGCGGCCGGCGCAGCGCGGCGGGAGAAAGAAAAGGACCGTGCACCCACCGTCGAAGACAAGCCTCCGAGCGCCCGCCGGCAGCCGGCTCAGACCAAGCTACCCCACGGCACATGAAAGAGTCCGCTTAGGGCTGCTACCTCCCGGTCCTGACCCGGTTCACGGAGTTCCATTGCGTAGGACCTGGCCGTCAACACCGCTTACCGGCGTCAGACCTCACAGGCCCGCTCCTCGGGTGGGGATTCAGCCCCGCTAAAGCGGATTGCGGGTACAGGGCACCGCTGGCTCCCCACCTAGCACGGTCGCCGGGAGTATACAGCAGGCGGAGTGGGAGGGATTCGCCGCACTTGCTTCGCAACTGCCGTCCTCACCTCGCCTCCGGCTCGGCTCAGACCGCTCGCTACTCGACAGTCCACCGGACTGTCTCGTCTACGCTCGCGCCCTCGCGGGTTCGGAATCCGACCCTTCTGTGAGGTGCTCCGTCCTCTTTTCTTGGGCCAAGGCGGAGTGGGAGGGATTCGAACCCTCGAGACGAGTTACCCCCGCCTACACGATTTCCAGTCGTGCTCCTTAAGCCAACTCGGACACCACTCCGCGCGACGCGCCGGCCTTTAGGCAGGCGCGATTATAGCCTGTCAAGGCCACGTAGGCTGCCCTCCCACCACGACCGTCCAGACGACGAGGGTCAGCCCCGCCGCCAGGGTGCCGGGAGTGATGAACGCTCCTATCGGGTCGTGCGTCACCTCAGACGGTGGGAGGATCCGCAGACTGACCGCGACAATGACGATACTGGCGGCGATCGCCGCGATGATCTGGCCGCCGGCAACTCCCAGGTAGACGATGACGAAGCCGTAGGTGGCCAACGAGCCGAGGCCGAAGAGCACGCGCTCCCCGCCGGACAGCCTCTGGCCGGCTCCCTGCCCGACCAGGATGATCGCGATGGTCGCCAGGAAGAACCCGAACCCCAGGAGGAGATAGCCCACGCGAACGTCGAGGAACTGGATCTTTGCCGCGAACTCGCCTCGGGCTAGGACCTCGGGCATAGCGCGATAGAGCGAGTGCGCCGCGGTGTGGATGCCGTATCCGCACAGCCCTATGGCCAGGCCGACCCAGAACATCCACGCGTAGGGGCTGGAGATGACCGAGTAGACGTTGAGCGTGCCGCGGTTCGATTGCGTAAGTACCAGGAAGAGCCGGGTGAACGCGAACGCGCAGAGGGCGGGCAAGAGGATAAGGAAGACCAGGTCGAAGGGGGTGTGCGACCAGGAGCCACTCGGAACAGCGGCGCCGGCGCGCACGCCCTGGAAGATCTCCCAGGCCAGCAGCGAGATCATCACCCAGAACACACTCCGCGCCACCGGCGCGGTCGCACGTATCTGGGCCACGTTTGCTCTCACATCCTCCCCCGATCGCCGTTCCCCGTATGTGGGGAGCAGCGCCGCCATTCTATCGCGCTATCGACGAAGGACTCTAGAGGATGAAGGGGATGAGCGCTTTTCGCTCCCGCGGATAGTCGGCGAACTCCTGTCGGTACCAGCGGTGGGTCCTGATGGCGCGGGGAGCGAGGTTGGCCACGGTCCAGATGAAGAACGCCGTCGCACCCGGGTTCCAGCAGGCCAGGGCCCAGCCTCCCCACTCGACCATCTCGCCCAGGTAGTTGGGGCAACTCACGAACCGGTAGCCGCCCCCGTAGGGGATCATATATCCAGTCTCGCCGCCGGAGCGCAGCCTGATCAACACCCGGTCGGACTGCTGGTTGAGAGCGTAGCCCAACCAGAAGAGGATGAACCCGGCGATGAAGCGCGGGTCGACCAACCAGGAGGTCTGCAGGTCGGGCCCCAGAGTGAACAGGTACCGTGCGTTCAGATAGCCGTTCCCGACGTTGAACGCGGCTCCCATAGCGATGATCGACACCGTCATGCTTCGCCCGCGGCTGCGCAGACGGAACGGGTAGATGAACGAGCGGTGCACATAGTGGGCCGCCCACATGAGCAGGAGCACGACGGCCACCGGGTTGCCCCGCTGGTCGCCGACCGCGTAGAGCACCACGAACGTGATCAACGACGGGGATTCCATCAACACCCAGCCCCAGCGCGCGCTGGTCCTCGGCCCCCAGCCGCCGCGGGTGAAACGCCCGTAGGGAGCGGTCACGAAGAAGAGCGCGACAAAGGTGACGGCCGCGAGGGCTATCCACGCGACGACCAGCCAGTGGTAGAAAGCGGCCTCATCCATGAGGGCACTTATACCATTTGCCGCGCGCGGCGGCATGCGGCCGCGCCGGCGCCAATGGCCCGGCAGCATGCGGCCGCGCCGGGCGCGACCCGCGCGGCGCCTCCGGCCCTTGGCGGGCCGCGCCCACCCCGTGTACCCTGCAGCCATGCATCAGATCGTGAACATCATCGGGCCGACGTTCTTCGCGGTGCTCGTGGGGTACATCTTCGGGAGGGTGAGCAAGGCCAACCTTGCTCCTCTCATCGACATCTCGATGTACATAGCGGTGCCGGCCCTGGCCTTCAGTTCCATGTTCGCGAGCGAGATCGTCATAGGCGAGGCCATAAAAGTGTGGGCGGCCTGCCTCATCATCATGGCCGGGACGCTGGTGGCCGCCCTCCTGCTCTTCACCGGCATCCGCCAGAAGCACTCCGGGCTCTACCTCCCGATCGTGTTCACGAACTTCATCAACATCCCCCTGCCGATCATCTACCTGGCGTTCGGTGACGCGGGAGCAGCCCAGGCGCTGCTCATGTACATCCCCCAGGGCCTGGTCATGTACTCACTCGGGGTGTACGTCGCCTCGGGGGAGAAGGATATGAAACAAGGTCTGCGGGTGATGATGCGGACGCCGCTCATCTACGCGGCCATCCTCGGCCTGGCCTTGAACCTCCTCCACGTTCCTCTGCCCACGGTCGTCGTCGGATCGGTCAAGCTGCTCGGGCAGGCTGCCGTGCCGCTGATGCTGCTCATACTGGGGACGAGTATCGGCCGCTTCCGCCTGACCCAGATCCCGCTGACGGCGGCCGCCAGCGTGCTGCGGGTGGGAGGCGGCTTCGCGTTCGGCGTGCTCGCGGTCTGGCTGCTGGCGATCACGGGGGTGACCCGGTCGGTAGTCCTGTTCGAGGCGGCGATGCCCGCCGCGGTCTTCGTGTCGGTGTTGGCGGCCAAGTACAAGAACGAGGAGGAGCTCGTCTCCTCGGTGGTGCTGGCCACCACGCTCATGGCCATCGTGGTCATCCCGGCTCTGCTTTACTTCTTGGCGTAAAGCGGGGATTATTCCCGCCATGGACGTCGACCGGAGCATCTGGGCCCAAGGACTGACGCGGGACTTCGCGGACCTCAAGGCCGTCGACGGCGTCGATCTTTCCATCGAGTCGGGACGGATCTTCGGCTTCCTCGGCCCCAATGGTTCCGGAAAGACGACCATGGTGCGCATGCTCACGACCATCCTCAAGCCCAGCGCCGGCTCGGCCCGGGTGGCGGGATTCGACGTGTCGAAGAACCAGGGCGAAGTGCGGGAGCGCGTGGGAGTGGCTCTGCAAGAGGTCGGGTTGGACGGGCTCATGACTGCGCGGGAGATGCTCGTCCTGCAGGCGCGGCTCTTCAGGGCCGACGGCGACCAGGCCCGGGCGACGGCGGAGCGTCTCCTCACCACCGTGGGTCTGGATGACGTGGACCTGAAGAAGCGGGTGGGCGAATACTCGGGGGGTATGAAGCGGCGTCTGGACCTCGCTCTTGCATTGGTCCACGAACCGCTCGTGCTCTTCCTCGACGAACCCACCACCGGCCTGGACCCGGTCAGCCGCGGTTCGATCTGGGATGAGGTCCGCCGTCTCAACTCAGAGAAAGGCATGACCATATTCCTCACCACCCAGTACCTGGAAGAGGCGGACAAGCTCGCCGACGAGGTAGCCATCATCGACCGGGGCAGGATAGTGGCCCAGGGCGCGCCCCGCGCGCTCAAGAAGGCTATAGGGAACGAAGTCGTGACCCTGTCCTTTGCTTCCGACGAGGTGGCCACGCGGGCCGCGTTCGCGCTCGAGCAGCTTTGCCCAGACCGGCGCCCGGCGGGCCGCGATCTGCTGTGCTACTTCGCCACGGCGGCTGGACGGCTACCCGAGCTGATACGGGTGCTGGACGAAGCCGGAGTGGGTCTCGAGGGGCTCACCATCAGCGAGCCGACGCTCGACGACGTCTTTCTGCAGGCCACCGGGCACCGGATGAGCCCCAGGGAGCAGGATGCGAGCGCCGGGGAGCAGCAAGGGGGCACGGTGGAGCAGCAAGGGGGGCAAGTATCGTGACCGATGTCCTGCTCCTCATCTCCCGGTCGCTCCGGAACACGCTCCGGGTGCCGACCGCATTGCTGACCAACGTCGCCATCAGCGTGTTCTTCCTGTTCGTGTTCAACTCCGGGCTATCGTCTGTGGCCAACCTGCCTGGTTTCAAGGGCTCCTACCTGGCCTTCATCATCCCGGTGGCGATCGTCTCAGCGTCCGTCGGCGGGGCGGGGAACGCCGGACAACTGCTCATCCGCGATATCGAGTCGGGCTACTTCACCAAGTTGCTCCTTACCCGTAGTTCCCGGCTTGCGCTGGTGTGGGGCCCCATGATCGCCGGAGCCGTAGTGCTGGTGGGACAGGTGATACTGATCCTGGCCCTCGGGCTGGCGCTCGGCCTCAAATCGGCGGCCGGCGTTGGCGGTCTGTTCGTCGTCCTGTTCTTCGCGTTCATGTGGGGCATGGCGTTCGCGGGCTACGCCGTGTTCGTCGCCCTCAAGACCAAGAACGCGGCGGCCGCGGAAGCGGCCACCTTCGCGTTCTTCCCCCTGATCTTCCTCTCCACGACGTTCGTTCCCAAGGAGTACATCGGGGCGACGTGGCTCAAGTGGGCGGCTACGGTGAATCCCACCACCTACATTTTCGACGCGATGCGCTCCGTGCTCATCGACGGGTGGGTGGCCAAACAGCTCCTCATAGGTGCGGGCGTGGTCCTCGGCTTCGCCACGCTTACAGGGATGCTCGCTCTCTGGCAGGCCCGCCGGGCGACGCAGTTGGGGTAGGCCCCGCGGACGCCACGGAGAAGCGCCCGCCCAACCGAAGAAGGAGATGCCTGTGTTGGTAGGATCGTTCCGGGTCGCGGCCGTGCTCTTCGACTTCGATGGGACGCTCACCGTCCCCGACACCCTCGATTTCGCCGCCGTCCGAAGCGCGGTCGGGTGTCCGCCCGGTCTGGGGCTGCTCGAGTTCCTTGCCGGCATAGAGGACGCCGAGGAGCGGCGGGCCAAGGAAGCCATCCTGGAGGCCATGGAGGCGGAGGCGGCCGAGCAGACCCTGGAGAACGAGGGGGCGACCGAATTGGTGGAGTCGCTCCACCGGAGCGGGGTCCCGATGGGCATCATCACGCGCAACACCCGGGAGTCGATCGACAGATCGTTCGCGAAGCTTCCGGGCATCGACCCGGGATACTTCGGAGTCGTTGTGACGCGCGACCTGCCCCTCAGCCCCAAGCCCTTCCCCGATGGCGTGCTGTATGCCGCCGAGCAACTCGGCGTTGAGGTCGCCGAACTCCTGGTAGTCGGCGACTACGCTTTCGACATCGAGGCCGGCAAGCGGGCCGGCGCCCTGGCCATGTACCTGTACAACGATCCCGGCGAGCCCTTCCACGGGGAGGGCGCGGATTTCGTCGTACATTCGCTGGCCGAAGCCCTGGACGTCGTCCGCCGGGGTCTTCCGCTCCCGGCCGGCAAGCTGCCGTCCGACCTGCTGGAGCAGGCCCTGTCCGGGCTGGTTTTGACAGACCCCTCGGTACTCGTCGGCGCCGCCATCGGCGAAGACGCGGCGGCGGTGGACATCCACGGCGAGGAAGTCCTGGTGCTCGCCTCCGATCCGGTGACGCTGGCTGCCGACTCGCTCTCGCGCTACGCGGTGCTGGTGAACGCGAACGACGTGGCCACCAGCGGCGCGACCCCCCGCTGGCTGATCGCCACCCTGCTCTTCCCGCCGGGCTCGACGGCTTCGGAGATCGTCGCCCTCACGGCCGGTATCCAGGCGGTGTGCGCCGAGAACGGCATCTCTCTGGTGGGCGGCCACACCGAGATCACCGACGCCGTGTCGCGGCCGCTCGTGGTGGGGACCATGGCCGGGACGGCGCGGAGGGGCCGCTTGATCGACAAGCGGGGGATGCGGCAGGGCGACCGGATCCTCCTGACCAAAGCGGTGGCGGTGGAGGGGACCGGTCTGATCGCCCGGGAATTCGAGGGGCGATTGCTCCGGGCGGGCATGACGGCTGTAGAGGTAGCGGATTGCGCGGCCTTCCTCGACAGCATCGGCATCCTGGAGGAGGCGCGGATCGCACGGGCCTTCGCCGGGGTGACGGCGATGCATGACGTGACCGAGGGCGGACTGGCGACGGCGGTGAGGGAGTTGGGCGCAGCCGGCGGCCGCCGGCTGCGCCTCCACCTAGACCGCATCTCCATCTACCCCCAGACCGCCCGCATCTGCGCCATCCTGGGCATCGACCCCCTGGGCCTCATCGGGTCGGGCAGCCTGTTGATCACCGTGGCACCCGGTGAGGCGCAGGCTTTGGCCGAAGCGATCACCGCGGCCGGCATCGAGGTAGCGGATATCGGTGAGGTCCTGGAAGAGGGGCAGGGCGTGGAGGCGTTTCGCGACGGCGCTCGCGCCGTGCTGCCCCGCTTCGAGCGCGACGAGGTATCCCGGCTGGGGCCGGGGGCGCCACTGCGCCGCTAGTTTCCCGCGGGGCCGCCGATCGCGCCCGACCGTCGGCGCTGGGCCTTCCCGCGCTGGGTATAATCCCGGTTGATGACCAGCCTCTTCCACGCCTTTCGCTCGCTGCGCAACCGCAACTACCGGCTCTTCTGGTTCGGCCAGTTCGTCTCCCTGGCCGGGACCTGGATGCAGGATCTCGCCCTCAGTTGGCTGGTGCTGAGCCTGACCAACTCGCCGGTAGCGCTCGGTCTGACCATCGCCATCCGCTTCCTTCCCTCCCTGTTCTTCTCCCTCTACGGAGGCGTGCTCGCGGACCGCTTCCGCAAACGGCGGGTGATGATCTACAGCGAGGCGGGGCAGCTCGTCGTGGCTCTCGTGCTTGCGGTGCTCACCTCCAACCATCTCATCACGGCCGGCACGGTCGGCATCATCTACGGGCTCGCCTTTGTGCGCGGGATGATCGACGCGGTGGAAGGCCCGACGCGCCAGGCGTTCGTCCCCGAGATGGTGGGGACCGAGGACCTTTCCAATGCCATCGCTCTCAATTCCATGCAGTTCAACGCGGCCCGGATCATCGGCCCCGCGATCGGTGCGGTCGTGATCACCGCCATCGGTATCGCAGCGTGCTTCTACCTGAATGCGGCCAGCTTCTTGGCGGTCATCATCGCGCTCCTGGCCATGCGGGTCAGCGAGCTCCACCTGGTGCCCCGTCCCCCCCGGGAGCCCGCGCTCAGGCAGTTGCGCGAGGGCCTGCGCTACGCCGGCTCGACCCCGCACGTGGTGCTCATCCTGATCGTCATGGGCGCCATCGGCGCTTTCGGATATAACTTCACCACTCTCACTCCGCTGGTGACCAAATACGTTCTCGATGCGGGGGCCACCACCCTCGCCCTCCTGACCACGGCGATGGGCGTCGGCGCCGTCGTCGCCGGCCTGTTCGTCGCCTACCGGGGAAGGCCGACGCAGCGGCTCCTGCTCGTCTCGGCCTCCTTCTTCGTGGTGATGCTCGCTGCCGTGGGGCTCTCTCAGTGGATCCCGGTGACCGCCGTCTTGATGTTCGCCATGGGGGTCGTGGGGGTACTGTTCATGACCACCGCGAACACCCGGCTACAGTTGGCGGTGCCCGGACACATGCGGGGGAGGGTCATGGGGATCTATGCTCTCCTCTTCGTAGGAACCACGCCTATCGGCGCGTATGTCATGGGGCAACTGGCCGAGGCGGTCGGCGTGTCGGCGATGGTCCTGATCATGGCCGCCCTGTGTGGCGTCGGCGTCGTGGCAGGCATCGTCTACATCCGCCGCACCGGGACCGTCGACTTCGTCAACGCCGGCAAGGGTCCCGACGACGGTCTGGATATGGAGGATCGCCAGGAACCAGGGTAAGCTGGGAGCGCGACCGGGAGGGGATATGGGCCGTTTCTCACGAGGCCGGCCAGCGGCCATCATCGTCGTGTTGCTTCTGGTCACTGCTGTGGCCTTCGGATGCGCGGGCAAGAGCACGTCCGGCCAGACGGCCGTGACTCAGCCGGCGACGTCGCAGGGGCCGGCCGGCACGCAATCGGCGACGAGCCAGCCGCCGGCCGCCGGCCCGTCCACGACCACCCAGGCAGTCACCGGCTCCCCGGGCGCCGGGGATCCGTACTTCCCTTCGGCCGGCAACGGTGGCTACGACGTCCAGAGCTACGAGATATCCCTGGACATAGATCCGGTGAGCGGCCGGATAGCGGGGACCGGCGTGGTGACCGCGACGGCGCTGCAGGACCTTGCCGGTTTCTACCTCGATCTGCTGGGCCTGGACGTGTCCGGGGTCCAGGTCGACGGCAAGACGGCCTCGTGGGAGAGAAACGGCCAGGAGTTGAAGATCACCTGCCCGGCGACCCTCGAGAAGGACGATACGTTCAAGGCCACGATCTCCTACTCGGGCGTACCCGCCGCGCTCTCCAGCAAGCTCTTCTCGCTGGGGTGGCAGAAGGTGGACGACACCATCTTCACCATCGACGAGCCCCAGGGGGCCGCTACCTGGTTCCCGGTCAACGACACGCCGGCCGACAAGGCTACCTACACCTTCCATCTGACGGTGCCCAAACCGTATACCGCCACCGCCAACGGAGTGCTGGTGGATACCAAAGCCGAAGGAACGGGCCAGACGTTCACGTGGCAGATGGACAAGCCCATGGCCAGCTATCTGGCGGCGGTCGACGTGGGGCAGTTCACCACGGAGACCTCCACGTCCGCAGGCGGGGTGACCGTCAGGAACTACTTCGCTCCCGACCTGGCGACTGCCGGCCACGACGCCTTCGCGCGCACGGGTGACGTGATCGACTACTTCGCCGGCCTGTTCGGTCCCTATCCCTTCGCGGCGTATGGCGTCGTCGCACTGGACGCGGACACGGGCGCAGCCATGGAGAATCAGACGCTCTCGCTCTTTGGCCGGGACGTCGTCACCAAGCGCATGACCGATCCGATCGCCGGTCCCCTCTTCCTCTCCCACGAGCTGGCCCACCAGTGGTTCGGGAACAGCGTCACCATCGAGCAGTGGGACGACATCTGGCTGAACGAAGGCTTCGCGACGTACGCGAGCTGGCTGTGGCTGGAGCACGACCAGGGGCCGCAGGCGCTGCAGGCTCAGGTGAAGCTGAGCCAGGAGAGACTGAGCAAGTCGACAGAGCCTCCTCCGGGCGAGCCCGGGGCGAACGACATGTTCGGGACGAGCGTGTACCGCCGGGGCGCCCTGACCCTCCATGCCCTCCGGCTTACGGTGGGCGACGACAGTTTCTTCCGGACCCTGCGTGCCTGGGCCGAGCGCTACGAATACGGCAACGCGGATACCGCCGACTTCATCGCTCTGGCCAAGGAGGAGGCGCCCCAGGTG
>Ga0315273_10005732_pt1 | contig 15398 bp, 12 predicted proteins | sample YL17G02_0_MG_FD_205753 | JGI IMG/M metagenome (GOLD analysis project Ga0315273, IMG submission 205753) | Sediment microbial communities from Yellowstone Lake, YNP, Wyoming, USA - YL17G02_0 | ecosystem: Environmental > Aquatic > Freshwater > Lake > Sediment | place: USA: Wyoming | collected...
CCGCGTCCGAATCCGGCTCCATCACCAACCTCCCATCGATAGATATCGATGTGAGTATACGCTCTTATATCGAAGAATGTCAATATCAGTTGGAAGGCCGCTTGTCCTCGAGAGCGGGATCGCCCGCCGGCAAGACGTCGCGCGACCAGTCCCGCCGCTTCCAGTCCGGGATCGGTGTCTCCGTGTCCTCGTGCGGCACGAAGCGCGATCGTTCCACGAGCTCCATCCGGTGGACGTAGCGGGGGCAGTTCGGCAGCACGTCCGTCGCGCGGACCCGCACGACGAGCTGGGCCTCGGCGTACGCCTCGAGGAGCGGGTCGTGCTCGTTGATCGTGGCGACGCCGCTGACGCGAAGCCGCTTCGGGCTCGTGAAGTCGATGAAGAGGAGCCCGACCTGCGGGTTCCGGAGCAGGTTCCCCATCGACAGGTACATCCCGTTGCCGTCGTAGCTCGGGAACGCGAGCGTCCGCTCGTCCAGCACGCGCACGAACCCGGGATCACCTCCCTTGTAGGAGCATTGCGGCAACCCGTGCTCGTCGGCCGTCGCGAGAAAGAACATGTCGCGCGACTCGATGAAGGTTCGGTCGTCGTCGTCGAACGTGTCGCGGTTGATCCGCTCCTCGATCCGGTCCGCGAGCCGACGCGTGTCGAAGCGGTCCTGGAGCAGACGGTTCCCGTCGTGGTAGAGATCGCCCATTCAGGGATGATGCGCCCGATGAGCCCCCGCGTCCACCTCAGCGCCGATGTTCCGGTCGAGATCGTGCAAGCGCTCGAGGCCGACTTCGAGCTCGTACCCTCGCCGGTCGGCGCCGACGGGATCGTTGCGGTGCTGACCCGGACGGTCGACGACGCCTACCTCGAGGCAGCAGGCGCGCAGCTGCGGATCGTCGCCAACTACGCGGTCGGGGTCAACAACATCGACCTCGAGGCGGCCCGCCGCCGGGGCATCGTCGTGTCGAACACCCCTGACGTGCTCACCGGAGCGACCGCGGAGATCGCCCTGACGCTGATGCTGTCTCTGTTGCGCAGGGTGACGGAGGGTGACCGGTTCGTACGCCGCCGGGAGCCGTGGCAGTTCTCACTGGAGTTCATGCTCGGCGAGCGGCTCGAGGGCAAGACCGTGCTGATCGTCGGCGCAGGGCGGATCGGCCGCGAGACCGCGCGCCTTGTCGAGGCCTTCGGCGCCGTGCCCGTGCTCGCCGGTCGTGACGCCGACCTCGACGCACTCCTGCCCGAGGCCGACATCGTCTCGCTGCACGTGCCCCTCACGGCGGAGACGCGCCATCTGATCGACGCGCGCCGGCTCGCCCTGATGACGCGGTGCGCGGTGCTCGTCAACACGGCCCGGGGCCCGGTCGTCGACGAGGCCGCGCTCGCCGCCGCGCTCATCGACGGCACGATCGCAGGGGCGGGCCTCGACGTCTACGAGTCGGAGCCGGAGGTGCACGAAGGGTTGCTCGGGCTCGAGAACGTCGTCCTTGCGCCCCATCTCGGCAGCGCCACGCGCGACACCCGCGTTGCGATGGGAATGCTCTGCGTCAGCGCTCTTCGCGCCGTCCTGCTCGAGGGCCGCACGCCGGCCAACGTCGTCACGTAGCCTGCGGGCATGTCCAGCTACGGCTCGCAGGCGATGTGGGGCGCTCTCGAGCGGGTGCTCGTGCGGCCGCCCCTCGCCGCCGATGCCGATCACGTCGAGCGGTACGGCTGGCGCGGCGTGCCCGACGTCGCGGCCGCGCAGGTCGAGCACGAGCAGCTTCGCGCCGTGCTGGCCGAGGCGGGCGCCGAGGTGATCGTCTCCGAGCACGATCCCGGCAACCCCGACGCGATCTACGTCTACGACCCCGTCCTCGTCGGTGATGACGGGGCGGCGCTGCTGCGGCCCGGCAAGGAGGGCCGCCTCGGCGAGCCGGCGGGGATCGGCGCGAGCCTCGAGGCAGCCGGCATCCCGGTCCGGTCGCGGATGGATGCGCCGGCGACGGCAGAGGGGGGCGACACCGTCTGGCTCGACCACGACACGTTGCTCGCCGGCCACGGCTATCGCACCGGTACGGCCGGGATCGCGGCACTACGGTCTGCGTTTCCGGGCGTCGAGGTGATCGCGCTCGACCTGCCGCACTGGGTCGGTGCGTCGGAGGTGATGCACCTGATGTCGCTCATCTCCCCGCTCGACCGCGATCTCGCGGTCGTCTACCCACGCATCGCACCCGTGCGGATGATGGAGTTGCTTGCCGAGCGGGAGATCCAGATCGTCGAGGTACCCGATGAGGAGTTCGAGACGATGGGCTCGAACGTCCTTGCGCTCGGCCCGCGCCGGGCCCTCGCGCTCGAGGGGAACGAGATCACGCGCCGGCGGATGGAGAAGGCCGGCGTCGACGTCGTCACCTACCGGGGCGACCACATCTCACGCCTTGGCGACGGCGGCCCCACCTGCCTGACCCGGCCCCTGCTGCGCACCAAGGCGCGGTAACGACCTCTACTACTCCAACGTCAGCTGCCGGTACTCCGAGAGGCCGGAGACGCCGACGCCGACGAGCCGCAGAGCGCCCGGGCGGTCGCGGAGGCCGCGGTCGAGGAGCCGGCAGGCGAGCTCCGCGATCCGATCGGCCTCGTCGATCGGGGCCGCGAGCGTCGTCGAACGGCTCCTGATCGAGAAATCGGAGTAGCGGAGCTTGGTCGTCACCGTCCGCGCCGAGAGCCGCCGCTTCAGGAGCCCGGCCGCGACCTCGACTGCCATGCGCTCGATCTCGGCGTAGAGGATCTTGCGGTCGGAGAGATCCCGCTCGAACGTCTCCTCCACCGAGATCGACACCCGCTCGGTCTCGAGCTCGAGGTCGCGCGGGTCGATCCCACGGGCACGGTCGCGCAGCAGCGGGCCGATCGTCCCGGGAAGCACGACGCGGAGCTCCGTGTCGCCGAGCGCAGCGAGATCGCCGATCGTCTTCACCCCGGCCGCGGCGAGCCGTAGCTCGGCCTTCGGTCCGACGCCGGGCAGCGCCCGCACCGCGAAGGGAGCGAGGAAGCGCGCCTCCTTCCCCGGCGGCACGACCGTGATCCCGCCGGGCTTGCGGCGCTCGGAGGCGACCTTGCAGACGACCTTCGACGTCGAGACCCCTAGCGAGCAGGAGAGCGACGTCGCGGCGCGGACCGACGTCTGCACCGCTTCCGCGACGGCGCGCGCGCCGGTGAACGCAGTGGCGACGGTGCCGAGGTCGAGATAGCCCTCGTCGATCCCCACCTGCTCGACCCGTGGCACGACCTCGCGGATCGCGCCCCACACCGCCTGGGAGTACTGCCGGTAGAGCGCATGGCGCGGTCGTACGAAGACGACGTCAGGGCAGCGTCTGAGTGCCTCGGCCGAGCTCATCGCCGAGCGGATGCCGAAGCGCCGGGCGACGTAGTTCGCGGTTGCGACGACGCCGCGACCCTGCGGATTGCCGCCGACGACGAGAGGTTGCGTCCGCAGGGACGGGTCTTCGAGCTCCTCGACGGCGGCGAAGAACGCGTCGAGGTCGAGATGGGCGAGTATCGGCACGCCTCGAACGCTACGGTGCCGCTGTGATCACTGCACTGCCACCGCCGCCTGCGATCGAGCAGCCGGCTCCGTACCAGGTCTCGTACGGCGTGGTCACTGGCGTTGCGGCGCCGGGCACGAGCCGCGTGATCGTGCGCGTCGGCGGCCGGACTCTTGCCGACCTGCCGCTGCGGCAGCGCCGCTTCCAACTCCGCGTCTCACTCCCGCTGGAGGAGACGTCGGTGCAGGTCGTGACCGTCGACGGCGCAGGGCGCAGCAGCCGGGCCACGGTTCCGCACGTGCTCGGCGCCGCACCGGCGGCCGCTCCCCGTATTCGTGCGTCGCGCAGCGACGCGCTACTGGCACGCGACGTGAGGAGGCTCGCCGCGGGCTTCGGGAGCACGAGTGCGATCTACGTGCAGAACCTGTCGACGGGAGAGGGAGCGGCGTGGAATGCGCGCGCGACCTTCCCGGCGGCATCGACGCTGAAGCTCGCGATCGCGGTGACGGCGCTCGCCCGCAGCGACGGGACACCGGTACCCGGATCGACGCTCGACTCGCTCCTGCGGCAGATGCTGACGTACTCCGACAACGCCGCCGCGAACGCCACCGAGCGCTACTACGGGGACTCCACCTCGGGCGGCTCGTCACTCGTCAACTCGATGATGCATTCGCTCGGGCTCGTCGACACGGAGATGTACGGCGGTTACGAGCTCGATGCCGTAGGCGGGCCTTCCCGTGTCCCCGCCGGCCCGATCCCACTGCGGGTCGACAGCCAGCCGAGCTGGGGGTCGGGGAAGAAGACGAGCGCCTACGACCTCGCGAGCCTCCTCCGTGACGTCTGGCTCGCGAGTGGAGGGCGTGGGCCGCTCCGCACCGCGCAGCCCGGGTTCTCTGCTGCCGACGGCCGCTATCTGCTCTACCTGCTCGCCCTGGTCCGCGACCCCGGCAAGATCGGCCGCGAGGTGGGCCGGATCCCGGGCGTCAGGGTCCTCCACAAGGCCGGTTGGATCGACTCCGCGCGCCACGACAACGGCATCGTCCTGTGGCCCGGCGGCGCCCTCGTCGTGACCGTGATGACACACCGCTCGTCAGGCGCCGGGCCTTCGTCCGACGTGCTCGCCGGCAAGGTCGCCTCCGCAGCGCTGCGGCGCTTCCGCGGCTAGAACACCCAGGGGAGAGGCTGAAGCCTCTCCCCAAGTGCTCGCGGCCACGCCCTCGGAGTGCGCGGTCGCAAGACGGTGTCCGGCCCCGGGAGGCGATATTCGGGAATCCGGGCTCCGATAACTGAGACTCTGCAGCTCCGCCCACGGTTTGTACGCGTTCCGTAAGCATTCGCCGGCACGCCCGGCGCCGAAAGGGAGGCGGGGGGAATATCGATACACTTTTTGAAGTTAGTACCTGTATGACCGATTCCACTGCGTATTCCGAGGAGCGTGAACCGACTGTGAGCAAGCTCTTGCTCGTCCCACTCGAGGACATCGTCGTCTTTCCCAATATGAACGTCACCCTGACCATCGACGTCGGCGACGAGGAGCGCGTGCTGCTCGTTCCCAAACACGACGGCGAGTTCGCCAGGGTGGGCACCGTCGCCGAGGTGTCGGAGAAGCTGCGGCTGCCCGGCGGCGACACCGCCGTGGCGCTGAACGGCCTCCACCGTGCAATCGCAGGCGCGGCCGAGACCGACGCCCGCGGGCGCCTCTTCGTCGAGGCGGACGAACGCCCCGACGAAGCGCCGGCCACCGAGGACGTGCGCGCTCTCGAGACGGAGTACCGCGCAGTCGTCGAGGAGATCCTGGAGCTGCGCGGCGACGACGGCCGCATCGCCGCTTTCGTCCGCTCGATCTCGGATCCGGGCGCGCTCGCCGACACGTCGGGCTACTCGCCCGACCTCACCTTCGAGCAGAAAGTGCAGGTCCTCGAGGCCGTCGACGTGGCCGAGCGGCTCGATCTCGCGCTCAACCTGCAGCGAGAGCGGCTGACGCTGATGCAGATCCGCCGCCGCATCCGCGAGGACGTCAACACCGGCATGGAGAAGCAGCAGCGCGAGTACATCCTGCGCAAGCAGCTCGACTCGATCCGCAAGGAGCTCGGCGAGGACGAGACGTCCGTCGTCGAGGAGTTCCGCACCAAGATCGCCGAGTCGGAGATGCCCGACCACGTCCGCGAGCAGGCCGAGCGCGAGCTCGCGCGCTTCGAGCGCATGGGCGAGAGCTCACCCGAGTCGCAGACGATCCGCAGCTACGTGGACTGGCTGCTCGCGGTGCCGTGGGGAGTGCGCTCCGACGAGCGGCTCGACCCGCGGGCCAGCCGCGAGGTGCTCGATGCCGACCACGCCGGGCTCGAGGACGTCAAGGATCGCATCGTCGAGTACATCGCGGTGCGCAAGCTCCGGCAGGAGCGGGGGATCGAGGTCGACAAGAAATCCGGCGCGATTCTGACCTTGATCGGCCCCCCGGGGACGGGTAAGACGTCAATCGGCGAGTCCATCGCGCGGTCGCTGAACCGCGAGTTCGTTCGGATGTCGCTCGGCGGCATTCGCGACGAGGCCGAGATCCGTGGCCACCGTCGCACGTACATCGGTGCCCTGCCGGGCCGGCTCGTCCGCGCGTTGCGCGATGCGAAGACGATGAACCCGGTGATCCTGCTCGACGAGGTCGACAAGGTCGGCGCCGACTGGCGCGGCGACCCGTCTGCCGCTCTGCTCGAGGTGCTCGACCCGGCGCAGAACTCGACGTTCCGCGACCACTACCTGGACGTCGAGGTCGATCTCTCCGACGTCATCTTCATCGCGACGGCGAACCAGGCGGACACGATCCCCGGACCGCTGCTCGACCGGATGGAGGTGATCCGCTTCGACGGCTACACGACCGACGAGAAGGTGTCGATCGCGACCGGCTACCTCTGGCCCCGCCAGCGCGAGCGCAACGGCCTTCGCGAGGACGAGGTGACTATCGCCGACGGCGTGCTCGAGGCAGTCATCTCCGAGTACACCCGCGAGGCCGGCGTCCGCCAGCTCGAGCGGGAGCTCGGCAAGGTGCTGCGCAAGACGGCGACGGGAATCGCCTCCGGGACAACCGAGGTGCCCGTCACCGTCGACATCGATGTCGTGCGCGATGCGCTCGGGCGGCAGCGGTTCTTCCGTGAGGCAGCCGAGCGGACGGCCGTGCCGGGCGTCGCCACGGGCCTCGCGGTCACGGGTGTCGGCGGCGACGTCCTGTTCGTCGAGGCGACGAGCATCCCGGGAGGCGAGAAGCTCGTCCTCACCGGCCAGCTCGGCGACGTGATGAAGGAGTCGGCCCAGATCGCCCTCTCGGCGGTGCGCGCGAGAGCGGGTGACTACGGGCTCCCGGACGAGATCTTCGAGAACCGCTCGTTCCACCTGCACGTGCCCGCGGGTGCGATCCCGAAGGACGGCCCGAGCGCCGGCATCACGATGGCGACCGCGCTCGCCTCGCTGCTCACCGGTCGACCGGTCAGGCACACGGTCGGGATGACCGGCGAGGTCACCCTGCAGGGCCGCGTGCTCCCGATCGGCGGCCTCAAGCAGAAGGTGCTCGCGGCCCATGCGGCCGGGCTCACCGACATCGTCATTCCCGAGCGCAACCGCGCCGACATCGACGACGTCCCCGAGCACGTCCGTGACGAGCTGACGTTCCATCCCGTGATGGCGCTGTCCGAGGTGCTCGAGCTCGCGCTCGAGCCGGCCGCACAGTCGCTCGATGTCACGGTGTAGGCACTGTCGTCCCGTTCCCGAGGGGGTCCGCCAGGCGGCGGGCCTCCTCGAGGGGCGCTGGACCGTCTCGATCCTCTGGGCCTCGTACGAGGGGGCCTCACGCTTCAACGAGTTCAAGCAGGCGGTGGGGGAGATCCCGCCGCGCACGCTCGCGCAGCGGCTCGTGGAGCTCGAGGAGGCCGGCGTGCTGGAGCGCCGGGTCGTCGATGCACGGCCGCCGCGGGTCGAGTACACGTTGACGCCCGAGGGCCGGCGGCTGCAGGCGGTCGTCGACGCGATCGTGCTCTACGCCCGGGCGTAGAGCGGTGCCGGTGGTGGTGTCCGGCTTCAGCCCGACGCCGGGGTTTCGGAGCGCCGAACGCAAAGAGGGGCGACGCGCACGCGTCGCCCCTCGGCCTTCCTACGCCTCGGCGTCGTCTTCCGCGAGCAGGCGGTAGATACCCTTGCGCGCGGTTCGGAGCACGTCCTGGGCGCCCCTGATCTGGGTTGCCGTTCCCGCCTGGGCGACCTGCCGCGTTGCGGCAAGCACCTGGTGGACGAGATCACGGAGCTCGACGAGGTCGCTGTCGGCCTCGCCGACCGCCTCCTCCCATGGAGCAGGACCGTCGGCGGCCGTGCTCGCGGCGCGGCCGGCGTCGGTCAGCGCGAAGGCCCGGCGGCCCGACTCCGACGCCGCGGGCTCGATCAGCCCTTCGTCCTCGAGCTGCTGCAGGGTGGGGTACACCGAGCCGGGGCTCGGCGTCCAGTTGCCGCCGCTCCGCTCGGAGATCACCTGGATCACCTGGTAGCCGTGCATCGGCTCCTCCGCGAGGAGGGCCAGGATGGCGGCGCGGATGTCGCCGCGGCCGGCGCGACGGCCGGGGCCGAAGAACGGCCCGCCGAAGCCGGCCGGTCCGTGCATGCCCCGTCCGGGTCGGCCACGTCCGCGGCGCCGTGGGCGCTCGTCGGTCATGAACCAGACCTTGAGGTTGGTGTCTCGCCGGCAACGGCCGGCGTGGGGGACTGTCAATGCAGTCATATGGGTGTTCCTTTCTTTGTGTGCTATCACGATATATCGTAATCCATCGTCTGTCAAGACCTTCTCTGGATCGTGAGGAGCGGCGCTATACCTCGAACGAGTGGCTGCCGATACGTGGTGGCATGGATGCCACGACCGCAACCCAGTCGCGCCAGCTCGGCTCGCTCCTCGTGGAGAAGAGGCTGATCACGGCTGAGCAGCTCGAGCAGGCCCTGCAGCAGCAGGAGAGCACGGGTGCATGGCTCGGCGAGGTCGTGGTGGCGGAGTTCGGCGTCTCCCAGGTCGATCTCCTTCAGTTGCTCGCGGAGCACATGCACGATCCCGTTCGAGCCCGGGCAGCGGAGCCCGAATCGCCGGGGCGAGCGGATTTCCGGCTGCGGCGGCCGATCGGCGAGATCTTCGTGGAGCTCGGGTTCATCACCAGCGACCAGCTCCAGAGTGCTCTGGCCGTGCAGGAGTCCACAGGCGCCCGCATCGGCGAGATCCTCGTCGAGCAGGGCTTTCTCACCCGCCTCGATCTTGCGAGCGCGCTCGCCGAGCACTGGGAGTCAGGTGAGCCGGCATCGGCAGTTGCGGGGCAACCCTTGCGGAACGGTGCGCCGGTGGCACAGCCGTCGAGCTTGACGCGGGAGCTCGACGACCATGTCCCGCTCACCGAGCTCGAGACCCGGCCTGCGGGCGCGGAAGAGCAGCTCGGGTCGGCTCGGGTGGGGCGGCACGCGTGGAGGCGGCGGAAGAACTCGAGCACGGCAGAGGACGGCCACTCGCAGGCGCGGACCGACGAAGGTGCGGCGCAGCTCGCAGCTCTCGGCAGCCTCGACATCAAGATCGCCAGTCTCGGCGGGTTGCTCGACTCGTTCGAGTCCCTTCGTGTCAGTGACGCTCTCGCAACGGGTGCACGACTGGCTGCTGCCGAGGCGAAGATCGACCTGCTGGCGGGAATGGAAACGCGGGTGCGCGAGAGCGTCGAGCGCGACCTGGCCGATCGGCCCGAGGTCGTAGCCCCGCGGCTCGACCATCTGGAGAACGGGCTCGAAGAGTTGGTGGCGCTCGAGAGGAGGCTCGCCGCCGTCGCGGCTACCACGGTCGAGGTCGGCGCCGCGCTCGATGCTCGACAGGAGGAGTCGGCTGCTCAGCGAGAGCGGGTCGGGGAGGCGCAGAAGGTGGCTGCCGGAGCCGAGCGGGCGACGGCGATCCTGCGGGCGGAGATGGCATCGCTCGGCGCGCGGATCGACGAGCTCCAGAGCCTGCGCCATGCCGATGTGCAGACTGTGCGTGGCACGAACAAGGTGCTCGAAGAGCGCCTCGACGCGCTCTCCGTCTCTCGCGAGGGAGACGCCGATGCAGCGCGGAACGCCGCGCGGGCTTTCGAGGAGGCACAGGCGCTGCGAGAGGAGCTTCTCGGTGGACTGAACAGAGTCGAAGCGTCGCTCGGCCAGCGTCTCGAGCTGATCGAGGATTCGCTTGCGTCGGACGACTGGTCGAAGCTGAGCGCAACGGTGGCGGAGCTCGGGCGCCGCCTCGATGAGCAGGTAGCGATCGGAGAGGAGCAGGCGCGGGCTTCGGAGCGCGCCATCCGCAAAGGCCTCGCCTCGCTCGGCAAGAGGCTTACCGGTCCCGAGTCGAAGTACGCCGGGGCGGGGAAGGGATTGCGACGCTCGATCGAGCGGCTAGGAGCGGCGGTCGTCGAGGCCAATGCGCGCATGGCGGACCAGCTACCGGTGTCCGAGGCGGAGGGATGCGTGGCATTCGCGCCGACCGCGGTTGGCTACCAGCTGGTCGAGCTCCCCGGCGGGCCTCCCGAGATCGGGTCGACGGTCGAGGTCGAGGGCTGCGAGGGCGCTCTTGTCGTCACCCGCTACGGTCGCTCGCCGCTCCCGTTCGATCGTCGCCCGTGCGCGTACCTGGGCCGCGCCTGACATGCGCTCACGCTCTCTGCCGTCCGCGTGGCAGTCCCCGGCGCTCGTGTACACGTCTGCCGCGCGCTTCGTCACGGCGACCTGGCACCTTCCCTGCGTCCCCCTACCGGCGGGACGTGAAGTTCCCTCTATACCTCGAATGAGTGTCTGCCGATAGGGGTGACATGGAAGCATCCAGAGTCGTCCAGGCGCAACGAATCGGCACGATCCTGGTGGAGAAGAACCTCATCACCGCCGAACAGCTCGAGCGAGCACTGGTCTTGCAGGAGGCAAGCGGTGAGCGACTCGGCGAGATCGTGGTCGCCGAATTCGGCGTCTCGCGGCTCGAGCTCGCAGGCGTGCTCGCAGAGCAGTGGACAGGCGTCGAGAAGCCTGAGCTCGAGGGTCTCGAACCCGTCGAACCGCTCACACCGGAGGAGGTGCACCTCCGACGGCCGCTCGGCGAGCTGCTCGTCCAGCGCGGGCTCATCAGCAGCGAGCAACTCTCTACGGCCCTGGACGAGCAGCGAAAGTCCGGCACCCGGCTCGGCGAGATTCTCGTCGAGCGCGGAGCCATCACCCGTCTCGACCTCGCAGCCGCGCTCTCGGAGCACGGGCACATGCCTGAGGTCCTGCGCTCCCCGGGACGGGGGGCCTACCCGCAGTCTTCGCGCAGCGGCGCGCCGGCAGCACCGGAGTCTACTCTGGGGTGGTCGGTCGATGACAGCGGCGTCGTTGCCGACCTCGAGGCACGGCTGCGGGCTCTCGAACGGGCTGCAGGTGGTGCACCGTGGCAGGAGGACCTTCGTCTCGTTGCATTCGACATTCGGGCCGCCGTCAGCGCCGTCGAGGAACGACTCGAGACAGCACCCACCGGCCTGACGGAAGCGGGCCTCGCAGCTGCACTCGCGGCTGTGAACAGCAGGATCCAGGCAATCGAGGACGCGCCCGTCCCAGCCGACCTTGGCGCGCTCCGGCAAGAGTTCGAGGAGCTCAAGACACGCCCCGTCGCCATCGATGGAATCGAGGATCTCCGCGCGGCGGTCGACCGCCTCGAGACCCTGCCAGATCGGGGCGACGAGATCCCGCACCTCACACGTGAAGTTGCTGCGCTTGCAACGAGACTCGATGAGCTTCCCCGCGCCGGCGAGCTGCAGGACAGGCTCGAGGCTGTGTCGGAGAAAGCAGAGATTGCGCAGACCGGTATCGAGGGCCTTGTCAGCAGGGTCGCTGACCTCGCGGGCCTCGAGGGCCGTCTCGAGGAGCTCGCGGCGCGCCTGCCGGGCAGCGAGACCCTCGAGGATCTCCGCCGGGCGCTCGCCGAGCTTGAAGCGCAGGCGGGAAACAACGCCGGCGCGGAGCAGACCGCGGGTATGCCATCGCTCATAGCCCGCGTCGACCTGTTGGCGGCGCGGATCGATGACAGTGCGACTGCGCCGGTTCCCGATCTCGCGCCAATGATCGACTTCCTCTCTGCACGCATCGACGAGGTGGCTTCTGCAATCCCGTCGGCCGAGTCGGACGGCCTGCAAGAACGGATCGAGTTGCTCGAAGAAGAAAGCCGAGTGGGCAGCGGCGCGTTCGAGCGCCTATCGGCCGAGATCGGCGAGCTTCAGCGCCGTACGAGCGAGCGGCTCGACGCCCTTGCGATGAGCGTGCCGGACATGTCGGCGGTCGGGCTCGAGTCGCGGGTCGGTGAGTTGGAGGATCAGCTTGCTGCGACGATGTCGGCGGCGGAGCTTCGCGAGGAGGTTCAGCGTCTTGCGTCCAGCTCGGTTGTCGAGCGCGAGTCGCTTGCGCAGGCCCTCTTTGCGCGGGTGGAGGAGATCACGTCCACTGTTCCCCGCGCGGATGAGCTGGTGGATCTGCGGTCGCGGCTCGACGAGCTTGCTGCGCGCCCGACGGAGGATCAGGTGTTGCAGGCGCGACTCGACGAGTTGTCGGTGCGCCTTGAGCGTCTCGGGGCCGTCGACGCCGCCATCGCCGACCTCGGCGGGTCGCTGGCCGGACTCGAAGACCGATTCGGCGGCGGCGCGCTCGCGACCGAACAGCGTCTTCGCGCGCTCGAGGCGGCAATCGAGTCGCTCACCGAGATGGAGTCGCGTGTGCGGGAAGGCGTCGGTCGTGACCTGGCCGGTCGCGCCGACGCGCTGGCGACACGGCTCGACGGCGCCGAGAGCAGGCTCGACACGGTCGTGTTGCTGGGCGAGAGGGTCGCTGCACTGGCGACTGACCTCGAGCGCAGGCCGGACAGTGACGCTCTTGCAGGCATCGCTGCCGAGCTCCGGGCGGAGCTTGCGGTGCTCGCAGACCGAGCGGAGGACGCCGTCCCCGGCGAGCTGCTCGAGGAGCTGTCGCGGAAGATCGAGAGCAGCGCACGTGATGGGCACGGCAGGATTGACGGGCTCGCGGAGGAGCTGAACCGGCGCATCAGTGGGCTCGCAGACGAGCTCGGCCGTCGGGTCGACGACATTGCAGGGCGATCCGATGGTCTCGTCAGCCGTGACGAGGCAGCAGCGACGGCCGCAGCCCAGGCAGACTGGGTACGAACCGAGCTCGATCTGTTGCGTGAGTGGACGAGTGTGCACGCGGTTGCCGTCGACGCTGCGTTCGCGGCGGCCGACGATGCCCGTGTGACGGGGCAAGGGGAGCTCGGGAACCGCATCGACGAGGCTGCCGGGGCGATCCGGGCCGACCTGGAGGCGCAGGCCAACGCGCTCGGCGTCCAGTTCGGGATCAACGTCGACGAAACGGCGGCGTTGCGGGCGCGGGTCGAGGAACTGCAGGAGGCAGCTGCCGGTCGCGCAGCCTGGGAGGAGCGCCTCGAGGAGATGCTCGAGCAGCGCCTCGCTGGTCTGGCAGAGCGCATCACCGACGAGGTCGCCGGAGCGCGGTCCGACGGCGAGCAGGCTCTCGAGACCGTGCGCAGAGAGTCGGAGTCTCTCGGAGCACGCATTGACGAGCTGCACGGTCTCCGCTCCGACGACCTTGCTGCCGCTGAGCTTTCCGGCGCGGCGCTTGCGGCGCGGATCGATGACCATGCGTTGCGGTCGGCCGCGGCCGCGTTCGAGGTCGAGCAGGCGCTCCGAGACGAGCTCGGGGGCGTTGCCGCCCGGTTGGAGGAGCGAGATGCAAGCGGGATCGAAGCGCGGGAAGAGCTCCGAGGCGAGTTGGAGCGCGCCGCCTCGTCGCTGGGCTGGCGTCTCGAACGGATCGAGGAGTCGCTTGCGTCGGACGAGTCTGCGGACCTTCAGGTGTCGGTGGAGGAGCTCGGGCGTAGGCTCGAGGAGCAGGCGGCGATCGGAGCGGAGCAGGTGCGTGTCACCGAGCGCGCGCTTCGCAAGGGCCTCGCCTCCCTCGGCGGGAGGCTCGTCGATACCGAGGCTGCCTACGCCGATGCAGGGAACGCGCTGCGTCGCTCGATCGAGCGTCTGGGCGCTGCGGTCGTGGAGGCCGATGCGCGGATGGCGGATCAGATTCCCGTATCGGAGAAGGAGGGGTGTGTCGCGTTCGCGCCGACCATGGAGGGCTACCGCCTGGTCGAGCTGCACGGTACGCCGCCGGAGATCGGGTCGACGATCGAGCTCGACGTCTGTGATGCCCCACTCGTGGTCACGCGCTACGGCCGCTCGCCGCTCCCGCTCGATAGCCGTCCGTGTGCGTACCTCGACCGCGCCTGACTACGCGACCGCCGGCGGCACGAGCCTGACGTGCTCCCCCGGGGAGAGACATGGCACCCGGCTCATGTCGTGCGGATGACGCACCTGGATCACGCTGCCGTCGGCGAGGCGCATCCGGTTCAGGCAGTGGGAGACACCGTGGGCGTCGGGCTGGCACTGCTCATCGGTGAGCACCGTCGCCTCCACTCGAGCGGCGGGCATCGTTCCGCCGATCAGCTGTGCGTGGAGGCCGTCGTAGTCGGACGGCGCCGGCATCACGCGTGAGAGCTGCACCTGCCTCTGCGCCGGGAGGGCGGTCCCGTGCGGGTCGACGGCCGGGGAATCGTGACTCTGGGATGAGTGCTCGATGGCGAGCGCCGAGGCTCCGAGTGCGAGGACCCCGACCCCCGCTGCGATGGCCAACACGATGCCTCGTCTCATTCCCCAGGCCCTTCCATTCGTCGATCACCGGATTCTCGTTCGTCGCGCGCGGCAGCGGCATCGGGGAAGACACGTACCCGCTGTACGAGTGGCCACGGACGGCCGCTCGACGCTCGAGTCTCCTCTGCCAGGCCGGGCACTGCCTTCGCAGTGAGAATCGACGCTCGGGCACCGGGGGCGGGAGGAGCACCCCTCGGGTACGGTCCGGGAGATGACCGAGACCGCCACGACACCCGTCGTCTCCGCGCGCGGCGTCACGAAGCGATACCGCTCGACCGTCGCGGTGGACGGCCTCGACGTCGACATCGGTCATGGCATCACCGGGTTGCTCGGGCCGAACGGGGCCGGGAAGACGACCTTCATCTCGCTCGTGCTCGGCCTGCGGCTGCGCGACGCCGGCGAGCTGTCCGTGCTCGGGCACGATCCGGCCAGCTCCGGCATCGCCGTGCGCCAGCGGATTGGCTACGCGCCCGAGCACCACAACCTTCCGCCCGACGTGCACGCCGCCGATCTCGTCCGGCACCTCGGCGAGCTGCACGGCCTGCCGGGCCGGGCGGCGATCCAGCGGGCGAACGACGCCCTCTGGCAGGTCGGCCTCGGCGAGGAGCGCTTCCGTCCGATCGGCACTATGTCGACGGGACAGCGGCAGCGCGTGAAGCTGGCGGGAGCGATCGTCCACGATCCCGACCTCGTCCTCCTGGACGAGCCGACCGACGGTCTCGACCCGCTCCAGCGGGACGACATGCTCGCGCTGATCCGGAGGGTCGGGAGCGAGTTCGGGATGGACATCGTGATCTCGTCCCACCACCTCGAGGAGGCCGAGCGGATCTGCGACGCCGTCGTGATTCTCGGCGGCGGCTCGGTCGTGCGGGCCGGCGCCCTGAGCGACCTTCGCCGCGACAGTGAGCGGCTGATCGTCGTCGTCGACGACCGGTCGGACGAGCTTGCAGCGCTGCTGCGCGAGAGCGGCTTCGACGTCGCCGAGCTGGGTGAGACCGTGAGCGTCGCGTGGGCCGACGGCGTGCACGACGCGGTACGCGACGCCGTTGCCGACCTCGGCGTCGGCATCCGTCGCCTCGGCCCCGAGCGCCAGACGCTCGAGGACGTCTACATGGAGGCGAGCGCATGAGCCGGC
>Ga0315273_10005733_pt1 | contig 15397 bp, 11 predicted proteins | sample YL17G02_0_MG_FD_205753 | JGI IMG/M metagenome (GOLD analysis project Ga0315273, IMG submission 205753) | Sediment microbial communities from Yellowstone Lake, YNP, Wyoming, USA - YL17G02_0 | ecosystem: Environmental > Aquatic > Freshwater > Lake > Sediment | place: USA: Wyoming | collected...
TCCCGGTGGCGGTGATCTCGATCACGGTGTTCCGCCTGCTCTCCAAGTTCGGGATCAAGGACGCCAGCATCCTCGAGAACAACATCGTGCAGACCGCGGGCTCGGCGGGCGAGTCGATCGCGTTCGGACTCGGCGTCACCATGCCGGCGATCATGATCCTCGGCTTCAATCTCGAGCTGACTCGGGTGGCGCTGGTGGCGGTGCTGGGCGGCCTGCTCGGGATCCTGATGATGATCCCGCTGCGGCGCGCGCTGATCGTGCAGCAGCACGGCAAGCTCAAGTATCCCGAGGGCACCGCGTGCGCCGAGGTGCTCAAGGCCGGCGCCTCGGAGGAGTCGCGCGAGGCGTCGTCGGACGAGGCCAAGGCCGAAGCGGCCGCCGGGCTCGGGCAGGCGCTCAACGCACGCACCATCTTCACCGGCTTCGGTATCGGTCTCGTCTACAAGACCGTGATGGCCGCCCTCAAGGGCTGGAAGGACGTGCCCGAGAAGGTGTTCGACGCGCCGTTCAAGGCCGGTTCGATCTCGGCCGAGATCTCGCCCGAGCTGCTCGGCGTGGGCTACATCATCGGTTCCAAGATCTCGTTCACCATGGCCGCCGGCGGCGTGCTCGCCTACCTCGTCCTCATCCCGCTCATCAAGTTCTTCGGCGAGGCGATCGTGGGCCCGCTCGCCCCCGGCACCATCCCGATCTCGCAGATGGGCCCCAACCAGATCCGCGGCGCGTACGTGCTCTACATCGGCGCCGGCGCGGTCGCCGCGGGGGGCATCATCTCGCTCGCGCGCTCGCTGCCCACCATCTGGCACGGCCTGCGCGAGGGGCTGAAGGACGTCGGCGCGCCCAAGGGCGCCAAGGTGGATCCGCACCGCACCGAACACGACCTGCCGATGAACGTGGTGTTCGGCGGCATCCTCGCGCTGGTGGTGGCGATCATGCTGGCCAAGCCGCTGCACATGAACCTGCTCGGCGCGATCCTGATCGTGGTGTTCGGATTCCTGTTCGTCACCGTCAGCTCGCGGCTCACCGGGGAGATCGGCTCGTCGTCCAACCCGATCTCGGGCATGACGGTGGCGACGCTGCTGCTGACCTGTCTGATCTTCCTGCTGGTGGGCTGGACCGGCGGCGCCTGGTACGTCACCGCGCTGTCGGTGGGCGGCATCGTGTGCATCGCGGCCTCGAACGGCGGCACCACCTCGCAGGACCTCAAGACCGGCTTCCTGGTCGGTGGCACGCCCCGATTCCAGCAGATGGCGATCGTGCTCGGCGCGCTCGCCTCGGCGCTGATCCTCGGTCCGATCCTGCTCAAGCTCAACGACGCGGCCACCGTCTACATGCCGATCGACAAGGTGGCGCCCGGCGGCCTGGTCACGGACGTCGCGGCGCTCCCCGCCGCCACCGAACACCTGAAGGGCCCGCAGGCCCACGACGACCACCGTGCCTACCGCGTGTGGCACAAGACCGACGACGCCGGCGGGCCGGCCGGCAAGTATCTGGTCGACGACGGCGGCCGCGCGGTCTGGCTCGCGGATCCGGGAATCAACGGGACCTACGACCACCGTCCCGACGGCACGCCGGTGCGCAAGTTCGACGCCCCCAAGGCGACCCTGATGAGCTACATCATCCGCGGCATCCTCGACCGCCACCTGCCGTGGGCGCTGGTGCTGTTCGGCGTGATGATTGCGATCGTGCTCGAGATGTCCGGCATCCCGTCACTGGCGTTCGCGGTCGGGGTCTACCTGCCGCTCTCCAGCTCGACCCCGATCATGATCGGCGGCGCCATCCGCTGGCTGGTGGATCGCGGGCGCCGCAGGAAGATGGAGTCGCTCGCCATGACCGAGGAGCAGATCCAGGCGGAGGGCGACAAGAGCCCGGGCGTGCTGATGGCGTCGGGCTACATCGCCGGCGGCGCGATCGCCGGCATCGTCATCGCCTTCACCTCCGGGGTGTTCGACCAGTTCGACCCCGCCGTGACGCGTTGGTCCACCGAGCACAATCCGTTCTTCGGGGGCGCCCATGCGGACGCCCTGTCCATGATCCCGTTCGTGCTGCTCATGCTGGCGCTGCTGGCGGTGGGCGGCGAACGGTGGCTCCGCGGGCCGCGCGACGACGCGCGCGGCTGAGCCGGGACCTCGCGGTCACCCGCCGATCCGGTGAGCGCCGAGCGGCGCGCTCGCGCCGAGCGGGACGCCGCGAGGCTTCCCCACCGCGAGCACGAAGGGCGGCCCACCCGGGCCGCCCTTCGATCGTTTCCGGGATCGCCGCGGGTCAGGCTTCGCCGCGATCGTGCGCCCGCACCGCCTTGTCGAGCGGGCGGCTGATCACGAACATCAGCACCCCGGCGCCCACGCCCATCGCCGCCAGCAGGATGAAGAACGACGCGCGCGGGATCTTCTCGTAGAAGGTGCCGATGTAGCCCGACAGGTAATTGCCGGCGAAGTTGGCGAGGAACCACACCCCCATGAGCATCGACACCATCCGCACCGGCGCGATCTTGGTCACGAACGAGAGCCCGATCGGGGACAGGTAGAGCTCGCCCAGGGTGATCACCAGCGTGCTGCCCACCAGCCACATCACGCTGCGCTTGGCGTCGGGGGCCATGCCCTGGCTCGCCGCGATCATGATCAGGAAGGACAGCCCGAGCAGGAAGCAGCCGAACGCCATCTTCACCACGCTCGATGGCTCCTGCTGGCGCCTGGCCTGCCACGCCCAGAAGCCCGACAGCAGCGGGGCGAACAGGAAGATCATGAACGGGTTGAACGCCTGGTACCAGGTCGAGGGGACCATGAACCCCATCAGGTTCCAGTTCGTGTTCTGGTCCGCCCACAGCTGCATGGTGTTGCCCTGCTGCTCGTACACCGCCCAGAACACCACGTTGAGCGCGCACAGCACGAACAACGTGATGACGCGCGGACGCTCGTCCCTCGGCAGGCGCGCGAGCCACGCGATCACGATCGCGGCCACCACCGCCGCGAGTCCGAGCCGCATCACGGCCGGCATCAGGAACAGCGACATGAACGCGCCGATGAAGGCGACCATCCCCGCGATGTAGCCGGCGATTCCGAGCGTGGCGCGCGCCGCCGTCAGTGGCGGACGGTCGTCGTTGGCCTCCTCGATGACGAGGTAGCGGCGGCCGAACAGGTAGAGACAAAGGCCCAGCACCATGCCGACGCCGGCGGCGCCGAAGCCCCAGTGCCATCCCACCTTCTGGCCGAGCGTGCCGCACACCAGCGGCGAGAAGAACGCGCCCAGGTTGATGCCCATGTAGAAGATCGTGAACGCGCCGTCACGGCGCGGATCACCCTGCGGATAGAGTCGTCCGACCTGGGTCGAGATGTTGGGCTTGAACGCGCCGTTGCCGAGGATGAGCAGCATCAGCGCCGGGAAGAACAGGTTCTGCACCGCCATCAGGAAGTGCCCGATGGCCATCAGGATCCCGCCCAGCACCACCGCCTTGCGCTGCCCCAGCACCCGATCCGCGAGCATGCCGCCGAAGAACGGGGTCAGGTACACGAACGCGGTATAGAGGCCGTAGATCTGCGACGACAGCGGCTGCGGCGCGAGCGGGCCGAAGGCGTGCTCGAGGATGCCCTTGATGGCGTTGAAGCCGAGCACCTGCTGCCCCACCTCGGGGTGCACGAACAAGTGATTCACCATGTACAGCACCAGCAGCGAACGCATCCCGTAGTACGAGAAGCGCTCCCACATCTCGGTGAAGAACAGCACGTACAGCCCGACCGGATGTCCGAACAGCTGGCGTCCGGTGGGCGGCGTGCCGGCGGTGGCGGCGACGGCCATGTCGGGGATCTCCGGGTGGAGGCAGGTCAGGAACGGACGGCGCGCGAGTATAGGCCGTGCCGGCCCGGCGGACGCAGCGGAAAAACGCCCGGCGGGGCGGACGCGCGCTTCAGCGCGACGGGGCGGCCCCGCAAGGAGCCGCCCCATTCACGTCCCGCGCTCCGCGCGTGGTCAGCGCACGCGCACCACGCGGGCGGTCGCGCCGCCGTCCGGGCCCTTGAGCCGGGCCAGGTACACCCCCGCGGGCGTGGGGGCGCCGCCGTCGGTGACGCCGTCCCATCCGAGCACGTGCGTCCCGGCCGGCATCCAGTTCCGCGCGAGATGACGCACGACACGTCCTCCCACGTCGTACAGCGTGAGATCGACCAGCCCCGACCGTGCGAGCACGAAGCGCACCGTGGTGCCGGCGACGAACGGGTTGGGCGAGGCGGCGAACGTCACCGGACGTCCGTCCGGGAGCGGTGCGTCGGTGGTGCGGGGGAACCAGCCGATGTCCTCGAACAGGTAACGCGTCATGTCCACGCTGCTCGAGAGATCCGTGTTGATGGACGGCTCCATCAGCAGGTTGGGGAACGCCGAGGTGTCCCAATGCGACACGCTCGAACCGCCCTGGTAGGGATTGGGCGCGTACATGAGCATGCGGTTGTCGGGATCGTGCACACCGGCGAGATGCCCCGGATCGACCGTGAGGGTCGCGGTGACGCCGCCCGCGAGCTGGGCTCGAAGGGTGTTGCCGTCGGCCTGCGAGATCATCACCACCGGGATGGTGATGCCGGGCCCCCAGCCACCCGGCCCGCTCAGACCACTGGTGTTGTTGGCGATGATGAGCCCGACGGCACCCGCCGCCTGGGCGTTCTGGGCCTTGGTCACGAAGGTGCAGTTGCCGCGATCCACGAACGCGATCTTGCCATTCATGGCCACGGCGTTGGTGAACGCGCTGCAGCCGTCGCCCGTGGGTGCGGAGTTGTCGACCGCGAGCACGACCTGCCCGGTCACGCCGGGAATGCCCGGCACGGGGCCGAACGACGACGCGGCAGCCGGGTAGTCGCCCGCGATCCCCACCGGCGCGGTGACGTGCACGATCGGCCGCTTCGACATGGTGATCGGTGCCATGAAATTCGTCGCCTTGCCGTCCCATGCCAGGCCACCGGCGCTGATCGCGGAGGCGGCACGCTGGGTCGCGTTCTCCTGGTCCCAGTGGAGACCGGTGCTCTCGTCGAGCAGGAAGCGGTCCCACAGCGAGGGAAGCCCGCTGGCGAAGTTGCCGCTCGAGCCGTCGGTCACGGTGAGGAAGCCGAGTCCGTGCCCCATCTCATGCAGGATCACGACCAGCAGGTCGATGCCGGCCGGGCCCTGGACGTGATCGAGACCGTAGTACCACGAACTGCCGTCCAGACAGCCGGTGAGACCGACCGAGGAGTTGAAGTTCGCGTTGATCTCGGCGCTGGCGCCGTTGAGATCGCTGTTCGCCTGCTTGTTGGCGAGCGCGATGTTGTACCAGTAGCCGAAGAACTCCGCGCCGGTGAAGTTGGCGGTGATGCTGGCGGGACCCGCGCTGCCGAGCACGCCGCTGGTCGAGCTGCAGGTGAGGGCATTGAACTGCGAGTTCACCGCCACCGTCTGGGTGCCGGGCAACAGCGCGCCCCAGATATTGGCCGCGGTCTGGAACACGATCAGCCGCTGCTGGCCCACGGTGGTGCCGCTGTTGCCACCGACCGGCGCCGCGGGTGTCGGGTCGTTGAAGCCTTCCCCCGCGCCGTCGCTGTTCACGATCACGATGTTGGCGGCGTGCGCGGACGTGAATGGTGTCGCGACGGCGAGGACGGCGAAGACGAGCCCGCGCGCGAACGCCGATGCGTCGCGGCGGCTCATCGGTCACCTCCGCCGTTCGCGTCCGGGGCATCGCCCTCGGCCAGGTGCACGCCGCGCGCGTCGCGCCAGGCGTGCAGGTCGACCAGGGTGATGCCGCTGAGATCGATCGACAGGGAGCCGTCGGCATGACGCACCGGCACCAGCCGCGAATAGACGTCGGACCAGCGCGTGATCGGCTCGGACCCCGGCGCGGGTGCGGGCGGCCCGGCCGGCGTGCCCGCGACCTCGAGTTCGACGCGCAGACCCGCGCTCGTCACCGGCGCGGCGGGCGCATAAAGGATCGCGAGCGGGACTGGTGGTCCGATGAAGGTGGCGGGGTCGTGGGGCGCGACGGCGGCGGAGCCCCCGACCAGCCTCCAGAGCGCCTCCGTGAGGGCGGGAGTGGATTCGACCGCGGCGGCCGCGCCATCCTCGGCCTGGCACCCGGCACGCGCGACCGGCGCCAGAGCGAGGAGCCCGAGGCACGCCAGGAATTGTGCACCGATTGCGAGTTGCATGGGGACGCGTGGCATCAAGCCCTCCCGGGTCGGATCGAGGCGTGCAAGTGCGCCGGGCAAGGGTGCACCGCGGTACCTTGACGGTAAGAGCCCGTTTCGTGCCAGAGTGAACGGGTGGAGACTTTGCACCGGGTTCACTGCGCGCCCATCCCATCCGACGGTCCGCTCCGTATGGAGGATGAAGGCATCCGAAAGGCTTGCCTGCGGCGCGCTGCCCGCCCGACCCACGGAGGAACCCCATGCCGCGTCCGATGTCCACGATGATCCTGGCGCTGGTGCTCGTCGCGAATCTCGCCCTGCCCGCCGAGCCGGGCTCGGCGAAGGAGCCCCGCCCGAGCTGGAAGCCCGTGGTCAAGACCGACGCCGAGTGGAAGGCCCTGCTGTCCCCCGCGCAGTATCACGTGCTGCGCGAGAAGGGCACCGAGATCGCGTTCACGGGTTCGTACTGGGACAACCACCAGAAGGGCACTTACCGCTGCGCCGGGTGCGGGCTCGAGCTGTTCTCGTCCGGCACCAAGTTCGACTCGGGCACCGGCTGGCCGAGCTTCTGGCAGCCGATCTCGAAGCTCAACCTGCGCGTGGCCTCCGATCACACGCTCGGCATGGAGCGGGACGAAGTCCAGTGCGCGCGCTGCGGCGGACACCTCGGGCACGTGTTCGACGACGGTCCCCCGCCGACCGGGTCCCGCTACTGCATGAACTCGGTGTCGCTCAGCTTCGTGCCCTCGCGCTGACGGCGCGGACGGGCGCGCCGCAACGCGCCCGCCCGCCGGGCGGCGGTGTGCGGCGAGGGCCGCACGCTTCCCCGCGGCGGCTCAGGGCTGGTGTTCGGGGCGCAGCAGATCGTTGAGCGTCTTGACCGGCGTGAACACCTCGGCCGGCACCTCGACGAACACGGTGAGCCAGCGCGCCATCGCGCCGTTCCACAGCCCCGGCCGCTCGAGCGCGCGCAGCGGGCGTCCACCGGCCGACTTCCGCGTGACGATGACCGCATCGGGATCGATCGAATCCGCGAGCGGATAGGGCGCGCCACGATGATCGCGCAGCGCGCACACCAGGAACACCGGGTTGAAGTGCGTGCCCCGCTCGAACACCTCGCGCTGGCCCGGGCGCCCGGGATCGATCTCGGCGCTTTCGACGATCTGCCGCGTCAGGGCTCCGCCACGGCCACGGACCCAGAAAGGTCCGCCGCCGGGCTCGCCGGTGTTGGGGACCATGCCGCACACGCGCAGCGGGCGATGGAGCCGGGCGCGCGCCGCGGCGCGGGCATCGGAGCCGGCGCCGGCTTCGCCACCGGGCGCGTCGCCGAACGTCTCGGTCACGAACCGCATCGCCTCGGCCGGCGCCGACGCGTCACTCGTGTCGTCGAGCCGCTCCAGCCATGCGTGCAGCCGCGATTCGAGCTCGAGCAGGCGCCCGCCCAGCACACGCGCCCATCGCAGCGTGGGCCCGCGCCGGGAGACCGGCTGCACGTTGTCGATGTTCTTGATCGACACCAGGTCAGAGCCCAGGTCGGCGAGGTTCTCGATCAGCGCCCCGTGACCCGCCGGGCGGAACAACAGCCGTCCATCGATGCGGAACGGCTCCCCGTCGTCGCCGAGCGCGACGGTGTCGGTGGAGGGCTTCTGACACGAGAACGCGTTATCGAGCCACAAGCCGGCATCGCCCTCGAGTGCGGGTCTCAGACGCTCGAGCAGCGTCGTGAACCCGGCCTCGTGCTCGGGCGAAACGGTGAAGTGAGTGCGCGAGCGCCCCCCGGCGTCGCGGCCGAGGACCAGCGCCTCACGCAACTGCTCCTCGAACGCGGTCCGGGGCGTGCCACCGTCGCGGTGGAACGCGAGCAGGCCCTTGGGGCAGGCGGCCAGTTCGAATCCACCTGCGTCGAGCAGGGTATCGAGCACGGTGCGTACGTCGCCGGCCGCGCGGCACGAGGCGATCGACGCTCCCTGGCGCGCCAGCGCCGCCTCGAGCGCATCGTGGAACGCGAACCGTTCGAGACCGTCGAGCGTCTCGAGCGTCGCGCGTGCGTCGGGGGAGCCGCCCGCCGCGGCGCGCTCGAGTGAGGCGCGCGTGGGACTCTCGCCCGCGCGCACGGCGAGCAACGACTGGAACATGCGCGTGGCCGCGCCCGAGGCGGGGACGAAGCGCGTCCAGCGCCCGGCGAGCGCGGCGCGGTCGTGCGCCGCGGCGAGCACCTCGTGACGCCCGGGAGCGATGCGCTCGATGCCGTCACCGACCGTGCACGGACGCTCGATGTGCAGGCGCTCGGGCGGATCGGCCAGCAGCGCCAGCTGGCGCTCGGCCTCCGCCGGCGCGATACCACGCGCGGCCAGTTCGGCGAGGTCGGCGGCGGTGGGTCGCAGCATCGTCACGCTTGCTCCCCGTCCCAGCGGCGGAACACCAGCACCGCGTTGTGCCCGCCGAAACCGAACGAATCCGACATCACGATACGCACCGGCCGCTCGCGCGTTCCCTCGGTGACGTAGTCGAGATCGCATTCGGGATCCGGGGTCACGAGATTGATGGTGGGATGGATCCGCCCCTCACGCAGCGTCATCACCGACGCCACCGCCTCGATGCCGCCCGAGCCGCCGAGCGCGTGCCCGGTCATCGACTTGGTGGCGTGCACCGCGAGCCGGTAGGCGTGCGCGCCGAACACCTGTTTGAGCACGCGCGTCTCGGCCACGTCGTTGAGCGGCGTGGAGGTGCCGTGCGCGTTGACCACGTCCACTTCCCCGGGTGCCACGCGCGCGTCGGCGAGCGCCATGCGCACCGCGCGAGCCTGGCCCCGCCCCTCGGGGTCGGGTGCCGTCATGTGGTGCCCATCGGCGCTGGCGCCATATCCGATCAGCTCGGCGAGGACCGGCACCCCGCGCTCGAGCGCGTGCTCGAGCCGTTCGAGCACGAGCACCCCGGCCCCCTCGGCGATGACGAAGCCGTCGCGGTCGGCGCTGAACGGCCGCGAGGCCGTGGTGGGTGTGTCATTGCGCGTCGACAAGGCCCGCAGCTGGCAGTATCCGTCGATGGCGTACGGGTGCATGGTGGATTCGGCGCCGCCCGCCACCACGACCTCGGCCCGGCCGTCGCGGATCAGGTCGAGCGCGAGACCGATCGACTGTGCACCCGCGGCGCACGCGGTCGAGACGCAGAGGTTCACACCGCGACAGCCGGTCTCCATCGCCACGGTACCCGCCGCCATGTTCGGGATGATGGCGGGCACGGTGACCACCGAGAAGCTGCCGGGTCCCCTGGCCAGGAATACCTCGTGTTCGCGCATCAGGTACTCGAAGCCGCCGATACCCGAGCCGATCACCACCGCGACATCCTCGCGCCAGGCCCCTTCGGGCAGGCGCGCCGACGCCACCGCCTGCAGCGCCGCCGACAACCCGAGCTGGGTGAAGCGCGCACTGCGTTTGACCAGCTTGGGCGGGAGCGCGGGGCCCTGGTCGAGGTCGTCGACCTCCCCGGCGATGCGGCTGCGCAGCGCGCTCGCGTCGAAGCGGGTGATGGGCCCGATCCCCGAGTGTCCGGCGAGCAGTGCGGCCCAGAAGCGATCCACCCCCGTGCCATTGGAGGCGCACACGCCGAGTCCGGTCACCACCACGCGCGTGCGACCGCTCGCGTCGCGAAGCGCCGCCGTCACGAGCGGTGAGCCCGCGACGACACGTGGCTCCCCTGTCCGATCCGACTCCCCGTCATGCGAGCCCCCTCCCCCCCCTATGCTACCGTCCCCGGCGGCCACTCCGGCGCGCCTTTGTACACCGAACCCGGTGAGGGCGCCAGCGGGCATGGCCACCCCGCGACCCACCGAGCGTATCCCGGCCCGACGCGCCGGACCTACCCTGAGGAGGATCCATGCTGAAGCGTGAAGCGAGCGCCGTCTGGACCGGCGGCCTGAAGGACGGCGGCGGCCGCCTCACCAGCCCGACCGGCGTGCTCAAGGACACTCCGTATTCGTTCACCACCCGATTCGAGCAGGAGCCCGGCACGAATCCCGAGGAATTGGTCGCCGCGGCGCATGCCGGCTGTTTCTCGATGGCGCTCTCGGGCGTGCTGGGCGAGGGCGGTCTCAAGCCGGAGCGGATCGAGACCAGGGCCACCGTGACGATGGAGAAGCTCGACGCGGGCTGGACGCTGACGAAGATCCATCTCGACCTCACCGCGAAGGTGCCGGGGGCGGACGCGGCCGCGCTGCAGACGGCGGCGGACAAGGCCAAGGCCGGTTGCCCGATCTCGCGTGTGCTGAGGAGCGAGATCACACTGACCGCGCGCCTCGTCTGAGCGGGCGATCCGGCGGGAACGAAGTGGGCGGGCGGCTCGAGGAGCCGCCCGCCCGTCTTCGTCCGATGATCGGCGATCAGCGATAGAGCGTCTTCACCGCGCCCCAGGTGGAATGCTGCGCCGGCGTGGTGCCACAGTGGGGCACGTACGTGTCGCCGTTGTTGTAGCTGTCGAGGGCCTGCGAGTCGGTGTCGGTCGCGCTCGGATCGAGGAAGCCGCTGCCGATCGGCGGGCAGACCTTGTTGCCGATCATGGCGTCGGCATCGGCGACGATCGCGGAGACCGGCGTGGGATCGGCACCCTGGGCGATGTTGAGCTTCGCGGCGATGAGCTGGTGCGAAAGGATGATCAATCCATTGCCCTGCGCGGGGGTGTTCAGGATGCTCAGCAGTTGCGCCTTGCTGTAGGTGGTGTTGCCGAGCTTGAGACTGGACACCGGCCAGGCGCTGCGATGGTTCTTCCAGTAACCCTGGGTGTAGGTGCAGTTCTGCGGCTGGTTCAGCGTCCCGCCGCGACAGGCAGTCGAGTACAAGCTCGACTCTCCGCCACCGTCACCCAGCGCGCAGGCGCGGAACTGGTACTCGGTGGCGGGGTCGAGCTCGAGGGTGAAGTCGGAACTCACCACGCCCGTCTCGTCGAACAGATCGCCCACCTCGGCGGAATGACCGCTGTAGGGTGACAGCCGGTAGCTCGGCGCGGTCTCGAGCGTGTTGTAGGTCGGAGTGCCGACGAACTCGGCGATCTTCACGAGCCCCATCGACAACGCGTTGTCCCACGATCCGGCAAAGCTGAGATCGGCGGACTTGATGAACTGGACCGCGAAGCCACCCGGGGTGCCGGTCGCGCCCGCCCGCACGTCGAGGGTGACCGAGACGCGACTCACCTCGGCGACGAGGACGTCGGGCACGTCGTAGCGATCGGCGGTCGCGGGCAGCGCGGTGAACGCGAGCGCGGCACAAGCCATCACAGCCATGATGCCCTGTCGCAGCTTCATCGATGTCGGTCCTTGGGTGCGCTGCGGGCTCACGGCCGGCAGATCGAGCTGGGGGGTCGAGCGAGATGTCTTGACGCCAAGTATTCTGACAGGCTCTGGTGGCTGATGGCAACCAGCAAAATGCACGGGCTCGAGTCGCTCGGGGGGGCCCACCGGCGCGCCGATGGGCGCTGGCTATTTTCACCGGGTGCGCGCACTTGCGGGTCCCGGTCGGGGTGGGCCGGTTGCCCCCCTCCCGGGCCTCGTTAGAAGCCCATTGGCGCGCTTGGGTTTAGCCTGACGAAACCAGTGTTCGCAGGTCACCGGGTGGACCCCGGGGAAGCGGCGTGCTCCGCCCTGGCCAGCCTTCGGAAGCGGAGGGAACCCGACCGGGGAAAATAAGAAGACCGGCCGCGGGCATCCCTGTCCGCGGACCGGTCGTGGCCCAGCTGATCCCTGTGGGCCGCCATGATCTCGACGCAAGCGGCGGGCCAGCCAGTTCAACAGCCAGGACCGAACCACCAAGGCGCACCGAAAGCCATGACGGACAACGTGATGCGAGAGTGACGCTGGCGCCCGGGCAGTCCGGCTCGTGTCGGTCCGGGTGGCTTCGCCCGGACCGCCGGCTGGAACCTGACCGGTCAGCGGCTGGTCAGCGGCTGTTCAGCGGCTCCGTGAGCGGTATCGGCGACCGGGTCAACCCCCCGCCAACGCCCGCCGGATGGACTCCACCGCCATCGCCGCCTGCCCCCACGCCACCGGGATCCCGGATGCCGGCGGGCGCACGAGATCGCCTGCGGCCCAGACGTGCGGGTGCGAGGTGCGCAGAGAGGCGTCCACGCGCACGAATCCCTGCGGATCGAGTTCGATCGCGCCGCGGAAACACTCCGAGTTCGGGATCATCCCGATCTTCACCACCACGCCCGCGCACTCGATGGTCTCGCCCCCGCCCCCGGCGAAGGCGAGTCGCACCGCGCGCACCTCGGCGCCGCCGAGCACCTCCGCCACCTCCGCCCGGTCGCGCACCATGATCTCGCGACGCGCGGCGACGCGCTCGCCGAATCGCGCGCGCGCGCGTGGCGCCCCGCGAATCACGAGGGTCACGTGGCAGCCGGCATCGGCGAGGATGAGCGCGTTCTCGTATGCCGCGTCTCCTCCCCCGACCACCACGATGTCCCGTCCGGCGAAGCGATCGCGATCGCGCGTCGCCGAATGGGACACCCCGTGGCCGGCCAGCCGCGCCGCCCCGGGCGCGTCGAGCGTGCGTCGCCGCGCGCCGCTCGTGAGCAGCACCGCACGCGCCTCGAGGGTCTCGCCGTCGGCCAGGGTCACGCGCGGGACGACCGGGTCGAGTGCCACCACTTCGGCGCCCGTGCGCGGCGCCAGCGCCGGGCACAGAGGCGCCGCGAGTCGCTCGGCCAGTTCGGCGCCCGTGAGACCGAGGGAGCCGGCGACGTTGCGGAGCGGGAAGTGGATCAGGTGCAGCTGGCCGCCCACCACGGCACGTTCGAGCACGAGTGCCTCGAGGTCGAGCGAGCGCGCCCACAGCGCCGCCGAGACCCCGGCCGGGCCCGCACCGACGATGAGCAGATCGCGGCTCACGACGGACCGTCAGCGGCGGCCGCGATCGCGGCCACCTCCCAGAACGTCCGGATCTCCAGCGGAGGCAGACCATGCCGTGCCGACAGGCTGTCGAGGCAGGCACGCCGTTCGGCGCCCGTGTCGCCCGAGAGGTGTCCGTGATCGCGCATCCGCACCTCCACCGTGACACCGCTCACGCGCCGGGGCGTGCTCACGCGGGCCGCGCGCAGCAGCAGGTCCCAGTCCTCCGAATAGCGCATGTCCTCGTCGAATCCGCCGAGCCGCTCGAACAGCGAGCGCCGCAACACGGTCGCGCTGGGCGCGATGAAGTCGTCGGTTCGCATCAGGGCCGGGTCCCACTCGCGCGCGATGACCCGCCGAGCCGTTTCGATGCGCGTCCCGTCCTCCGCGATGCGCTCGCGCACCACCGCGGTGTCGCGGTAGAGCAGGGCGGCGTCCGAGGCCAGCGCCTCCGCGAGCCCGGCCAGGTGCGCCGGCGTCCAGCGATCGTCGTCGTCGAGGAGCGCCAGCCACTCGCCGCGCGCCGCACGCGCGGTGCGGTTGCGAGCGCGGGCGACGTGCCCGGCGCCGCAGCGCACCACGCGCACGGGCACGGCGCCGGCGCGCGGCACCTGCACCATCGGCTCGGCGGCGTCGTCACCGAGACAGACCTCGAGCGGCGGCACGGTCTGCGCCGCGACACTGGCGAGCGCATCGGCCAGCAGGGCCGGGCGGTCGCGCGTCACCATCACCACGCTCACGACCGGCGGCGAGGCGCGCACGGATCTCAGCCGGTCGCGCCGCCGCGCGGGCCCGGCAGCCGCGCGGCCCACGCCGGCTCGGCCAGCACCCCGCGCAGCGCGCGCGTCTCGACCAGCCCGGTCTTGCGGATGCCGCGCATCTCCATGCACAGGTGCCTGGCCTCGAGGATCACCGCCACGCCGCGCGGCGCGAGCACACGCACCAGGTGGTCGGCGAGTTGGGCGCCCAGGCGCTCCTGCAACTGCGGGCGCCGGGCGTAGTGCTCGAGCAGGCGGGCGAAGCCGCTGATGCCGAGCAGCCGCCCGCCCGGCAGGTAGGCGATGTGGGCGTGACCGAAGAACGGCACGAAGTGATGGACGCACAGCGAGTGGAACGGGATGTCGCGCACGATGACGAGGTCGGCGGGGCCGACGCCCGCTCCGGCCGGGAACGTGGCGGGCGCCGGTTCGTTCGCGGGGTCGAGCCCCGACAGCACCTCGGCGTACAGGTCGGCCACCCGCGAGGGGGTGGCATCGAGCTCGGGCTCGGCGCCGGTATCGAGACCGAGCGCGCGGATCAGATCGACCATCGCCCGCTCGACCGCGACGCGGTCCAAGCGGCCCGGATTGTGCGCCATCGCGTCCCTCCGCGACGAAACGCGACGGGCCGGTCGCACGGACCGGCCCGTCGGAAATGGAGCGGAAGAGGGGATTTGAACCCCCGACATCCACCTTGGCAAGGTGGCGCTCTACCGGGCTGAGCTACTTCCGCGAAATGCCGTATTCGAGCGGCGGCGACTATATCCGGCACCCCGGCGGATGGTCAAGAAGCGCTCCGGCGGGCCGTTCGAGGCGGCCCCGCCCGCGTGCGTCGCGGAGCCCGTCCGTCGTATAACTCCCCGCATGTCCGTGCTCGTGCAGAAGTATGGCGGCACCTCGGTCGATGGTCCCGAGCGCCTGCGCGCGGTCGCGCGCCGGGTGGCGGCGGCGCGCGCCGCGGGTCACGAGCTCGTGGTGGTGGTCTCGGCCATGGGACACTCCACCGACGAGCTGATCCGGCTCGCCCACCAGGTCTCGGCCCAGCCGAACCGGCGCGAGCTCGACATGCTCGTCTCCACCGGCGAGCGTGTCTCGATGGCACTGCTGGCGATGGCGCTTCACGATCTGGGCGTCGGGGCGATCTCGTTCACGGGTTCCCAGAGCGGCATCCTCACCACCGGCCCGCACAGCGGCGCCCGCATCGTCGAGGTGCGCCCCGACCGGATCCGCGCGGCACTCGCGCGCGGCATGGTGGCCATCGTGGCCGGGTTCCAGGGCGTCGATCCGGCCACCAAGGAGATCACCACGCTCGGCCGCGGCGGTTCGGACACCACGGCGGTGGCGCTCGCCGCCGCGCTCGCGCCGGCGGCATGCGAGATCTACACCGACGTCAGCGGCGTCTATACCGCCGACCCGCGCGTGGCAGCGGCCGCGCGCGTCATCCCCGAACTGGGCACGCGCGCGTGCTCGGCGCTCGCGCATCTCGGCGGCCGCGTGCTGCACGCGCGCTGTGTCGATCTCGCGGCGCGCGCGCGCGTGCCGCTCTCGGTGCGCTCGTCGTTCGACGACGCGCCCGGCACCCGCATCGTGGAGGATCACGCCATGGAACGCACCCGCGT
>Ga0315273_10005734_pt1 | contig 15396 bp, 14 predicted proteins | sample YL17G02_0_MG_FD_205753 | JGI IMG/M metagenome (GOLD analysis project Ga0315273, IMG submission 205753) | Sediment microbial communities from Yellowstone Lake, YNP, Wyoming, USA - YL17G02_0 | ecosystem: Environmental > Aquatic > Freshwater > Lake > Sediment | place: USA: Wyoming | collected...
CGCGGCCTGCTGCCTGGAGCTGGACATGGTCCTGCGCGCCGAGGAGCTGCTGGACCGGCTGATGGAGGTCGCCCCCAGTTCGGCGGCCTACAACCTGATCGGGAACCTGGCCGTGGTCCAGCAGGACCACCTGCGGGCGGAGCTGGCCTACCAGGAGGCCATGGCCCAGGATCCGGGCAACCCGGAGGTCGCGCTCAACCTGGCCTCCCTGTATCTGGCTCAAAGAGGGTACGCCAAGGCCCGCGCGACTCTGGCCCCGGTGCTGGAGCGCTTCCCGGAGCTGCCGCGCGCCCGGGAGCTGGAGCGCCGGCTGCGCGAGGGCTTCGAGCAGGAGCTGGCCTGCGCCGGCTGCGACCGCCACTGGTGGGTGCCCCGGGAGGTTCCGCCGCAGTCCTCGTTCAAGGTGCGCGGCGAGCCGCCGGGGGAGGCGCCCGCCGGGCGCTGCGCGCGCTGCGGCAGGCTGTACTGCATCGCCTGCGCCAGCCCGCACGCGCGCGAGGGGCAGCTGTACTGCCCCGGCTGCGGGGAGCGGCTGCGCCTGGCCGATGACGCATTGAAGTACCTGTTCCTCCGCTACCTGGAGCACTAGGTTGACAAAGCGCGGCGATTCCGGCGAGTATGGGATGAACTTGGACACGTTGCGACGGGCTCTGCCGACTCTGCTCCTGCTGCTGCTTTGTACCCACGCCCTGCCGGCCCAGGAGATCCTCACCGCGGAGAGCTTTTTCGACGAGGTTTCCGCGCGCTACGGCAAGCTCCAGGACTACACGGCGCGGGTCAGCATCGCCAAGGGGCAGGAGGTGATGAAGGGCAGGCTGTCCTACAAGAGCCCCAACAAGCTGCGCATCGACTTCACCGACCCGGCCGAACAGGTGCTGGTCACCGACGGCGAAGAGCTAACGGTCTACATTCCGCGCTTCGAGGTAATCCTGCTGCAGAAGCTCAAGCGCCGCAGCCAGGCGGCCTTGGCCAACATGGTCTCGGCGCAGGGTCTAACCCTGCTGAAGAAGAGCTACGCGGTGGCCTACCTGATCGGGCAGGACTTCGTGCCCCTGGAGGAAGGCTCGCGGGAAATGGTGAAGAAGCTGCGCCTGGCCAGCCGCTCCACCTCGGAGGGCTTCCGCCAGGTCGTCATTGCCGTGGCCAGGAACGGGATGATCCGCCGGATCACGGGCGTGACCCTGAACTACGAGGAGTTCGTGATGGACCTGACGGACGTGGTCGTGAACCAGAACATTCCGGACACCCGTTTTAAATACGACGCGCCGGCGTACGCCAACGTGTATCAGAATTTTCTTTTTGAAGCGGAAGAGTAGGCACCATGGAGTCACTGGGTCACAAGCTGCGCGAAGCGCGCGAAAAACACAACTACACCCTGGAGCAGATCGCCAGGGACACCAACATCTCCAAGGGTTACCTGGAGGCCCTGGAGGAGGAGAACTTCGGCGTGATCCCGGGGGACACCTACGTGCTGGGCTTCCTGCGCAACTACGCCGAGTACCTGGGTCTCAACCCCGAGGAGCTGGTCGGGTTGTATCGCAACCTCCGCATCCAGGAGCAGCCCATGCCGATGAGCGAGCTGCTGCAGGGCGCCAGGCCGCGCCCGCGCTCCCGCGCCGTGGCGGTCATTCTCGCCGTCGCGGTTATGGCGGCCGCGGGGGTGTTCCTGCTGGTGCGCTACGTCCTGCCGCGGGGGGGCGAGGCCGCCGCGCGGCAGGCCGAGGCGCGGCCGACAGCCGCTCCGGGGGAGTTCGTGCTGTCCGATGAGGCCATCACCCGCTGGTATTCCCAGGGCGAGACCGTGAGCGTGCCCATCGACGGCGAGCACTACCGCGTGAGCTTCGCCGCGATCGGCGACCGGCTGACCCTCAAGGTGCCCGGGGGCACCATCGACCTGACCGTGGGCCAGACCCGGCAGCTGGACCTGGACGGGGACATGGCCAGCGACATCCGTACCCAGTTGAACGACCTGGACGTGACCGGGTCCAACCGGCGGGCCAACCTGAGCATCTTCAAGCTGCCGAAGACGGGCCAGATCGCCCCGGAAGGCCTCGTGGCCGAGGCCCCGGGGGGCGAGACGGCCGCGGCCGGGGCTATCGCCCCTGGTGCAACGGCCGGCGCAGCCGCGGCAACGCCCGGAAGATCCGGCGCAACGGCCGGCAGAGCCGGCGTAACACCCGGCGTAACACCCGGCGCAACGGCCGGCGCAGCCGGCGCCGCGGGCACCCCTCAGGCCGCCGCGTCCCCGACGACCCCTGCTGCCCCTCAGGTCCCCACGGCCACCCCGGCTGCGGGGGGGGGGTCGTTCACCGGGCCGCTGGAACTGCAGGCCGCCGGAACCCCCTCTCCCTTCCGCCTGTCCATTTCCTTCCGCGGCTACGTGCTGCTGCGCTACCTGACGGACGGCGAGAACCGCGACGAGCGCTTCTTCCACAAGGGCGAGACCTTCGCCCTGGACGTGAAGCGGGAGGCCCGCCTGTGGATTTCCAACGCCGGCGCCCTGCGCCTGAGCGTGGCCGGAAAGGACGTGGAGCTGGGCCGCCCGGGGGAGGTGGTGACCCGCACGATCCGCTGGAGCGAGTCGCGCGACTCCGGGGGCTACCGCCTGCAGGTGCTGGCCAGCGACTGACGCTTCCTTCGCCATGACCTTCAGCATCGAAAGCCTCGGCTGCGCCAAGAACCAGGTGGACTCCGAGGAGCTCATCGCCCACCTCGAGCGGGCGGGCCTGACCTGGGTGGCGGATCCCGAGCAGGCCGAGGCGGTGATCGTGAACTCCTGTGGCTTCATCACCAGCGCCAAGGAAGAATCCATCCGCACCGCATTGGAGCTGAAGAGCCGCTTCCCCGGAAAAAAGGTTCTGCTGGCCGGCTGCCTGGTCGCGCGCTACGGCGAGGAGCTCACCCGGGCGCTGGGCGAGCTGGACGGGTTCGCGGGCCTGCGCGACCCGCAGGCCCTGGAGCGCCTCCTGGTGCCCGGCGCCCCCGGTGCTCAAGTCCCGACCGGGGAGCCGCGCCGTTCCGGACAATCGCGGCGGCATTTGCTCTCCTTCCCCGGCAGCGCGTACCTCAAGATCGCGGAAGGGTGCGGCAACCGTTGCAGCTACTGCGCCATCCCCCTGATCCGCGGGCCTCTGTCCAGCCGCCCGCGCGCGGAGGTCGTGGAGGAGGCACGGGGCCTGCTGGCCGCCGGCGTGCGGGAGATCGTGCTGATCGCCCAGGATCTGGCCTCCTACGGCGCGGACCGCGCCGGCGGGGGCGAGCTGCCGGTCCTGCTGCGGGAGCTGCTCGACCTGCCCGGGGAGTACTGGCTGCGCTGCCTGTACATCCACCCGGACCACTTCCCGGAGGAGCTCCTTGCCCTGGCCGCCGCGGACTCCCGCCTCCTTCCGTATTTCGACCTGCCTTTCCAGCACGCTTCCCCGGCCGTGCTGCGGCGCATGGGCCGGCGCGGCACCCCGGAGGGCTACCTGGCCCTGCTCGCCCGCATCCGCGCGGCGCTTCCGCAGGCCGTGCTGCGCTCCACCTTCCTGGTCGGCTTTCCCGGGGAGACCGAGGAGGACTTCCGTGTCCTCCTGGATTTCCAGCGCGAGGCGGAGCTGGACTGGGCGGGTTTCTTCACCTACTCTCGCGAAGAGGGCACCGCGGCTTATTCCCTGGGTCCGCGCGTGGGCGCAAAACGCACCGAGAGCCGCAAGCGCGAGCTGGAGAGGGCCCAGCAGGCCATCACCGAGCGGCGGCTGGAGCGCCATGTGGGCGCCCAGCTGGAGGTGCTCATCGAGGAGCCGGTGCGCGGCGAAGCCCTGGCCCTGGGTCGGGCGTACCTGCAGGCCCCCGAAGTGGACGGCCTGGTCGTGGTGAAGGCCGCCGGCCTGGAGGCCGGACGGCGCTGCCGGGTGCGCATCGAACGGCGCAACGGCGTGGACCTGGAGGCCTCGCTTGCCGACGCCTGAGCCCCCGCCCGCCGCGGACGGGCCTTGCCCCGCCTACCTCGCCGGGCTGAACGAGGCGCAGAGGGAAGCGGTCCTGCACGAGGGCAGCCCCCTGCTGATCCTGGCCGGGGCCGGCTCGGGCAAGACGCGGGTCATCACCACCAAGATCGCTCATCTCCTGGAGGCCCGCGGCTACCCACCGGAGTCGATCCTGGCGGTGGCCTTCACCAACAAGGCGGCCGAGGAGATGCGCGAGCGGGTGCGCCGGTTTTCGCCGGCGGGCGCGCAGGTGATGATCAAGACCTTCCACGCCTTCGGCGCCTGGCTGCTGCGTCGCTACGCAGAGGCGTCGGGCCTGGCTCGCGACTTCACGATCTACGACGACGAGGACTCCCTGTCGCTGCTGCGCGTGGCCGTGGAGGGGCGGGTGGGCAGGGACCGGCTGCGGGAGCTCTCCGCCCGCATCGCTCGGGCCAAGGACCGCTGTCTGGCCCCGAAGGATGACCTGTCGGCCTTGAGCCTCGGGGACCTGGGCGCCGAGGTGGACTTCGCGGAGGCCTACCGCCTGTACCAGGAACGCCTGCGCGCCGCCGGCTGCCTGGACTTCGGGGACCTGCTCCTGGAGAGCGTGCGGCTGCTGGCGTCCCGGCCGGAGGTGCGGGCTCAGCTGCAGTCCCGCTTCCGCGCGGTGCTGGTGGACGAGTACCAGGACTCCAACCACGCCCAGTTCCGCCTTCTGGAGCAGCTTTACGACCGGACCAACTACCTGTGCGCCGTCGGCGATGAGGACCAGTCCATCTACAGCTTCCGGGGCGCCGAGTTGGACAACATCCTGAACTTTGCCGGGCATTTCCCCGGCACCCGGGTCATCCGCCTGGAGCAGAACTACCGCTCCTCGAGCAACATCCTGGAGGTGGCCACCCGGGTGGTGGAGCACAACCGGCGCCGCCTGGGCAAGACCCTGTGGACCCGCCGGCCCGCCGGGCCGCCCGTGGAGCTGGCCGTGCTGGAGGACCAGGAGGCCGAGGCCCGCTTCTGCGCGGAGGCGCTGGCCGACGGTGAGCTGGAGGGTAGCGCCATCCTTTACCGGATGAACTTCCAGTCGCGCGCCTTCGAGACCCTGTTCACCCGGTTGGGAATCCCCTTCCGGGTGGTCGGGACGGCGCGCTTCTACGAGCGCGAGGAGGTCAAGGACGCCCTGGCCTACCTGGCGCTGGCGGCCAACCCGTGCGACGAGATCGCCTTACGCCGCGCGGTCAACCGCCCGCGGCGCGGGGTCGGGGCGCGCAGCGTGGAGGCGGTGCTCAGCGCGCGCGGGGGCGCGGGCGGGGACCTGCTCGCCGCAGCCGCCCTGGCCGGCGCGAAGTCCGGCACGGATGTCGGCCTTCGCGCCGGCGCCGGAAAGGGCGTGGCCGCCTTCCTGCAGGTGATGCAGGGCATGCGGGAGGCCTTGGGCCGGGAGCCTTCGACCAGCCTGGACCGGGTGGTCCTGGAGCTGCTCACGGACTCGGGGCTGCTGGCACATTACCGGGAACGCGACGCGGCCGAAGACACCGACAAGCAGCGCAACCTTTCGGAGCTGGTGAACGCCACCACGGAGTTTGCGGGCACTCGCGAAGGCCTGAGCCAGTTCCTGGAAGGGGTGATGCTCAACAGCACCGACGAGAACCCCTTCGCCCGCACGGGCAAGGTGACCCTGATCACCGCGCACAACACCAAGGGGCTGGAGTTCGACCGCGTGTTCCTCACGGGGCTGGAGGAGGGGATCTTTCCGCACTATGCCAGCACCGCGGGGGAGGCCCAGGTGTCCGGAGAGGAGCTGGAGGAGGAGAGGCGCCTGTTCTACGTGGGCGCCACCCGGGCGCGCGAGCAGCTCCTGCTCACCTGCTGCCGGCGGCGGCGGGTATTCGGGACCTTCCAGGCGGTGGAGGCCAGCCGCTTCCTGTCCGAGATCCCCGAGGAGCTGCTGCGCGTCCGCGGCCGGGAGGCGCCGCCGGCGGAGCGCTTCCCCCCGGGCTGCCAGGTCTACCACGAGGACTACGGACCGGGGGTCGTCACCCGGGCGTGGTCGGCCGAGGGACAGCCCATGATCGCGGTGCGCTTCGACTCCGGGCGCATCGCCCGCTTCCCCGTGAAGTACAGCACTCTGGAGCGCGTGGCCCGTGACCCCTGAGGCCGCGCGCATCCGGCGCAGCCTGCGCTGGTCGGTGGCCGACGGGGCCTCCTTCTTCGTCATGGTGGGGGCGGCGGAGGGCTACTTCCAGGCCTTCGCCGTGGCCTCGCTGCTGCTGGGCATGGTCTGCCTGTACTTCCTGCTCAACTATCTGCCCAACCCCGCCTGGACCTCCTGGATGCGCGACCTGGTGGGCGAGGGCGAGCGCGGGGCCTACTTCGGGCGGCGTAATGCGATCGCCAACCTGGCGGCGCTGGCCGCCACGGTCCTGGCGGGCCTGTTCCTGCAGCTCTACGCTCACCGCCCCCTGTACGGTTTCCTGCTCCTGTTCAACCTGGCCTTCCTGGGCAGCGCCGGCTCGACCCTGTTCCTGACCCTGCAGCACGACCCCAAGGGCCGGCGGGTGGAGCAGGACCGGGTGGGCCTGCCGGCTTTTCTACGGGAGCTGCCGCACTCCAACTACGGGCGCTTTGTGGCTTTCAACTTCCTGCTGTACTTCGGGACCTTCCTGTCCAGCCCCTTCGTGGTGCCCTACATGCTGAAGGAGCTCGAGTTCAGCTACCTGGAGTTCATGGTCGCCACCTCCCTCACCAGCCTGTTCAAGTTCGTGGCCATGCCCTTGTGGGGGCGTCTCGGGGACCGCTACGGGAGCAGGAAGATCCTGGCGCTTTCGCCTGGGCGGGCTTCGAGATCGCCGCGCTCTCCTTCGCCTTCGACACCATGCCGGTGGCGTTGGTCACCGAGCAGACCTCTTTCCTGCTGCTGTTCCGCGGCGCGGCGACCCTGGCCGGGGGGCTGGCCGGCAGCGCCCTGTTGCCGAGGGCTGCGGTGGCCGGCTCGCCGTACCTGGCGAGCTTCCTGATCTCGGGGTTGTTCCGCCTGCTGGTCGTTTTCCCCCTGGTGCTCCTGGTTCGCGAGGAGCGCCCGGTGCAGCGCATCTCCTATCCGGCGCTGTTCGCCAAGCTGCTGTCCATGGCGCCGCGCGCCCTGCTGCGCCGCTGGTTCCCCGGGCGGCCCGGTTGAGCCCCCGGGGGGAAGTGAGTACAATCTCAGGCGGCATGCACCCGGACTTGCGTAGCCTCATACCCCCCATCCGCCGCGCGCGCGCCTACCGGCTGTACGACCACCGGGGGAGGCGCTTCCTGGACCTCTGGCAGAACGGGGGGCACACCCTGCTGGGCCACCGCGGCCTGCATCTCATGGGCCTTTTAAAAAACATGATGTCGCGCGGCCTGCTGGCGGACATCCCGGCGCTGCAGGCCCGCCACCTGGAAAAAGCCCTCACCTTGCGCCTGCCCGGCTACCCGTGGGTCCGCATCACCCGCTCCGCCGAGCAGGCGCTGCACCTGGCCTCCCTGTTCCTGGGGCGCGAGGTGAACCCGGACGAGGTCCTGGACCCGGCCCTGGACCCGCCGGAGCGCGCGGCGCTGGTGGCCCGCTGGCGTCCCCTGCTGGACTTCCCCACGACGGGACCCGGGCGGCCTCGGGTGCTCCTGCCGGTCCTGCCCTTCGCGGCGGCGGGGGCTCCCGCGGCGGCGTGTTTCGACGCCGAGCCTGCGGAGGGCTTTCCGAATTCGGAGCCGCTGTCCCCGGTCCTGCTGGCCGGGGCGGCCCGCAGCCTGCACGACCTCGCGCGCTACTGTCTGCCGGAGTGGTATCGGGAAGACCTGCTCGCGGCGGCCCCGGGCTGGGCTCAGCGCGGGATCTACCTGCGCGCCGAGTGCGGACAGGAGCGCTACGCGGAGGTCTTCCGGGCGTTTCTGGCCGCGGGCGTCCTTCTCCACCCCTGCTACCCCGGGCCTTCGATCCTGCCGGCCGAAGCCTCACCAGGGGAGGTGGCTAAAATGATTCAACTTTTCCGGGAAAACCCGGGAGAATAAGGTATGGACAGCATGGCGGGTTTCGTTCTGACCCTGTCCCGCCTGGGGATGGGGGCCATCGGCACGTTCTTCGCGATCCTGCTGTGGTCCCAGACCCGGGACGCCGCCTGGGTGTTGGTGATCATCGGCACCCTGGTGGCCTACGTGGAGGTCGTGTTCTCCACCCTGGAGAGCTTCGGCATCGTCACCGGCGAGTTCTTCTACGTGTCCGGTTTCCCCGTGCTGCGGATCGTGCTGGCCAACCTGCCCATGGCGCTGTTCACTTGCGGCTTCATCGCGATGATCGCGCGCCGGCGGCCGCGCTGAGAGGGCCTACAGCTTGGCTTCCAGCTGCTTGATCTGGTCACGCAGCTGGGCGGCCTCCTCGTAGTTCTCCTCCTCCACCGCCTTCTCCAGCTCTTTCTGCAGAAAAGCGATCTGGGCGTGGACCTCGGAGCCTTTAGTGGTTTTTTCGGCGTCCGCGGCGGTGATGGGGATTCCGGCTTCGTCCACCACCCCTTCGTCGATGAAGATGGGGCACTTGGCCCTGACGGCCAGGGCCACGCAGTCGGAGGGGCGGGAGTCCATGACGATGTCGGCCCCGGCGCGGCTTAAGATCAGGCGGGCGTAGAAAGTCCCTTCCTTGAGCTCGGTGATCTCGATGCGCGAGATCTTCACCTCCAGCTGTTCCAGCATGGCGATGAGCAGGTCGTGGGTCAGGGGGCGGGGCATCTTGTGGCTGGCCAGCCCGATCAGAATGGCCTGGGCCTCCAGCGGGCCGATGAAGATGGGGACCGCGACCTCGGAGCCGATCGGCTTGATCAGCACCGCGCTGCCCTGCTCGGCCTTGGCTACCGTCCAGATTTCCGCCGGAACCAACATGATTCTATCATAGATAAAAAAGAGGCCCTCGGCAACAGCGCCGGCTGTTCTCCTTGGTCCCATTCTACTATGCAAGTATAGGCGGGTCGGATACCCGCTGCAAGCTCAATCCTGCGCGACTGGCCGGTGCCGCACTCATCAGGAAAGGGCGGCTCTACTTGCTCACGTCGAGGCAGGCGACATTGCCCAGCCCGTCCCGGCAATAGATCCTCCCCCCGGAGAGTACGGGGGGAGTCCAGCACAATCGTTCCAGCACCTGGGCGCTGGCGATTTCCCGGTAACCCTGCGGCGAGGCTTCGGCGATGTGCAGCTCACCCCGGTCCGTCAGAATCAGGAGCTTGCCGTCAGCGGCGCTCAGGCACAGGGGGCCACCCAGGTTTTGCTGCCACTTGATTTTACCGGTGCTGAGATCGATGCACCGCAGCACCCCCTCCCCGATGCTCACGTCGCCGTGACAGCCGTACAGGTAGTCCCCGATTCGTACGCACGTGCTGAAGAAGTTCCGCATGTTGCGGTTCTGCCACAAGACCTGCGGCTTGCCCGAGCCGATCGCTAGCAGAGCGCAGCCGGCGTCGCCGACCGTGGAAATGAACACCTTGTTGTCGAAAAGGATGGGGTCGGCGGCTTTGTACGTGCTGCGAGGCCAGGTGAAGGACCACGCCGGCTTGCCCGTGGCCACCTCGCTGGAACAGAGGCCGCCGCTGTTTTGGACCAGAACGTAGCGCTTGCCGTTCCGGGTATAGAGGACCGGCGTTGAGTACTCGGAGCCGGTCGCGTTGGGATGCTCGTCGCTGGACCAGGATGCGGGCGGAGTGGTCCATATCAGCTTCCCCGTGGCCTTGTCCAGGCCGATGCCGCCGGTATTCCCGGTAACGAGCACCAGGTTGCCCTCGATAACGGGAGAGCCTGCAAAACCGTAGTATGGACGCACGAGCTTGAAGTCCTTGACGAGATGCCTCGCCCACAGGAGCTTCCCGGTGCGGGCATCGAGGCAATGCAGATGTCCCTCGGTGCTCAGTGTAAAGAGAAGCCCCCCGCTTACTGTCGGGGTCGACTGCGGGCCATAGGTTCCCTGGCGACATTCGTAGGAGGCCTTCCAGTTCTGCTTGCCGTTGTTGGCATCCAAGCAATAGACAGAAGTGTTTGCCAGATCGCTGCCCATGGTGTACAGGGAATTGCCCTGGATCGAAAGGCTGGAAAAGCCCATCCCGACTTTGGCTTGCCACAGGATCTTCGGGCCGTTAGATAGAGCCGTCGGCGCCCAAGCAGTTTCCGCTGAAACGCCGTCGGCGTTCGTTCCCCGCCACCGCGGCCAATCGGAGTAGGTGCAAGGTGTGGTCAGACCGCAGAGCAGCAGCGAAACAATCAACCGGCGAAGGGGGTGTGTATCCGGTCTCATACCAAGCAAGCATAGGCGAATTGCCGAGGGCATGCAAATTCTCGTTGCAGGTCCCGCGGTCCTTCATCTATACTTGGGATACACCTTGGTGTTGCTCCATAGAAATCTCTGCGCAACGCAGTCTGATCGGAGGGCGCCGTGAAAACCCATTTGAGCCTGGGCACGCTGGTTCTGTTCCTGTTCCTTGCCGTGTGCGGCGGGTGCACGCTCGACAGAAAAGGTTTCGACTGGCCATCCTGGCGCGGTCCCGCAGGGAACGGCATTTCCAGGGAATCGAACTGGAACCCCAAGGCTCTGGCCGATGGACCAACGATTCTGTGGAAGGCGGATGTGGGACAAGGGTATTCCAGCGTGGCCATCCAGGGCAGCCGGCTGGTCACGGCCGGAATGAAAGATGGGAACTACACCGTGTTCTGCCTCGCGGCAGATTCCGGAACGCCCGTCTGGCAGTACACATTTGAGAGCTTCGACGATGCCCAAGCAACGCCGGCGATCGACGGGGATTCTGTTTACGCCTTGAGCAAGGCGGGAATCCTCCTTTGTCTTGATGCACGGAACGGCAAGCTACGCTGGCAAAAGGACCTAGTTGCCGATTATGGCGCGGTGCGGCCGGCCTATGGATTCGCCGGGTCTCCGGTGGTCCGGGGGAACCTCTTAGTCCTGACCGCGAATACGGCCGGCATGGCGCTCGACAAGAAGACTGGCGAGAAGGTGTGGTCGAGCGAGCCGCCTCCTGCCAAGTTCGAAGCATCAAATCCTTCGGATACCAACGGGGCGGATTACGCCACCCCGGTGGTGTATGCACGGCAGGGGAAATCCTATGCGCTGATCGCCAGCTGGAAAGGCATCTCCTCGGTGGAGGTCACGACCGGCCGACCGCTCTGGGTTTACGAATGGGAGTTGTACAGCGGACGTCACGTCACGGACCCTTTGGTGATCGGCGACCGCGTGTATGTAGCTCAAAATTTCCACCCGCCGTACAAGGATCTTCCTGGGAGTCTGCTGCTGACTGTCGGCGCAGAGAAGCCGGCGCTGTTGTGGAAGAGCTCAGATCTGACCACGGAAATCTCCGACGCGGTGGCCCTCGACGGGTATCTCTACGGCGGTCAGGGCGGACCATACAAGTACAACGCCAGCCTGCGCTGCATCGACTTGAAAACGGGCCAAATGAAGTGGGAACAGAAGATGACCGAGGCCATGTCGAAGTGCGTGTCTCTCATGGCGGCCGACAGAAAGCTGATCGTGCTGACCGACGACGGGGTGCTTGCGATTGCCGAGGCTTCCGCAGAGGCCTATAGAGAAATCTCACGCTGCACACTTCTCCAGGAAGCCAAGTTGTTTAACAAGTTCTGGGTTCCGCCTGTCCTCTGCAACGGAAGGATCTACTGCAGGAACTACAACGGTGAGCTGGTGTGCATTGATGTGAGCAAATAGCGCGCCTCGCAGGTGTTTTTTCGGTTGCATGCCGCGCCCTTCGTCTCCCGAGCGCATTATGCAGAGAGATGCTCTTTCATTGCTGCTCGACCCTTGCCTGGATCCTGGGTATCGTTTTTTTGAGCAGTAGGGGGCCTGTATGATCCAAAAACGGTATATGTCGGTTTTCTTCTTGGTGCTCGCAGCCCTAGCGTTCGTGATTCTCGCCAATTGTGGTCCCGGCAAACCAAGCGCTGTTGGGGAAGGACCGAGCTGGCCCCGCTGGCGCGGTCCCAACGGCGATGGGATCTCGCAGGAGACTGGCTGGAACCCGCAGGCTCTGGCCGGAGGTCTGCGGGTCGTATGGCAGGCGGCCGTGGGCATCGGCTATTCCAACGTGGTCCTGCGAGGCGATCTGGCAATACTCGCTGCAGAGCTACGAGGACCCCCAGTCAACGCCCACGATTGACGGAACCTCTGTCTACTTCCTGGACAAAAAAGGAACCCTGCTTTGCCTGGACGCGCAAACAGGGAAGTTGCGGTGGAAAAAAGACATCGTATCCGAGTATGGGGCCGTGAAACCCTCCTATGGATTCGCCGGTTCGCCCGTCGTCGCTAGGAGAATATTGCTCTTGAACGCGAATTGCGCGGGAATGGCCCTGAACCCGGAAACGGGCAGGCTGATATGGGCGAGCGAGAAGCCTACCGCCAAAGTCAACCGATTACTTAACCCCCGTTCTGTATGACCATCACGGGAAGCGATATGCCTTGTTCTCCAGCCAAAAGGGTATTCTGTCCGTCGCCATCGAAACGGGAGAGCCGCTGTGGCTCCATCCCTGGGGTTGGTACAGCGGCGGCCAGGGAGGTGACCTTCTTGTTAAAGGCCGCAAAATTCTAATCACCTACGATAGGAAAGACTCGCAAGCGCCAGTAGAAAGCGTCCTCCTGGACATCGAAGGAGAAACGCCCGTGGTTGTGTGGAAGAGCCCGGACCTTTGGTCTGAGTTCGCCACTCCGGTGATCCTGAACGGCTACATCTATGGCTGTCTCGGTGGGCCCAACTCTAGACCAACCTCCCTGCGATGCATCAGCTTGGAAAGCGGGCGCATAGCGTGGGAGAAAACGTTTGGAGAGAGTTATGAGCAGGACGGGATTTCACTCATGGCCGCCGACGGGAAACTGATCATCCTTACCGAACAGGGTACGCTCTCGATCGCCGAAGCAACGCCGTCCGGATACCAGGAAATCTCAAGTTGTGACGTGTTCGGGGGCGAAAAAAAGATCAGAAGATTCTGGACGCCGCCGGTGCTCTGCGATGGCAAGATCTACTGTAGGAACTATGCCGGGGAGCTGATCTGCATTGACGTGAGCCAATAGAACAGATTGGCAGGGGGCAGGCGACACCCCAGCGAGGATTGTGCGGAAGCGGCTCAAGGCGGCCCTCAGAAAGTCTGGGCGTTCAGCTCCAGCGGGAACAGGACGGCCAGGGCGTCCTGGATCGTTTCGGCGAACAGGCACCGGATCGAGTTGCGCACCCCGAACTCCATGGTGTAGCCACGGATGATCTTGAGCACGGCCGAGCGCCGGAAGCGGATATCCGCCCAGGCCAGGCCGCTCTCCTGGATCTGCTTGGGGATCAGGAAGTTCTCGGCAATGCGGGCCTTCTCGTACTCCGTGTATCCGGGGATATGGATGACCTCCATGCGGTCGCGCAGGGGGTGGGGGATGTTGTGCGCCGAGTCACTCTACTATGCAAGTATAGGCGGGTCGGATACCCGCTGCAAGCTTGATTGTGCGTTGCTATCCGGTGCGCGGGCCACTGCCGAGCTGGCCATGAAGCGTCTGAGCATTCTCTTCGATTTAAGAGCGCCCTGAAAGCCCATATTGACATATGGCTTAGTATCCCATACATTGGACCCATGAAGATCACGGTCGAGATCGACGAGAAAAAGTTGTCACGGTTGATGAGACTGACAGGGATCCGGACAAAAACACGGGCGCTGGACTATGCCCTGAGCACGGCCGAGCGAAACGCTCGGCGGAACGAACTGCTAGCGAACCCCCTTACCCCCGAAGACCTAAACGATGCTGTGGATCCGGCGTATGACGTCCTCGCTCTTCGAGAAAAAGAAAAGCCTCACGTGAGCTGATTGTGCTCTTGATCGATTCGACCGTATACATCGACCTGCTTCGCGCGCGTCGCGATCCCGTGGAGGCCCTGCAGCCATGGCTTGCCCGCGACGAGGTGTTGAGCTGCGGCGTCATTCGCTGCGAAGTGCTGCGAGGAATACTGAGCAAGAAAGTACACGAGCACATGAAAGCCCTGTTCGAAGTGTTGCACAGGGTGGACACCGATCAGGTAACCTGGGACAGGACCGTCGAGCTGGCCTGGGCCCTCGACCGGCGTGGAGTCGTTCTTCCGGTGACCGATCTGCTGATCGCAGTCTGCGCCATCCGCGCCGGGGCCACCATCATCTCCGCGGACGAACACTTCCGGCAGGTTCCGGATCTGGCGGTTCTGCAAACTCTGCCGACTTCGTAGAGGTGTACGGCGGTTTGGCTGAAGCCTGAGCGCTGAGCTCCGCGGGAAACAAGGCGGCCAGCGCTTCCTGGATGGTCTCGACGTAGAGGAACTGGATCGAGCGGGCGACTTCCCGGGGCAGTTCCTCCACGTCCTTGCGGTTTCCCACGGGCAGCAGCACGTGGCTGAAGTGATTGCGGTGGGCGGCCAGGATCTTCTCCTTCACCCCGCCGATGGCCAGAATGCGGCCGGTCAGGGTGATCTCGCCGGTCATGGCGTGTCCCACGTGCACGCTGAAGCCGCTCACCGCCGACAGGAGCGCCGCCGTGATGGCTACGCCGGCCGACGGCCCGTCCTTGGGGATGGAGCCTTCCGGAACGTGGATGTGGATGTCCCGGTCCCGGGGAAAGGAGGCGGACGCGGCCGACCCGGAAAGGCGGAAGCTGGAGGCGTTGGCGCGCAGGAAGGACAGCGCGGTCTGGGCGCTCTCCTTCATTACTTCCCCCAGGCTGCCGGTGAGGATCAGCTCGCCGCTGCCGGCCTCCAGCAAGGCCACCTCGACCGGGAGCAGAGTGCCGCCGTTTTCGGTCCAGGCCAGGCCGTATACCAGCCCGGGCTTGGACTGGGAGAAGAGGGTCTTCTCCTGGAACATCTCAGTACCCAGATACGCGGCTACACGTCGCGCGGTGACCGCGACCCGGAAGCCGGTGAAGCCCGATATTCCCGGCGCGGCGGGGGCCATAGGCTGCGGCACGTCGGGCGCGGCAGCCTCCGCCTTGGCCGGCTCGGTCCCCGGCGCGGGAACCGGCGTCGTCGGCGCTGCGCCGGCAGCGCCCGGTATTCCCGGCGCCGGCGGCGCCAGGCCCTTGCGCACCGCGCGGCGGGCGATCTTTCTCAGGATCGTCGCGATCTGCCGCTCCAGGCTGCGCACGCCCGACTCCATGGTGTACCCGCGGATGATCTTGAGCACGGCTGAGCGCTGGAAACGGATGTCCGCCCAGCCCAGGCCGTTTTCGCGGATCTGCTTGGGGATCAGGAACGAGGAGGCGATGCGCGCCTTCTCGTACTCCGTGTAGCCGGGGATCTGGATGATCTCCATGCGGTCGCGCAGGGGGTGGGGGATGTTGTGCACCGAGTTGGAGGTGGTGATGAACATCACGTCCGACAGGTCGAACGGCACCTCCAGGTAGTGGTCCACGAAGGTGGAGTTCTGCTCCGGG
>Ga0315273_10005736_pt1 | contig 15395 bp, 17 predicted proteins | sample YL17G02_0_MG_FD_205753 | JGI IMG/M metagenome (GOLD analysis project Ga0315273, IMG submission 205753) | Sediment microbial communities from Yellowstone Lake, YNP, Wyoming, USA - YL17G02_0 | ecosystem: Environmental > Aquatic > Freshwater > Lake > Sediment | place: USA: Wyoming | collected...
GTTTTAGGATCTACCTCCCCAGGAATAACTCTAAACATTTCTTGAAACTGGCGTGTTCGTTCCTCTCCAAGTCGTCTATATATCCCAGCGTGAGTTCCATAATGTTGCAATGCTGGTTGGGCGAGCGTTGCAGAAAGACCCATCAAACCACCGGCAGCTATCATTGGTCCACCAAGTAGAACACCTAAACCACCAGCGATTCCAGTAATAGCTCCACCAGCCGTCATTAGCATCCCACCTGCTGTGGCAGTCAGATTCCCCGCAACCCCACCCAAAAGTGTCTGACCAGCACCAATCAGTTGGCCTGCTCCTCCTAATCCTGCGGCTAAAGGACCAGTTCCTCTCCAACCCATATATGGCTTGCCACCATAACCCGTTCCACCACGTTCATAAATTCCTCCACCACCACCGCCACCGGGAGGAGGAGGTGTATAGGGTGATCGTGGAGATCCCTGCCCACCTCTTGGTATCTGGTAATCTCTCCCAGCACCTCTTCCACCAACCCCACCACCGTCACCACCGGGGGGAGGAGGTGCATAGGGTGATCGTGGAGATCCCTGCCCACCTCTTGGTCTCCCAGCACCTCTTCCACCCCCACCACCAGCACCAGTAGGCAAAGTCATCTGAGAAAGTTTCTCGGAAGCAATAGCTACAGCACTACCCAACGACTCCACTGCTTGAGTAATGGTCTTAATTTTACTCGAAACCTGATCGTCACCACTAAATACAAGTTTGGTTTCAACTATTTTTGCCATTTATTTTCTCGTCTGGGACTTCTTCCCATTGAAAACTTTTGATACCTCCGGCAGCATTGAACTCCTCACCCTCTTTTTCAACTTGCTTTACATAGTCATCAAAATCTGGGTCAGTATAGGTTTCTTTAACATGACCAACTTCTTCACCACATTCCTTGCAAATATTTCCAATGTCGGTTGGACATTGTTGTTGTTTTGGGATGGATTTTACTTTATCATTCATCAAAGTCTGGAGTTCTAACTCCATCTCTATTTCCCAAGGTTCACAATCCAAATAGCGGGGATCTTTAGGCGAGAGATTGTATTTTTGTCTAAACCAATAATCCAGTGAAGAATTAAGAAGTTTCTCCGCTTCCTGTTTTATGTTCAGGCTGCTTTTGAAGTTATTAACTTTTTCTAAATATTTACTATAAACTACATCAAGAATTTTAGAATCATAAATTTTATCTATGTTCCACCAACTTGGAGCTTTATCTGTCACAACATCTAATACAGAAATCTTATGCACCATAGAATAAGTTTCTGTATTTACTTCTTCCCTGCTAAGTCCACACAACCTTTTATTTTCTATACATTCAATTTTGAATTTTTCTCCGATGGTAGGACGGTGAAAAACAAAAGTTCCACTTACTTTTTTACCAGAAATTTTAGCAACTATTTCAAAACTAAAACTATTTGCTAAAGAAGGTGTTTTCCTTTTTTCCACTTGTATCCCTCCCAACAAATGTTTTAATTTTTTCAGCTACTACATATGGTTTTTCAAGTTCAGATTCCCAAATTATTAAACAACCATAACCATATTTGGCAAAATGAGACTTCCGTGAATCCTCTTCTTGCTCTTTTTCTCTGCCATTCATCTTTTTACTATGATAATAATCACCAAATAATTCAATTACTTGTTTTTTACCATTTACATTAAACCAGTCTGGACATTTTCCCTCTATCCAAATTTTACCAGTTCCAGTATATTCAAATTCTTTTGGACAGGAAGTCTGAATTATATAATCTAAAAAAATCTCGGTACGATTCTGTTTTTGTTTCTGAAACCTTTTTTTAGCAGTAACCGGGTTTTTCCAAGAATCCAGTGACTTTTGCCGCATAATTTCCTTGGTTTCTGGCTTATGTCTAAATTCCTTATTTCCTGGTCTACCTTTTTGCTTTCTACTACTTGCCTCGGCAATTCTTCTTATCCTATCATCTGTTTCTTTTGTTTTTCCTCTATTCCAATCTCCCCAAACCACATTATTCACCACCTTTTTCAGAAGGTTTTTGAAATTCATTCAGATATTCAATATAATTCTCCCAAACTGCCTGGATCACCTCCACGTCACGTATTTTTCTTGGTTCCCACCAGATTGGGTGGTCGTCGACGATAACATCAAGCGTTGTTACTATGTGGGCTAATCCCGATACAAGATTGTCTATGTTGTTCATTCCGCCCAGTTCCATAGCCTCGAGAACGCCTATTTTCATCTTCTCCCCTATAGTTGGACGGTGGATGGTAAATGTACCTTCATACGTCGCACCATAGGGCATTCTCTTATCAATTTTAAATGTATGTGTATTTCTTAAATCAACATTTTTTTCTGTTTTTTCAGTAACCATTTTCAACCTCCATAATTAAATTTTCAATTAGCTTGCAATTTGAGCTGATAATGCGCGCCAAGTTGCATTCTCACCGACGATCGCATGTGCATTAACTCTGAGAGAATAATTGGCACATGAACAGGCCATGTATTTCTTGATTAGGGTTCCGTCTTTGGTAATTATTTCTATGTCAATAACGTCCATATTCAAAACGTCTTCCGACACAGGCACAAACCCAAGTTCGATGAGGGTTTTCTTACTGATGATAAATTTGTCGATCGTAAGGGTATGAACAATCTTAGTGTTCACATGCTCCTGAACCTCAACGTTTCCTATCCCACTGACATCTTCAAGACCAAAATCTGAATCAGCTGTGACACTCTGTGCTCGGCCTATTTCCTGTCCCTGAATTTTTAACAAACAGAGATTCCCAGTTAAAGTCGTTTTTGCCATTTTTTTCACCTCCTAAACAATATTAGAAATTTTGTATTCTTGAAATTACTTGTTCTGGATTCTTAAGTTCAGATTCCCAGATAATCAAGCAATCGTAACCGTATTTAGCAAAATGTGATTTACGAATTTCCTCATCTTCAAGTTTATGCCAATAACCTAAACCTCCGAAGAATTCAATAACTTGTTTTTTACCGTTTACATTAAACCAGTCTGGATTTTTCCCTGCTATCCAAATCTTTCCATCACCGGAATAAATAAAATCTGTTGGACGTGCTTTCTGTACTAATCCGTCGGTAAAAATCTCAGTTTTGTTACAATTAGGTTTTCCTTTTCTGTGATGTCCAATCACCCACGTTGCAGTATTGGAAATTTCAGTTCCACAACCACATTTACAAAATTTCATTTTCACTCCTCCAAAAATCTAATATTCTACATTAGCTATACTGCCTAAGTTATTGATATCTTATGCAGTCATGGTCGCCGTGTAGACGGTCAAATGTATCGTAATGGGAATGTAGTTGATTGGCACAACAGGACTACATTCGAAATCCACGTATACAATATCCCCATCAAGACGGCATTGAATGTTTTTGTATGGAGGATTGGCTGCATCTCCTGCCAAATAGCCGTCACGATAAGCCATTGCCAAAATCGATATTGTGGCATTCTTTATACTGATTAGGGTTGTAGTTGTTCCCTTCTTCCCAACAAAATCTTGTTCCAAACGATCCCGAACATTTCTGGCCACCAAGTCTCCAACTCTACCCGTGCTCAACTCTCTTCGATAGTAGTTGTCATTTACTAACCAAGTAGAAATTGATTGGCAAACTCTGTAACCAAATCCTGGATCATATTCAAGTGGAAAAACTCCACCTTCAAGCAATTGATCGAGATCTGCCCATCTCAAGTTATACTCAAGTCCAAGGACCTTAATTGACTTGTGGGTCAAAGGTTCTGCTACATCCAAAGCGGACGCCAAACCAGCAGCCAATGCTGCGGAAAAACATCCGTTATATGTAGTCTTAACTCCATTCTCATCATAAGCGATAAATCCTGGACCTACATAATACATTCCGAGTTTAACTCTTCAGCATAGGTAAGCATCTGGTCAATGGAAGCAGTAATTAAATTTGATGTAGTCCACTTTCCAAGTCCACCTGTGTAACCAGCATCCACGGAAAACCCACCGCAGAAACCTCTTCGTTCTTTCTTCCCCACTGTGCTCATGTAAGTAACGTGAGTACTCAAAGAAGCCCAAATTGAAGGTTCCGGAGACACGCAAGTTACCAGAGGTGTATCTTCAGTTTTCAAAAGGTCAAGGCACTCATCCCAATCTGTCTGGGTCGGAACACCGTCTGTTCCGCCTGTCATGTATGTATCAGCAACAAGTGCTAATGGTGCACGATCTGCAATAGAAGCGTAAACAGCGGCCGTAACGTATGCTGTGTTCCCATTGTTAAACCAATCAATCACGGCTTGAACATCTGAATTAAGCTCCTTTGCTTCTCTAACAATAGAACCTGTGATATACGTTGTAGACAAAGCGGAATCCATTGTGATATCTCCTGCCCCTGTTGCAGCACTCTTAACACTTATCTTTCGTATTTCTTCGGAAGATCCATCCGCTCTTGAAATAGCAATGTAATCTCCAACCAAAAAGTTATCAAGAAGAGTTACTGCTATAATTCTTGGAGTTATACTTGCAGGATCATATCCTGACGCCAATGTGGTAGAAATTATTGTCCCTCCTATGATGTTAGTAGATGTAACATCATCCAAATTGGTAGTAAGATCTACCAATGGAGATGCTGTTAAAACCCCAGATTCAAATCCAAAAAGAGAATCTACATAGTCAGACAACTGCTGAATCGTTGTGTAAGTTGCTAAAGAAACACTTCTATTTCTGGTAACATAGGGTGCAACAGAACCGCAAGCTCCAGCCGGCCAACCATCGACTACCGTTAAAGACAACCTAATCCAGTACAAATCTTCTTTGGTAACTGCAGTACCATTTATTTGGAGCAACTGTGTTGTTTTTGCACCTGATTCATAGGTGTATTGATCTCCTGCTGTCCCGTAAAACGTGATAGCCCCATTTATTGCAAATGAGCAATACTTATCTGTTGTCCATAAATTACCATCTCCAGGAGTTCCTCCACCAGACCAAGAAGCACCAGTAAATGAGGTAGCATCATTAGATACAACCGTCATTGTCTTTGCATTACAAGTAATAACAGCACCCACGTATGCGTTGGTTGCTAAAGCCAAACGTGTATCTGTGAGCTTAGTAGTTGTTGTAGTTACTGCAACATTAGCTGTCCCAGACATAAGGGCTTTAGTACCATCCACAAAATTGTGAAATGTATGCCAAATTGATCCATCCCAAAATTCCCCCGCCAAAACAGACGGAGACACTTGAGGAACAGTTGTAAAGAAATTCAACTTGTTAAAAGGGATGTCAGAACCAATGTAAATAAAATCTCCTGTAACAATTCCTGTGATTTTGGTCAAACTTGTCTTATATGCTGGTGTTTCTCCTGACCATGCAAGGGATGTAGATCCATTTAAATAATAGGCTTTCTGAAAATCGGCAGTAACTGCAAAGGTCATCAGTTTTGTACCGATAGTGTCAATAGATAACGTTCCTGTCAAAGCCAATGGGTCGGACAACGCAACGTAAAGGGATTTCTTATAAATATTGTCCCCCTGATCTTCTGAGGTACCGTATGTGATTGTAACCTTTTTTCCTGTAAGTGTTGCAAGTTCAATTCTTGCCTTGATCTGGTTGTTCCATGCCCCGTAGTCAACTGATGTCAGGGTTATCAAATTATGCCCCGATGTGTCCTTCAAATTTAATGAAGATTGTAAAGCAGGGTTGACTCTGATAACTGCCATGAGATAGGCCCCACCCTCTGTAGAAGGGTCGTAAGCTCTCTGAATAGCTGTAAGCAAATTGCCAGATCTGAAGATTGACTTTGCATATGAGGGGTCAGTAAACCACAATACCTTTTTAGGGTCTCCACCGGTAGCTTCACCAATAATAGCTATCGTATTTCCACCACTCAAGCCCCTTCCATACATCCCGGTATCATCGATACGAGAAATAGCCTGTGGCCGAAGATACCTTTTTCCGTTAAAATACACGCCTTTCATACTATTTACCTCCATAAGTAAAATTTTTGATTTTTCCCTTTAATAAAGTAAAATCTTTCAATTCACTCCCCCAAATTACCAAGCAATCAAATCCATATTTTCTAAAATGATCAATCCTTAGCTTTTCTTCCTGTTCTTTGTTTCTGCCAGTCTTCTTTTCACCATGATAATATTCGCCAAAAAATTCTATAACTTTTTTGCCCCGGCATAAATCTTCCAGTTTTAGAAATCCCACCACATCCACATTCACAATTCATTTTCAAACCTATTAAACTTTTCTTGTAAGAAATTCATTGAATTTCATTTCCCACATTTTTAACGGCCACTTTCTTGGACAGCCGTCTTTCCTAATCCAATAAATAAAACTGTGCAAAGACTCTACCTTATAGACTCTCCTTGCAGTCATTGTCCTAATAAATTCTTTCAATGTAATAAAAGACAAGGTTTCATTGTTCATAAAATCCTCCATAGGAATAACCATCATATGAATTTATATAAAAGTAAATTAAACTTTTAATAAAAATCAATCCTTCCAACCCTTACATCTAAAGTTGTAAGGTCAGTTTCTCTCTGGATTGGTTCAAGCACTGTGCAATTGAAAACAAGGCCACGGATATAGGCCATTTCCGGCATCGCATCAGGTTGATACATGATATCTGCCCCATCTACCCTCTGGTTGATCAAATCCCAAGAATCCTGGAGATAGGTTCTGTATTTCAGCATGTTCCACAAATTAAAATTATGAAGGAAAAGTGTTAAATCTGCATTATTTGACCATGATTCAACTCTGTAGCGATGATCCAAAAATATTTCGTCGTAGACTGCACCACCACCAGCACTCGAAGACAGAGACCCTGTTAATTTTCCAATATAGATGTCAGTGTGCACACTATCGTTTGTTATAATGAATCTCATGTATCGTATAGCATCCTTTGAATTATTTGCAACCACACCAATGTTTATGGATACCCTTTCCCAAACGTTCTTTACGGTTATTGGCATAGAAAAAGTTTGTTCGCTTGCTGACAACTTACCAAATCCGAATTGCAAAAAGGTGCCAATTCTGGAACTCTTCACCCAAACATCTATTTCATCGACGTTCACAAAAGATATACTACCACCAGATATTTGGCTGTTCTGAAGATCTATAAATATTCCCTTGTTATCACTTGTATCTTTTTTTGCAATCAAATGGCAAGACATTCGCCCATCTTTGGAAACCAAAGTGCTATACATCTGTGTAACATCTGAGGGTGGTATTACTTGTCGTAGTCCCCACTTACCTGCCATCAAATCGATATCAAAATCACCGGAAGTATGTGCTTGAAGACATATGTATCTGTCACCATCATGCTCTACATAAACGTTGAGAGCGTAGGCTGTAGCTGTTTGCCATAGAGAACCCATTGAAGCAAGAAGGAGTGAGTCCGAACCTATCCACCCATCATCCATATTTATAAAATCAATTTCAGAATAATCAGCCCCACTCTCCCCTATTGTCTGGGTAGATTCTGTAGTGCCTTCCAAAACAATAGCATAGCAAGGCCACTCTGCACTATCTCTTGGATGGTGCATAACCACCTTGATATCCTGTTCCAGAATAAATCGTCTTATCTGGTTTATTTTTTCTTCAGTTTTACCTTTAAAAATATCATCCAATATTGTAGGATCTGAACGGGCCTCTGCCAGTTTGGCCTTAATAAATTCGAATAAAACGTCATCAACATTTACCATTAGAATCTCCTTATTTTGTTTTGCAACAAATCTAAATCGTTTAATTCATTTTCCCAAATAATTAAGCACCCATTATATTGTTAACGATAGTTGGAAACATCAGTTCTACTTTAGAAACCACCTGATCAACAAGATTTGCCGCTTTGAATCCGGGATGGATCCATGAGCTTGGGTTACTTTTTTTAGACACTCTGCGGAATACCATGTACATCCCGGCACTTTCTCTTGGAAGGCCAAGTTTTACTAATCCTGTAAACCTTGGTACCTTAACAATGTTTTGAAACGGTGAGGTCTTCCATGTGTAGTGTTGCCATCTCTTAAGATCAGCGGATAGTCGTGTCCGTAACCCCAAACCCTCATATTTCTTTGAGAGTGTTAACCTTCCTCCAATCTCCAACTGAGATGCCTTCTTATATATTGTGGAAGGCATCACTGGAGGAGAACCACCCATACTTCCAGAAGATTTTAATCGTAAAGGAATGGTTATATACTTGTTCGTTGTTCTACCAATCTTACCTCCTATTTTTGCTTTAGGGCTTCGTAAAAAACCAGAATTGTGTACAGCGATGGTAGAAGCAATAAAACTGCTATCATTTTCCACAGTAATATTATATTTACCATAATTTGAAAATTTGTTCCTTTTTATTTTCTTTATTGCAAAATCTGTTTCAGTGAAATTATAATTTTCAAAATGGTTATTCAATACACGTTTAATTTCGCAAATGCAAGAATCCAAATTACTATAAATTTCGGAAGACCAAAAATTTATACAGCGCCATCCTTTTGATTCAACTTCTTCTGTTTTTTCCTTAATTTTTTCTTCCGTATGCCAGTGCTCTCCATTAACCTCAATACAAATTTTTAAATCAAGGTTCCCAAAATCCAAAAAATACCATCTATTTCTAAAACCACCTTTTCCTGTAGGTTTCAAACAATCTCTTTTAAAAAAAACCTGCCTATCAAAAACCTCATCCAATCCAAATTTATGTAATCCTTCCAACAATTTACTTTCTGGATCAGAAAACTTATGTTTCTTTCCAAGGGCTATTGCAGCAGCTTTTTTCGCTTTTTTATGGGCTTCAATATTTTGCCAACCCCATTCTCCATTTTCAATAAATTTTTTTCTTTTAGTTAACCATTCCTGATTTTGTGATATATGATTTCCTTCCAATAATAACCTAAAATTTGTTTCTCTCATTTTACTTCCAATACTAAGCCTTGCTTCAACACCTAAATCTGTTCTTCCATTTTCTTTTCTAAAATCATTATTAACTTTTGCAGCGCAGGCTTTACTGCAATATGAATTATAATTACGACTTGGATGGGCATCATATTCAAAAAGTTTTCCGCAATTATTACAAACAGACGCCAATACAATAACTTTATGTAAACTTGGATTCAAACCACATGCTTTAATCCAACCATGATTCGTTAAAATAGGATGATTCCACGTAACTGGAACATAGCTCCTTTTGGTTTCTATAATATAAATAAAATCATCAAAATTTTTTTCTTTACTAATATTTAAAACCCTTTGCATTTTACCAATATGGGATAAAACCAAATCTCCTATTTTAATATCTCTAATTTTTACATAACCTTTTGAAGTATAAATTTTTGTACTTGAACTCACCAAACACTTCATATCCCACGGTTCACTCCCTTGTTCCAACATATTTGCAAGTTTTCCCTCTGGAGAATCAGCCCGCAAAGTTATTGTAACTTGATTGCCACGGAAAACTGGGTCTCCAATGCTGTTAACGTAAGCTGAAGACGTAACGTGGAACCTCTGCCTTGCCAGTTTCACCCATTGATTGCGGGCTTCCTGTGCAGTCATCTCTAAAACCATACGCATCTGACTCTTCACGTTAATGAGTGATCCTTTTATCTCCATTCCAATGTTAAATTTAGATGCTCCAGGCATTTTATTCTATTGGCTCCCCATATATTTCGATATCTGACTGCCTCTCGGCCTGTTTCTCTTGTCGAACACGCTTTGCATATCTTTTACCTTCTTCTGGGCCTTTCTTCCTACGAACGGAAAAAGCTTGTTTCTTCACCTTTGGATTGTCTGTGGGTCTACTTTTCTGACGTTTATAGCCCTCAGCATGTGGTTCCACCGTTCTGAGTTTTGGTCCCATACTTGGAGGCTTCCTAAACTCATGCGTAACCATAGACTTATGTAATTCATCTATTGTAAAAATTCTTAATTTTTCCATTTATGCCCACACAAAATATTCTAATTTAACCGTTGCACGTTGAGGCAGTTGTTGAAAGGTTAATCCCGGCTTCTTGCTCTTTACATAGGTATCTCGAATCACGTTCGTGAGGTCCATAACAATCCAACTTGGGTGCATCAAATATGAAATTGAAACTCTTTCTCCCGTAGGTGGTTCCTGTCCCCCAGGAACCCAACTTACCCCAATATTCTTGTCAATCGTGTAGTCCACACCATTTTCATAAACAGTCTCCAAAGTTCTAACAGAAACTATCTCTATAGGTTGGAACCTGAGCTTGTCTGTACCACCATGCTCTCCGTGTGCTTTAACCTCATCATACCTTATTGTGCTATGGAAATTTGTTACTCTATCCCAAAAGTTCATCCTATACTGAGGAAGTGTTGTAAAATAAGACACCCCCATAACCATCTCACCTGTCTGGTTATACTTTTGGTTCTCGTTAAAATTTGTCATGATACCCCTGATAGTCAGTGGATCACTCCAAACATGACCTTTTCCATGGCACAAAGCACAGTTAAAATCCGGCTGTTCGGAACCCTCTGTTGGTATACACGGGCATTTAGCCGCTTTTTGCCACTGAACAAGCGTCAAAGATAGCCATACTTCATTATAGCTCGATAGATCTCCACAACCTGAAGATCACTTCTCTGGTTTGCCCAGTATCCACCTTCACCTGAAAGCTTCTGCTTACAAATCTTTAAAAAATCTCTGAAGTTTGCCATCTTTTACACCACCTCCTTACCAAAGATATGATCTTCTGTCCAAACAGAAAAGCCCATACCTTTGCTTTCACAGAATTTTTCCGCTGCTTCTATTTTCGCTTTGGTTCTCTCTTCAACTAAGCGGAAATTGGGTTTAACTTCTGCTCCTTGTGCGCAAAATAATATATGCGTTTCCATATTTCTTGAAACGTCTCATATCATTTTCATCTTGTTTGGAAATTTAAAGATTCAGCCTAAAAACAGGTGGGTTTCATGAAAACAAAGTTGATGATTCTTTTGATTGTGTTAACAATGTTTCATCTTTAAAAAAGTCTTTGATTTTCTGGTTAAGTCCTTCCTTATCACCCTCTAACTCTTTATCCCAAACAATCAGAATATCGCAACCTTTATTCTCAAAAAATTTTCTAACTTTCATTTCGTCTTCTAATTTCCAACGATCACTAAGCATAACTTTTATAAATCTATTAGGACGAGTTTGGCTTTGGAAACTTGGCGTATAGAGGTTTTGACTGGAATTCAACAACCGGAAATCTCCAAAAATCTGGTTCATTCCATGTTCAGTAATATCAGCCATAAAAGCACCAAATGCTTCGTCACCAAAATATGTTTCATTATCTCTTGAATAAAAATAATAAGATTCGTAAATTTCAAATCTTCCAAATTTTTGGCATAACCTCTGAGTAAAAATTGCAACAAAATCAGGTTCTGACTCAATGGAAAAGCTTAATCCATTTTCATCTATAGTAAACCAACCTCCGAAAATCATCTTATTTTCTTCATCATAATTGCATTCATATTCACATTGTTTTAAATATTTAAAAATTTCTGGCAATGGTTTTTGTTTCATGGTTTTAATCCTTCCTGTTCAATTTCATTTCGTATTCAATTAGCCAATCACGAATTGATTCCATTACACTTTCTTCATCAAACGCATCTTCCCAAAATCTTAAAACTCTGTAACCAGCTTCTTCAAGTTCTTTGGTTCTAATATGGTCTATTTCTCTACCGTTGGGATAATTATGAACTATTTTACCATCAACTTCAATAACCAAATTAAAAACTGGAATATAAAAATCAACTATACAACCATGTTCAATATCCCAAACTGCATACTGAGAAATAATTTCGATTTCTTTCGGAAGTATTTTTACCAAAATAGCTTTCATCTCTTTTTCTATTCTGGTGTTGTAATAAATACCATCAAAATCACCACGTTCAATTCTTTTTTCTGCAGTAATTAACCCCCGCCTTCTCTGTTCAGCTATTCCTTTTGGAGTTTTAAAATATGCTTTAGCCCAATCGGATAAAAATTTCTTAAATTCTTTAGTCCAAACCTTGTTTCTATTTCCATCCCCAATCTTTTTATTTACTGCTATTTTTTCCTCCGAAGTTCTTCGCCTATGCATTCTTTTTGACGCTATTCTTTTCTTAGACTTTGCTTCATCGGTCTGTTTTACACCTAAGCTTTCCTGTCGCCGTGCTTCCCGTGCTTCCGGGTGTTCTTCATAATATTTTATAGCTTTAAACCTTTGGCTTTCTTTAAATTCAGGAGCATTCATTCTCTCCTTATGTTCTCTTTTTCGCTTGATGGACCAGGGACCAGTTTTTATACCTTTATCCCAAGGAACAAGTTTTCCTTCTGCATATCTTCGCTTCTTAGTTTCAGAAATTTTTCTTCCTTGTTCTGACAATCTTAAATCATTTTCTTTTGATAATCCTTTATTCCAAGCTACACGTTTCATATTTTCCTCTACCATTAGCAAACGAAATTTTATCTATTTACTTACAAATGTTTAATTATGGTGGTATTGCAATAGCCAAATTTTCTATCTTGTTGGCGGTATTACAATATCAATTCATTTATATAAACTTTTCATAATTTTAATTAAAAATAATCATTTCTTCAAAAATTTTATATAAAGTAACATATTATTTTCATTAAGCTACTATCATTTTTATTCCCTTGTAAAAACTTTGTAACCTCGGAATTTCTTGCTTTAGCTCCCGTTCATATTGTCTTAAACGGGCGGAATATCCGGCATTTTCCGGCGAACTTGTGGTGTTTATTGACTGAGAAAGTCCATCTATTCCTATAGACTTACTGGCTATGGCAATACCGCCAACCAAATCTCCGGCAAGATTGAGTGGATAATAACAAGCCATCTTTCCTATACAACCAATAATATCATTCGGAACTTGTCCACTTGCAAATCCAGCCGTATAATCTATTCTCCAAAGGTTTGGCATCCAGTCCCAACCTTTCCATACAAAAGTCAAATAGTCTCCACCTCTCCCCATCAAAATATTACTCAAAGACCCTGATGTTGGAATAAGGTGAACCTGCCCATGTGCTGTATTCACCTGATACCATTCAACTGGAAAAACTATTTCAGATTGTCCCGTAGGATACTTCATTGCTACCCTTGAAACACTCAAAATTGGATACTCATTCAGTTGTATAAAAGCAAAATCCATATAATCTTGCCTAAAATAATCTTGTTTCTCACTAATAATTTCTGTTGGTTTAATCTTTACATTCAAAACCTTTTCCAAACTGTCTATAGCCGCACGAATTGCAAACTCAAACATGCTATTTGGAAATGGGTTCCCATCATCGTCTGTCAAATCCAGTCCAAACATAAAATTATTTTTTAAAGTTGCTACCGTGAGCACCGACTCATAGTCGCTTACTGTGAATAGAATCTGGGTACTGGTTGCACCTGTAACATAAGGTGTTGCGTTTACCCATGCAACCCCTGTAACAGAACAAGCAATCCAATAAGTCGTCCAAGAAGTCCCACTTCCTGGCTTATTAGTAGCGGTATCCGAAGTATGGGAAAGTATGCACCTGTAGTTAGTACCGCTCACAGAAACGATGCTCTCTCCATAGCTGTTGTAAAAAGCATAACTGTAATAATCAGTAGATAAGCCAATGATGTCATCATAATAAGTGAATGTCATATCAGGACGCAAATCAACAACAGCCAAAATCGTTTGTGTAGACAACATACTTGATGTCCCTTTGTAAAGCTTGATCATATTATATGGGGTCTTCATAAATATAGCCCCAGTCTGGCCGGGACCACCAAGGGCATGTTCCTGATAAATCTCCGTTTTCAAATCCACGATATGTGATTCTCTATCTGCACTTTGCACTTGAACAATCTCGGCATCCTCTGATTCGAAAGCATCGAGGATCACCCAATCGTTTGGATTATACCCAATAGCATTTCTTACATAAATAGACGTATCTCCAGGATTCGTGGTTAGTTGCTCCTGAGCAGTTGGTATAGGAATCAACCGAGTTTTTTCATAACTACCAATGTCTGGAAAATTGATCTTAATTGTTCTCATTCTTTTGCTCCTTCTGTTCGTTTGGTTCGCAAGTAAACCCACTTTTTATGTATCGGCTGTTGTATTTTTTACAAAATAGTCTGTTATATCCTAATAAGCAATCGGGATTGGATCTCCTCCAATCAGGGTGAACCAATTCTCATGAACAAAGGAGTTGGAGACCTCGTTCACCTGCTGCCAGTAAGGGACTTGTACCTTGACAGAGAACTTTTTGATTACAGAAAGGAGATCTTCAAAGTCATGATCCTCTGTCAGGAATCTTACTTTTTCCATCTCACACCCTTCAAATCGGTTTTGGATATTTATCTTTTACTGTCTGTGACATCTTTACTTGGGCTTCACCAAACTCCCCGATCTTAATCCCACTCTCCATTAGAAATTTTAAAGACTCCGTAATGTTATCCAATTGATCTCCAACAGGAGCATACTCTAACCTACGAAGATCGGCATAGGTAAGACCAACAACTTTTATCCATTCCTCTGCCTCTCTGACTGCTCTTGTCTTATAATTGGCTTCTTTACTCCTGGCCTCGTAGTCGGACTTGTAACGGGAAATCTTATCAAAGATTGCTTTTTCACCTACTGTTTCTAAAGCGTGTGCTACCCATGCCTTGGGATCAATGACTACATGAGCCAATACCTCTAAATCTTCCTGTGATAATTCCATTATATCCTCCTATCCGACCAGGAAACCGCTAAATTCTGATGCAGCTGAGATGTCTACGATCTGTGTACCTTGCACAATACAAGCAGTCACACTCACCGTATCCGCTGCATCCATATCGGCAAGAACGGAAAGACTTGCTGTGGCAACACCATATGAAGCAGATGTTTCAAATGTAGAAGGATTAAAGTAAGCAATATAAGTCCTATTTGAAGTTATCAGGCTTATTTTTCCATCTGTTTCTGAAGTAATATCAATAAAAGCAACTGACACATTAAGCTGATAGAGTCCTGTAATTGGGGCAGTAAAAGTATTAGCGGCAAAATTACCACCTCGATCAAAAATCTCTGTACCCCATGCTACAGTTGCCGTTACATTATTACCCGTAGCATTAACCTGTCCAGTAGCAGTAACCAGGAAGGCTGGCTGGGAAGGATTTGTCATCCTTCCAGAATCATCACATAATATGGTGGTTGTCTGAATACCTTTCGCCCCCCCATCACCACGAATAAGGGCATGGTCGGTAAGGCTGGCAGCCGCAGAAGTCTTTTTCTCCATCTCATCATAGACAGCGTTCTTAGACGGGGGTACTGTAATTACCCCATCCCAAGTTGCGGCATAGGCCACGTCTGAGACATTTGATGTTCCATCAGCTCCGGAAGTTCCAGATGAACCTGAAGTTCCAGATGAACCTGAAGTACCATCGGCTCCGGAAGTTCCACTACTGCCCGAT
>Ga0315273_10005737_pt1 | contig 15394 bp, 8 predicted proteins | sample YL17G02_0_MG_FD_205753 | JGI IMG/M metagenome (GOLD analysis project Ga0315273, IMG submission 205753) | Sediment microbial communities from Yellowstone Lake, YNP, Wyoming, USA - YL17G02_0 | ecosystem: Environmental > Aquatic > Freshwater > Lake > Sediment | place: USA: Wyoming | collected...
CCCAAGGAAGAAAAAGGCTCCGGCTGGCAGCTCGGCGACTTTTCTTTCTACATCCTCGAGTTCGCCGTTGCCGATGGCGTCAAGCTCTTCGCCCAGGTGTGGTCCGAGCCCGGCGAGAGCATCTGCTTCGAGGTCGCCTCCGGCGCCTGGGATCCGCCAGCCGAACAGTTCGTCACGGATTCCGTCAAGGAGGCTCTCTTGAATCGTGGCTTCGAGCCGGGAGGCCAGGCCGGCAACTTTCGCAAGTTCGTCAGCCTCAAACGCAAGGATGACTGCCGCCGGCTGGCACGCGAGCTGATCGGCGTAGTCACGGAATGCCTTGGCTACGACGCCAGGTCACCGCTTGCCTACAAGCTGCATCTGGGCCAGCGCACACGCGCCGCGCAGGTTTTCGACTCACTGACCTTCGACGACTTCGGTCGCTTGCTACAGTCCTGCGGCTTCCCCATCGAACCCATCGAAGAAAGCCATCGAACTGCCTACCGTACAACCGTGGCTCCATACTTCGTCGCAGGGCTGAAAGGCGAGTCGGAGAAGCGCCCGGGCGAGTTCGATGGATTCGTGCTGTCGCTCTATGTCAGCCTTGCCCCGGCCGTGTTGATGGCCGTTGAAGAGCAGCTCCGTTCCGAATTGCCATTCGCAAGGGTATCCATCGACAGCGATGGCGACCTGGCCGTGGCACAGCCGGTACTAATGCGCGGCGGCGTGACGGAGGAATTCCTGCGCCACCAACTGGGTTTCTGGCGCGCGGTCATGTCCCGTGTCGAGAAAGCCATCGAGATACACTCAGAAGCGCCCGACGATCGAGTACTGAATTGAGCCGCGGCCTCTCCAAATCCAAGCTGATGTCCTTCCGCCAGTGCCCCAAGAAGCTCTGGCTGGAGACACATCGCCCAGAGCTCGCAGAGACCGACTCGCAAACTGAAGCGGTTTTCGCGATCGGCCATGAGGTCGGTGCCATCGCCCGCCGCCTCTATGACGACGGCGCCGGCATCATGATCGAGTACGAGGGCGGAATGCCTGCCGCCCTTGCGCGCACGGCCAAAGCACTGGGCCAGCAGTCCACCGCGCCCATCTTCGAGGCGACTGTCGAGCGCGATGGCTTGCTGGTTCGCGCGGACGTCTTATTGCGGGGCGCCGATGGCCCGCGGCTGATCGAGGTCAAGTCCTCGACCAAACTCAAGCCCGAGTACCTCGAGGATTGCGCCATCCAGTCCTGGGTATTCGAGGCATCCCCCGCCCGCCCGCGCAGCGTGGCCCTCGCACACATCAACAACCAGTTCGTGTATCAGGGCGATGGCGACTACGAGGGCCTGCTGGTCGAGCAAGACATCACAGCCAAGATCGCGCCGCTGCGCGCAGACGTTCCGGTGTCCCTGGCGCGCGCCAAAAAGGTTCTCGACGCCGCGGAGCCAGAAGCCGCCATCGGAACCCGCTGCTGGACGCCCTACGATTGCCCGTTCCAGAAACACTGCTGGAAGGAGACTGACTATCCACTGACCGGCCTGCCGGCAATCAACAGCCAGTTGAACGCCCTGCTCGCCGATGGCCATTACGACGTGCGCCATCTTCCAGAGGGATTACTGAGGAATGACGGACAGCGCCGCGTCTGGCGCGCGGTTCGCAATGGCCGTGCGGAGTTATTGCCAGGCGCCCGCGAGGCGTTGTCTGCCTTGGCATATCCCCGCTACTACCTGGACTTCGAGACCATCAGCTTCGCCGTGCCTCGCTGGGCAGGCACCCGCCCCTACCAACAGGTTCCATTCCAGTGGTCGCTGCATATCGAGGATCGCGACGGATCCGTGCAGCACAGGGAATTCCTGGACCTCACGGGCGAGCTGCCAGCCCGCGCCGTCGCGGAAGCGTTACTGGAAGCGGTAGACCGCAACGGACCAGTGTTTATGTACACCGCTTTTGAACGCGGCTGCATCGAAAGTCTTGCGGCCTTTTGTCCCGACCTGCGCACGCAGCTGATGGCCCTCGCTGACCGACTCGTTGACCTGCACCCGATCGTGAAGGACCACTACTACCACCCGGACATGCACGGCAGCTGGTCAATCAAGGCCGTCTTGCCGACCATTGCGCCGGAACTGGACTACTCGAAGCTGGGGGAAATTCAGGAAGGGACGGCTGCGCAGCAGGCCTATGTCGAGGCGATTTCAGTGGACACGCAGAAAGAGAGGCGGGAAGCTATCCGTAGCAGTCTGCTCAAGTACTGCAAGCACGATACTTTGGCAATGGCCATCGTGGTTCAGTATCTAGAAACCTGATCCGTCGTTGAAATGGTCGCCGAATTGGATTGATAGTGGCCGAGTCATCGTCAGGGTTGATTGGCTGCGGAAGGACGCCATGTTACGCGGACCCGAATGCAGCAATATTCACTCGCATTTGATTCCCCAATTAGTAGTTAGGCGGCTTTATAAGGAGCCCTGAGATGCAGACGTACTTGCAAGCGAAGAAGCTGGAATTACATCAGACGCCCGTCATCCTACACATAGCCAAAGAGGATGGCCGTGGCAAGATCGGCAGCGCCGTAATCCGGGGAGGATCCCTCATCTGGTACCCTGGCTACGCCCAGAAGGGGCATCGGATTCGCTGGTCGAGGCTCGGCGAACTGATAGAGAACGAGGTGCCCAAGAGGAAGCACAGAAAGCTGAGAGGCAAGTGATTCGTCTTGTCGCAGGACACTGACCCCGCGCTTAACATCCCGACGCAGCGGGCATTAGACCGGCATGCTGACGGCTTGCACATATCTCAGGCGAGACGACCCCGACCTGACAACGAAAACCGTCCGTGGCCATCGTAAGCTCGCAGTATTGACCGACGTCGTGCAAGTCTTTGCCAGATGCCCCGTATGCTTGCTGTCAACCCATGATTTTCCTCGCCAGTCTCTTCGCTACGGTGGAAGCCCGACTTGCACTTCCCACTTGGCATTCCCAGACAACGAAGACTCGCCAGCCGAGCCGTCGCAGTGCACGGCGCACGCGTGCATCGCGCTCCACGGTCACCACGAACTTGGTTTGCCAAAACTGAGTATTGCTCTTTGGCGTCGTTGCGATGGGACACTTCGGGTGCCGATGCCAGAAACATCCATGCACGAGTACAATGGCCCGGTACCTGCGGAGAACGATGTCGGGTTGGCCGGTCAAGCTCGGGACGTTGACGCGGAATCGAAGCCCGAGCCGGTGGAGCCCACTGCGAACTGCCAACTCCGGAGACGTGTCACGGCTTCGGATTCGCGCCATTCGCGCTGATCGTTGCCGCCGAGTCAGGAAGTCCGTCATTAGATCTCAACGCGCCGATCCCGCACTAGCGACTAGTCTCCGTCGCGCAGGAGTTGGTAGAACGGCAGTCCCTTCACGACCGCGCCAGGCACTCCAAGGGTCTTAAGCATGCAGTGGTGCAGCGGCAGCGTCTTAATCCTCTCAACGAGCCCGACAACATCGATCGTTATCCCCAGAGCCCCCAGCTCCTGTGGCGTCACGTTGGGGACTTTGTGGACGAACCACGTCAGCAACGGATCACGGTAGTCAGTCGCGCCAGCCTTGAAATGTCGCAGGTACTGTGACGCGAGCACGACCCCGACGCCGAACTCGCGACATTGGAGCAGAATCTTCCGCAGGACGTCGAACTCGTATCTCATAATGTTATCCGCCTCATCGACGAGCAGAAATGAGTCAATGATTCTGAGCTGCGGGTCCGACCCCACGTACGGGCGCTTCGGTATGCGCAACATGTGCTCATAGAAGATATTAAGCATGATGGCAACGAGCATATTTTTGGTGCGGTCGTCCTGCCCTAGCGCTGCAAGTGAGATGACAACGACGCCATCTAGGAACTCATCGTAGCTACTCACCGAGCCTGGATCGCGTGCAAATATCTCCATGTCGACGAGGTCGTCAATGATCGAGAGCGGCGCGTCCGCCCTGTTGCCGAGCACGGCTTTGTACTTCTCGTGCACGTCATAGATTGTCGGTTGCCGCCCGTCCGTTTCGCAATCTTCATAAGCCTGCCGTACGGCGTTCTTTAGCTGCTGTCGCTGCACCGGGCCTATTCCCGAATAAATCTTGTCGAGTACATCAGTAAAAAACCTGAGCCTGCCGAGCCAAGGCGCAACCGAGTCGGTAACACCGGAGACATCGAAAAGATTTATCGGAAGATGTTGCGGTTGCACGACTCGTGCACCGACCGCCTTGACGAAGTCGGCCGATACGTAGTCCTTCTTGTAATCAAACACGAGAAATCGTGGCCGGATCCCCCCATTCACCGCACTCGAGCGTGTAATCTGGTAGATGAGCGACTTTAGAAGCTGGGTCTTGCCGGTGCCGAGGTCGCCAACGACGCCAATGTTTAGTGAATTTAGGTTCGTGTCGCTTAGGTTAACGTGGCAGCTACGCTCCTGAAAATTCCCGACAGTGGACCCGATGAGTACTTCAACGCCCGATGGGGGGGGCACCATTTCGATTGATCCTGCCGTTGACAATGAGGTTGCTGGTTTCGCATCAGTCGGGGAGAAACCATCTTGACCAACGGCCTTCTTGGTCGGCCTCGGTTGTTGTGAATCTGCTTCGGCGTCACGATCTTGTACTGCGAGCACGGCGTTGCCTTGCGAGCGAGCGTTGCCCCGGAGCCGCGGCACGAGTGGTGTCTTCGGCACTCCGTCGTGGCCAGTTTGCGAACTTCGAATTGTCGGAAAGAGATCCCATGAGCCGATCTTCAGCCTGATCGCCTCGTACAGATCTTTGGGTGTGTCTGCAATCAGCTCCGCGGCATCGGCTGTGCCAACGATAATGGTTTCAGAGAATCCGTCTCCGTCAATGTCTCGGCAGCCGCTACTCGTAGACGAATCAAAAACGATCAACCTGCCGCGCGCGTCGATTTGGAGGTCAAGTTCCTCCGAAAGGATGGCGGCCATGACCTGCTGTTGAAACGCAGACCAGTCGCGTGATTGGTCGGCGGCCAGCTGTTGGTGGCTATAAACACGGAATGCGAATCCGATCATTGCTACAAGGACGTGCTGTAGCGCGAGGCGCCAGATCAACAGCTCCTGCTGGCAGCCAAGATCGCGAACTTGCTCGAGCAGCTGGGACAGCGCTTTCGCCTGTTGCAACGCCTCTTCGCACTGCTGCGCCTGCATTACTATCGCGCTGCGATACTTGACCTCAACGGGGGTCAACCGACACGTCACGTGTGAATCCAACACTGCGATCGTCGCAATGATCAAGTCTGGCCGCAGGGAGGGACCTCCCTTAGTCGCCGACCTTAGGTCGTCCAGATATCTAACAAAGGGATCCACAGGGATCAGGAACGACAAAGTGTGTCCGGCCCCGTCTGAGCGCACCATTGGCAAGAGGCTTGCTGGTCCGCCTGGCGCGCTCCGGAACTCGTCCTGCAAGAGTCGGGCCGCCAGAAAGAGGCCGAGGTTACCTGCGGCGCCGGTATCCCCTGCTGAGAACCCACGCACGGTCGGGATTCCCCTCCTCGCGACTTCGAAAATAATCTGATCGACTGATTGTCCTGAAAGTGCGTCGCACCCGGGAAGTCGTCCGAGAACCGTCCTTAGCGCCTCTCGATCTACCTCCTTGACCTGAGAGAGCAAGTAGTAGCCATTCGCGTCCCCGGCCCTTTGTGAGTAGCAAGGCAAGTCGTAGTCCCAGAGGTATGCATCATCGAGCCAGCCACCGAGAAAGCACGCCGGATCCACCGCGGTTGACGATACCGCAGCGAAGTCAGCGCACCGCGTCTTGAGGACGTGTTGGATTGCGTGGACGCTGGGGGCAAACGTGTAGCCGAATCGAACCCCCCCGAGCTGTTCGAGTTGCACGATTCCCCTCATCACCTTGTCTGCGAGGACGTCCCCCGATTCTGGCCGGGCGATACCCGACCGGGTCTCGGTCAGGAATGCGCCAGCACCGGCGGGAAGCTGCTTTCGCACTCGGTGCCGGATGAGAGCCCCGGTTCCGACCGGCGAGCCAATATCGACCGGGTCGGCTGATGGCGACGAAGTTTCAAGCTGCGCAATGATTCCAAGATCTGGCTTCAGATTCTCGTGAACCGCACCAAACCACCGCACCGCATTTGATGAATCCTCCGCCAGATTCGAGATTGACGCGTCTTCTGGTCTTGCCACTGGCTTACGATCGTCATAAATATGCACGAGCCGGCGCCCCATGGCGGTCGAAGGCAACTCGCCCTGTTCCGCGCCGCGGAATTTATCGCGACACCATGCCAGAAGGCCTTCATTGCAGGCATCGCTCTGACCAGAAGCACTCGCGACGAGGATGTTCAGGACTGGTTTTGCGACCAGCATGTCACTAACGTCGTCGAGGGCGCGTTGCACTTGCGAGACACTGAATCCACTGGAAATGCCGCCAACGCGGATCCCGAACTCCGGATCGAACGGGCCCTGTCCTGCACGGCTCGCCAGACGATCCAGGCGCGCGCCGTTCCAAAGAATGCCCCAGTAGTCCGACGTGCACTCGACGGCGAAGAACGGCTGGTGTCGAACGGTACCTTGTGCAGTTCTTAAGGGAAGAATTATGGAATCTGGGACGCAGTGCGGATCAAGGATGCTCGCGGCCGGGCACGGCGTCGTGCGGGAGGAGGCAAAGAGACTTCGCTGCGCAAGACAGTGCCAGCCCAGCCGCAATGGGTGCAACGGCGAAAGGATGATGGCATCCGGCTCTTGCTGGAGCGTCCGTGCATCGGCCTCATAGGAAACAACGAGGAGGAGGTCGCTCCACGCGGCGATATCCGGATCCGCGTCCAACCACGCTAGATATCCACCAACGTAGTCTTCAACAAGCGCCCCAAATTCGGGATTTGTCGCAAGCCAAATTCCGAGTTGCGCCGCCTCCACGAGGTCGTTTCCCTCATTGCCGCGAAGGTTTTCGAAAAGCGCTACTCGCGCCTTGATGAATCGTGCCGGCGGCAGCATTTCTGCGAAAGTCGGGCGTGGATCATGGAGGAACTGGCCGGCCGAGTAAATTGTGTCGCGGCCATCGGACCATCTGGGTGGTCGCCACCGGCTGGCATAGTCGGGCGCAAGAGCAAGGGGAACGAAGGAATTTGCTGCGTTGTTATTGTCGAGGATCCAAGTTTGAAGGTCGGCACACCGGACCTGGCGGTCAATCTGCAGCTGCGGCATCCCGCGCTGCTGATCTGGGTGATTCATCCTGATAAGGCGCTCGAACTCCGTCCGGCAGCCATCCGAAGCGGTATCGTCACAGGTCAAGTGAACTCGGAGGACTTGTTTCTCCGAACTGCTTTCGAACTCGACGTCGTAGTAACACTCCGCCCTTGCGTCTACCTCAAAACCCCAAGCGATGTCTGACACGGCCGCGATTGTCGGCTCAGATGCGCCGTCATCTAGCCCAGTGTCATCGCCGCAGGTAGCTTTTTCGTTAACCGTTACCCCGGGCCTGACATAAAGATCGATGTAATGCCGCCCTTCGCCACGCAGCTCCATCGAGCACTCGAACGCAATCTTTTCCCTGTTGCGCTTGGCCTTCTTCGGAAGCCAGATCTTGCGAGCCGTCTTGCAGAAAGGGACCACCCCGGGAGCCCACTTTTGTAGGGAGATGACCTTGATAGATGATTTCCTGAATTTCGCTGCCTCGACGGAGTATCGCGCGGCGGTACGGTGGTCGGGGATAGCGCCATCGGTAATGCTGCCCTCATCCGGCAACTTGACATGCCACTCCTGTCGCCCACTGGCGCCTCTAACCTGCCGGGTCACGGTTGCTTCAATCGGCCCTTTTTCCCCATCAGGCAGCGATATCGTTATTAAAGCCTCGCCAATCACGATCGCGTCCAGTCCTGTCATCCGTGGCACGAGCGAGTTATTGCACTTGAGCCGTATGGCCCCGCTCGGTTGCTTGTCCTCCGCAAGGATCTCTGTCCATCGCTCGACGGTCAGGTGGTCCCACCAGCCAGGGGCTGCCGGTAGCTCGCCCGATTGACTGGGGGGATAGAAGAACTGGGGCACCCTGTAGAAGGCTGACGGCAAATCGCATACACGCTGCAAGTGCGTCAGGAATGCGTCGAGCGCGTCCTTGTCGCCTTGATTTTCCAGGTCTTCCTTGAGGCGCTCAATTCCGGGCTGGAACCCGTCGTCTGCAATTGCGTGCGAAATCTTGGTGAGGCACGCCACCTGTTCCTCGGCTTGGATACTGCCATCCTCGACGGGAGGTACGCCACAAACGAGGCTGAGCTGTCGGCCGTATGACTGGCCCGAGGTTGAAATCGACATTGCGCGCGCGAGAACGTCCCATGCTCGTTTGCGGGCTACGTCGTGGAGGTCGATCTCGTCGGCGGCTCGCACTGCGTGCTCGAGAAGCTTCCGCCCGCCCTGAACGGGCCCGCCTCCGGACAGCGGCGCCTGCAGCACCCCGTCGACAAGGCTCTGGATAAAACGATCGTTCCACCAGATATCAATCGTTGAGTTGCCAGAGTTACTCTCGGCCTCGAGGCCGAACACATTGATCGCTGACTTCACAGAGATATTGAGATTTCGACCTGGAGGGACCAGCGCCACGAACCGCGGGCAATGGCCCGAGTTGCGCATCGTGAGTAAGTGTGGCTGGTCGCATTCCCCCGATGCGCCTATCTTTGGGTTCCCAACCCCTGGCGGCAACTGGTCGACCAGAAGGACAATGGGGAACACGATATCGTCGCCCGATGGGAGCTTCGCCACGATCCCACCATCTGCTGAGAGAATATCGAACACTGCCCGCAGATACGACATGGGCGGCCCATGGAAGACGGTGCGCGACTCCCCATTCCGCCCCTGCAGTCCGGCGACCGACGACTGGAGATGGTCGCGAATTCGGCGCGCAATCTCGTTGACTAATTGTGCCACGTGGCCATCCTTGCCAACCCCCCCCCTGATGCTGCGAACGGCGGGACGAGCAGCATCCCTGTCTCCGCATCAGGGCTATCGAGCACTAAACCCAACATGCGAAGTTGGCGCCCGAGGTCGCCCGTGGCAATATCATCGCGGTCGACCTCAAGTCCGTACGACGCTAGGTGCGTACACAGCCGCTGGATCGAGCGTGGGCCGACTGCTTCACGTAGGCAGCAATGGACGAGGGCAAGCACGCTAACCGGTCCGAGCGAGACGACCCAAGGTGCGCGAGAGTGCTGTCCCCTCCTGCGGAGTACATACCCCTGATCGTACCCGCGCAGCGTCTCGTTGGCAGCTTCCCGCTGCCCCAATACGTGGCGACAAAACTCGACAATATTCGAGCCGATGCCCTTCTTACACGCGAGTACACGCGCTTCCTCGCCTTGCATCTGCGCGTACTCACCCGCAACGTCAGCCGCCCGGAGCCTCGGCCCGAGCTCCGAAACATCAAACAGGAATCGAGCAACATCGGAGCATGAACTGATGGGTGGCGTTGATTTTCCCATTTCTTCCATATGCCACATGACTAAATTTAGCCAAAGTCTCGCATGCAGGTAATAGGCTGCTTGGTCGCGGATGCGCGGAACCGCGGGATTCGCATACGTAAGGTACGAAGAAGAACGCAGGGAAACTATTTCGGACCGGATCTGCTCTTCTGAAGGCACACCACCACCTTCCAAGACATCGCGAGCCGCCCGCCACAGCCGCTGATTAACCTCGCACAGCCATAGCACGTGCGTCACTGAACCGAGACGCAGCACTGCTTCAAGTAGGCTGACCCACTGTCGGCGAGTCATGCTGTCCTTTGCACCGACGATCGCGTCTAGGTCCTTGACAAATTGTTGCGCGGGGAACGAAAGCCTTTGCTTCTCGCCGACCGGCAGGTCGGGCGGCTGCCCGATTTCTTGCAGTTGCCAGATCGTGTCTTTCTTTCGGCGTAACCCAAATTCCGTGTCGAGCCATCGGGCCCATAGGTCATCCGTTTCCGCCACAGTCATTGCCAAGAACAATTGCTGCCAGCGAATTCGCGCCGAAGACGGAGAGTCGGACCCTAGCGTCACCATCCGCTGGACAAGCTGCCCCGGGTTCCAAGAATTTGCGCTTAGTCGGGCCGAGCCAGAGTAGAGCGCAACGTCGGGAACGATTGGGCATAGCTGCAGGAATCGCTTCGACGATTGGTTGGGTTGCTTGGGGCTTTCAAGCACGCCGTGCAGGACCGTGCGCCAAGTGTCGTTAGAGATGCTCGAGCCAACACTCGCAGAATGTTTTGGATTCTGTGTATTCCGGTCAAAGTCGCGCCCAGCTGCGGGAATCGACGCTTCCGAAGCACCCTTGAACCCAAGTGTGCGATAGAGGGAAGCGACTACCACCTCAGCGGTCGCAAATTCGGGTGCCGGCCGCATATTGAACGGCGACTCGTCATAGCCACGGTGCGAATTCTTCCAAGGATTGTCGGTAAACAGCCCGCGCGTCATCCACCGTCTCCCGAGTGCACAATGAATTGCCGCATCTGTCGGACAATCACTTCGTCGCGAAGGCCAATTCTCAGTTCTGAGCCATCCAGCATTTCCTCGTTGCGCACGATCTGGCCAGATAGCCGCGCCCGTGTAGTGTCGAGGAGGGCCACGACAGCACGCGGCAGTGACGCCGTGAGCATTCCAGCGCGGAGCTGGCTAACCGAGCGGAAAAGCTCGTATGTCATGGGGATCGACTGGGGCCGCGCCTGCGGCCCGACCGAGAGGAAGCAAATCGCAGGCATTGGCCCACCGTGCGCCTCCTGCTCCAGCGGCCTGACTCGCTGCCGGTCTGTGATTAGTACCGCGCGACGTGGCTCTGGTGGCAACGGCTCGCCGAAGGTCGTGTTAAGAGTCACGACAAATCTATCGTTGGAATTCAGCAATTGTGAAACCTGAATGACAGCATCCTGTAACAAGGCGGGATTTCCGTCGATGACCTTTTGGTACTTCCGCAGAGTGTTGGCATCCAGCACGAAGCCCGACCTCACGCCGAGCGAGCGGCGTACCAAACGGCACGAGAAATCACGGAGCAAGGCCTGTACACGGCTTGCGACAGCGGGGCGGCGTTTGCGTACATCATTGCCGGAGAGAAGAGTATCAGCGGTGGCAAGCCGCTGCAGGAGTTCGGACTCCAGCGCCGTCAGGAACTTGTACTTGCGTACAAAATCGAGGCCCCCACCAACCGATCGGCTAAAGCGGGCATCGATATCGCGCAACTTGATATTTGTACGGGAGCTGACCGCGACCTCTTCATCTGGATCCGCAAGTGCAGGGTCAAGCGCCTCGCCGAGGCTCTCGAGCTGCGGCCTCATCGTTTCGGTGAGTGAGAGCCCTCGGCGGCTGTTCAGGAAATAATACAGCCCTGATAGCGTCGCATCCTGATCGAGTCGAAGTTCCTTAAGGTCGCGTCGCAGCGCCCGCGCTGCCGCTCGCGGCCACTGCCCGAAGAGTGCGTGCTGGTACTGGGCTGCCACAAGAAGGTACGGAGCGCGCAGGCGCTGGGAGTCGGGCCTACCAGACGTCCTTGGCCCGAGCTTGCGGAGATTCGCGGCCCAAGTGCACGGGTCGTCCAGCGGATTTCCCTCGGGTGCCGGCTCGCCCGCTAGCGCAAATGAAATGAGCGACGACAGATCCCTGAAGCTCCAGCGCTTACCGGTCGCGAGCTCGTACCAGCGGAGGATTTTCAAGAATGACTCGCGGTGGGGTTCGCCTGACAACTGCCTGCGACTAGTGCAGAAAGGGCAGTGATCGCCTGCGACGCAAGTCCCCGAGGATGGCCACGCGTCGGGATTCGTCGCGACTGTCAGCAACTGGGACGCCGGCGAATGGCCGTCTTCGCCAAGAGCCACGATCAGCGACTCAACGTCCATTGGCCAAACTGCCACGGTCTCGTGCCCCTCGAGCGGCCAGCAAGCAGGGGCTGACGGACTGAGTCCCACGGCGCGCACGATCGTCTCGATCAGCCCACGTACAGCATGCCCCTTGTCGATCGCCATGATTAGCGCGTCGTCAAGCACGCCACGATTGACGCATGATAGGTAAATCGTAGTAGCGGACGCTGAAACGCGCTCGATGTCACCGAGCAGCAACTCAGCTGGTGATTTCCCTGGAAGCAATGGGTCGGAGACCGACGCATCCTGAACAACCTGAAGCGACAAGCCGAAGCGTCCTTGGCTGATCGATTTTAGGTCGAGCGTAGCGGCGCGGGGCACTGCTTGACCGTCGCCCGGTGAAAACACCGGGATCATTTCCTCTATCAGGGCGCCTTGGAGTCGGAGTCGCTCGTCGAGATGCCTGAGCGTTACCTCGACGGCCTCGGTCTTTCCATTTCCGGGCCCACCAACGAGCAAGACCATCGTAGGAGTATTTGGCACGCCTTGGACAAGCCTATCGATCCACGCAGCGAGCCGGTCGAGGAGGCGTGTTTGAATGATTGCTCCCGAAGGGCGGCCGCTTCCCTCGTCGAATAGGCGCCTCACTCCACCGGAGCGGTGGCCTGCCCAATTAAGCAATTCATTTGGAAATTCGCGCACGGCCATTTCTAGAGTCTCCTTCCGTTCGTGATCCTTCCATCAAGGCATCTAGAGGCAATGCTGGCCGACAATCTAGCCAATTGCGAGGCGGGAGCTGGAAGTTGAGGCATCCTCCACGACTTCTAGGAAGGCAGCGAGAGCATGCCCAATGGCGCGCCCAAGTAATGGAGGTACGGCATTTCCTACTTGCGTGTACCGGGGACACTCGTGCGCGCGCTTCTGTCCGCCTGTCGTGTACTTTCCGTGGAACTGAAACCAATCCGGGAATGATTGTAGGCGCGCGCACTCCCTTACGCTAAGGATGCGGGGTTCTGAGTAATGGAGAATGTCGTCGGGCAGCGTGGTAACCGTCGGCGCCGGCTGCCTCTCTGACATCGGATATATTCTCATCTTGCTCAGGCCAAAGCGTTTACGATCACTCGCCTGCAGCGCTACGCCCTGTCTGCATTCTTTTAAGATGCCTCGGAATCGCTGGCGCACCTCGTCGGTGTGACGGGCCAGTCGCGCACTATCTATTTCACTGTACGCGATGCAACCACGCATGAGGCGCTGGTAATGGCTTGTCGGGCCCTTGTAGTCTGGCTCCTGAAAACCTGGCGGCGAGGCCGGGTCGGTGCATGCCCGGAGTCGATTCCGGGAAGTCTCCAGATCGCCGATAGCCTCCTTGCAAGAAACCGGCGGCGTGAGACAAAGCTCGGCCAGCTGGCGAAGCCGGCTCTCCTCTACCATGTCGACTAGGCGATCGATGCCACCTACGTCTGCCGCCCCGGGGCTCCTACGGACGCCGAGGACGAACAGCCTGGGCCGCCTCTGCGGGACCCCGAACTCCGAAGCGTCCAGAAGGATTGTAGTGGCCTCATAGTTAAGCTTGGACAAGGCCTTGACTAGTCGTTGACTGTAGGCTTCCGGTGGGCGCCCCCTGCGGCGTGCCTTGCCGACAACCGTGGCGCCATGCGCGACCCGCATGCCAAGGACATTCTCAATCAGCAGTACCTCTGGACGTACGGAGTCCACGATCTTGACGTACTTCTTGAACAGCATGTTTCGAGGATCCAATTTCTGTCGCCGGCCAGCGAAGGAGAATCCCTGACATGGAGGGCCGCCGGCGACAAGCTGAACCCGCCCGCGCAGGCCACGTAGGGCCTTATTGTGCGTGCAGAGGAGGTCCTCTATCGGCCAAGGACGTTGCTCCAACCACGCTGGCCAGACGAACGGGACCGTGGACTTCTTCCCCAGAAAGTTGGCGGCAAAGGTCTTGAACGCCATGGCCTCGCGCTCCACTGCGAAAAGGCCATGCCAACCGGCCTCTGAAAGCCCAAGTGACAGGCCGCCGCAGCCTGCAAAAACGTCTATGAAGTAGCGACCAAACATTTCAGGCGATTCCCCGGCATGATCTAGCTAGTGATTCTCGAGACGATCGCGATCGGTACCCGAGCTGGCGCGGCTATTGAATAATCCGCAAAAGCGCATGGGTCGGCAACATCTGGCTGGCCGCGGCACCATCCTGGGTACCTTAGCAGCCTTTGCTTGAGCGTTGATGGCACGACGCGTTGGCGACGGGAACGCCGGCATGGTTCCCCGAAAATCGGTAGGCGCACCGGCCGAACCTCATTTCCCGCTAAGGAACCCCCTGTACCTCCGCCAGATAGTCCGGGGCCAATTCTCCAGCGAGTCATGTGTTTTGCTGCTGATCACCGCGACCCGCTTCTGCCCGAGCCAGAAAGCTGAGGACAGAGCATCCGAGCGCGGATGGAGGACGAGACACGCTCAGCGCGCCACCGGCAACTAAAGCGGTAATTTGGTCACGCCGCGATCCCTGCTCGAACTTGAGCCGCTGAACTTTCTCAAAGTAGAGGTCGGCGATTCGCTGGGCTTCGCCGGCGGTCGGCTGATCTAGCGGTCAATCAATTCGAGCACCTGAACTGACCCGTGATTCTGCGGCTGCTTCAACCGCACGAGCTAGGGCCTGCCGTAATCGGAGATTTCTGGGAAGCGCAGTTGCAGCAACACTGGCAAGTAATAAGCACGTCATAGATTCCGTCAACCACGCCTCCTCCCGCCCGTTCTCTCCCATACTCGCCATGAATCCGGGAGCGAACCATGTTGTCCCTCGTCCTGACTTCATTGATGTGAAACTAGCGTTTGGGCGCGTCTGCGCTCAATTCATGGCGTGGCGACGGCGGCCAGGCCCCGGCTCCCAGCCAAGGCTGTGATGCCACCAACTGCAGCACCCTGATACTCGGCCTGACCGACGCGGATGGCGATTTCCTCTCCTGCTCCGCGGGTGTCGTTTCGCTCTCGCTGCGCAAAGCCGATGGCACGGTCGTGCAGGCCCTGCCCACGCGCCAGCGCGTGGATTTCGCCGGACTCGTTGACCTGACCGAGCTGGTCACGGCCGCGACGACGGTTATGGCTTGAACCGCGCGAACGGGAGTACATGGCTGCCTGACGGGTCATGCCCTTGACGGATCCACCATTCCGGATCAGCTTTTCCGCATGAGCGTCGCGCGCATTCGGCAGGCCGGCACGATGCGGAACCGAACCCGGAATGGGCTGAAGAGCGCGCGCAAGCGGACGAACGGCGCGTCGTCCTGGGCAAGGCGCTCGGCAGGGAGTCCCGCAGCTTCGACTATGTGTACGACTTCGGCGACAAATTCCGCGGTGCATTGCCTTGGCGGCGAAAACGCCTGCCCGCCGGAAGATGTCGGCGGCGCTCCCGGCTACGCCAATTTCCTCGCCGCGCCACGAGCCGCACGCGCGATCGCAGCGACCGCAACGTCCTGCGAGAAACGAGATGAACGCCCGAGATTTCCGCTGTGCGCCCTTGTAGTGCCAAGGCTACCTTGGCGGTAAGTCGAAGCCCTTCAAGCTCCAGGTTGCATAAGAGCCTGCGCACTTCGGCCGAAAATCCATTTAAGATCAATTGGTTATAATCCAAC
>Ga0315273_10005739_pt1 | contig 15393 bp, 29 predicted proteins | sample YL17G02_0_MG_FD_205753 | JGI IMG/M metagenome (GOLD analysis project Ga0315273, IMG submission 205753) | Sediment microbial communities from Yellowstone Lake, YNP, Wyoming, USA - YL17G02_0 | ecosystem: Environmental > Aquatic > Freshwater > Lake > Sediment | place: USA: Wyoming | collected...
CGCTTAAGTTGACCGATGCATCTTCGGCCAAAGTTCGCCGTGCGACCGAAAAGGCTGGACCTGGGGCTTATCACGAATTCGACTTCGACTCTCAGGAAGCAATTATTTTCAAGCAGTCGGCCCAAATCAGTCTCACCGAATGGAGCAAAACCCGTGTGTAATTGTCTGCTTGTAGCCGCTCGTGTCGCGGAAAACCAGAACGATTGGTTGGAAGCTGCAAAAATCTGGGATGAACTGGACCGCCCGACAGATGCAAACGCCTGCCGGATGATTGCCGACGCAATCAAGGCAGGCGACCTTTTCCGGGAACGCGCCAGACTTCTCACGACCCATCGATCACTCAAACAAGCTATAGGGGGTTAATCATGTATCGCCTGATTCCCGCCAGGTGTCCGCTTCACCTGTCAAGCTTTGAGTTCGTACCTGTTCACCCCGGTCCCCTGGTTCCCGGCACTAAGGTCAAGGTGAAGGTGAGCTATCATTCCCGGTTTGCCATGCCTTCGGACCGCTCCATTCCCCGCCTGTCCTACAAACAGGGGGAACTGGTTGGCACGATCTATACCTTTGACGCAGATAACCTTGTATCAATCTAACGAAGGGAGTCTCATGTTGCGCTGTGATCGTTGCTTGACTGAATGGTCTGACCCTACTGTTCTCACTAACCCCGACCGTTTCACTATGTCAAATGGTGTCCTGTCGGGGTGTCCCGAATGCCCCCATGACCATTCGACTATCCAGGAAGAGGTTGAACGGGAACTTATGGGGTTCAAGCCTGCCATCGATTCCGAAACTTCAGGCTACCTTGATGTCCTGGATGATTAACATTTGCTTTCCGGGTTGCTATCATTATATATTGATAGAAACCTAACCGAGAGGAGTTCTATGGAAGATTTTAAACTGCCGGTTCCGCAATCAAGGATCAACAGGTCATGATTGCCGCATCCTACAAAGATGTCGTGATCACTCACGCGGTCTTAGAGGCTACGTTGTCCCAGATCGAAGCCCCGGACGTGAAAGAAATTATCACCGTGATGATTTCCCGCTTGGGCAATACGGCCCTGTCGTTGGAAGCCTGGTATAAGTCGTCTCAGACCCCGCAAGGTATGGGGGGCTGAATATGACTGACCAGATCAATGTTCGCCTTCCCCGCGAGCGCAAGCGGGATTTCCAGATGTTTTGTGTCGATAACGAAGTATCGATGCAAAACATGCTGATTGCCTTCATTGACAAGACGCTTTCCCCTGAAAACCTGTTGGACAAGGGGGAAATGCGTACGATTGAGAACTGTATTGCCCGCGCGAAATCCCTTCGCGCGGAAACCCTTTCCCCGGTGCAACTATGAAAATCCTATTCTTCGATGTCGAAACTACGGGCCTTGACCCGGTGTCCCAGGATATCATTCAATTTGCCTGGATTTTGGACATTGACGGGGATATTGTCGAAGAGGGAAATTATCTTCTCCCCCCGCTCAACCTGTTGACGGTAGCCCCCGAAGCAGTAGCGATATCGGGGATCGACCTGTCTCCCTGGAAGGATACCTTAGACCTGGACCGGCGCAATCTGGTCCTGGAATCCAAACGCGCCTGGGAATCTATCTGGGCAAAGCACGTTGACAAGTTCGACCGAGCTGACAAAATGTATCCTTCCGGGTACAATGGTTTTTTCGACTACCAGTTTCTTGCCGCCTTGTATCGCAAACTTGATGATCCGTATTTTGGGTCATGGGTTAACCACCGTCTCCTGGACCCGCTGGCGATATTTCGTTTCCGGGAATTCCTGAGTACTGACCGGGTGCCGGATATGAAATTGGCTACAATGGCTCGGAAGTATGACATTCCCCTGGTTGCCCACGATGCTCTCAGCGATGTCCGGGCAACGCGCCAATTACTTTACATTCTCAAAAAGGAGTCCCAACATGGTCTTTCCCGTCAACTTTCACAAGCCTATAACCTGGTCTAAAGGCAGTCGCCCCGGCGGATTCCGCCCGAATCCTGGAGTCCCGACCCGTCACGGGGTTAAGCATAACCCGGCCCGTTGGGATACGGATTCCACGGACGCGGCCCGATTAGTTATCGGGTTCAATGTCGGACTGACCAGGGCTTTCACCCTTCCCCAGGTCATTGACCTGGTGAAAGAGATTCGTCTCAAACAGGTGGGGTTCCCGAATTCCTCATTTCTGTCCCAGGAAGGTATCTATACCTATCAGGAAGGCCCACATAAGGGGAAGTTCACTCAGGAAAAGGGATGTCAGGTTATTTTGCTTAACGTCCCCCCGGCAGACGTGCCTTTGGAGAAATTTTACGCCGATGTGATTGAGTGCGCCGAGCGGTTGTGCAAGGCGCTTTCCCAGGAAGAAATTGTCGTGGAAATTCAGCATAATGGGGTTGTAGTCAAGACCATGGGAATAGGTCTCTAACCGTGAACCTTGATTTTACCACTCTCGGGCAAGTCGAAAAGGACGGGGTTGCCTACAACGCGCAACGCGCGGATGTCACGGATAACTCTAAGTTCTGGGCTGCATGGAATTACGCGAAAAAAGTTCGGGCGGAAGCGGAACTGCTCAACGCTGAACTTCTCCCGGACTTGTCTTCCACGGTTCGCTTGACCCGAGAGATTATTAACGGGAAACTGCGTTGGTATGCAACCAGGCTCGCCCCGCTGGACAGTTCACTTCCCGCCGGACAGTTTAGACAGTCGTTCACCCTTCGGGACACGCGGGGGTTGCTGGAATACCAGAAATCCATTGTCACCTATCTGTGCAATTCGATTGTCAATCACGGTTCCGCGTGTGACGGGTCTGACACGGGGATCGGCAAGACCTACCATGCGTTAGGCGTTTGCCGCAACTTGATTTTTCGCCCAGGGATTATCTGTCGTAAAGCGGGTGTCGCCGGATGGTATAGGGCTTGCCGTCTCATGGGGGTCGTTCCTCTTTTTGTGTGCAATTGGGAACAGGCAAAGGGTAGGGATTTCCCTTACTGCATCCGTACACGATCAATTGATGAAAGCTATCATTATCAATGGAGAGTTCCCGATGATACGCTGTTGATTTACGATGAATGCCACATGGCTGCGGTTGTCGGGACACTGAACAATCGTCTTTGGCTATCTTCCAAGGGCATTTCTTCCCTGTCACTTTCGGCAACCTTCACGGATCGTCCAACCCGTATGTTGTCCCTGTTGTGGCTTTTGGGCGCCATCAAGTCACGCGAGGAATTTCATGGATGGCTTTCCAACCGGGGGCATTTTGTCAACAGATATGATGAAATGGAAGCTGTTGATGCATCCGCCGACATGCAGGAAATAAATAAGCTTCTCTACCCCAGGTACGGATACCGGATATCCTACACAGACCCTGCCGTAAAAAGCTATTTCCCCGAAGCGGTCTATCAGACTGAGGTTGTGTCGTTGTCAGACCAGGAGACCGCCCGTCAAAACGCCCTCTACGGCGAGACGATAAAAAAAGTTGAGCACTATCGGACACTTGGCCAACAGGCCGAAGCAATGGTCGCGGACCTGAGATATCGCCAGGCAACGGAACTACTTAAAGCTTCGGCGGTCGCTGAATTGGCGACCGATTTCATGGAGCAAGGCGCGTCTGTGTGTATTTTTGTAAACTTTCGGGAGACCCTGGCCTGGTTCGCCAAACATTTTAAGACCAATTCCCTGATATTCGGGGACCAGGATCGATACAAGCTTCCCCGTGAGTCAGTTATTGCGGCCTTTCAAGCCAATAAGGTTCGGTTGCTGGTTGCCATGGCCAACGCGGGCGGGCAGTCCATTGACTTGCACGACACGGTAGGGGGGCACCCCCGGATATCCCTGATTTGTCCTACCTATGATCCGATCGTACTTAAGCAAGTCCTGGGTCGTACCTATCGGTCCGGGGCAAAGACGGTCCCGGTTATGAAGTTAGTCTACGCGGCGGGAACAATCGAGGAAAAGGTTTCCGAGATTGTCAACTCCAAACTGGATAGTATTTCGGCGCTTAACGAGGGTGATCTTATGGAGCCAGACCTTTTCAATATGGGAGTCAACAGAAATGATACCTAAAATCATTCATCAAGCCTGGTTTGGCCCTGGACCGATTCCGGACCGATTCCACCCCTGGATGGAGTCAATTAAACGCTATCATCCCGGATGGCATATTTTTCGATGGCAATGCTATGATAGAATTCTCTTCCCGGCCCCCGTCCAGGATTGCGGGTGCCCCTATCCGCAAACGAATTACAGTTTCCTTAACCTTATTCGTAATTGGGGACCGGCCCGCTACTTACTGGAGAACCCCCGCATCAGCCCGGTTGTCAAATCAGACATTTTCCGTTTTGAGATACTCAAGTCTGGGGGTTTCTGGCTGGATTACGATGTTGATTGCGTTCAATGCCTGGACCAGTTTTGCGGAGAGGATTTTGTTTGCGGGTGGGAACATCCCCAACATAAAGTTATCGGGACCGCCATACTTGGCGCTTGCCCTGACTCGGAAGTAATTCACTGGTTGGCAGCTAACGCGGTCCACAATTGCACCCTGCACACCCCTACAAAGGACAACCAATTGGCTTTGTCCGGCCCGAACATGGTCACGGCTGTTTTGCGCAATGAATACGCGCGGATTGTTCCGCTACGTTACCAGGTGCTCTATCCGATTTACTACGACGGGACGGGCATGGTTCACACTGACACCGTGACCCGGCATTGGTGGAATGGCCTGGAGTCTGACGGTTGGACCAAAAAAGAATGGAGCAAACCGTAATGAGCCAAATCGTACCACGGGACAGACCCCGCTTGTATTGCCGTCTTTGGGATGAATGGTCCCTGAGTGCGGAAAGATGCATTCTGTCAGTTCGCATTTTGCACGACAAGGCCTACATTTTGCTTCGGGTGTCAATTTGGCATTTAACCCTGGACCTGGGGGTAGAACGTCGTGTTTCTTAAACGTACCCTTTCACTATGCATCTATCAACATGGTTGGCTGCAATGGGTCGAAGGGACAAAGCATGGACAGCCGTCCGTGGAGTACATATTTGCGGCAACGCGGGAAGAATGTGAACTTCGGTTTCGCAAGCTTCACGCCCAACAGAAGATTATTTGCGGGTTCAGACCGAAGCATTGGCATGAAGCAACCCCGCACACGTCAAAGCAGCTAATACCGATCTGGACCAAAGAGTTCTGGATCAAGCTATTCACCCGCACCCCGTGTGATCGATGCAGCATGGAATGCGCCGAACTAACCTGCGAAAGGAAAAAGTCATGAAGACCATGTATGTCTCGTTAGGCCCAATGCCTTTGGAATTGATTGTCCCGGTCTTGACCCAATGCGCTGAACAGGGGTGGACCAAGGATGATATTCTTTTCGGGGGCATGGGGGTTGCGCAAACCCGTATCTCCCTGCCGGGCATGAACCCCAAAGGAACCCCCATGCCTTTGTACATCATGTTGGTGACAAAGGAATTTCCAAGCATCGAAGACTTTGTTCCGCCCACAATCAACCTGTCGGGGGTGAGTCCATGAGTAACTGTCCCTACACACAAGACCGCCTCTTCCATGCGATTGAAACCCTGACCGCCATCCGGGTCAACCAGGATTGCGCTATTGAACTGGACCGGCTTAATACCCCGGACAAGTGCGAGATTCTGGATGATCTGGCTTCGGCGGTTGCTTACGCAACCCAAGCCCATGAACGCCTCACCACAAGTCACATAGGATACCACTATGCCAGTGTCCGTTAAGATTTGCATTCCGATAGCCGAGTCACTGACCCCGCATTGCGAAAGGTCTTTGCATGCCCTGCAAGAGGACGCATGCAGAGACCGTAACTATGTCATTGGAGTTGACATTCTCAGGTCGTGCTATCTTTACTCGTCTCGCAATATGTTAATCGGTGAATCATGGTGCATCGAAGACGCAAAAAAAGCGGCGGACCTTTGGGATTATTACTGGTTCATAGACTCGGATATCGGGGGGTTTGACCTTGCCATGCTGCACACAATGATTGCGGCCCGGTCCCTGGCGGTGAGTGTTCCCTACATTCAACGGGATGATCCGGGGCGTTTTGTGTGCGGGCTTTTCCATTGGGATTGCGAGGAAATAGCTTCCATGTTCCGACCCAATACCGTTGAGCTATACCCTGAGTGCGATTGGTGCGGGTTAGGGTGCGGGCTTTTTCACAAGTCCCTGTTTACTTCCTACCTGCCGTTTCCCTGGTTTTCCCCGGTGACTGTGCAACATACCTACAAAGGGAAGGAATTCGCGGAAGTCATTGGTGAAGACCTGTCGTTTTGTCGGAAGCTGTATTTCGCGGGAATCAAGGTCAAAAATCTTGCCTTGCTGAGACATAAACTTGAACACCACCGCTGAACATTATTCCCGAGACTTGAGGCTTTTTTATACGTATAGTATGGAAAACCTGAACGCGGTCTCCGAATTGACTTTTAGTGACGGGGTGAAGTACACAATAGCTGAAGCAATGGAGCTATCGCGGGCAGATGGAGATACGGTCCGGGCGGTACACTTGGTTAAAAAGTTGTTTGATGGAGAACTGATTATTAAGGGAGTCAACGATCATGCGCCGGGAATCTCACGAATGTACCCCAGATGGAAAAGCACAGAGAGGTATGCAATGGCAGAAACGTCGAAAAAACCTCGAATATCGGGGGGACAAGGGAGGTCAAAAGCTTCGCGCCGGTCTGAGACACCGGATGGGCAAACTCGACTTGATATTTGATGAAGAAAACTATCACGGATGGCCAGAGGAGGAATCAAATGGTGAAAATTAAAGATGCCATGGAAGCTTTTGACAGTTGGATGGCTTGTCACGCAGAGTATCCTGCCATAGTGAATTCATGGCAAGCCATAAAATTCGATCTACTTATGAGAATTTCCCTGGAAGAGGCCAAAGTAACCTGGGAAAAAGAACAGTGCGTTATTGCATCATTGCGTACTTTGATTTCGGATATCAATTCGACCCCCGTTTTGTCCCGCGAAAAGATTTGCGATAGAATATTGATCGTTATTCGAAGAATAGAGACCAATTAACAAACGCGCCGGTCCCGGTTGGAGGTGGAACCCGTCAAAGCACCCCTTTCAACGCGGACGGACCGGCGCGTTTTTGATTATACCTCGTAGAGGTCTGGCCGCATCCGCTTTCGAATCTCTTCCCGCCTCATTCCCTTGTTCCTCTTCTTTTCCACCTGTTCCGCGACTTCCGTTTCCGGGCGCTGGGGCAACCCAAGCTTTTTCCGGGCTTTGTCCAGGTCATTCATCTGCGTCTTCTCCTGTCATGGGTGATGGGTCTGTGTCAACTTCATTGGTGGGCGAGTCGGTCGTTCCCCTCTGGTCCGCGGGCATTTCGTATTCGGGTCTTCGCGGACAGTTGTCCGGGCGGGTGATACCCCCGACTTCGGACAATATTACATCCGCCTGTCGCCATCCGAAGTTGGCGTCAAGCTTTGCGTACAATTCAGCCGCGACCGTGGGGGAGTGCATTGCCTCTTTGACATCGGGATTCTGTTGCGCGTACATTTTGGCAATCTGGTATCGGGGGTCCATCTGTCGCTGCATGGCGTTAAGCTTGGCCACTTCCAGTATGTGGGGGGCGACTTGCCCGATAATGCCAAACACCCGGTCCGCGACCGTCTCTTTGCCGTGATCGGCTATCATTTCCTTTACGTCAATGGCTCCCTTGATCATTTCAAACATCTCCTTTGTCAAATCCGCCCCGCGCGGGTTCTGTTGTGATTTCATGACATCGATCAACTGCGCGTTGTTCTGGGACATCACCGTGGTCATAAGCGTCAACATGCGTTGAGATTCCGCCTGTTGGGACCGCTTGGATTCCGACAGGGTGTTCATGAGCGCGGGAATCAGACTCATGGCAATCGGCAAAACCTTGTCCCAATCAAACCCCTGTTTGCGGGTGAGGCCAAGCTTTTCCGCCATACTGGTAATATTGTCAACGTATTTCAGGGCCGCTTGCTCAACGGTTTCGTCGGACTTTTTTGACTGATCCATATAGGGGTCAATCAATGCGTCCATTGTTCCCTCTAACTTCTGGTCCCGCACCTTGGTCCGACGGTTTTCCATTTCGTTAAGCTTTTTGTTGAACTGGTGTTCCTTGTATTCGGCAAGGAACTTGTCGGAGACCGTTATCATCATGCTTTCACCCCGCTGCGAAGACTTTCCGCCTTCCGAAGATGTCCACATGAAGGTCAGCTTATACGTCCCCGGCCCGTACTCCCGCCCGATATAATCAATCGAGGGAATACTTCTGGTCCACGACTTGATAAAAGGCAAATTTCCATCGTCCGTGGACCCTTCCGGGACTTGTTTGAGGACGACCCGGTATTTACGGTTTGTCAAGCCATGTTCCGCGAAAATCGCCGCAACCTCTTCGGGAATCTCATCGGTTTCTTTTCCCAGGAGTGTTGTGCCGGACCCAGGTCCAAGAATTGCGGCCAGGGGATCACCCTCTAAATCGATGGGTTCCGAACTGCGGGGGATGCCGGGTCTTCCAGGTAAAACTTTTCCAGCCATGACGGGTTCCTTCTATTCGGGGCAAAGCCGGGCTTCGACAAGCTCAGCCACCGAAGCTATGGAGTGTATCGACGTACGATCAAATATACCAGTCCGACAATTGCCCCCGCTACCAATATTTTGTTGAAACCGGAAGTCGCGGCCTTGCCAACCGAAGCCGCGAATTCCTCCAGCGGGGTTTCCGGGGAGTAGTCCCATGGTTGCCAGATTGTATCCGAGACCAGTTGAGCCGCACGGGCCTGCATGAGTGCATCGAAGTAGTCTTCGACATCTTCCCCGACACTGCCGGGATAGCGGGACAGGTATTGCCCCTTCCATTGTGGCAGGGTGCTATTGGCTGGGGACGTTTGCCGGGTGCGTGCCATGAGCATGTAATTTGTCAGGAAGGTGTTGACCGGCCCGCCTTCCCACCCAAGCTTGCGCCAAAGCGCAATGTTGAACAAGTCATTACCTGAATACTTGGCTTTGATTATTTGAACCATGGCCTTCCGGGCCTGGTCCAGATCCGTGGGGGCTACAAACCGCACAAAAAGGGGTGCGGGAGACTGTTGGTCCGCTCCGACGTACATACTACCTCCGTTTTCCAAGCCCGAACGCGATTAGAAGCCCTCCAACGCCAATTAACACCCAAACCCCTGTCGGGAGTCCTTTTTTGGCGTTTCCGCTGTCCTGCGTGTCCCCAGAGGGGTTTTCCCAGGCTTCCCGCACCCTTCCCACACCTTGGGCAGCCCTTTCGGCGGTTGTGGTGAGTGCTTCGACAAAATCCCCCGAAAAACCGATGTATCCCCGTTCCGGTTCGTACATGGTCCGGGAAATGCTTTCGTGATAGTGCTCCACGTCTTACCCCCTTGAACTGAGATATACCCCGCCAAGTACCAATATCATCCACCACGGGAACCCCGCCTTGACCAGTTCCCGGCTGTCCGGGGTGATTGCAGGAACCTCTTCGTCGTCAAAATACAGTGTGTTGGTTGTGGCGTGAAACACATTACTTTCATCCCGGTAACCCGGAGAGTATTGCAGTGCGGTGAATCCCAAACAGGCCATACTTAGCCCCCGATCCGGTTAATGATACGACCAAGCTTTGCAGGTCCGGCAATCATGGTCAACGCCAGGACCGCAACGGACAGCAAAACGGTATAGCTTATGGTGGTGCTGATTGCATCATGCACCCCCTTGGTAACTGCATGCTCCATGGTCAATTCTTCGGTCACGGCGTCTTGTCCCAGGTAGGTCACAGACCCCCCCTTCCGCTATAATACCACAACAGCAATAGTCCGACAATGGCAAGCCCCGCAAACCCGACTTTTACGGGGTCCAGCCGGCGGTTGACAAGGTTGATATAGTCCTGGACTGTTTTGATATTAGGGTTTTGCTTTTGAATTGAGTCCGAGAAAACCGTGTCCGGGGGGGCAGCCCGGTATGCGGGATAAAAGACGCTCATGTAAAGACTCTGCCGCGTTGGGAAAGGCGCGTATCGTTGCAGGTAGGGAACTACGACGTTTTCCAATTGGCTTTCCCTGTCCGGGAATTGTTCAACCAGTGCATCGGCGCTATCGACACGAAAAAAGGACCGGGCGGTCGTATTGGTGACTTGGATTAAGCCGCGAGCGCCGGATATCGGATTCCGGGCAAGCGGATTCCAACCGGACTCAAAACGGATCAATGCATCGAGCCAAGCCGGAACTACATTAAGTAGTTGTGCCGCCCGGTCCAGGGTCATCCGTTGCCTCACTTGTTAAACGGTCCCGAAATGTCGAAACTGTTTGCGGAATGCTTTTGTAATTCTGCCAGTTGCGAAAGATCGTATACAACCCGGCAGTGAAAAGAATTCTTCGGGACCAACGCCCCAGGGGTTTCTTCCCCTTGAAAGCAAAATAAATCAAAAGCGGCCCCAGAGCGTATATGTCAAAGGGTCGCGGCCCGATTTTCTGAAGGTCCGCTTCGAATTGTTCTGCTGAGTAAATCATGTCCGACACCACCAGGGTTGGTAGTTACGATAGAGAATGTGTCCCGTGACCTCTGCGTGTTGCTGCATGGACCAGGGAAAAACACTGACCCGCCATTCCGGGGGGATGGAATATCCGGCAGACGAAAGGGCTGCGGCCCACAATTCGCTACAATACCAATACCCCGGATTCTGGGTTCCTATCCCATACAATGCATGCCATGCGCATGTATCGTATTGCTTCCCGACCTGGGCGCGTGCAAACTGTGCGGCACTCCCCCCACAGATAACCCCGATCTGTGCAAGGTGAGTCAGTTCGTACCGAGGTCGCCATACAAAGACAACGGTTCCCCGGATTTTTGTTGAGTCAACTTCCCGCACCCTTGGGACCGTAGCTTCCGTATACAGCCCCCCGATGGCGGACTTTCCCAGGATATGCGTTGCTATCCGATTGTGAAACATGGCCTCAACCGGACCCGCTTGCCGCCAGGCAAGAATTGAGGAAATGGAAAGCTTCGGCCCGCGAGTGCCGATAATGTCACCCATGCGAAGGTCGATCTTTTTTTCAAGGTCCACAAGCTTCATGATATCGGCCCAATCGGGTTAGGGTGGGTGGTATAGGCCATCCCTGAACTGTCAAGCAGGAACAAAAATGCCGCCCCGATTGAAACGTCAAACTTCTCACTCATTTTGTCAACTTCGTCAATCAGCCGCGCCGCGTCTTGTCCCTGGGCAAAGAACGCATTCCCCTTGTCCCGGCCCAACCCCCGCTCATGTACGGAAATCCATGGCGACCCCCGATTAAGCTCTACAACGTATTTCAGCCGAAGCTTTCGAGTGTGGGCAAGTATCCGGTCATGCATTTTTCGGTTTGTCATATCCGCAACCTTTCTGGTTGTTGGTTACTTCATGTTCAAATCCACCACGTCCCCCCAGGTAGACAAAATATACTTACCCCCACGCAATCGGATAATGGTTGGAGAATAGGTATCGCCGGTGTTGATATACGTTAATAGTGGCGGACTGGTTGGGCTTGCGTTGGGGTCTGAGATTGCTTCCACCCCATAAGACCCATGCATCAAAGCGTTGATTGCTTCCATTTTCAACTCACCTTTTGACGGCATGTGATAGCAACGGTTCACCCACGTGGCAACTTCCTTGATCTCCAGAGGGTTAAGTTTCCCCTGAATAACCGCGCGAATGAGAATGGCGGTATCCTTTGACTCATTGAGAAATTCCACAATGCGTTTGACGGAAGGCGCGCGGGTCATGTTCGTCTACTCCTGTTTGAGTGACAGTCTGAGATTGCAATGTTGATATTTTCCAGTGTTTGCTTGGTAGCGGTCATGGCGGTCGTGTTGTTCTCAATGATGGAAATAAGTTTTCTTTGCAGGAAGAAAACCCAATAGAGAAGCACCACGATTAAAGCTACATTCGGCCCCAACTGGACAAACAATTCCGCGATTTCCTTCATGATGTATACTCCTTAGCTGCATGGCCCGCGTATCTGGCCCGGTCGAAATCCGGGGGAACCCCCGGAAACTATTTCTTCGGTATCACAATCCGCGAAAGTCGCCGGGTCGTTCTGGTTTGCGAATTCGGTTTTTTCTTCTACGGGATCGGTGATGGCTTTTCGAATTCTGAATTCATCGTATTTTTGCGGACTGGTTGCCCCGCCAATTATTTCAACGGTGGTGTCGGTGATATCCGGCCATAAAGCTTCGCTATGATCCATGGTGGAAGGAACCGCGATCCCGTCAACATAAAAAAGTATTTCTTTGTTGGAAGAGTCAGCCGAAATACAAAGCCGATGTATTGCCCCGTCAACAATGTCGTTATTGGTTCGTGCACCCCACACCGTTGTAAATGTAGAGTCGGCTATGTACATACCAATCCGTTTTCCCGCATCGTAAAACGAGTCCGCCCCGCAGATGTTCATGGACCATAAGCCAGAACTTTTTTGCACTATGGGTGCCAGGGTGTCTGAGTTCTCAATAGTGGACCATAGCGATAGGGAAAACACGGAATTTCCGAAATTGATATATCCGCTGTTGGGAATCTGTATTCGCCCATTGGTTCCGGCTATCTCAATAGCCTTGTGAATTTTCCCGTCAATGGAAACTATTGATCCGGGGTTGCCTTTGAGTTCTCCCGCAACATTGTGCGCACTGTCCTGGGTATAAACGCCTGAAACCTGGAAGTGATTGACCTGGGTATAAAAAGAATCATCCCAGATGGAAGCGGAATTCGGCGTTGTCCCCCCGCCGTAGTAACACCAGATTATTTTATCGGTTGTCTGATTGACCCCCGAGGGAATTTGAATCCACGCTTCCAGGGTTTTAGCGGTGGTGTCAACAGACACAATTTCCCTGGAAAGTTCGGTTGATTCATCCGTATCCAAAAACCGGATATCTAATCCCGAGGGGTTGATGATATGAGACCAGAAATCAATCGGAATATTGGCAATTTCTTCTGTAAACATAAACAAGAAATTAGAAACCGCTCCCGACCCTACCTTGGTATGGTCAATGGTGATCTTGAACCGATACCCGCCCCCGCTCCCCCCGCCGCTGACCGATGGACCTTTGCAGCGTCTCATGAGGCAACCCCCACAAACGGCCCTCTCCCCTGTCCGGGCCGAAACGGAAGCCCGCCAACCCCGGCGGCGGAAATGTTGAACACTGCTCCCACAACGCTATACACGGCATTCAGCGGATTGGAATAGCGCATTTGCGCCGTACCGACAGCCCCCGCAACCGTCCAGGCATAGGTTGCCCCGTTTGCCATGGTGGTAATATTGGTCCACGGCCCGGCCCCGCCATACTGAATGTCAACAACGACGTTCAGGGGGTTAAGATCCGGGTCAACCCAATCAACCAGGTTGGGTTTGATATTGTATGTGGACCCTAATGAGGGCATTACGGGACCGTCGTTCCTATTGCCGGGACCAGCACCCGGAAGTTGATCGTATCCTTGAGCAAATCGGTATTGGTCCCGATGAAAGCCACAGTCCCGCGCGCATGGGTTGGGACCGTCCAAATCAGCGTATCATCGGTCTGGTATCCGATTGTGACCGTACTATCCCCCAGGGTCGCCGTAGTTGTCACAAACCCGCTCCCAATGATCGTGTCGACATACCCGATCCATCCGGCGGGGTGCAACAGGGTCGAAAATACGGGGAATTGCTTGACCCGAATGCTGTCCCAGACTGCCGAAGAGTCAGAACACCCGTAGGCAACCACCCGATAGCCCGCCATTGCGGATCGAAGTGTCGGGGTGCCGGTAATGGTCCCGGTCGCCGGGTGCGCTGTAAGCCATGTTGGGAGCGCTGTGCGCACCTTGATACTGTCGGGGGTTCCGCCGGTCCAGGCATGGACCATGGGGGTGATGGCGGTCCCGACCGTGCAAACCTGGGTGGGGGCGCGAATCAAAACCGTTGTTGAGCAAGTCACGGATGCAATAACGGTGATCGTATCATAGCAAGTTGCATTGCCTACGATACTCCAGGCAGTCACAAGATACCCGGCCTTGGCCGTTGCCACGGTCGGAGTTCCTGAAATAGTCCCGTTGCCCGAATCAATTGAAAGTCCCGTTGGCAGTGCGGGGGCGACCGTGAACGAGTCCGGGGTTCCGCTTGCATTGGTACACGTCTGAGACATGGCAATCCCCGTCGTGCATACGACAGGGCTTGTGGCGTAAGAAATCGGACCTACCGTGTCAATGTACTGATATGCATTGTTCTGGGAAACGGTTTTCATGTCCGCGTTTTTTATCTGGAAAGCAACCAATCCGGCGGCATGTGCGGGAAGCGCAAACCAGATAGACCCGGAATCAATCACCGTTGCGCCGATATATCCCCCACCGTCAACGGACACGGAACAGGGGGCAAAGAATTTCGTTCCGGTAACGGTGTCGGAGTTTCCGCCGGTTGTGGGACCGAAGGTTGGGCTGTTGGTTGTGAAAGTCGGGGTCGCCGGGGTGTTGTAAAGTTGACCGATACCGTCACGGAACACTATGTTCGAATCGTTGCCCCCATTGACGCAACCCGTTGTGCAATACTCAGTATAGCTTTGCATAGCCATATCTTTGTAATACATCTGGGAATCCAACTTGGCGGTTGCCAGACCGATACGGGCAAAGGTGCCGGGGGTGCTGGACTTCATGGTATCCAGGTTTCCGCCTTGCCCGGACCAACTGTAGTCAAGGTTATAGTAGAGGGAAAGCTTGCGGCTTGCCTGCATGGTATAGCGTTGAGAGGCTGCCTGGCGTGTCGGAAGCAAACGGTGGATCGTGTTGTTGCTGTCCATCACAACGGTCAGGTTGTTTTGCGGCACCCACTTAGCGGAGTCCAGAAGCCTTGCCCCGGTTCCCTGCAATGTCAAGGTAGGGTCGCTTCCGACGAAGGTCCAGTTGTTTGAGGTCATGCGACAGAAAATCGTATCAACGCAAGTGTTCGCCCACGTGAAGTTGCCCGACAGGTTGATATTGCGTCCGCCGAACTTGAACTTTCCGGTCTTGATCGTAAGATCGTGACAGGTCAGCGAGTCCGCCAGAGAGTCGATCTGGCCGGTGGCGGCAGAGTCGATGACGTCGTAAAATGAGCTGTTGTTAGATGTGATCGTCGCCTTGGCCGTGTTCGACAAAACAAACCTACTTGTTCCCGGAACCCAATTATGATTTGTCGGTATAGTTATCGACCCACCAACAATCCATGATGAGGATTGTAACGAGTCATTGCTAGTTCCAGTGTTTGTGATAGTCCCATTCACCGACGCGCATGATACTACGGAAGCCCTCCATATATAATTTGCCGTAGAACCAGCAAAATTAGCTCCAAAATTCAATGCGCCACTTGTGATAACGGGGTTATTTGCTGTGTTTAATGTCCATGTAGAAGCAATAGAAGTTATAATGTT
>Ga0315273_10005740_pt1 | contig 15393 bp, 12 predicted proteins | sample YL17G02_0_MG_FD_205753 | JGI IMG/M metagenome (GOLD analysis project Ga0315273, IMG submission 205753) | Sediment microbial communities from Yellowstone Lake, YNP, Wyoming, USA - YL17G02_0 | ecosystem: Environmental > Aquatic > Freshwater > Lake > Sediment | place: USA: Wyoming | collected...
TCCTTGCCCAGCATCATAGGCTGCAATCGCCCGTTCCCGTATCTGTTGGGTAGCTATCCATGCCATGCCCCCTCTATCGGCAATACGGCATCTCAAACTTAATACGCTCTAGGCTGTTCTTTGCGCTATCGGCGGCGGAGCAGCGTCAGCCCTCCGGCCAGCAATACGGCCAGGGAGGCGGGTTCGGGAACCGGCGCGCCGGTGGGCTTGCTCCAGCCCCAGTTGGCCGCCATGACGGCTAGGTCTTCGAATCCCACCGTCCCGTCTCCGTTGTAATCACCCTCTTCCCATTGCCCGCTCTGGTTCCAGTTGCCGGCCAGGGCGCTAAGGTCCGGGAAATCCACGACATGGTTGCCGTTGCTGTCGCCGGCGGTAAAACCATCGAATGTCACCACATACTGGCTGCCGACAACCTCCCCGGAGAATGCATCCGAACCGGCGGGCAGCCCCGTGGCGATACTGCAAGTAAAGGACGCAAAGTCGTTGGCAAACGACCCGGCCGATATCATACCGAAGCCGTCGCCCTCCTTGGGCCGGTAGGCAGCCAGCACCTTCAACGTCCCACCCAGGCTCGCCGAGCCGGTCACCGTCAGCGTGTCGAAACTGCCGGCGGCGGCAAGTTCCATCTCCAGCTTGCCGGAAGTCTGCTGGAAATTGCCGGCCACCGTCATGCTGCCCACCGACTGCCCCGGACACAGCACGCCGCCGCCATTGGTCAGGTCCATCTGGAAGCTGCTGGTCATAAGCGTGCCGCCGGTGAACTGAAAACTGCCGCTGCCGGCTCCGCGTCGAATCGTGGGAACCTTCAGCGTACCGCCCTGGAGCTGATATGCCGCGTTCGAACCGGCCAGCGAACCGATCGTCACCGTGCCCGCCACCGCGTTCAATCCGCCGCTCTGCGTGATCCGGCCTACGCCGCTGAGATACTCGTTGGGGGCACTGACCACCCCGCCGCCGCTAAGCTGATACGTTCCCGTGGAACTCGCGGAGTATCCCACATGAAGAGCCACGGAAACCGAACTACTCCCCCCGGTCTGGTCATAGACTCCCGTGCCCAGATTCCCCACGACAACGTATCCGGCGGCCAGCGACCCGCCCTGGAGCTGATACGTACCACTGGAACCGGCAAACGACCCGACCGTCACCGTGCCCGCCACCGCGTTCAATCCGCCGCTCTGCGTGATCCGGCCTACGCCACTGAGATACTCGTTGGGAGCGTTGACCACCCCGCCGCCGCTAAGCAGGTAGATTCCGGTGGAACCCGCAAAATACCCTACGTGCAGGGCGCCCGAAGGTGAGACGGTCCCGCCGCTGTGGTTGTAAACTCCCTTGCCTTGGTAGCCCACCACCACGTACTCGCCATTGAGCGTTCCGCCGCTCTGGGCTGCCGTGCCGGCGCTCTGGTCGCCCACATAGAACACCTTTGCCGTGGCCGTTCCCGTGGTAATGTTGCACGTGCCGTTGTTGTCCACCCGCGCCCGGCGGAGGCTGTTGGGCAGCCCCACCGACCCGCCGCTGGCGCTCCAGTTGCCCACCACCGACCAGTCGCCGGATGTGACGTTCCAGAGGCGATCCGAAACGTTATCACAGGATTCCTTCAGCATCTTGAGGCTCAGGTTCATCGACGCATTGGGGTCGGGCGCAGGGTGCCCGTTGGGATCACTTGAGTTATAGGACGGAGCCTGTGTGCCCCAGGCCGTCTGGCTGCCTGGTTTTGTAAAGTCGTTCCAAGCAGCCACGACCAGCCCCAGCGAGGGCATCATGGCCATGCAATCCTTCCCGTCCCGCCCGTTAGCCAAGAATGTATCCGGTGGGGCAGCCGGGTAGCCCAACAGCGAGGAATCCTTAAGGGTGTTGAACCACCAGTCGAACCCGTAGGGGCCGTGCACGTAATCATCATTATTGACCCCGCCGCCATAACTGCCGATATGGAGGTAGTCATTGGCGTCCCACGGCGTATTGGGCGTCACGCTCTTGGGAAGGTTGTAGGAGACGTCGGCCTTCATGTAACTGTCGAAGAAGCTGCGGGGCAAGAGATAGTTGCCGTTCCAGTAACCCCGGTTTGCCCACATCCAGCCCATCCGGGCGAAGTCCCTGGCCGAGGAGCGGACCCTGCCCTTGCCGCTTTCAAACAGCGTACCGTCCTGGAACTGCATCGGATCCCTGAAGCGCGAGTTGCCCGCGGTGACCAGGTGGTCGCTGGTGCCGAAGACCTTATCCAACGTATTGACGAACAGTTGAGTGCCAACGTCGTTGTAGGCATACGCAGCCCCGGGCGCCTCCTTATTGCAATAGTTGCCGGTCTGGTCGGCCAGGTTGCGGAAGGTTATCCCCTGGTCTTTACCCGTCAAACCGGGCCAATAGGGCAGAATCGGACTGTTTACGCTGGCCACGCGGCCTTCGTTGATCGCCGAGAACAGCATCGTGGCGATGACAGGCTTGGAGGCCGACGCCCAGTTGTGGTTTTCCCCGATGCTTCCACCCCCAACGCGGGTCCAGGAGTAGATCAGGTAGCCGTCCTTGATCACCACGCCGCTGCTGTTGGGATCCAGCTTGGCCTTGAAGGCGTCTAGCTTTGCCTGGTCCACCCCCATCTCCGCGGGCGTCTTGGTCGCCCAGCTTGCGCCCGGAAATACCCAGTCCGGCGGCGCCTGCGCAAGGCAAAGCGTCGCCGACAGAATTGGGATAATCAGGCCACAACCCGCCAGACCAGACCGGGGCCGCAGCATCGTTTCCACTCCTTGCCCCCTGAGGTGTGCATTCTGAAAACGGCACATCAGCAGTATAACACAAAACTTGCGTTTTTTCGCCCCCAAACTGGCATTTCCGGCACGGGAAAGCGGACACGAGAGCGACTATTGGGGACGCACCGCCCGGCGGCACAGCAGCGCGGCTGCGAGGCGCGCCGGCGACCATGTCCCAAACACCTCGTCCACGAATGTCAACTCATCTGTCAGGCAGACCGCCGGGCAGGCCTATTTGCCTACCAGGACGCGCTTGCCCGCCGCGGCCGATTTTAGGCCCGCATCCAGCACCTGCATGATTCTCACGCCATCGTCGAAGTTGGGGTAGATGGGCTTGCCTTTGGATATGGCGTTGAGGAAGTCCACCACCGCATGGGTGAATTCGTGCTCGTAGCCGATGATGTGCCCCGGCGGCCACCAGTGGGAGATGTAGGGGTGTTCGGATTCGGTGGCCAGGATCGTGCGGAAGCCGCGGGCGCAGGAGGGATCGTCCTCGCTGAAATACTCAAGCTCGTTCATGCGCTCCAGGTTGAACGCCAAGGCGCCCTTGGAACCGTAGATTTCAAAGACGTTGTAGTTCTTGCGTCCCAGGGCGAAGCGGGTGGTGTTGAAGGACCCCAGCGCGCCGTTGACAAACTCAGCGTTCATGAAGCACGCATCCTCCACCGTGACCTTGCCCTTCTTGGCGCCCCTGACGCCGCCCTGGAACGCGGCCGACCCGGCAGCAGGCAGCGGACGCTCCTTGATGAACCGGGCGGTCATGGCGCTTACGGCCTTGATCTCCCCGACCAGGAACCGCGCCAAGTCCACGCTGTGAGAGTTCAGGTCCCCGTGCGGGCCGGCGCCGGCGTGCTCCTTTTGGAGCTGCCAGACCAGCGGGAAGTTGGGGTCCACGATCCACGACTGGAGGTAGGCGCCTCGCCAGTGAAAAATGCGGCCGATCCTGCCGTCCTCGATGATCTGCTTGGCCAGCATGACCGCCGGGCAGCGACGATAGTTATGGTTGAGGTAGTGGGTGACGCCCGCCTTTTTCGCCGCGGCCAGCATGGCCTTGGCCTGGGGGGCGTTGAGGGCAAATGGTTTCTCGCAGAAGATGTGCTTGCCCGCCTTGGCGGCGGCGATGGCTATGTCATGGTGGGTGGCGGTGGGGGTGGCGACGTCCACCACGTCGATGTCGTCGCGAGCGACGACTTCCCGCCAATCCGTGGCCGTCTCCTGCCAGCCCCAGCGACGGGCGAAGTCCTTCAGCGGTTTCTCGTGCCGCCCGCAGACTACCTTCAGGACAGGCTCGAAGTCCACGTCGAAAAAGACAGGGGCGTTGCGCCAGGCCTGCGTGTGCGCCCGGCCCATGAAGTTGTAGCCGATCATCGCGATGTTGAGTTTCTTTCCGGCCATGTCAGACTCCTATGTTCTCTGAATGTAAATGCCGAAATCACCCAGCCGTCCAGCCGCTTTCTACTCTCGAACTGCGCCGGCCACTCAAACAACTCCCGGTATCAGGAAAATGCCTTGTTCGCTTCCCTTCACTTTGGTTCGTGGGTCTCTGATCCCGGCTTGCTCAGAGCTGGTCGATGGCCAGGCCAAACACCTTGCCCAGGTTCTCGATGTCGGGGCGGTGATGCCCGGACATCAATAGATAATGGTGCGACGCCAGCGAGGACATAAGCCTGTGTCCGTCACCGACGCGGACCACTCCGCCCACGCGGCAGTCGGAATCGGGATACCGGGCATAGCCCGTCAATTCGCCCGCGGCCACCGTGAGGCGGTCCATCCGCGCGTGCAGCTTGGCCAGCGTTATCTTGCCCGCGGGGAACAGCGCGTCGATGGCGACGGCATTGGGGTCCACGATGGCCAAGACCTTGGGCCGAAGCGCCCATTGCGTGGCAAAGGACGGCGGCATCAGCCCCATGTACCCGCAGTGTGCCACCAGCAAATAGTTGGCCGGATCGCCCTCAACGTCGGGGAAGCGATCGATCCGCTCGTGTTTCAGCGCAGCCTGGCCCAGGAGGAAGGGATACAGGTTTGTCACCATCGCCGGCGCGCCCAAAGAGCGCCCCAGGACGTACTCGGTGAGCATGGAGACCGTATCGGCTTCACAGCCCCAGAGGATGCCTCGCTCCTCGAAAAGCATGGCAAAGGCCAGGCACGGCGTGGAGTCGCAGAAGTGGGATTCGTTGAGGCAGTTGATGCCCACGCCCCGGATGGATGGGTCCGCATCGAGCCGCCGCCGCAGGGCCACGTACAGCCGTATCGCGCCGTGCAGGGAGCGGTCGGAAAGTCCCTCTATCGGGAATCGCTGCTTCTTTGAGGGAAACGCCTCCTGTACCTGGCCGTCGGACACGCCCCTGGCCTCCTCGGCGAGGGCCTTGAAACTTTCCCGCACAATCTTGACCCCAAACCTCCTTGTGATCCGCTGGGTGCACTCCTCCTCCCACCAATAGAACCGTTTGAAGATGCCGGCCTGGGCGCCTTCTCCGGGGTTGTCCTGAAAGACCAGGAACTTCGCCTCCCTCAGTTCGCGCTTGACGGCCAATGCGGAGCATATGTTGCGGGCCTGGGCGAGAGTGTAGGGCGCGAGGGCCTGGAGGCCCTCGAACCGCAGGTAATCGATAATCTCCCAGTCCCACATGGATAGGGTGCCGAACTCGGAGGTGACCACCAGAATGGGCCGGTCGATTCTCTTGAAATCCGCCAGCCGCCGGTAGGCCTGGCCTAGCAACTGCGGGAAGACCACCGCATCGGCGTCGCCCAGGGGCGAACCGAGCGGCACGGCCGGCAACAGTTCCGCGCGGTCGGACAGCAGGGCCTTCAGTGCCTCGACCTGGCGGTCGAAGTCGGCGTCTCTGCCCGGTTCAAAGTATACAGGTATCAGTCGTGCCTTCATGGCTATCCCATCCTGGCGCGGCGTGGCCGCGCGTTGGGCGAGGGCCTCTGCCCGTGACGATTACGCCTGTTTGGCGATGCGTTTCAAGGTACGGATGCTCTGTGCGACGGCCTGGTCTTCGCCGGCATAATCCGGGTGCAGGAAATCCAGCTCGACGGCCAGGAAGCCTTTGAATCCGGCCTTCTTCAGCAGTTTGGCAAGTTTCAAGTTATCGATGAACCCATCGCCAACCGGGACGGTGGAGAAGAAGTACCAGTCGGTCACGGCGGCGTTGTGGTTGACCTTCAGATCCTTGATGTGCGTGGCCAGGGTGTACTTGGCAAGCTTCTCCATGCCCTTGACGGGGTCGTCCAGCAGGCGGGCGAAGTTGCCCGTGTCGAAGTTCAGCCCCAAGTACGGCGAACCGACGGTCTCGATGAGCTGAAGTATCTCGTCTGCGGTGAAGTCGATGTGGTTTTCGACGGCCATCTTGATTCCGTAGTCCTTGGCAACCTTGACGGCCTCCTTGAGCATCTGCGCAAGCCGGCGGATCTGCGCCCGGTGGTCCTCGAAACGGAACATCAGGCTGGAACCCACGATCCGCATCACTTTCGCCCCAATCGCCTGGGCGCAATCGAAGGAGGCGATCATCGCCTTGAACTCCCGCTTGTTCTTGCCGCCTTCCAGCCCGTCGGGATGCCCCCAGGCGTACACGCGGTCAAGGCCATAGGCGTCCAGCCGATCCTTGACGGACCGCAGGTAGCCCGGGTCGTTCTTGTGGGGGATAAAGCAGGATTCCAGCGACACGCCGTCCACTTTCAGTTGCCCGGCGCGGTCGATGAAGCCCTCCAGCGTCATCCGCCGAGGCGGCTTTTTCTGCTGGGGATAGACTTCCCCGAAGAACCGGTGGTAGCAGTAGCTATCAATTCCGACTTTCATATCTTGCTCCTATTCCAGAAGTTGGAGATGGTCGTGTTGCCCCACGAACGATGAAACGATGCCGCGCGTCCGGAAGGACGCACAGCAGTCGAGCATCCAACTCGGCCGCACGGGTGCGCAGCAACCGCGGATCGATGGTGTTGAACTCAAACATGCCAAAATGATGTGGGATCATCGCGCCAATGCCTGCATTGAGACACAATTCGATGGCCTCTTCAAGCGTCATGTTCCCGACAACGCCCCGGCTGGTGCGATGCTCATCCCGGCCGTTGACGGGAAGCAGCGCCACGTCCACGCCCCTGGAGCGAAGCAAGTCCGCCAGGCCGTCGAAAGGGAGCGTGTCTCCCGAATGATACACAACCACCCCGGCATACCGCAGGATGAAACCCAGATGGTGATGCTCGCCTTTGGCGTTGACTTTGATATGTTCGTGCGCCGCGGGAACGACCTGAACCTCCACGCCGACCACCTCCACGGTATCCCCAGCGTTGACGGGCGTCATGCGATCTGCGGGCACGCCGCGCTGGAGGGCGACGGCAGCCTCCGCCGCCGGCACGATGAAGCGGCAGGCGGGGTGTCTCGCCGCGACAACCGGCAGCGTGCCTGGGTCCATGTGGTCGCTATGGGCGTGACTGCACAGGACAGCGTCCAAGGGAGGCAACTGGTCCGCCAATATCGGCGGCGGCATCATCCGCTGGTGGGGAAACTCCGTTCCGGCGTACTTCCCGGCCAGGGAATCCGACAGATATGGGTCGATCAGCAATCGGCACCGGCCGGCACGGAGGGCGAAGCCCGCCTGGCCCAACCACCACAGAACCATGGTGCTCGCGTCGGTGGAATCCTTCGCGAAATCCTCGGCAACGCTTCGTTCCATCGGCTCGACGACAACTTCAACCATGCGCCGCCGCCTCTCCGTTGCTTGCGTGCTATGCCTCGAGTGCCCCGACGATCTGTCGGCAATTGGCCTTGATCTTGTCCCACTGGCCCGCGGCGATGTCCGGCCGCCTGGCCACCCAGGTTCCCCCCACCGCCAAGACGGTCTCGACGCCCAGGTACTCGCGGAAGTTCTCGATATTAACCCCGCCGGTGGGAATGAACCGCACGCCCATGTGCTTGTACGGTTCGCCGAGTGCCTTGAGCATCGTCAGGCCCCCGGCAGCCTCCGCGGGGAAGAACTTCAGGACGTTGAGCTTCAGCGCCAGGGCGGCCTCGATGTCGGTGGGCGTCATCACGCCGGGAAAGAAGGGGAAGCCCAGCTTGATGGCCTCTTCCGCGATGCGCGGGTTGAAGCCCGGCGCCACGCCGAAGACCGCGCCGCAGTCCTTGGCCCGCCGCAGGTTTTCCACCGTCAGGATCGTGCCCGCGCCCACGAGCATCTTGGGGCGCTGGTCGGCGATCTTCTTGATGACCGCGGCGCCGGCGGCGGTGCGGAAGGTGATCTCCGCCACGCCCAGCCCGCCCTCGGCCAGCGCGTCGGCCAGGGGCAGCGCCGCTTCCGCGTCGTCAATGGCCACGACGGGCACGACTTTGAGCCTGCCGATCTCCTCGACGGTGTCCTGGGGATTCATCATTCCTTCTCCTTGGCCCAACCTTGTAGGCACTCCAGCATCATCTTCACAGCCGTCGTAACGGCGCGGTCCACGCTTTGGACCGTGTACCCGCCGATGTGCGGGGTGGCGATCACGCGACTGTGCCGGATCAGCGGGTTGTCGCCCGGCGGTTCGCGGTCGAAAACGTCCGTGGCCAGGCCGCCGACCAGCCCGCCCTCCAGTGCATCCAAAACCGCCCTCTCGTCCAGCAAGGCCGCCCGCGCCGTGTTGACGAGCAGGACTCCTTTCTTCATCTCTGCTATCGCCTGGGAGTCGATGAGCGCCCTGCCGTCTTTGGGCGGCGGGCAATGCAGGCTAATCACGTCGGAGGATTTCAGCACTTCCTCCATCGCGGCATATCGGAAGTCCGCCCCGGGGGCAAACGTCTTGTCCTGCACCGGGTCGAACGCCAGCACCCGCATTCCAATCCCCAGCGCCATCCGCGCCACGTCCCGGCCGATGCGCCCGCAGCCAAGCAGTCCGAGGGTCTTTCCCTCCAGTTCAAAACCGTTTCTGCGTTCCCATCGCCCCTCCTTCAGCGCCGCGTCGTGGAAGGGCATGGAACGCGCAAGTGCCAGCATAAGACCGATGGTCAGTTCGGCAACTCCGCGTGCGTTGGAACCGACGGCCGGGCAGATTCGAATCCCCAGCCGCCGGGCCGCCTCCAGGTCGATGTTGTCGACGCCCACGCCGTTGCGGCCAATCACTTTCAGGTCCACGGCGGCATTCAGCACCTTGGAGGTAATCGGTTCCACCCCCGCCAGCATCCCTACGCATCCGGGCAGCAGGCCGATAAGTTCCGCTTCACTGGGCTGTACGCCCGGGCGGGACATCACGACCTCGTATCCCGCCTCCGCGAACCGCTTCAGCGCCGGATGGCCGTTTTGGGTCAGCGACCGCGGTGTGACGAGTATCTTCTTGGGAAAATGTGCCATCGGCCTGGCCTGCTGCTAACGGATGGCAACCTTGCCATCCACCTTGAACACCCTCTTGGGAAAACCTTCCGTCTCGATATCGCCATAGTTGTGACCGGCCTGGCCGGGATAGACGCAGAACGAAATCAACGGCTCGTCGCCGGTGTTGACGGAGCGGTGTGCCCAGAAGGGCGGGACGTAGACCATCCGGCCCCAGTTCATCTTCTCGGCGGCGTACTTGCCGTCGGAGGTCTTCATCAGCATGTAACCTTCCCCGCGGATGCAGAGGTATATCTCCGCGGTGCCGGCAACGGAATGGTAATGCCCTTTGGTCATGAAGCATTCCCCCCCCACCGTACCGGGCTGGAGCTTGCTGATGCAGTACATCAGCTCACCTTCCTTCTCGGGCACGGGGACTTCAAAGACCTCATAGTGCACGGGGTCGCCCCGTTCCCCGATGAGTCTCTCCAGCGCCGCGGCGTCGGCGTAATGGCCTCGCATATCGGAGGCCCTGCGGACCGTGCACCGGGTGGGATTGGCCATCTGGCCGCTGGCCAGGTCGATGCCGATGCTGAATGGATCGGCCATTCCCTTGGATGCGCCCTTGCTCATATAGCTTGCCTGCCCTCTCTAGCGCGCCTCGGCGGCAATGCGGGAAAGCTCGTCGAAGTCCCTGCCACTGGTGGGGATGTCGATGTCGAAGACCTCCGCGATCACCCGCGTCCAGCCGTGGACGAAATACACCCAGCCGTCCTCCACGTGGAGATTCCTCGCCTGCTTCTGCGCGTTGGCCTGGGTCAGAAAGACCAGTTCGCCGCGATAGTTGAAGTCCCACGCATAGCCGCCCTGGGGAAACCTCGCCGCCTCCGTGATGGGCGAACCGGGGGCGTCCTTGCCCAGCCCCGTGGCATTGGCCACCAGCGAGCCGGGCCTGAGGCGGCTGACGACTTGGTCGTTGTCCTCCGCCCGTGGGCAATGGTGATACTCGACCTCGATGCCCGGGTTGATCTGGCCATGCACCCGTCTCATCGCCTCCAGCCGGGGGACACTCCGGTTGGTCACGATGATCCGGCCTGGACGGTGTTCCGGCGAGACGATCCGCATGAAGTACGTCGTAAAGGCCAGCGACGATCCGCCGGCCCCCAGGATGCAGACCTCCGCACCCGTCTTGCGCCAATGGTCCCCGTCCAAGAATGCCTCCATCGCCAGGCCGCTGGTGATGGGGTCCTTGGCGTGGCCACGAAGCCGGCCTTGCCGCTTGGATAGGCAACTGATCTCACCCAGCAATTCCGCGTAGGGGTCCAGTTCATCGAGCATGTCCCGGCAGGCGTCCAGCACGTCGATCTTATGCGTGGTGACCAGCGCCCCCAGCGATAGCGGATCGGTCTTGAGGAACGCCACCACCTTCCGGTAGACGGCGGGCTGGTCGTGCCACTTGCAGTCGATGCCCACCATCGGGCAGTCATCCAACCCAAGGTGCGCCGCCCACTTGGGGAAGACCGTCATGATCGAGCTTTTGCCCGTGGTGACACCGATGAAGTAGAAGGTCGGCCGGTCCGCTCTGCAAAGCTCGTCCGCGTTCATGTTCCTCTTTGCTTCCAGGGCCGACGGTTCAATCACCGGCGGCGAACGTATTCAGTGAATCCAGCAGTCTCCTGTAACGCGCCACTTCTCCCCGGTAGCGGGCAATCATCTCTTTTTCGGGACGGAAGGTACGTCCCTTGCGGATCCAACCGGCCGCCGCTGCGTCCAAGCTCTCAAACAAGCCCACGCCGTAGCCCGCCAGCATCGCCGCGCCCATCGGCGCCCCGGCATCGTCGGCAATGCGAACGACCGCCGCGCCCAGGACGGCCGCCTTGATGCGATTCCAAAGCGCGCTGTTGGCCCCCCCACCGGTGATGCGGACTTCCCGCAGCTTCAGCGAGGGATAGAGCACCGCCAGCACGTCTCGATAGATTCCGTATTCCAGCGCCACGCCCTCCAGCACCGCGCGATACAAATGCCCCAGACCGTGCCGCCAACTCAGGTTCACCCATGCGCCCCGAAGCAGCGGCTGGCTGGGACACACACGCCCTTCCATGTGAGGCACGAACATAGGCCCTGCCTCGTCGGGCCTGATCGCCTCGGCCAGGCGTTCGAGCCTTGCCAGGTCCCTCCGCCGGCGGACCTGCGAGCTTCCGGCGCCAACCAGTTCGCGGAGGAACCATTCGACGTTCATCCCCCCGCCGTTGATGTAGGCATAGGGGTGCCACAGCCCCGCCGTGGCAGCCTGACCGCAACCGAGGGTCTTGTACCGCACGTCGGGGCGGAAAGACCCCGTGGTGGCCGCAAAAACCGACGCCGTGCCCGCCACGTCCACGCAGACGCCCTCCCGCGTCGCCCCGCAGGACAGGAAGGACGCCGCCGTGTCACCACAGCCGGCAACGACGGGTACACCGCCGCGCAGGCCGCACCGACGCGCCATGGAAGGCAGAAGCTCGCCAACGATCTCATGCGGATCGACGATCCGAGGCAGCTTGGCCTCGTCGAGCGTGAACCGTCGGACCAGCGAGGCGTCCCATTGTCCGCGGCGGTTGTCGGCAAAGCCCGAGAAATGCAGGTACGTCTTGTCGATGAAGGCGCGGCTCGCATCCAATCCGCACAGGCGCATGGCCGCATATCCGCCGGGCTGGACAAACGCGCGGATGGACCGGAACGCCGCCTTGCGCTGGTGCATCCACCAGAGAATCTTGGGTCCGTGGTTGAAACTGGGAAAGCAGCCTGTCTTTTGCAGCACTTCATCGCCGGCTATCTCGGTCATCCTGGCGATGTAAGGGCCACATCGCGTGTCCAGCCAGGAGTCATACGGTGTAACGTTCCTGCCATCGGACCCCACCCCGATGACACCGGCCATCTGGCCGGCGATCCCGATGGCCGCCACGCCGTGCGCTGCGACGCGCGCCTGTTGCACGCACTGACGGATGGTCCGGCAGATGGAAAGCACCTGTCGCCGCGGGTCTTCCTCGACGATGCCGGGACCTGGGCGGTGGAGCTGCGACCCGCAGAAGGCCGTCGAGAGGCATTCGCCGGCCTGGGAGAACAGCGCCGCCTTGGTCCCCTGCGTGCCGACGTCCACGCCGATTGTGTATGGTTCGCCCATGCGCCCTAATCAAATCGAATGACGCTCTTGAGGCCCTGGCCCTTGGAGGCGTTCTCCACGGCCTGGGGGCACTGTTGAATCGAGCAGACCGACGAGATCAGGTCCTTGAGGCCCACCAGCCCGCCGGCCACCAGCTCAAGGGTCCTGCGGTAGGCGGCGAGACTTGCCCGCGTGGTGCCCGTTACGGTGATCTGCCGGTAGTGAATCTTGTTGCCGTCGATGCGGACCAGCGATTTGTCCTTGGGCAGCCCGCCGAAAAAGATCACCCGCCCGTTGACCGCCGCCAGGTCAATCGAGGCCTCCTGCGCCGCCGGAGCCGCACAGGCCGTTATGCACACATCCACCCCGCGTCCGCCGGTAAGATCAAAGACCTTCTCCTTGAGGTTTTCGCCGGTCAATGTAATAAACGACCCGTCGATCGCCCGGCACTGCTCGAGCCGCTTGGCGTCCAGGTCGTTGACCATCACCTTGGCCGCCCCGCCCAGACGGGCGAGCTTGGCGTGCATGATGCCGATTGGCCCGGCGCCGATGACCAGCACCGTATCCCCAGGCCGAAGTTGGCTTCTCTCGAAGGCGCTGTAGACGCACGACAGCGGCTCGGCCAGGGCGGCCTCCTCAAAGGAGACACCGGAGGCGATTTCAACCACGTTGCCCTGCCGCACAAAACCGGCGGGTATCCGCGCGTACTGGGCGAAACCTCCGTCGATGTGAATGCCCAACGCCAGGTAGTCCGGACAGAGGTGCGTGCTGCCGGAGACGCACAGGTCGCAGACGCCGCAACCGATGTTCGGCTCCACAGCCACGCGCGCCCCTTGGCCAAAGGAGGAGACTCCCGCCCCCACGGCCACGATCTCGCCGCTGATCTCGTGACCCAGCACCAGCGGCGGCTCACCGCCCGCTCCGCGCCCATTCTGGTACATGCGAACATCCGTGCCGCAGATCGAGGCGCAGCGGATTTTCAGCAGGATTTCCCCCGCCCCAGCCGAGGGCGTGGGCACTTCCTCCACCCGCAGGTCTTTCTTCCCGTGCAATCTCGCTGCCAGCACAGTCGTTGCCTTCTTTCCCAGCCCGTAAGCCGCTCAGTTCAGCCGTACCGGGCGTTTCTCGATGATCGACCGGTTGCCCGCCTCCACCACTTTCACGGCCATCATACCGTCGTAGCCCGTCGCCAGGGGGGTCTTGTCCTGAAGGATGCACTCGATGAAACTGCTGTCCTCGCGAAGATACGCCTCGGAGAAAAGGTCCCGCCAGCTCCTGGCGACGGGACGAGTCAATTCGTTGCGGTCGCTGCACACGGCGAAACTGCCTTCGTTCAACTCGCCGACGAAAACGATTCCCCGCTGCCCAAGCACCTCCACGCGGGCGTCGTAACCGTATCGCACCGACACGGCTCCGCCGATGAAGCCCTGCATCCCGTTTTCCAGGCAGGCCACCAGCATCACGTTGTCATAGAAGTCCGGAAAACTCGCCTTGGCGTCGGGACAGCGGTAGTTACCCGCGATGGCGTAGACCTCCCTGAAATCGCTGCCGGTAAACCAGCGAATCGTGTCGATGTCGTGGCTGTTGACCTCCGCCAGCGGTCCGAGACTTACGCGGAGGTCGTACTGCCAGGGCTTGGGGATACTCGGCCCATGCGTCAGGGACTTCACGGACACGACCTGGCCGATGTCGCCGCGATCGATCGCCTCCTTGGCGGCGAGAAAGCTGCGATCATAGCGTCGGACAAAGCCCAACTGGAGTTTCACGTGGTTCTTTTCGACGGCGGCGATCATCTCCTGGCAGGCCGCCGGCGTCGTGGCCATCGGCTTTTCGCACAAGATGTGTTTTCCGGCGGCGGCGGCGGCGGCGACGATGTCCCTGTGGTGGATCGTCGGGCTGGCCACCACAATCGCCCGGACGGCCGGGTCTCTAATGGCCTGGATGGGATCAGCATAGAGGGCAGAGACACCCAATTCCGCCCCGGCCGAGGCCAGCGCTTCCTTCACAGGGTCGGCCAGCGCCGCCAAGTGCGCGCCAGGCACCTTGCCCGCGAAGTTGCGGGCGTGAATTAACCCTGCCCTTCCAGCTCCAATGACACAGATGCCGACTTTGTCTGCCAACTTGGTTCCTTTCCATGAAGGATGGTGCGTGAGAAAAAAACGCCTTCCATTCGTGATGCGCGAAAATAGTAGAGTAGCGATGTCATTTCAACTCTTTTCCCGCACCAACTGGGAGGCTTAGAGAGCGGCAACTGGCGTCCAGCAACAAGGCACGGCTGGCTTGCCCGGGAAGGGGTAACAGCAAACGTCTTCTTCGTAGCCCTGGGCGCCTGGCAACCGCTAGGATGTACCCAGGCGGTGGCCCGCTCGGCCGGGCCAACCACGCCTTGTTGCAGTCGTTGTGACAAGAGGGTCCCTTCAGCATGTCGCAATCCGGCCCCCAGAGTGTAACCGATCAAAGCACCGTGGTCGCGGCAGTAAAGGTGCTTTCAGGCCAAAGCTCGCGGAGAGGCTTGGCGCGAGCCTTGCCGTTCCTCGGACCGGCATTCATCGCCTCCATCGCCTACATGGACCCGGGCAACTATGCCACGAACCTCGAAAGCGGCGCACGGCTCGGATACACGCTGGTGTGGGTGGTCCTGGCCAGCAACCTGGTGGCGATGCTGGTCCAGTCCCTCTCGGCCAAGCTGGGGATCGCCACCGGACACAATCTGGCCGAGCTGTGCAGGGCAAACCTGCCGCGATGGTGCATTTGGCCGATGTGGGTGATGATGGAATTGGTGGCGATGGCCACCGACTTGGCGGAGTTCCTTGGGGCGGCCTTGGGGTTTTACCTGCTTTTCGGCATCCCGTTGTGGATTGCGGGCTTGCTCACCGCGGTCGCCACCTTCCTCATCCTGGCCCTGGAGCGGTACGGGTTCCGTCCCATGGAGGCCGTCATCACGGCCATCGTTGGCGTAATCGCAGCCTGCTACCTGGCGGAACTGGGAATCGCTCGACCGGCTTTCGCCAACATCGCCTCCGCCGTGCTGCGACCTAGGTTCGGCGGCGCCGAAGGAATCTACCTGGCCGCCGGCATCCTGGGCGCGACGGTCATGCCGCACGTCATCTTTCTGCACTCCGCGCTGATGCAAGGCCGGATCGTCACGCGCGACCCCCTTCAGTTGAAGCGGCTGTTCCGCTACGAAGTCATCGACGTCCTTTTGGCCATGAGCATCGCAGGCGCG